>ERZ1034865.410-NODE-410-length-27665-cov-5.991923_pt1 | contig 27665 bp, 37 predicted proteins | sample MGYA00520632_ERZ1034865 | MGnify/ENA primary metagenome ERZ1034865 (study PRJEB33766, sample SAMN09781738) | gut metagenome | biome: gut microbiome | host: Homo sapiens | place: Madagascar | study: EMG produced TPA metagenomics assembly of the PRJNA485056 data set...
TTGAAATACCATAGTGCGTTACTGGGAATTAAATCGAGCAGGAACAGACCGATTTGGATGATACGACTATTTCGGGAGAATAATAGTTAAAAAGATTGAGTAATTGTCTACGACTATTATAATAAGTACGATGGTTAAAGATTTTGAGGTAATGTGATTGGGATTAAAATTGACAGGTGGATTGACACATATTGATTTTGGAGAGGTCGGATGACTTAGCGACTATCGAACCTCTCTTTCTCTAAAAGGCGAACGACTATTTCACACAAAAAGCACGCGACTATTTGACGATGATTCGTAAGAAAACGTTACGACTATTAGCCTGCGACTATCAGCGGACAGCTCGTTACTATACGATATATAGGGCTTTCAAATAGCGGTCATCAGACGACTTTACGACTATTCTGCGACTATTTTCTATACGACTATTATGTATATATACATATAATTGTGGGTATTATGCAACGACTATTCCAGCCGGAACGCTACGACTATTGCTGACCTCTATTGGCTATCGGGCGAAAGCCCGAAAAGAGATGCGGCGGAAGCCGCCAGTGATTCCGCGCCGCCCGCCGCGTCCCTGCTGCTGGACTGCCCCGCCGGGTGGAGGGTGCCGGGCTGACCCGGTGCGCCCCGCTGACCCGGTGCCAGACCTCCAGTCGCCGGGCGTGGGAAACATCGAGACCCCGCCGGGCTGGCATGGTCTGCGATATGCTGCACCCTCTTATATACCTTATTATAATATGCGGCCTGTGCTGGCCTGTGCAGCGTTCCGGCGTGGCGGTGGTATCTGGTATGTGCTGGAGGCCGTCCGGGCGCGTGTGCGTGCTCCAGCGTGGCGCAGGTTGTATTATAGCCGCTTGTGTCGGTCTGGTATCGTGGGCGGTTGAGAGGGTGCAACCGCAGGGAAAGCCACTGTAAAGCCTTGTGTGCTGTTTTGTGGCGTGGGAGGTACAATTGCATTGACGCAGCAAAACACGCTGTAAACGCTTGTATAGGGTTATATTGTGCCCGGACAAAATAAAAGCCCTGCACCGTGTCGGATGCAAGGCAAAAGAAAAGCCCCGCCAGCGTGGGCGGGGTGGAAGTGTTGTATTATTGCTCGGTATACATATCTTTATATTAAGCGCAATCTGTAAGCCGTCAATAATATGTTGCTCGTATTGATACATATACGAGCCGTCTGCGTGCTTGCTCTGGTCTTGCAGCGCCTTATATACGCGCTGACCGTGCAAATCTAACTGCCTGTTGATAGATGCCTTAATATTGTTAATAGTGTCGTCCATAATATACCCCCTGCCGATACACGGCATTATATTAGTTGTATTGTACCACATTGCAAGCCCCATTAACAGGACTTGCCGGAAATATTTTGCCCTTTCGGGCTGGGGCGGGGTTGTTTTACGGTGCAGCCCCGCTAAAGTATCCGGGCGGCGTCCTTATTTTGACGCCTTGAAAAGTGCCGAGAAAAACCAGAAAAAGAACAAGACACAGGAGAAAATCACTTGCCGCACCCCCTTATACCACACTAAAACGCTTGTAGCTGGTTTTACTGCTGCACTCTGCGTATACGTCCGGGTGCAGCGTCTTGAGTAGCTTGCTATCAAGCCGGACGGACGAAACATCCTTGTAAATGGCCTTTGCAGTGCCCTGCACCATCTCCGGCGCTCCCTGCATCATGGCGATAATATCGGCCTTGATTGCATCGTTCATCACTTCCAGCTCTTCCATGAGCCGCTTGTTTTCGCGGTAGGCGTTCACTTTTTCTTCAAATGCAGTCATTTTTTAACCCTCCTTATTAGCTATTGAGAAATGCGATCATAACGAGTGCGCCGCTGATCATGCCGCCCACGTACCAGAGGGCAGCCCACTGGGCAAAATCCAATGTGATCATATTGCAAGCCTCCTATTACATAACCTGAAAAAGCGCAGAGGTGCGGGCGGTCACGGCGTACAGCTTGCCGGTGGTGTTGCCCTTGACCAGAACGCCAGTAACGCCGTAAATACCGGTGCTGTATGCGATGGTTTCAAACCCGCACTCCGCAACGCGAATGGCGTCAATCTCTGCGAAACGCTTTTTGGTCAAGTCCTCTGCTGCGTTGGTGGTAACATAGCGGCGAATCTCTTTTAATGTGGTTTTCATGGTTTTTGTCCTCCTGTTTTGTAACGGTATTCGGTAGGTGTTACGCTTTCTTGCGTCTGATTATATTATACGCTTTCTTGCGTAAATGTCAATAGGTATTTACGCTTTTTTGCGTATTTATTTTTTAGGTTTTGGCGTGTCCGTTTTTGCTCAGTTTCGGACGTACTGCACACTTTCCAGCCCCGCCGCCGTCCTGATCTACCCGGCGCGGCGTGTCCAGCGTCCGGGCGTGTGTGCCGGTGCGCGGCCTGTTGTGGGCGGTCTGCCTTGCATCTGGCACGCCCTGCGCTGCTGCCTGTGCTTTGCAGTCCGTCCGGGTGCGCTGTGGCTGGGGTCTCCACCTCTGGGGTATATGGAGAGAGCCGGGGGTCGGGTGGTCGACACCTCGCATAGAAAAAATTCAAAAAAGGCGTTTTATTAAAGGGATGGTGATTCACCACCCCCCATCTTTTCTGCTCAAAACACTCCCACCCCCATTGTCAATCTCAAAAATTTCGCCCAAAAACAAAAAGACCCCTACAAAGGGTCTGTGTTCTGTGCTATACTTGCTTTACAAGCCTTGAAAGGGAGGAATCTGTAAAATGAAAAAGCCGATTTACAAACGCTGGTGGTTCGTTCTGCTGGTTATCTTCGTGTTCCTTGCATATCTTGGAAGTTCAACGAGTAGTTCTAGCAGCGTAAAGGAAGGATTTGAGGAAGGCTACAAGGACGCAACGGCATCGTCTAGCAAAGCAACCTCTGAATCCGTTTCGTCCTCTGCTGCGGTATCTGATTCGTCCGCAACCGATAAAAGCAAAGCGATGAAGTCATTCTTAAAGCGGAATAAAGAAGTGAACGAAACTTTTGCAAAAAATCTTGCCGATGCACTAGATTCGACTGGTCTCGGCTATACGCTGGATGATATAAACTGGTTTGAGCAGACGGCTGATTGGGCTGCTGGTAAGCGTTATAATGCTCAGGTCGATATGAAGGATTACATTCAGATTGCTACAATTGGCGATGAAATCTATTCTATCAAGAACACTCAGAACAGCGAGACGGATAATTACATCTATAAGAACGAAAGCCTGAAACCGGACGCTGGCGATGTTCCCGATGGGTCTATTCTGCTGACAGATGGCGAACTTGGCGATTACGGAAAAGAAGCAACCACAAAAAGCGGCTATGAGTATGTTCGTTACATCATCCCTGCTGGAAACTATACAGTCGAGAACAAAGCGAAGGAATCTATGATTTTTGTTGTGTCGGATTCTAACTCCGATGATGTAAGCGCAACGCTTCAATTAAAGAGCGCTGACGAGAAAGGTAGCCTGACTGTTAAGAGCGGCTATCATATTGAATTGTCCATGTACTCACAGGTTATCTTAACCCCTAACAATTAAAAAGAAAGAGATGATTATACATGGCAGAAAAGAAAGAACCTAAAAGCGATTTGATTCCTTGCGAACACTGCGGTCACATGATTTCCAAAACGGCTAAGACCTGTCCTGAATGTGGCGGGCAAAACAGAAAATATATAAGTGCTGGCAAAGTTGTGCTTATAGTTGTCATGCTTATTATTTTCGCTTACCTTGAATTTATGCTTTCTGCTTCGTTCGCAGCGGGTTAATCTAAACGAAAAAGCCAGCGGCTAGATGTTCTCTAACCACTGGCTTTTCTTATGGGCTATTTACTTCACGATTTCACCGTGATAGGGATGATACTCAACATTGGGCAAGGGCATCCAATACTTCACATCGCGCATGATGCACTTGTTGTCCCGGAGCAGAACCGGCTCGATTTCGCAGTTTTCGTCCGTTTCAAAGGAAAGCTGACCGCTATCGACAACCTTTCCGTCACAAGCAATAACAGGCTCGTGGACGCATTCACCGTAGTCAACGGTGCGCCAGAGCTTCATCATGGTCTCGAAAGCGTAGTTGAGGTATTCCCCCATATCCTGAATCTTATCTGCGGTAAGCATAGTTGTTCTCCTTTCAAACTGCCATCTGGGTCTGGCTATTGACGTTCTGAATCATCATTACAGTGTTTGCGCAAGGCCGCCACCGTTCGATGTAGGCAATGGCGTTGTCAAAATCCTTGCGAGGAACGTTGCTGATGCTGTTCACATGGAACCAGTCCTGTGCATCCTTGTTGCACTCACTGTAAACCTTGCATCGGGTGGACTTGTCAAGGTATGCAGGAGAGGTCTTGCCGCCAAGTGCTTCAACCACAACGCGGTTTACTGCACGGCGAAGTGCCCGCTGCTGCTCGTAGTCCACCGTCATGTTGGTTTCAAGAGCAGAGATACGCTTTTCATGCTGCATAGAACGGTTGTCCAGAACGAAGATTGCTTGAAGTTCTTTGGATGCCCCTGCAAACTGGTTGACTGCCACGTTCTTCTCAAGGTCAATCAGCTTCTGACGAATCTCCATGCCCTGCGGCGTCCGCTGAATCATCGCAATGTGCTTTGCCATGTCAAGGCTAAGAACATGGTCTGCGCTAGGACGGCCACCAAGAGGGTTTTGCTCATTTTTGAGCAAAACTGAAAAGTCCGTTCCTTCGACAAAACCAATGTCAATCATGCGCTTAATCCAGTCTTTGTATGCGGTCTTGATTTTGAGCCGCTCGTGCAGTTCACGACCCAGCACAACCTTTTCGCCAGTGTCGGTGTCGTACACAGGGATAACATCTTCGGAGAAGATTCGGATGGTTTCGAGATTATTATTCATAGAAATTTGACCTTTCTATCTTGCGAGAGTAGGCCATCTCTGGTATAATAACCCAAAGAGGGTCTATACTCTCTGAGTGTGCATGATACGTTCGCTGTGGTCGCCAAACTTTAGCGGACGTATCATTCTTTTTCTTCATCTGGCATGGGGTACTTCTCAAGGTAGGCATCGCGGACGGCCTGTGACAGCGATACGCGGTACTTCTTGCAGTGCTCCACCAGCAGTTCATACTGACGGTCAGTAAAGCCAACGGCTACCTGATGACGGTATGCTTCGATGTAAGGACTTCTTGCCATATTTTCATCTCCTTTCTTTGAGGTGCATTAAGTGTAATCGCAAAATGTGGTAAAGTCAAGCGGAAATAGACCCACGAAACACTACATTTAGTGTTCGTTCATCTTGACAAACCACTTTCTACGTTTTGCACAAAACTCAACCATTATTTTTGGTCGCTCCCGCTTCGTACCCTGCCCGGTAGTTCAGTTCGGACAGCTTACTCAGTGCTTCTGCGTACTCCCTGTCCTCGCTGGTCGGCTCTTTGCCGTGTGCGAGGGTTTTCAGAAATTCTTCGGTTTTCGTGGGAAAGTTCATGTTTTTTGCTCCTAACTCTTGCGGAGAGCAGCCCTTTTTGGTATAATAGATTCCGAAAAGGGAGACTGCCCCCTTGGTGGTTGCAGTACCTTCTTTTTGTAACGGATAAGCTATCAGCTAAACTTTGGTAGGTGGGTGCTGATAGCTTATTTTTTTATGCGTTGCGCAACGTTGAAGATTAGATCAATCCCCATTCTTACAACATCACTCTTGGTTCCATCCAGAGCATTGGCGCAAAATGTGATTTTTTCTATATCCTCTTCACTAAGCCTGAATGAAACCATACGCATAGATTCGCTTTTAGACGGCTCTGCTTCTTTCTGCAACTTCATCACCTCGCTTTGTTGCTGGTGATAGTATATACCAGATATTGAGCACTTGTCAATATGGAAATTTGAAGAAAATATACTTTACAGATTCGGAACAGCTTAAAAATAAAGCGTATACACGTTTTAGTGTAAAATGATTAACATCCTTATACTACTATACTCTGTATTTACAGAGTATAGTATATTTATATATACACTAAGATGAAATTTCTCTCTTGACATCTTACGCTAGAAAGCGTATAATGGTGCTAAAGAAAGAGAGGAACAGAAAATGGCTGCGACGAATAATAAGGTGAACTCTAGCGAAATTCTTCGTGATATAATGAAGAATCAGCATAAAACATACGAATATCTCCGGGAAAAACTTGATTACAAAACTATTTCTAGCGCATCTTCTCGCGTCCTCGCTGATGATATGAAATTATCCACAATGGTTCAAATTCTTGAAGTTTTCGGGTACAGACTGGTTGTAGAACCCGCGAATGGGAAACTCACTCGTGCTGGTTGCTATGAAGTGGTAGAGGAAAAGGGCGGTGAACATGAATGATTTACGGTTACGCTCGTGTCAGTTCCGCTGGTCAGGCGATTGATGGCAACAGCCTTGAAGCCCAGTCGGAACTTCTGAAAGCCAACGGCGCACAGAAAATCTTTTCGGATGTTTACACCGGCACGAAGCTGCATCGACCTGAATTGGACAAGCTGATGGCTGAAATCCAGCCGGGAGACACGCTGATTGTGGCGAAACTTGACCGTATCGCTCGTTCTGCCAAGAATGGCCTTGAACTGATAGACCAGTTCATTGATAAGGGCGTTTCAGTGAACATCTTGAACATGGGGGTTATGAACAACTCCCCCACCGGCAAGGTTATTCGCACGGTGATGCTTGCTTTTGCAGAGTTTGAGCGTGACATGATTGTTGAGCGCACCAGAGAGGGCAAGAAGATTGCCAGCCAGCGTCCCGATTACAAGGAAGGCCGCAAGCCCACCGAGTATGACCGCAACCTCTTTGACGTTCTGCATAAGCAGGTGGAGAAGCGCATTCTCACGGTCACAGATGCCGCAAAACAGCTTGGTGTGACCCGCCAGACATGGTATCGGATTGCTGAGCAGAGAAAGGCTGGATAATATGCAGGGAGAAGAACTGATTGTTAAGAACGGAAGCATCACGCTACGGTCTATGCTTGACTTTGGAGGATTCCTTGAAATCAAGCGGTTCTTGGAAGCCTGCCATTCGGAAAACTGCACCGTTACCTTTGCAAACGAAGGAATTGTCATTTTCCCGAATGAATACGATGCCGCTAAAGACGCTCTCGTCTTTATTTACGGAACGCTGGCAGAAAGACATGACGTTATCGAAAAGTATTTTCGCTACAAGTTGATGCTTGGAGATGAAAAGCCGAAGCCTACTTTATATAACCAATGAAAGGAGAAAGAACCTATGGACAAGTGGAACAACAGGAACTCGTATGATTGGCTCGCAGGGGCAGTTGTTGGACTGCTGACCGGGTTCTTCATTGTAGTTGTGGTTGCGAGGTGCATTCTGTGATACTTAGTGACAACATGAAGCGCCTAATCGACACACTGAACACCTATGAGCCAGACCTTCCGAATGGGTTCTATTCCGTGAAAACCCTGCAAAAGAAGCTGGACTTCACGGCACAGTTCGTTCTTGAATCCCTTGCCAACGATGGTCTGATACGCTGGGGAGACACGCAGCACACAGCATTCTGGCTTTTGGAACGCGCGAGGAACTATAAGAAAATCCACAGGCTGGAAAAGATTGAACAGTGGAAAGAACGCGGGATAGGCTTTGCTTGCGGCGTTCTGACAAGCGTTGTTGCAGGGTTGATTAGCATTGTACTAGCTGGCGTTTTCAGTTGACATTGTTCGCAACCTAGAATAAAACCGAATATTTGATTTTTGTGCAGTTGTAGGCACTCTTTACATTTTCAGGTAGGGGGTGCCTATTTTTTTATGCAGCCAAAGCAGTGTATCGCCATTATCGACAGCATCAAAGCGTATGCAAAACAGAACCCGACCGAAGCACAGGTCTACGAGGACTGGTTTCAGGCGGTCGTGAACCTGAGGGACGCTCTGTCGCAAGACAAGCGGTTCGATGCCTACAAATACTCTGGTGAACTGCGTTCCGTCTGTGCAGCCATGATGGGCAAGATGAAAACAGGCGAGGACGTGGCGAAGGTCTATGACATTATCGGCCGGACGTACTTGTTTGAAGCAAAGGACTTGTTCGACAGCTATTGCATATACCTTGAATGGAACCGTGCGCCGGAGAAGAAGTTCTATCAGCCGCGTAGGCGCATTTTGCACACGCTTGTCAATGACCTTGAGGACTTGTTTTTCCATCGTGTAGATTTCTTGGGAATCTCGATGGCTCCGAGAACTGGAAAATCAACTCTTTGTATATTTTTCATCACATGGTTGATGGGCAACCGCCCTGACGTTGCATCGGTTATGAGCGGACATTCTGACAAGCTGACCAACGGTTTCTACGGCGAGGTGCTGTCCATCATCACTGACCCTGTTACCTATAACTGGGGCAAAATCTTCCCTGACGTTCAGCTTGTGGACAAAAGCGCAAAGGACGAAAGCGTTGACCTGAACCGTAAAAAGCGCTTCCCCACTCTGACCTGCCGCTCCATCGGTGGCACGTTGACTGGTGCTGTTGAAATCGGCGAGGGCGGCGTTCTGTACAGCGATGACTTGATTGAGGACTTGGAAGAAAGCCTGAATGTCGAGCGTCTGAACAACAAGTACGATGCCTACCTGAACCAGTTGAAAGACCGTAAAAAGCAGGGCGCATTGGAACTGATGGTCGGTACGCGCTGGAACGTGCTTGACCCTCTGGGGCGCATCCAGAACCAGTATGCGGACAATCCGAAGTATAGATTCCGTGTCATCCCTGCGGTGGACGAGAACGGACACAGCAACTTCAATTATGACTACGGCGTAGGTTTTGATGATGCCTACTATGCCGATATGAAGGCCAGCATTGACGATGCAACATGGTGGGCAAAGTACATGGGCAAGCCCTATGTGCGTGAAGGTCTGCTGTTCCCTGCTGATGAATTGCGGTATTTCAACGGCGTTCTGCCTGACGGTGAGCCTGATCGCAAGCTGATGGTCATGGATATTGCATGGGGTGGCGGTGACTTCACAGCCTGTCCTATTGCCTATGTGTACGGCGATGCCGTGTTCATCCCTGACCTTGTGTTCAATAACGGCGACAAGACCGTGACTAGACCGGAGGTTGTCGGCAAAATCATCCAGCACAAAATCAACGTGGTGCGTGGCGAAGCCAACAACGGCGGTGATGAATACTGTGACGTGGTAGACAGCCAGCTTCGGCAGCAGGGTTATCATTGTTCCGTTCGCAGCCAACGTGCGCCCAGTGGGCAAAGCAAGCTGTCCAGAATCATCCAGTATGCGCCGGACATCAAACGGTTCTATTTCCTTGACGAAAAACACCAGTCGAAAGAGTACAAGGCGTTCATGGAACAGGTGACGATGTTCACGCAGCTTGGCAAAGTTCCGCACGATGATGCACCGGACAGCTTGGCTCAGCTTGCCGATGAACTGTACAACGGAATCAGTAAAATCGAGCCTGTCAAGAGGCCTTTTTGACTAAAAACACAATATATAGTGTTCGCTGGGTCTATTTATTTGATTTCACCACTTGACAAGGCTTATAATGTACACAGGAAGTTTTGCAGCTTCCCTTAAAGGAATAGCTTGCACGCGGGGTTTTGTCATTTTACCCGCGTGCGTGTCAACAAGCATATTCCTCCTTTCACCGGTGAAGGTTTGTCACTCTTTCCCTCCACCGGGCTTTATATGTTGCGTTTCCGATTGATTGGGGAATGCCAGCCTGTCTCCCCCACGGCTGGCAAGCAACGGTTCGATTCCGTTACGCAGCACAACCATCTTCTTTGCTTGGCTTTCTATTCTCTGAATCCTCCACCGCTACTCCCGGCTCTCGATGCAATGGTTAGGCATGACATTGCAAAGAGCAGCGGTTAACCAATCAAGCCGGGTTTTTATGTTGCATTAGCTCAGTCAGGCTAGAGCATCCGGCTCATAACCGGACATACATTGGTTCAAATCCATTATGCAGCACCAAAATTGCAGCCGACCCGTTTTACGTCTGTCCGACAACTGAATGCAAGGGCTGCAATGGTTTTCTTCGGGCGAAGAATAGCACGGCTGGAAGTGCGAACAGTTTCCCAGTAGCTTCCAACAGGTCTGTGCTCAACAGCCTGTTTCCAGAAATCCAACGAAAGGAGCACAGATGGTAGCAAAAGTCAGATGCAAGCGTCCCCGAAAAGACGCACACGGCAATCCTTGCGATTGTGGGCGTTATCTTGGCGAAGTAGAAGGCAAGTTCTCTCTTCTGTGCCCTCTTTGCCATTGGATTACAGTCGGAGATTCTAACCTTCCGAGGGAGACGTGGGTTTCCGTACCGAAGTTTAAGAACTGAATAGCTTTTTAAGCGCAGTTGTAAGCGCAGTGAGATAGACCTTAACAGGTTTGTCTTGCTGCGCTTTTTATTTTGCCAGAAAGGAGGAACACATGGCTGAGTATCAAATGGTTGTCAATGGCTTCTTGAATGAGCCGTTGACCGGTCGCAGACCGATTGAAACGCCGGAGACGGAAATTAACCGGGCGAACGTGCTGAAAGTGGTTATGGGCAAGGCAGAGCCTATTCATCTGCTGAATAAGAACGAGATTCGCTTTTTACACAACTACTACTTGGGTAGTCAGCCTGTCCTCCACCGCACGAAGGAATACCACGCTGAAATCACCAACCGTATTGTAGAGAACCACGCCAACGAGTGCGTGGGCTTCTACACGGGCTACATGAGCGGCACTCCCTGCTCTTATGTGCGGTCTGAGACGGCAACTGGTGACGGCGAGGAAATCGCCCGCCTGTCTAACGCCTTGCAGTATGAGGGCAAGGATGCTCTTGATCGGCGGCTCTGGCAGTGGATGTTGGAGTGCGGGCAGGGATACCGCATTGTTCTTCCTGACAAGGGGTACAACGGAAACTACCCGGACGAAACGCCCCTGCTGGTGGATGTTCCTGACCCGGACATGGCGTATGTGATTTACAACTCTGGCATCGGGCACAAGCCCATTGCCAACGTGCTGCACATCCCACGCGATTATCAGAATGACCTGAACGACCTGATTTGCGTGTATACGCCGAACCAGTATTTTGAAATCGACAACGGCAAGGTCACAAAATCGGAGAATCATTCTCTTGGAATGCTGCCGATGGTCGAATACAAGCTGAACCCGGAGCGTATGGGTCTGTTTGAACCGGCTATCCCTGTTCTGGATGCCATCAACAATCTTGAAAGCAACCGTCTGGACGGCGTTGAGCAGTTCATCCAGTCCATCTTGGTGTTTGTAAACTGTCTTGTGGACAAGGAAGCGCTGGATGCTGTTAAGCAGATGGGCGCAATGTCCATCAAGTCTACCGCTGGTCTTGCCGCTGATGTAAAGCAGATTGCAAACGAGCTTGACCAGCAGCAGAGCCAGACCCTGCTTGATTCCATGTTGAACGTGTACCGTAGCTTGACTGCCATGCCTAGTGCCACTGGTAGCGAGAACGCAACGTCCGACAACGTGGGCGCAGTTATTGTCCGCAACGGCTGGAATCACACAGAAGCAAGGGCGCAGCAGTACGAGAATATGTTCAAGTTCTCGGAACGCCAGAGCCTGTCTGTAATGCTGAAAATCCTGCGTGACACGGCTGGTTCTAAGTTGATGGCAAGTGACATCAACATTAAGCTGCCCCGCCGCCAGTACGATAACCAACAGAGCAAAGTTCAGATTTTCGCACAGATGATTCAGCAGCCGATTGACCCGCAGCTGGCATTTACTACTCCTGGTCTGTTCCCTGACCCGCAGGCTGCTTATGAAATGAGCAAGCCCTTCCTGATTGCCGCTAGAAAGCTGGGCGAGGATGGGAAAGCACCGAAGCCGCAAGAACGGCCGACTGACCATATTGCCAACAACGGCAAAATGGTTGGTGAACAGACTAATGCAAAGGAAGGAGAACAAAAATGAAGAAGCTGTTTATTTCCTGCCCGATGAAGAATCGGTCGGAAGAAAATATTCGGATGACGTTTGACCGTTTGCACAAGATTGCCGAAGCAGTGTACGGTGAAAGCCTTGAGGTTATCCCAACCTATATCGAAGATAACCCGCCTAAGTGCAGAACTGAAGGGCTTTGGTATCTTGGCAAGAGCATCGAACTTCTCGCACAGGCTGATTATTTTATCGGCATTTGCGGCGATAACGCCTTTCAGTATAACGGCTGTACTGTAGAAATTGATGCTGCAAAGTTGTATGGCGTTCCAGTCTATCTTGTTCCGACCGTTTTCGCCGCTCCTGATGTTACGAAAGAAGAACTGGTTTACAACGGCGCAGGAGAACTAATCGACTAAAAATCAATCCGCATTAGCGGGCTGATATATTCCGGCAGGGAAGCCGGGATACAAATTTCGCAGCGTTGCAGGGAAGCAACGGTAAAAAAACGCAGGAGGAAATTAACGATATGAAACTCAATGTGTTGCTTGGTGATGCCTACAAAGAGGGCATGACCGCCGATGAAATCATTTCTGCGCTTGAAAAGGTTGCAGACCCTAACGCAGAGATTGAGAAGCTGCGCAACGCCGTGACGAAAGCCAATGGCGAAGCTGCCGAGTACAAGAAGCAGCTTAAGGCAAAGCGTACCGATGACGAGAACGCCGCGCAGGAACAGGCTGACAAGCTGGCAGAAATGCAGAAGCAGATTGAAGCCTTGACCGCCGACAAAGAGAACCTTGTCAAGGAAAAGACCCTTGCATCTTACCGTGAGAAGTTTGTTGCACAGGGTTATGATGCTGAACTTGCCAACAAGGCTGCATCTGCACTGGCTGACGGCGACATGGACAAGGTATTTAAGTTCCAGTCGGAGTTTATGACCGCCCATGACACCGCATACAAGGCTTCTTTGCTGAAGGATATGCCCACACCTCCGGGTGCGGATGGCAAGGGCAGTTCTGACAGTGAGGGCGTGGCGTTTGCTAAGAGCCTTGCAGCAAGAAAGAATGCCGAAAATAAGGCATCGAGTGACGCACTGAACGCTTTCCATTAAGGAGGAAAACATGAAGTATACCACTACTCCGGTATCGGCTCCTGAAAGCACTATTCTGGCTGCTGATACCTACGTTGCCATTCCCTTTACTGTGACCGAAACCGATGTTGTAAAGGCTGGCTATCCCATGGCAAAGACTGGCAAGAAGGCTTCTGCCACTACCGGGGTTTCCGATGCAGCAGTTACCGACGCTATTGGCATTCTGCTGCACACCGTTGACCCGTCCGTCAACCCAAACGGCGCGCTGCTTATTCAGGGCGTTGTTGACCAGAAAAAGGCAAAGGCAAGTTCTGGCTTTTCCTTTACTGCTGATGACGTTGCCGCTCTGCATAAGGCTGTTCCCGCAGTCTTTTTCCGTGACAACATCGGCACTAATGCTTAACGGAGGTAAAAAACATGGATTTTCAGAAATATTTCACTTCCGATGCGATTGCTGAGTATTGGACGAATGATGTTACCAACGCGCAAGCATTCGGCTCTGATGCCCTGTTTCCTCCGCGCAAGAAAGCTGGTCTGGAGCTGAAGTGGATTCGCGGTCACAAGGGCGTTGGCATCTCCCTGATGCCGAGTGCATTTGACACGAAGGCGACCTTCCGCGAGCGCAAGGGCTTTAAGATGTCTGAAACCGAGATGCCGTTCTTCCGTGAAGGCTTCCACATCGACGAGAAAGACCGTCAGATGTTGATGGAGATTCAGAACAGCAACAGCACTTTTGCGGAGGAAATCATCAGCCGAATTTTCGATGATGCCGCAGAGCTGATTACTGGTGCTCGAATCGTTCCTGAACGTATGGCGTGGCAGCTGCTTTGCCCGGAGAACGGTAAGCCCGGCATTACCATCAAGGCGAACGGCATGAACTACATCTACGATTACGACCCGGATGGCACTTGGCAGGCAAAGAACTACAAGGCTCTTACCGGCAAGGCGAAGTGGGATGTTACTACCTCTACTCCCCTTACCGATTTCACTACCGCAAAGGATGCAATTGCGGCAAATGTTGGTGAAACCATCACTCGCGCCTATATGAACACCAACACTCTGAACAAGATGATTGCTTCTGACGAGGTGAAGAACCGCTTTATGACGGTTACGGCAAAGTCTATTGCCGTTCTTACCCAGAGTGAAGCACGCGCTCTGGTTGAGCAGACCACCGACATCAAGATTCATCTGTTTGACAAGATGTACCAGCCGGAAGGCGGTGGCGATTCCATCAAGTACATCCCGGATGGCTATGTTGTTCTGGTTCCTGATGGTAAGGTCGGCGAGATGTGGTATGGAACTACTCCCGAAGAAGCAGACCTCCGTGCCGGTATGACGAATGCTTCTGTTTCTATCGTGAACAATGGCGTTGCTGTCACTACCATCAAGGAACCTCACCCTGTCAACACCAACATCATTGCATCTGAAATCGTTCTGCCGTCCTTCCAGAAGATGGACGCTGTGTACTGCATCAAGGCTTACTAAGGCGAAAGGAGGAAAGCAGCATGGGAGACCAGTATTCCGAAGCAGCAGTCAAGCTGGGACAGTACATTGCTCCTGCACTTGACCGTGAAGTCACGGACGAGGACTACCCACTCTTCGATCTGCTGCTTGATTTCGCCAAAGACAAGATATTTGCGCAGGGCTATCCTTTCGGTAACAGACCGGACGAGCTGCCCTCGCAGTATCAGTCGTTGCAGATACGCATTGCAGCGGAACTGTACAACCACATCGGTGCAAACGGGCAGACGAGTTATACCAACAACGGAATTACTCGTGTGTGGGAAAGTTCCGATGTGGCGCAGTCCCTGCTAAATGAAGTAGTTCCGAGAGTAGGTGTTATCGGCTGATGTTCAATGGAAGCCCGCTGGATAAACGCCCGCTGTGGTATTCAAACCCGGTCGGCGAGAAAACGCCTGTTGTGGACGAGTGGGGCAACGAAACTGGCGAAACATCGCAGACGTGGAGTGACCCCGCAAAGCTGATGCTGAACGTCAGTCCCCCTACTGGTTCTGCGGAAGCAAACCCTTTTGGAGCGTTCACGGATTATAGCTACGTTGTCAGTTCGTCCAGCAAGAAGCGCAACACACCGCTTTATGAAGGTACGCGCGTCTGGTTTCAGACGGACGTTTCAAAGCCCTTCAATTACATCGTGGTCAAGGTCGCAGAGCATATTACAGACACAAAGTATGCGCTGAAAGAGGTGGCTGCAAGTGAAAATTAAGGTGAGGTTGAGCGATGCCGGACTTCGTGATGCGGAACGTCAGATACAGGAGTACAAGGCCACCCTGAACAAAAAGGCACAGGAGTTTGCAAAGGCGTTGGCTGATAAAGGGTTTGATGTAGCGAAAGTTCGCTTTGCAAATGCAGAATATGCCGGTAGCAACGATGTTTCTTGCCGCGTTGAGCACAACGGAAACATCTGTACCATCGTTGCAGAGGGCAAGTCAGTTGCGTTCATCGAGTTTGGCACTGGCGCACATCACAACGGATATGGCGGCGAACTACCGCCCGGCGTTGGGGCGCATGGCTCCTACGGTCAAGGCAAGGGCGCTGGCAGACGTTGGTACTACTACGGCGACCCCGGCAATGCCGGGACCTATGTGGATACTGTTCCCGGCAAAGGCCAGTTGAATTACACCGATGGCAACGAGCCAGCTATGGCTATGTGGGGAGCTGTTGAAGAAATGGCTTCTCAGGTCGAAGCAACGTGGAGGGAGGTTTGGAATAGTTGATTGATTATTTCAATTCTATCTTCACGGCTGTTGCTAAGGAACTGCGAAAGCAAGTGCCCGGCATCTTCGTCACTGGCGAAATCAATGACAGCAATGTCAAGAAGTTTCCCTGTGTGCAGATAGAGGAAAACAGCAATCTTCCTGTGCACATTGATTCTGCCCGGCACAGCAAGTATGCCGCTGTATCCCTTCGCGTTCGTGTCTACTCCAACAAGGAAACCGGACGCATCGCAGAAGCGCGTTCCATCACAGGAATCGTAGATTCTGTTCTTGAATCACTTAACTTTCATCGCAAGTCGTTTGCCCCATTGAATGGGCTGTATAACAATTCCGTCTACCGGATTGAGTGCAGCTACGGGGCAACAATCGGGGAGGACGGAATGATTTACCGAAATTAAGGAGGTAAACATTCTATGAGTACTGCTATCTCCGGTCTTAACACTACCCTGTATTGTGGCAACAGCGCAACCGCTCTGACGAAGCTGTGCGACATCAAGGATGTGCCTGACCTGATCTCCGAACCGAACCTTCTGGATGCTACCACCCTGTCTGACCCTATGCAGGTCAACATCTTCGGCATCATCCAGAGCGACACCAAGTCTTTCACCGCCAACTACAACAAGGATGACTACAAGAAGGTCAAGGAAGCGGGCTATGACGAGGCTTCCGAGAGCAACACCGTGAAGTATTACGCCCTGAAAATGCAGGATGGCTCCGGCTTCTCTTGGCAGGGTATGCATCAGGTTGGTCTGTCCGGCTTTGGCGTGGATGAGGTTGTGGAAATGACCATCAACTGTATTTTCACCAAGAAGCCCGTGTTCAGTGAAACACTGACTATCGGCGGCTAAACCGCAAAAATCGAATCAATCAAACCGGGCAGAACTGAACAACGGATTTGGTTCTGCCCCTATTTATAAAGGAGAGCATTTATTATGGCTGCTAAGGTTATCAACTTTCATTCCCCCGATGGCAAGAACACTTACGAGCTGACTTTCACCCGTGACAGCGTGGAAGCTACTGAACGTGCAGGCTTTCAGATTGGCCAGTACACCCAGATGACCAATCTGCTGTCCAACTCCCGTGCTCTGTTCTACGGTGCTTTTATTGCACGGAACAAGGGCATCAAGCGCAAGGTTGTTGACGAGATGTTCCAGCACATCGAGGAGAAGGAAGACCTGATGGGCATTCTGCTTGAGATGTTCATGGACGCTTCCAAGTCCCTGCTGGCAACTGACACTGAGGACAAGACCGCAAAAAACGCAACGTGGGAGATTGTGTAACCGCACAATCTCAGGAAGCAGACGGAGAGGGAGAGCCATTCTCCTTCTCCAAACTGTTCCATGATGTAGAAGCCTACTACATCTCCATTGGTATGACCTACGACCAGTTCTGGCACGGCGATGTCTGGCTGGCAAAGGTCTACCGTGACGCAGAGGAAATCCGTGAACGGCGGGCGAATACCGAAGCATGGAGAAACGGCTTTTATATGGCTTCTGCGCTTTCTTCTACGGTTGGCAATATGTTCCGCACGAAAGGGTCTAGCCCCATCAAGTACATGGACAGACCGATTCCCCTTACGCAAAAGGAGAAAGACGAATACGAGTACCAACGTGCAGTTGAAGCACAGGAGCGCATTAAGAGAATGATGTTCTCCATGATGGAAAAGGATGGTGGTAGTGATGGCTGATGTTGATATTACAAGCTTATCCGTAGAGATTTCTGCGGAATCGCAGGGTGCGGAGCTTAATATTGACAAGCTCGCTACCGCCATTTCTAATTTGCGGACAAAGGGCAACGTCACAAAAGTTGTAAACAGCCTTGATAGGCTTTCTGCTTCTATCTCTGCCCTCAAATCCGCTTCTGCTGGGCTGTCTGGTCTGGACAAGCTGACCGGATTTCTGGACAAACTGTCTGGCACTGACTTGTCTGCAAGTGCAAAAAGTATCAATTCTGTTGGCAATGCTATTAAGAAGATTGCTGCTGTTGACATTGGCGGGCTTGACTTGTCCGGTCTTAGCGGCAAAATGAGCGAGCTACAAAGTGGGTTGTCCCCTCTTGCTGGTCTGGATGTTTCTGGATTGAAAGGCATTGGTAGCGCCATCAATGCGTTGGGCAAAATTCCCGGCCTGACAAACAAACTGGATTCTAGCACGCTTGATGCATTTGCGAAAGCGTGCGAGAAAATCTCTACTTCGCTCACCCCCCTTGCGTCTCAACTGGACAAGGTTGGTAATGCTTTTGCGAAACTGCCGCCGCAGTTAAGCAAAGTGGTTACACAGGCAAATCGTGTGACCTCTGCTAATGAGAAGCAGCGCAAGAGTTATCTTAGTCTGTCTAATCAAGTCAACGGCTTTATGCGGAACATGGCAAAGCTGGTCTCGTTGAAAGCGATTGCTGATTATCTTGGCAATGCTGTTGCAAAGTTCAACGATTTCTACGAAGCGACAAACCTGTTTGGCGTTTCCATGAAAGGCCTTACGGGTGAAGCTGACAACTTCATCCAGAAGATGCAGACGCTTCTTGGCATCGACCCTACCGAAGCCATGAACAACATGGCAACGATTCAGGGTCTGACCACTTCGTTCGGTTTGGCAAGTGACAAAGCGTACATCTTGTCCAAGAATCTTACGCAACTTGGTTATGATCTTTCTTCGTTGAAGAACATCCCTGTCAAGGAAGCATTTACAAAACTTCAAGCTGCTATTTCTGGCGAGTTGGAACCTATCCGCCGTTTGGGTGTTGACATTTCCAACGCACGTTTGCAGCAGGAGCTTTATGCTCTCGGAATTACCACAAGCATCTCTAAACTTTCTCAAGCCGACAAGGCGATTCTTCGTTATATCGCCATTATGAAGCAGACTGGCGATGCGCAGGGAGACCTCGCACGTACACTGGATAGTCCTGCAAACCAGATTCGCATTTTACAGGCGCAGTTGAGTGAACTTGCTCGCGCAATCGGCTCTGCCCTTTACCCTGCATTGAAATCCATTCTTCCCCCGCTGATTGCAGCCGTTGAGCTTGTCAAGGAATTTGTTCAGTGGATTGCAAAGTTGATGGGCGTTAAGACGGTTGATTTTCCTGACATGAGCAAGACTTCTGCTTCCGTTGAGGATACGTCTGACGCTCTTGACAATGCTGCTGCATCCGCTGGCAAAGCCAAAAAAGCCCTCAAGGATTACACGATGGGGTTTGATGAACTGAACATCATCGACCCGAACAAAGGGAACAAATCTAGTTCTGGCGGCGTGACTGGAAACATTCTCGGCGACGTGGATTTGAGCCAGTACGATATGTTCAAGCAATACAACAGCGAACTTGCTGAACAGATTGACAGCGTTAAGCAAAAAATCAAGGATATGCTGCCTACTATCGGTGCTGTTGGAGCGGCGTTTGCGGCATGGCAGATTTCCAAAGCACTTTTGGATGCGCTGGATAAAATCAAGAACTTTACCATTAATGCAAAGGTTGACATTAGTTGGCCCGTCATTGGTGTACTCGCGTTTATGTCGGACATGAACGAATTCAAGAAGTATCTTGAGGATTTCCTTAAAAACGGCCCTACATTCAAAAATGTTGCTGGCATGATTTCTGAATTTGCTGGCATGATGGGTGATGCACTCATTTTGCTTGGAAACCTAAAGCTTGGCGGTGCGTTAAAGGTCGTTCAAGGCATCGGCGAAATTATCATTGCCATCAAAGATATTGCCGATAACGGCTTAAATTGGGATAACGCTACTACTGCCATTCGCGGCTTAACCAATGTTGCGATTGGCATCGGTGCTCTTACAGGGCATCTAAAAGTTGCCGGTTGGGCACTCGCCATTCAAGGCTTTACATCTATTATTCAAGAAATTGCAAATAACTGGGAAGCAATTAAGAATGGTGATTGGAGCGGAGTGGACAAAGCCACACTTGTTATCGGCGCGCTTGAAGTTTTTGGCGGCATTGCTACTGCACTCGGTGTTTTTTCGAAATTAAAGGCCGTTAAAGAATCTACAGAATCCGTCCAGTCTGTAAAGACCGTTGCGGATGCTACGCAGAACATAAGCAATGCCACGTCTAGCCTTTCTCCAAATCTTACTAGTCTTGCCAAAAATCTTGCCGTTGGCGTTGCTATCGTTGCAGAAGTTTCCGCAGCAGCTATTCTGTTCGCTGGTGCAATCGTTGTGCTTGGCAATGAGTTGAAAGCTGCTGGTGATGCATGGCAACCCGTTATTACTAACGCTAAAGAGGTTGCGGAAGCAGTCGGGCTTGGTTCTGTGGCCCTTGTAGCTGTTGGTGCGGTTGCTGCTGGAATTGGGTCGGCCGGTGGCGTTCCGCTTGCAGCAAACATCGGCATCGGCACTGCAATTCTTGCAGAAGTTGGCGCGGCCGCCGTTTTGTTTGAAGTAGAAGTTTGGGCAGTCGGAACAGGGCTGGATAAAATTCGGCAAGCATGGGCTCCTGTTACTGAAAATGCTCCCGCCGTTAAAACTGCTCTGATCGCTGGCACAGCTTTACTTGTGGCCGTTGGCGCGGCCACTGCAGCCATTGGAATTGCAACAACTGCAACTGGTGGAACTATCCCAATTGCTATTGGAATCGGCACGGCCGTCCTTGTTGAATGTGCTGTTGCTTTTGTAGCATTAACGGACAGCATTTCTAGTGTTGCGGACGAATTAACGGGAAAGCTTTATCCATCTCTGAAAAATTTGAATTCGAAGCTTCCGTCCATCAAAACCGGAATGAGTAGTTTGACTGGCTATTTGAAGGACTTTGCCGGCGAACTTTCCTCTTATACTTCAAGTATGGGTAGCGTTACTTGGTCCAGCATCGTAAATGGATTCCAAAAACTGTTTGCCGGAAATCCGATTGCGAGCTTGGCTAATGATGTTGGCGGCATTTATGATGATACTGTTGTTCTGAACAACAAATTGTCCGTTGCCAACCCTGAGCTCGAAAGAGCCGTTCAGCTGTTAACCGATTATAACTTGCTCATGTCTCAGCTGAAACTTTTGACTGAGGGCGCAAATAATACTCAGCTTGCAACTGATATTTTCACCAATCTTGAAGATTGCGGCGAAAAACTGGTTACTGGTTTTGTTTCTGGAATCAACAAGAAATTGTCGGCTCTCGACACCGAAGTCGGTAAGATTAAGGCTTCTCTCGAAAAAATCAGCGATGAAGAAACCGCATTCAAAAAGTACGGCGGCTACATTTTGCAGGGCCTTATTGATGGTCTTGATGGGAAGAAGAACGACGTTTATACAAAAATTGTGGAAATCGGAAATGCGATTGCAGATAAGTTTGCGAACGCAATGGATATTCACTCTCCTTCTAAGCTGTTCCGCGTATTCGGCGGTTACATCGTAGAGGGCCTCGCAAACGGCATCAACGCAGCGCTTCCCTATGTTGAACAAGCTATGAACAATTTAGCTAATGCAGTTCAGGAAAAGGGGAACGAGCTGATTGATTACGGTTCAAGCATCGCAACCGGTTTTGTTGATAATGTCGTGAACGCATTGAACTCAAAGTGGAACGAAATTGACAGCGGACTCAAAAACGATTTTGTTGGGACCATTAAGAGCATGTTCGAAGCCGTAAAGAACGGTGATATCCAGACGGTTGCGACAAACACTGCTGCTATTATTTGGCAGGCAATGGGGGAAGAAAACAGAAGTCAGGTGAAGTCTTACGCTTCCAATTTGATTTCAACGTTGACAGGGGCCTTGAAAGATGTTGGGGCAAAAGCTCTTGTCTCAGCAAAGAGCATTGGCAAAAACATTCTCATCGGCATCACGTCAAAGTTTGGCGAAATCGCAAGTCAAGCTGTCGGGCTCGGTAGCAAACTGACTTCCACTTTTTCTTCCCTGACTGGTCCCCTTGCTGCTGTCGGTAAGGCAATCAGCACCGGACTTTCTAGCGGTGTTTTAAGTCAGTTCCCGAGCATTATTACTGGTGTGGCTGGTTTGATTGGAAGCATCGGCACTGCGTTTTCCGGGCTTCTTTCAACAATTGGCGGCGTCTTATCTTCGCTTGGAATCCCTACCGGATTCGCTTTGCTTGCAGGCGGCGTCGCAATCGTGGCGGCAATTGCTGGTATTGTCGGAAGCTTGAATAGCAAATACGGTTCCAATTCTTCCGTCAGCAATGACTATTCCAGTTACCCCGGAACAAGCGGATATGATTCTTCTACCGGTTCCACAACATCCACTGGAAGCTACTATCCGAGTTCTTCCACGAGTGGCGTGAGCGCATCTGACCTGAGGAGCGCAGTGCATGATGGCTGCTACAACGCATTCCTTGATATTTTCCAGCGCTATGGTGATGAAATCACGGGCGGTAAGGAAATCAAGCTGTTCATTGACGGTAAGCAAATTACCGCTTCTGTTGAAAAGCAGCAGTCTGATCGTGGCGTACAAATTATGGGCACGGAAGTGTATAGCTATTAAGGAGGTGACGGCGATTTATGCAAGCTCTTGTATCAGTGAACGGTGTGGATTTGCCGGAGCCTTCTTCTTATAGCGCCACAACGTCTACCATCGTTGATTCTGGCCGTAACGTTCAGGGCAAGGTGGTTGGTTCTGTGGTTCGACATGATGTTGCAAAGGTGGCCCTGAAATGGAACTACCTGACTGCAAAGCAATGGGCAGCGACAATCAGTCCATTTACCAAAAACTTTTATTGCACGGTTCGCTTTTACAATCAAGCGACGGATTCTTATTCCACACGTCAGATGTACGTTTCCGACCGTACTGCTGGCATATGGAGGAGATGCCCAAGCAATGGCAATGTGATGGGGTGGACGGATTGTTCTCTCTCGCTTGTCGAAGTCTAAGGTGGTGATGCAACATGGCGGTTCAGCCGTCTGAAAAATGGCTCAAGCAGTATAATTCTACGCTTGTCCCGGAGATGTTTGTTCAGATTACTTATCACGCTTCGGACGATAAGGCTCAATCAGACGCAATCGCAAGTTCCGGTTCTCAGGTTGTGTTTAGTGATGTGAGCGACATTACAGACCTTGATAATTTGCCATCTGCAAAATACGCAACCGGAGAACCTAATCTTTGGATTTTGGATGGGTCATGCGATATTCTTCCTTCTTCTGAACCATATAAAAATGCTGGTTACGTGAGCCTTGAAAACGTTTCGGACGCAAACCATCCCATTGTTACGTTTTCGTTTAGCAAAACCCATGAAGAAAAAATCCCAGGCATTACAATTGTGTGGTCTGAGCTTTTCAATGAATACGCGACATCATTCAAAGTATCTGCCTACAATGGCTCATCGCTGTTACAAGAAAAACAGATTGATGATAACACATCCGTTGAAAGCTCCGTTGACTTTGAAACCACTGGTTACAACTCCATTGTGATTGAGATTTTGAGCTGGTGCATCCCCAATCGCAGAGCAAGAATCGAACAGGTGGAGTTTGGCCAGCGCGTTCGATTTAACAAGGAAGACCTTCTTTCGTATTCCCATGAATCGAAACGTGACCCGATTTCCGGTCAGCTTTCAAAAGATTCTATTTCCTTTTCGATCAATAATAGTGACCAGAAATGGAACCCCATCAATCCCGGTGGCCTTTACCAATATCTTTATGAACGGCAGGCTGTCTTTGTAAAGTACGGTATGGATTTAGATGGTGAAACTGAGTGGATTAACGGTGGCAAGTTCTACCTTTCCAATTGGAACACTCCATCCAATGGTATCACTGCTTCGTTCGAAGCAAGAGACGCCCTTGTATTCTTATCTGATTCTCCCTACACAGGCAGAAAAAGCGGCACGCTTTATGAGATGTGCTACGATGCGTTAGAACTTCTTGACGTAACAGGCATCTCGTATTTCATCAATGAAAGCTTGAAAAACTACTCCGCTGATTTTTCGTCCACAAGTTCTTCTTATAAGAATTCCGACGTCTTGCAGCTTGCTGCGAACGCAGCGGGTATGGCGTTATATCAGACGAGAGATGGTCAAATCCGTGTTGACTGGGTTCCATTCTCTCCCGAAGATAAGAATTCAATTTATGAAATCACGGAGATGAACAACTTTGAATACCCCGAGATTTCCTTCTCCAACAAGCTGAAAAATATCTCCTATTCTGTAAACAACGCTTCTAAAACGTATCCTGCTGGCGCGACCGGAGACGGTGTAACACAAAGCATCAGTAATGCGCTTCTTTCAGACTCAATTATTGCACAGCCAAAGAATGCATTGACGGAAAGCTACAAGGTTCTTTCGAACCGTCGAACGGCAACGCTCTCTTACCGTGCAAGTCCCCACAATGATGCTCTTGATTTTGTGAAGCTCAATCATCAATTTGGGTATTCTTCGAATCTGCTCATTACAGACGTAAAATACACTTTCAATGGCTGTTTTAAGGGGTCTGTCACAGGCTACATGATTGAAGATGTAAGTTCTTTGCAGCTTGATCGGTCTGAAATTTACCTGCATCCGTCCGATGTTATCACTCTTACTGCCACTCTCACTCCCGCATCTGCGGATTCTCCCGTTATCATTTGGAACGCGTCTCCCTCGGGTATTGTCGAGCTGAATGTCACCAAAAACGAACGCGGTGTATCTGTTTGTAACGTTTCTTACGTTCATCGTGGAAATGTTACGATTACTGCTACCGTTTCCAGGCTTTCCGCTTCTTGCTCTGCGACCGCAATTGCAAATGATATGTCGGATATGGCAGATGGTAGCACCGTCAAGATTTTGGAAGGCGGCAACTATGTCGATTTCATTATTGCAGCCCGTGATTACGAATCTAGCCTTAATGGCACTGGCGGCACACTTCTTGTCCGAAAAGAGATGCTTGGCACGCCTGCTTGGAACAGCACCGCCGTCAATGCATATAGTGGCAGCACAATTGACACGTATTTGAATGACAACTTCAAAAACGCGTTGTCGTCTTATATTCAATCCAAAATCCGAAAAACAAAATTCTACTACACGCCCGGCAACGGAAACACATCGCTTTCTACGCTTTCTCGCAATGTTTTTCTTTTGTCTGCAAAGGAAATTGCGTACAACGAGTACACGAATGGTCAAATGTGGGGCAAGGGATGCAACGGAGAGGGTTCTTTACTTCCCACAGCACTTAAAATCTTTGAAGCGTTTCCGTCGTCTTCGACTGGCGTTGTGTACATCACATGGACGCGAACCCCTGTTTATGATGCAAGTTATTTTGGAATCCCATCCGGGCATAACACCGATTCCGCTGTTGGCTGTTATCACATGGATTCTTTGGACCGCGTTTCTTACAGCAGCTATCCGACGACCAGAAAATGGGATTATGATACTACTCAGCACTATGGTTATCAGCCCGCTTTTGTCGTTGACTCGAATTTGAAAATCGGCGTTGACAATCGCATTGAAGAATAAGGAGTCCCAGCATGTGGATTACAGACCGAACGCAGTCGGACGTTGACCGCGTAAAAGAAATTGCAGCAAAGGCAAGAACTGGCACATGGACAGAAGCCGAGCAAGCGGAATGGGTCGCCGGAATGAAAGGCGCGTTAAGTTATACAGACTTTAATCGTATTGAATCCGGCGTTCTTGAACTTGCAAACATTTTGGGTGCATCCGTTAATGTAAAAACCGACTGGTCCGTTAGCGGATATTTGACTGAGTCTGACGCTTCTCGATGGCTCGCAAATATTGAAGCTATCCGAATGAAAAACTCCGGTAGTGCGCAAATGGCAACAACGCCTACTTCCATGAACAGGCTTTCGTTTGAAACAATGAATCAAATTGAAAGCATTTTGGCGAATATAGAATCGGTTGCCAAAACATACGTCACTTTTTCTGGAGAGTACATGACAGGGGAGGGTCAATATGGTTTTTGAGGACCGCATATCAAAATATCCGGGTCGATGGACAATGACAAAATCAGACGGAACGTCTGAAATTGTCACTCTTGTTCGTAATGACGAACCGATAAAAGAAGGCACTCCAATTAACGCAGCCACTTTAAATGAGCTGAGTACCGTTGCCGGGGCAATCAACGCAAAGGAAGAAGCCGTTACTGCGGCGCAAACCGCCACATCCGAAAGAGCAAAGGCAGAACAGGCGGCCACCAATGCCGCAAATGAAGTTAAGGCTGACTTAAAAGAATACTCGGACAATGCTGCATCTAGTGCGGCTGCTGCTGCAACCAGCGAAAGCAACGCCAAGACGTCTGAAACGGAGTCTGCCAAAAACCTGCAAGGCACCAAGGAGTATTTCGAGCAGGTGCGCACCATCACCATTGGTGCACAGGGATGGTACGCCACGCCGGAAGCCCTCAAAGCCGCTGTGCCGGTGGGCGAAAACGGCTGGTGGGCAGTGGTAGGCACGACCGACACCATCTGGACGTGGGACGGTGACACCGGCGCGTGGAAGGATAGCGTGCAGAAAGCGGACATGTCAGATTTTTACACGCGGGCGCAGGTGGACGCGCTGCTGAAGAATTTGAACGTCTGTCCCTTTGAGATAGGCGACATCCTGCAGACCACCAGCTCTGTCAGCCCCGCAGCACGCTGGGGAGGCACCTGGGAGCAGATCGCCCAGGACCGCGTGCTGATGGGTGCCAGCGACAGCCACCCGGCAGGCAGCACCGTCGAGGCTGGCCTGCCGAATATCACGGGCAAATTTGCTGGTATCGCCAGATGGGATTTTGGCGACAATCCTGCTTCTGGCGCGTTTTCTGGGGTCTCTAAAAGAGGCCCAGAAGGAAACTATGGTGGTAATGGCATGATTTATACATTTAATGCTTCCCGCACGAACCCAATCTATGGTGCGTCTGATACCGTTCAACCGCCCGCATACTATGTGTACACGTGGAGACGGATAGAATAAATCAACTTATGCGTCGCCAAATCCATACAAAGTACGCAGGTGGTTGAACAGTGTTGGATGAACCATAAATGGAACTGGAATTTGCCGCATTAAACCCGATACTATATTCTTGACCTGCATATTTTGAATAGCCGCAATATGTTGCACTAATAGCAGTGGTACTTAATGCGCCACGACTTGTTACACTGTTAGCGGTTGCTCTAAATGGTCCAGAACCGCCGCCCGTTGCAGTGCTTGTAAGACTGCCCGTGATATTCGGCAGGCCAGCCTCGACGGTGCTGCCTGCCGGGTGGGTAGTTGTATCGCTATTTAACTATACAGAAAGGAGACATTATGAAGATTATTGACGAAAACGGTTCAGTCGTTGAGAACCCCGACCTGACGGCGGGTTATCTTGCCGCCGACACCGAAGCGGTGGAGCACCCGGCCCAGGACGCCGTGGAGGAACTGAGCCACTACGAGACGGTGGCAGAGTATCCCAACGGCGGCAAAGACGTGCGCAAGGTCATCGACCGTGCCGCCGTCCCGGCAGCGCCTGCGTGGACCGAGCAGCTGCCCATCCAGCGGTACATCCGCTACACGGCGGAGGAGCTGGCCCGGCGGGAAAAAGAGCGGCAGGAAGCCCGCCAGCAGCAGGAAGCACTGGACAATCTGCCCCAGACGCTGGAAGCGCTGCAAAAAGAAAACGAGATGCTCAAGCAATGCTTGCTTGAAATGAGCGAGATTGTGTATGCATAAAATCACACAAAAATTAGAAAGGTTGGTACTTATGATGGCAATGTTATGGGCACAGGAGATCATGTCCGCAGAGACCGTGGAGAAGGCAAAGGCGCTGTATGCCCGCTGCCCTCGCCTGCTGAAAGAGAAGGTCAAGGCACTGCTCATCAAGAGCGGCTTTGAGGAGATCGTGCAGGAGGAGTAAGCGATGGAAAAACTTTTGGAATTTCTGGCTTGGCTGGTGAAGGTGCTTTTCGGCGGGGACAGCGAAAGTCCTGCGCCGGAAAAGCCCAGAGAGCCCCCCGTTGAGGAGACCGTCACAGGCTGGGAGGGCGACCCGCCCTACCGGTACATTGACGTGAGCCGCTATCAGGGTGCGATTGACTGGGCGCAGGTGGCAGCGGCAGGCTACAAGGGAGCGATGCTCAAGACGGTGAGCACCAACCGCAAGCTCTCCAAGCGGGCAGATGGCTTGTACAT
>ERZ1034865.413-NODE-413-length-27541-cov-22.669359_pt1 | contig 27541 bp, 20 predicted proteins | sample MGYA00520632_ERZ1034865 | MGnify/ENA primary metagenome ERZ1034865 (study PRJEB33766, sample SAMN09781738) | gut metagenome | biome: gut microbiome | host: Homo sapiens | place: Madagascar | study: EMG produced TPA metagenomics assembly of the PRJNA485056 data...
TGGCCATGTCGGTCTTCTGCTGCAGGTTGGTCTTGATGCTCTGGCGCGTCTTCTCGGCGTTTTCGCGCGAGCGCTTGTTGATGAGCACCTGCTCCACGATCTTACCGGCGGCGTCCTTGTTCTCGATCAGGTAGGTCGAGATGCGCTCCTTGAAGAATGCCGTCATGGCCTGCTGGATGAAGCGGTTGTTGATGGCCTTCTTGGTCTGGTTCTCGTAGGAAGTACGGGTAGAGAAGCAGTTGGTCACCAGCACCAGGCAGTCCTGGACGTCCTGCCACTTGATGGAGCTTTCGTTCTTGTTGTACTTGCCCTGCTGCTTGATGTAGGCATCAATTGCACTGGTCAGGGCGCTGCGTGCCGCCTTTTCGGGCGATCCGCCGTTTTCAAGCCACGACGAATTGTGGTAGTACTCCTGCATCTGGAAGGTTCGGGAAAAACACAGGCACGCCGTGATCTTGACGTTGTAGTCAGGCAGGTCCTCGCGGTCGCGGCCACGACGGTCGGCCTCGATGAAGAAGGGCTCGGTAAGATAGTCGGCACCAACCTTTTCAAGAACGTAGTCCTCGATGCCCTTGGGGTAGCAGAAGTCTTCCTCGGTGAACTCACCTTCTTCGCCTTCGATGCGCAGACGGAAGGTCACGTTGGCGTTGACCACTGCCTGGCGGCGCATGGTGTCACGGTACCACTCTTCAGGAACGTCGATGGAGGTGAATACTTCCAGGTCAGGGCGCCACTTGATGGTGGTGCCGGTGCGAACCTCTTCGGTGGGCTCAACCTGGAGTGCCTTCTTCTTGGCACCCACCACCTTGCCCTTCTTGAAGTGAAGGGAATACTTGTTGCCATCACGCCATACCGTGACGTCCATGTATTCGGAGGCGTACTGGGTTGCGCACGAACCCAGGCCATTGGTGCCGAGCGAGTAGTCGTAGTCGCCGCCCTGGTTGTTGCTGTACTTGCCGCCTGCGTAGAGCTCGCAGAAGACGAGTTCCCAGTTGAAGCGCTTTTCGGACGGGTTCCAATCAAGCGGGCAGCCGCGACCGTTATCCTCCACCTGAATGGAGCCGTCACGGAAGGCGGTCAGGGTGATCAGGTTGCCATAGCCCTGACGTGCCTCGTCGACCGCGTTGGAAAGAATCTCGAAGGCAGCATGCGCACAGCCATCAAGGCCGTCCGATCCGAAGATGACGGCAGGACGCAGACGGACACGCTGCTCGTCCTTAAGCTGACGGATGCTGTCATTGCCATAGTTTGTGGTGTTCTTTGCCATGCTCGCTCTCTCGGTGCTTGCTTGCCATTCTTGAGAAGATCTAGAAACCTGCCTTGCACCCGCCCAAAGCTGCGATGCCAAGGGGTTCTTCCCTTTGGGCGGCGGACTTTGGGCCTCATGGGGCGCATGTCAGGTGTCGAAAAAGTCAGTCTACTAACATCGCACAAACCATGCGAACAAGACCCCAGACGACCCGAAATTCATCGAAGAAACGCCGAACGCAAAAAGCAGCAGGCCCCGCATTCCCCAGTGCAAGATGCAAAGCCGCATCTTCAGAGCCTGTAATTTCACCGAACACCGACGCCATGTATTCAATGGGACCGCCTTCGAAATTCCGGCCTGCTTCGCGATATCGCTCAAAGACGCGCCCAGGTATCCCTTTTCGGAGAACAACCGAAGCGCCCCTTGGGTGGCAATCTGGGTACGGGCCCTACCCCATGTAGGCGTCATCCTTGCCGTTGGTGAAGTCTTGCTTGGCCAGCCACTCCGCTTCCTCGTCTGTCTCAGGGACGTCGATGCGCTCGATCTTAAAGACGACAGGCCTTGTGCCGTCGTTGCAGCAGGCGATCATCATGCGGTTGTCGTTGGTCCAACTCTTCATAATGGAGCCGCCCTGCAGCGCCGCATAGACGTAGCGGCTCACCGCGTCCCACGCCTCGCCGCACGGGAAGTCCCCGCCGCCGACGAGGGTGCCCTTACCCAGGTGGTAGAAGCTATCGTTTTCCGGCGTGCGCTCGAACTCGAACACCTGCCCCGCCTCGAAACAGGGGCACGGGCCGCTCTGTGGGTTAGCCAGATACTTCTCCTGCAGGTCCGGGAACACCTTTGTCTCCAAAACGGTGATCTTGCACTTGTGCTGCATTTCTCCTCCTAGTATGTAAAGCGAGCTTTCCAGAGCTCGTACCTATCCTGCGCCGAAGCAAAAGCGCGCGGACCTTGAAGGACCCGCGCGCTCGATACATAATTTGCGACGTGAGATGTATTACGGCTCGATACGGCCGAACTTCGCAAGCAGTTCGGAGGCGGCAGCGCAAGAGGGGCAATTGCAATACTTGGCACCCGCCTCCTTGCGCGCGAGCTGCGCTTCGAGCATTTTGGCGGCAGCCTCTTCGCCCATCATCTCCTTCGCCGGGCCCTGGGCGAACGCGATAACGCCGTCAATCGTGGTGGGGCGACCCTCAAGAAAGTCAAGCAACTTGGTGGTCGCAGCCTCGACAGCGGCGTCGCTGCTATCGGCGGCAACAGCGTCTTTCCAGGCAGCAGCCGCGTCCTTCGTCTCCTGCTTGCTCGTGTCGGCAGTGGCGAGAATGCCCGCGCGCTCGGCAACGTAATCGAGCAGTTCCTTCTCCATGATGGACCTCCCTTGTTGCGCATATAATCCTACGGTCATTATAGGATGCCGGCAACGCAATCCGAGTAGTTACCTCGAGGAAACCAGGGTCAGGCATGTCATCGAAAGCCTTCGGAAGCCGCCACATAAGCGACTCATTTTCGCTGAGAAACGTCAATCTCTCCATCGAGTCAGGAGAAATCGTCGGCTTCGTCGGCGCGAACGGTGCGGGAAAACCCATGCGGCCGTAGCCTATCTCGGATGCCTCAATGTTTCGAAGCTTCCTCGTCTTCGTCGATTCTTCCTACCAGGTCATCGCGAACTCGACCAGGGCGGGATCCTCGGATTTGCCGATCAGGGGCTTCGCCTCGTCCATTGCCGCCAGGCGCTCCATTTCGTCTGCCGTTAGGTCGAAGCCGGCCGATCCAAGGTTTTCCTCGATGCGCTCATCGTGGACCGACTTTGGGATGACCGCCACGCCGCTCTGCATGAGGAATCGCAGCGCTACCTGGGCAGGCGTCTTGCCGTGGGCATCGGCGATCTGGAGCAGTGTCTCATTCTGGAACATATCGTTTCTCTTTCCCTGCCCAAGCGGCGCGTATGCCATGGGCGCGACGCCGTACTTCTCCATCCAGGCGCGCTCCTCGCGGCGCTGGCACAGCAGGTGGGTCTCGATCTGGTCGACTGCGGGCACAACTTTGTTGAACCCGATCAGGTCGATCAGACGGTCCGGCTCGAAGTTCGACACGCCGATGGCGCGGACCCTTCCCTCTTGATGCAGCTTCTCCAGCTCGCGCCATGCTGCATAGTAGTTACCGAACGGCCAGTGCAGCAGCACCAGGTCGAGGTAGTCGGTCCCCAGCTTCGCGAGCGAAGCCTCCACTGTCTCGCGCGCGTTCTCATAGGATCGGAAATTCACCTTCGTAACGAGGAACAGCTCGTCACGGGCGATGCCGCTCTTTGCAATCGCACTGCCCACCGCCTCCTCGTTGCCGTACGCCTCCGCCGTGTCGATCATGCGGTAGCCGTGCCGCAGGGCACTCAGGATGCTCGCCTCGCACTCCTCGCCCGCCATCAGGAACGTCCCGAAGCCGATCAGGGGCATCTGAACCCCGTTATTCAAGGTGATGGTATCCATCTTCCTCTCCTTCGCCTCTTCCGACCGCGACCCTTGCGCGGTTCCGTTTGCCGTGATATAAGCACCCTAACTACTTCGGGTTACTCGAAGTCAAGACTGTTTTGAGGGGGACCCTATGACCTACACGCTGAGGCAATTCGCCAAAATGTTCGGCGCGACCGAGCACACGATCCGTTACTACACCGACATCGGCCTGCTTCCCTGCCGCCGCGACGGGCGCAACCGCCGTGTGTTCGACGACGAATCCGCCAACTGGATGCAGGGCATCGCCTGCCTGAAGAGATGCGGAGCATCCATCGAAGACATAAAGGAGTACTGCGACCTGTGCCGCATGCCCGAATCGAGAGAAAATCTGCAAGCGCGCTACCAGATCATCCTCAAACAGCGCGAACAGGCCTACCGACGCATAGAGGAAGCGAAGGCGACGGCGGCGTACATGGACGAGAAGGCACGCCACTACGAGCAGATCCTCGACGGCGAGATTCCCGATGACACAAACCCAGGGCGGTGGACGGAAAGCACGAAACCCGCGATGCACTGAATTGCGCTCCTGACTAAAATAACCCCGTGCCAAAGCCCCTTAAGCATTGGGCGGCACTAGCGAGCGTGCGCGTTTTCGTAGGCTTCCTTGATATCGTCCGGCAAGCCATCGGAGGACAGCGCCTTCAGCCTGTCCTCATTGCCGTCTTGCATCGCCTGCTCGTAGTACCAGCATTTGAACTTCAGCATGTCGAGCGCACGGTTCATGTTCGCAATCTCCGACTCCATATGGGCCTTCCGCTCCTCAAACATGGCTTTGCGCTTGGGGTATGTTGACGGGCCCTCTGCGCACCAGTCCATGAACCGCCGGATATCCCTGATCTCCATCCCTGCCTTTTTCAGGCATTCGATGACCCGAAGCGCTTCAAGCTGCGCCTCGTCAAATTGGCGGATGCCAGACGTTCGCTTCAATTCCGGGAACAGTCCCTGCTTGTCGTAATAGCGCAGCGTAGAAACGGGCAAGCCGAACATTTCCGCCACCTGGCCGATCGTATACATGGCTCCTCCGATCAGTTTCAAATTTAGTCTTGACCTAAAGTCAGGTTTAAGTACTACCTTCAGCTTGAACGATACGAAACTCAACTGCAAGGAGCATTGCGCAATGAGCAAAAAGGTATTGGTCCTTTCGTCTAGTCCCCGCAAGGGCGGTAATTCCGAGACGTTGGCGAACGCATTCGCCAGAGGTGCGCAGGAAGCGGGCCATAGTGTTGAAATCGTGCGCCTGCGCGAAAAGCAAATAGGCTTCTGCAAAGGCTGCCTTGTCTGCCAAAGGCTGGGCCACTGCGTCATCCAAGACGATGCCGTGGAAATTGCCGCCAAAATGCACGATGCGGATGTGTTGGCGTTCGCAACGCCCGTCTACTACTACAGCGTCTGCGGCCAGTTCAAGACCATGTTGGACCGCGCCAACCCGCTTTTCGGCTCCGATTATGCATTCACCGAGGCATATCTGTTGGCAACGGCGGCGGAGGACGGACGCTCGACCTTCGAGGGAACGGAGAAGGCGATGCAGGGATGGATCGACTGCTTCCCTCGCTGCACGCTTTCTGGAGCGGTTTTCGCCGGCGGTGTGAACGGCGTGGGCGAAATCGCTGGCCATCTTGCTCTGGAGCAGGCACGACGAATGGGCACGGGAATCTAGGCGGGCTGTTCGGCGAGGTGTGGAGCCGAGAAGGCGAGCTCCCCTTAAGGGACCGCAGCGTGGTGACGGTGGTGGCCCTGATGGCGCAGGGGCTGACGGACCCTTCGTTCCAATATCACCTGATGTCCGCAAAGAACAACGGCGTGACCGGGGCAGAGATTGCGGAAATCCTTACGCATACGGCGTTTTACGCGGGCTGGACCAAGGCGTGAGCGGCCTTTCGCATGGCGAAGGAAGTCTGGGCGGACGACAATGCCGCCAACGCAAAGGCCCGGCACCAAAACGAGATGGCGTTTCCTATCGGCGCGCCTAACGATGCCTTCGCGAAGTTCTTTATTGGTCAAAGCTACCTCGCGCCCCTTTCCACCGAGCAGGTCGGCGTCTATAACGTGACGTTCGAGCCCGGCTGCCGCAACAACTGGCACATTCATCACGCCAAAAGCGGCGGCGGGCAGATCCTTGTCTGTGTGGCCGGTCGAGGGCTTTACCAAGAATGGGGCAAACCTGCACAGGAACTGCGCCCTGGCGACGTGGTCAACACCGTCCCGGAGGTGAAGCACTGGCACGGCACCGCGCCCGACAGCTGGTTCTCGCATCTGGCAGTGGAGGTGCCGGGCGAGGAGGCCTCTAACGAGTGGCTGGAGGCCGTGGACGACGAGCAATACCTTAAAGCGACCAACAGGGAGGCTTAAGCGGTTACGCCCGTAATAAGCTTTTATGTAAAAGAAAACCCCAGATTACCTGGTGTTTTCTTTTATTTACTACATATTTTCAACCAATTGCCTGACATCAGGGCCCTCGCATCACATCGCGAGGGCCTTAGCCTTGCACGGCTCCCAAAGACCGAAGCGCCCCTACTTGCCCTGCAGGCGAAGCTGCTCCTTGTAGCCCTCGCCCCATGCCCACATTGCGTCTATGACAGGTTTCAGGGTCTTTCCCAGGTCGGTGAGAGAGTACTCCACGCGAGGCGGCACTTCGGCATACACCTTGCGATGCACGATGCCGTAGTCCTCTAGCGCGCGAAGGTTATCGGTCAGCACCTTCTGCGAAACCTTGCCGATGGACCGCCGCAGCTCATTGAAGCGCATGGTGTCGTTGAGAAAAAGGTCGCGCAGGATAAGCACCTGCCACTTGCTTCGAATGAGGGTCAGGGTCGTCTCCACAGGGCATGCGGGAAGCTCTTCAAGTATCGGTGAAGCCATCTCGGAAAACCTTTCATTGCATACATGCAGGTAAAAGCCATTGGTTACCAAAAGCTACCTACACCACAATATTGTGCCTACTTTCTAAAAGATACCATCAACGCCATAGTTTGCACTGTAAGAACCGCAGAAAAGCGGCGCAAAGCCGCTCGGCAGAAAGGAATCCACATGTCCGTACAGATCCAAAACGCTCTCGCACTCATCGAGACCTTCGCCACCGGCGATGCCGAAAAGGCAGCCTCCCTCCTGGCTGAAGGCTACATTCAGCACAACCTGGCCTACGGTACCGGCCGCGACGCCTTCGTGGGCAGTGTGCAGTACCTAGCCTCAGCGCCCGCAAAGACGACGGTAAAGAACATCCGCGCCTACGAGGACGGCGACAAAGTTTTCTTGCACACCGTGTACAACTTCGCTGGAGCCGGTGAGCAGGTGGCCTTCGACGTGTTCCGCTTCGATGGCGATGGCCTCATCGCCGAGCACTGGGACAACCTTGCCTCCCTCGCAGAGGAGCCCAACCCCTCCGGACGCACCCAGATCGACAGCGTGACCGAGGCAAGCGACCTCGACATGACTGAGGTCAATCGCGAGACCGTGCGCAACTTCCTGGTTGACGTGATGCAGAACCAGCACCCCGAGAAGACCCCTGAGTACTTCGATGGGGACGCCTACCTCCAGCACAACACACAGATCGCAGACGGCCTCTCCGGCTTGGGCGCTGCACTCGCGGCCATGGCCGAGCAGGGCGTCGAGATGGTCTACGACACCGTGCACATGGTCCTTGCCCAGGGCGACATGGTGCTTGCCATCTCCGAGGGAACCTTCGGTGGCGCTCCTACCAGCTACTACGACCTGTGGCGCGTAGCCGACGGAAAGATCGCCGAGCACTGGGACATCATGGAGACCATCGCGGACAAGAGCACTTGGGCAAACGACAACGGCAAGTTCTAGCACGCGATTCTGGCAAACTATACGCAAGCATGGGTGGCACAACGCCACCCATGCCCATCTTGAAGGAAGGCGAAGATGGCGATGAGCGCATATGAAGACATAGGCATGTTCGCAACAGGCGAAGGGCTTGACCTGACAAAAATCCCCAACCCGGAGGAAGTCGACGCAGCATGGTGTTTGAGCTACCTGCGCGCAATCCGCGACGTAGCATTCGCGACGGTTGATGACGCAGGGCTGCCGAGCGTGCGCATCATTGACGTTATGGCCGTCACCCCCGAGCGGCTGTACTTCCTGGCGCCGAGAGGCAAGCAGTTCCACGCTGACGTGATGCGCGAGGGGTTTGTGGCCATCGTTGGGCAGACCCCCGATCTGCGCACCTGCCGCCTGCGAGGGCGAGTGGAACGCCCGGACGACGACAGGACGCAGCATGCGCTCGTAGACGCAATCTTCGCGCTGAACCCATCCATGAAGCAGATCTATCCGGGGGATGCCCGCTACATATGCGACGTGTTCTGCATCGATGCAGCGCAAGGTGAGTACTTCGACCTGGGTCAGAAGCCGATCTTCCGCAAGCCGTTCAAATTGGGCGAAGAAGCCGAGCGCGAGCACGCGTTCCTGATCACCGACGCATGCATCGGATGCGGAACGTGTGCCGAGAAGTGCCCCGAGCGATGCATAGAACCTGGCGAGCCCTACGAGATAAACCAGTTGCACTGCCTGCGCTGCGGCATCTGTCAGGAGGCGTGCCCTGTTCAGGCGATTGTCAAAAATTGAGGAGACAAGTATGTTCGAAAGGGACCACGACAACGAAATTGCACGCCTACGCGAGGCAATCGGCAGCGCGGACGCCATCGTGGTTGGCGCCGGGGCCGGCATTTCCGCCGCCGCGGGGCTCACGTACGCAGGCGAGCGCTTCGAGCGGCTGTTTGCCGATTTCGTCGCCAAATACCGATTCAGGGATATGTACTCGGCTGGTTTCTACCCGTTCGCTTCGCTGGAGGAGCACTGGGCATATTGGAGCCGCCACATCTGGTGCAACCGCTACGAGGCGGCTCCGAAGAACACCTACGGCAAGCTTTTGCGGCTGCTCGACGGGAAGGACTTCTTCGTCATCACCACGAATGTGGACCATCAATTCCAGCTGGCGGGTTTCCCCAAGCAGCGCCTTTTCTACACACAGGGCGACTACGGCCTGTGGCAATGTTGTGAGCCTTGCCACCCCGAAACCTACGACAACTACCAGTTCGTAAGACGAATGATCGAGGCCCAGGGATTCCATATCGGCGACGATGGCACGCTGAAGGTGCCCGAGGGGGCCCTTGCCATGACAGTGCCCCGTGAACTGGTGCCCCGATGCCACGTGTGCGGAAAGCCCCTGGTCATGAACCTACGCGTCGATGGCACCTTCGTCGAAGATCGGGGCTGGCACGAGGCTGGCAGGCGCTACCAGCGCTTCATCGATGAGCATCGCCGCGGCAAGGTGCTCTACCTGGAGCTTGGCGTGGGAGGAAACACTCCGGGTATCATCAAATACCCCTTCTGGCGCGCGACGCACTCCAACGCGCATGCCACCTACGCCTGCATCAACCTGGGCGAATCCTACACGCCCGCCGATATCCGCAAGCGTTCCATCCTTCTAGACGAAGACATCGACCGCGCGCTTGCCGACCTGTTGGATGCGATAGAGATGGAGCCGTAACGTGAACACAGAACGCAAAGTGGACCTGCTTCGCCAACTCGTGGCCGAGCTGTGCGGCGAGCGCGGCACCAAGCCGCCCGCCACCACCGAAACCAACAAGCTGTGGACGACGTTTCGTTCCCTGGTGAACACGCGCCCGCCGTGGCCGGCAAAGCCCACCTGGCTCGCCCTGCAAGACGAGCTCCTTCAGGGCATGATTGCCGAGGCGGGAGTGTCGACACTTGACACCGCAAAACCCAGCCCGCTGAACGAGCACGTTTTGTTGTGGCGCGGCGACATCACAACGCTGGCCGTTGACGCCATTGTAAACGCGGCCAACAGCCAGATGCTGGGCTGCTGGGTGCCGGGACACCACTGCATCGACAACGCCATCCATACCTATTCGGGCGTGCAACTGAGGGCCGAATGCGCTCGTCTCATGGAAGAACAGGGCGCCGAGGAACCGACTGGCATGGCAAAGATAACGCCCGCCTACAACCTTCCCTGCAAGCGCGTTATCCACACGGTCGGCTCCATTGCCAACGGCAACCCGACCAACCTGCATCGCGCCCAGCTGGCTTCTTGCTACACGAACTGCCTCGGTCTTGCAGCCAGCGAAGGCCTTGCCTCCATCGCCTTCTGCTGCATCAGCACGGGAGTATTTGGCTTTCCCCAAAGGGAGGCCGCCCAGATAGCCGTACGCACGGTGAAGGAATGGCTCGGATCGCACGGCAGCGAAATGCGCGTTGTTTTCAACGTGTTCTCGGAAACCGATGAGAGGATATATCAGGAGCTGCTAGGACTGCAGTCGTAGCAGCTCTTCGACGACCGTTTCTCGATGAAGACTGACGCTCCTAGAGGAACTTGTCGAGCTCGCAATCAATCGCCGTCTTGCGTTTCACTCGGGGCTTGGCGATGAGCTGCCCTCGATGAATGACGTGCTTTACCGTGCGCAACGCTCGTAGGTCGTCTAGCGGGTTGGTGGCTGCGACGATCATGTCAGCCTCCTTCCCTGCCTCTATTGAACCCGTAATATCGCCGATGCCGGCAAGTTGGGCATTGCGAAGTGTTGCGGTATGAAGAGCAAACGAGCGTGACACGCCAACAAACTTCTCGAAGTAACACAGCTCGCGCCAGAAATCATACTGGGTGATCCAGGGACACCCAACGTCGTTGCCAAGTGCCACAGGAACCCCCTGCTCCAGGGCCGCCTTGGCATTCGCGATAATGCCCTCGAAGACCATATTGCCGTTAAACTGCTCGACCTCGCTCGCACAAGAGACGGAGCGATCAAACAGCGCATACGGAAGCGCAGGAGAAAGCGTAGTGCACAGGAAGGACTTCCCCTCCTTGAACAGGCGCATCACCTGGTCCGTCGGAGCAGCGCCGTGCTCGATCGAGTCTACGCCGCACTCGAGCGCCATGCGCACGCCTTCAGTTGACTCGACGTGCGCAGCAACGACGAAGCCCAGCTCGTGCGCCTTGTCACAGACTGCACGCACCATATCCGGTTCCATCTTGAGCTCGCCGGGCGTGCCCTTTTCCTTGGCGTCAAGGACGCCGCCGGTAATCATGAGCTTGATAAGGTCGACGCCCTGCGCCTTGGCAGCCTCGACCTGCGCAAGCGCTTCTGGGATGCTATTTGCCGCGATGGCAACCGACCCTGCCATATGGCCTCCCGGCACCGATATGCCCATGTTTGCCGCAAGAATGCGCGGTGCCTCCAACCTTCCCGCCGCGGCTTCATCACGCACGCGCGTGTCGAAATCAGCCAGACCACCGACTGTGCGTATGGTGGTGACGCCGCTGTGCAGCTCCAGGCGTGCGTACTCAGATACAAGGCGATATGCAACGGCTCGCGTGAGGCCATTTGCCATGATCTTCTTTACCAGCGCCTCGTTATCGCGCTGCTTCTTCTGGGGTTTGCCGTTGCCTGCCAGATGCACATGCATATTTATGAGGCCCGGAAGCAAATAGGCACCCTTGAGGTCAAAGGTCTCACAACCGGACAAATCGGCGTCGGCTAGGGGTGCGACATCAGTGATGTGCCGTCCCTCGACCACGACCACGTGGTTTTCAAGTACATCCATGCCCTTGGTTCCGTCGAGAACGTTTGCATTGATATACGCTGTCCTCTTGCCCTGGGCAGCGGCGCCGGTGCCGATATTCGCCATATGCGATCCCTCCACTTCTTCAGCCTTGCCTCGGCCTTAGTTGGCTTTGTGCCAACATACCACAAAGGTCTGCAAGTGAAGGCATCCCGCAGTTGCCCAGGATCATCGCACCCCGCTCGTCCGATGGTCTTGCGGCTGACTCATACACGTCGATGACAACCGAATGCGTTGCGGCTTACGGCAGGTTGGGAAGTTGGTGGATATCAACAGGACAATTGGGGCGAACGATCAGCATGCTTGCGTTGGGGCCCCACTGGAACAGCCCTTCTGCTGAAGCAAATTCCCGAAAAGAGAAGCGGCCCAGTCGAATGACTGGGCCGTTATTGCTGGAGCTTTGCTTCCTGCGCGAAAAGACGTCTTCGACGCTAACTAGCGATTGCGACGTCGCGCCCCGACAACGGCAGCAGCTGCTGCAGCGGCTGCGGCTGCGGTGCCAAGGGCGGCTGCCATCGCGCCGCTGTCGCCTGTCGCAGGCGTAACGGACTCGGCGGGCTTAACGACCGCCGCGACAGCGCTGGAGGCAGGCTCCGTAGCTGGCTTTTGCGCGTTGGGCCGTGGAGCAGAGCTGGGCTTTACTTCCGGATCCGGTTTAACCTCGGGGTCCGGCTTGACATCCGGATCAGGCTCAGGGTCGGTCGTATCGGTTGCAATCAAATGCACGCTACTTCCAAAGATGCAGCGGATGTAGTACTCGTGTCGTGTCTCGAGAATGGTCCCCTCTCCGTTTTGGGAGTTGAAGTTGCTGAAGTCGAACTCGGCGTTTGCACCAATGTGGATCTGATGGAGCAGATTCAGGCTATAGGAAATCAGAGGATCGGCGCCACCGCCCGTAAAGACCAAAGTCGCCCTTTCGTGATTGTCAATGCCTGTCTCGTGATTGTCAATGACTGTCAGGCTGATCAAAACGTTTGCCTCTTCGGGGTTCTCCGTTTTAATTAAAGCCTTGGTATCGGGGTCGATCTTGAAGAAGTGGACAGACTCGTTACGCCAGAGGGTGAAATCCTCAGGCGCATCGGGAAAATCGTATACGAACGCCTCGCCCTGAATTAACGTGAAAGCAGGGGGCAGCTCCAGGTCATAAAATGATTTTTGACGGTAGTTTTGATTGTAGGTCCGCTGCCACCTGGTACGTCGCTTGCGCCGCGGGAGGTAGGCGCTGCGACAAGCGTGGGAGCCGGAGATGATGCGGCTGCGGACCCGGATGTCGGCCCAGGCTCAACGGCCGGTTCACTGGCGAGCGCGACAGCTGCTGCAGGTTCGGAGGTATCAAGGGCTGCTGCAGGAGCAGCTTCGTTGACAGGTGCGAAAGCAGGTGCCGGTTCGGCTTCCGCTGCAGTAGGTACGGCTGCATCGGGAACTGCGGCTGGGGCAGCCAAGGTTGATGCCGCTTGCCCCGCAACGCCGGACTCGGCTGAACCCACGACTGACACAGCAGCAACTTCTTGCCCCGCAGTAGGCTCAGGCGTTTCGGCTGCCAGTGCTGCGCTGGGCAGCAAAAGCTGCCCAGCCATAAGCACGCTTACGCCGAAGGTGGCGATTCTGGCGCCCGTAAGACGCTTCGCTCCGCGGATAAGCGAGCTGGTTCGTTCGTTTTGAGTTTGCGGTACAACATGCTGTCTGCACATAAGGCGCTCCTTGTTCGTAGGTCGGCTTCCGTTGATCTACATTGCGCCCACCCGATTCGCCTAGGCCCATACACACGAACACTTACGCAAGCCAGGTGATAACATAAGCTAATTATCTCACGCGCACCACTTCGCGAACAATGATCTGGTGTCCAATTCTCGGTAGAATAATCTGCCGTGCTGGCACATGACTGGAATCGATAATTGCAGCAAGCGGTGGTGACGCATACGGCCAGAATCAACAATCAATATCAAAACCCTGCTTGGTAAAGTCATCGGCTAAGCAGATTCCCAATGCCAGGGCAACAACCATCAGCCCCCATCAGCCTCTCCATATACCCCTTGCACCGCAGGCGTATAATCCACAGCCATGATAACTCTCCTGCTTGTAGAAAAAATCGCTTCGCTGTTCCTTATCATGGCGGTCGGATTCGCGTTAGTGCGCCTTCATCTCCTGAAAACGGGAGACAGCAAAACTCTCTCTGTCCTGTCCGTATATGCCATTTGCCCGTGCGCGTTCATTTCTGCAACGCAGGTTGATTTGACTCCAGATGTACTGCAGGGGTTTTTATTCGCGATCGTCTGCGCTATCGTGCTCCAGGTTGGGCAAATACTGCTAACGAAGATCCTGGCAAAGCCACTTCACCTGTCCCCCATTGAGCGGGCAGCAAGCATTTACTCAAATTGCGGTAACCTCATCATCCCGCTTGTCGGCTTCATACTGGGCGACGAGTGGGTGGTCTACTCACTTGCCTATATGAGCGTTCAAACTATCCTGATTTGGACACACGGCAAGTCCCTTATCAGCGAGAATCACCACATTGACGTCCGCGGCGTTCTGCTCAATATCAATCTGTTGGCCGTAGCCGCCGGTATCGTGCTCATGGTGCTCGGCATCAAGCTTGTTGAACCCTTCGATACCTTCACCTACGACATGGGACAGATGATCGGCCCTGCTGCCATGCTGGTAACAGGTATGATCATCGGAGGCATGGACTTGCGCCAAATCGTAGCCAACAAGCGCGTCTGGCTCGTCGCCTTCATCAGGCTAATGCTGATACCTGCCATTGTCACGCTTGCACTGAAGTTCAGCGGCATAGTCACATTAGTGGCAAATGGCGAGTCAATACTGCTCATTACGCTTCTTGCCACCATCACTCCATCCGCCTCAACAACGGTACAAATGGCGCAAATTTACGAGAAGGACGCACCATACGCCAGTGCCATCAATGTAATCACCACGTTCGGCTGCATCCTAACGATGCCGATCTGGGTGGCTCTGTTCATGGCTTAGTGCTAAAACCGGTCACCAAAACAAATCACTTACCGCGAGCTACGCCCTTTCGCCTCCGCAGTTGTGCTGCGCGATATCTTGGAAGAACGAAGCAGGCGCCTCGCCAAAGAACTAGAGGAATACTCTGCAACACAAAGGACTGGTGCGCTAAGCTCTCGAGCGAAAGACTGAACGCATAACGACCATAGGCGTATAAGGAGGGCTGCCACCACCAGGCAAACAGCCCTCCTTACAACCAATTATCTTTAAGCCGTAACACGAATTTCTGATTCGTGTTACACTCCCCCTTAACACGTCTGACAATGACAACGAGGGAGAACTAAACATGCTAACCCAAGAACACCTAGACAAGGTAGCTGCCTTCCATGGGCACATTTGCCCGGGCATGCTGATCGGGTTCAAAGCCGTCGAGGGCGCAATCGCGCAACTCGGCCTTAGCGACGAATCCCTGCCCGCAGTCGCCGAAGAAATCGTTGCCCTCTTCAATACGAAAGGGGCCGAGTCTGGACTATCTCCAGGCTCGGCCCCTTCATCAAGCAGCGCTATTTCAGCATCACCGTGCAGCAAACGGTGATAGACAAGCTAAATAAGCTAGTTCATCTTCTTACGACGAAGCGCGAATACCGCAACACCAGCAGCCGCAACGGCAATCACAGCAATTGCACCACCGACAAGAGCGAGGTTGTCGCCCGTCTTCACGGTAGCCATCTTCGCTTCGCTTGCCACATTGTCGCCGTTGTTGTTAACGGTGTTGACGTTTACGTTCGCATTGGCAGAGGAGTTGTTGCCGTTGTTGCCGTTGTTGCCGTTGTTTCCGTTGTCGCCAGCACCAGGCTCAACGGTAGCGGGGACCGCCTTCCAGCCGGCATACAGAGTGAACTCAGGCTGTGTGCCGTCTACATCAGCATCGAAGTCATAGGCATTGGTGCAGTCCTCGTCAGTGAACCATCCGGAGAAGGTATAGCCTTTCTTGGTAGGATCTGCCGGCTTTGCCACTTTGCCACCAACGGCAACAAGCTGAGAGTCAACTGCCGTGCCCTGGTTGGAATCGAAAGTAACGGTAACCTTCAAAACCTCAGGAGCCTGAGCGCCCGATTCCTTAGCATAGTCGTTTGCAGCCTGAGCATCAGTGAAGTAAACAACTGTTCCGTCGGTATTGGTTACGGAATGGGTCGCATCGCCCTTCACGGCTTCCTCGTTACCGACAGCATATTTGCCGTCGTTGAACAAAACCGCCTTGCCGCTCTTGAGGTGCTTGGCAACCTCTTTGTCTGTGAATTGACCGCCGCTAACTTCAATATTGCCAAGACCAAGACTGCCGTTAAATTCACCGCCGGAAACGGTGACCTTGTTATCGGCATTATCAAAAGGCGACTCCTGCTTCGACGAGGAATCCCAGCTGTAGGCCTTAAGTGCCGAATTTTCATCCTTCGCCGTGAAGGTGCCACCGGTGATAGCGACCTGGCCGAGGCCCTTGTAGCCAAGACGGTTGACGATGGAGATCGCCGCGCCGTCCTGGATGGCGCCGTCGCCCTCAGTCTTTGCAACCGGATCGCCCGACACGGTAATCGTGCTGCCAGGGTTGACGTTCAGGCTGCCCGAGCACACCTGCACGCCCATCGTCTTCGCGTTGATTGTGGAGTTGTCGATGGTCAGCGTTCCGCTGCTGGGGAAGTAAATGCCGTAGCCATTGGGAACATTGAGCGTACTGTTCTTCAGAGTAACAGCGTCGTTGGTGTTGTTACCGTTCGTCTCGATGCCGCTTGCAGCACTCGTAGTGGCCTCAACGTTTTCGAACGTAAGGCTGGAATTGTCGTACGTGATGGTACCGCTCATAGCAGACGGAATCAGACCGATAAGCTGAGAGCTCACGATTTTGCCATTCTTCACCGTAAGCGATGCATTGGGGTAATTGATCTCGAACGCCGCGGAGTTCGCGTCGGTTCCTGTGCACGTCCAGGTGTGGCCATTCAGGTCAACCACGCGAGCAACAGATCCAGAGTTGAACGTGCTACCCGTGGTGTAGTCGCGCAGCAAGGTGATGGCTTCGCCGCTTGCGGTCTGAGCCTTGAATGCCTCATCCATGGTGTAGTAGCTGGTTTCGCCAACCTGAGCAAGGTAAGCCTTTTCTACGCCGTACGTACCGTCGCTGTTCTGAGTAGCGGCGGAACCTTCGATCAGATAGCGGGACGGATCGGTACTAAACGTACCGTTCGTGACCTCGATCGTCGCCTTTGTGGGGTCGTTGGAAGTGGTACCCGTGCTGTAGTCAACCGTGTTCAGCGTGCCATTGACGGTGCCGCCCGTGATGGACACCTTCGCCGGTTTGCCCTCGACGCCGTCGTAAGTCACTGACTCAACATTGCCGTTTACGGTGCCGCCCTGGATCTCAAGGTCAGAGCCGCCTCCGCCGTACGTCCACGTCGAAACATTGCCATTGATGACCGGGCTGCTCTTGCCATCTTTAGGAATCTTAATGGTAGTGTTCTTCCAGTTTTGAACTGCGTAGCTGTTCTTAGAGTTGATTTCGCCGCCCGTAACGAAAAGGTTACCGTGGTCGCACTTAAGGACGATGAAGTTATCCTGCGTGAATGTGCCGCCGCTAATAGTCAAACCAGGTACGCCGGACTTGCTGTCGTCGCCAACGCGAACAAGGGACGCACCCTTCGTTCCGCCTGCGCCGCTATCGTTCTTGACGTTACCGCTCTGGAAGAACAGCCAGCCGCTATTGCCGCCTTGAACGTCGATGACGTAGTGGGAAGAAACGCCGGAGTTCTCTGCGGTGTCCTCACGCATGATGGTACCGGTCTGGGCCGCGCTGGAGTCCATGACGTAGACCCTGGCCGTAACCGTCAGCGCCGGCTTGCGCTCGCCCGTGCTGCCATTGAGGGTGTGGCCGTTCAGGTCGAGCGTGACATAGTTCGTGGAGATTGTGACGTTCTCTTTCGTATCGGCCAGCAACTTCACCGTTGCCTTACGCGGCGCAGCGTTAATAGCGGCCTGCAGGCTGGGATATGTCTTGCCGTTCACTTCCGCAACCGCTGCCGTAGTACCTTCCCCGCCAGTTTCGGCTGCAGGAGCTGCTTCTTCATTAACTGCTTTGCCGGTCGTCGCATTGGCCGCTTCGCCCGTCGATTCGGACTGCGCGGCAAGCGTATCAGCCGAACTTGCGCCCGCATCGGCGCCTTCCGACTGGTCAGAAGACTGAATCAACTCGGTCGGGGATGACGAAACCCCCGATGCTGCGCCGTCATCAGCCGCGAATGCTGCGGTTGGCAACATCATGGGGCACATCGCAACACCCACCAGGCCCGAAATAAGTTTGTTTTTATTGCTCATTTTCATTACTTGCGCAACTACTTTCCTGTTTTCTATGCTTTCAAAACTACTTTTGTATCTTAATCCCCATCGTCGTAATTGCTACCAAAAAAATTTTGCTAAATAAAAAATTTTTAGGCTTCTGTACTGCGCATAAGCTGCACAAATATCAAAATGCACAGACAGCAGAAACTGAGTCATAGCGCCAATTTCATAAAGCGGCACACAGTAATTTCGCTAAGCGCGACCAGATTCGCTTGCCAATTCGCTTCATAAAAAATAAAGGGTACCTTCACTGCATTGAAGGTACCCAGCTGCTAACGCGGTCCAAGCCAAATTGAAGGGTGCAGTACGCTACCGGCAATATAGATAGCTTCACCGTACTTTGAAACACCAAACTCTCCCATTTTCAATTCAGCCATACTATCTTTGCGCACCTCAAGCTCATTCCTTGCTTCGGCGGCGGCGAACTGCAGCCACAACGACAATCACAGCACCACAACCAAGGGCCAGTAGCACAGCAATCAGGAACCGGATCTTTTTGTCCGAAGGCAGTACGTTCTGCTGCTCTGCAGTTTTGGTTCCAGTTTCCTCACTCGAGTCGGACAAAGCCAAGGCGCCATCTTCGTTCAACTCGCCCAAACCTTCCTGGGAAGGTGATCTGCCTAACACGCTGCAAGCTCCCTGATTTTTCAACAAATCGGAACCTGCATTCTGCCCACCATTCGAAGCCCCCGTACCGCCGGACTCACCCGAACAGTTGGAGTCGCTTGGTTCTTCGGGGCTCGACGGGCCATCTGCATCGCCAGGCTCCGACGGATTGCTTGGATTACCAGGATCGGAAGGGCCACTTGGTGTATTGGGGTCATCAGGATCGACAGGGTCAACGGGCCCCACAGGCTCCTTCGCCTTCACCGTAAGCGTGCCCGGCTTAACAGTTACCGCAAAATTCGAATTGGATACACTGGCACCAATTTCGTATTCTCCCGCAGGTGATGTGGTATCTGCCAAGCACGAATAACTTACGGCAACACCCGCCGTCGACGCAGGGCTTATCAGGCTCGATGTAAACGCCGGGTTTTCCTCCCCTTCAAAGCGTTCGGCATCGTCAACAATAACGAGCAACGGAGCAGGAGAAACGTCAATGGTAAGCTCAACATCTTTCGCCGCCGCATAATTCCTGCTTGCAGCTGCATGCGCAACAACACGCACTTCACCTGCAGAAACAATGCTCGCATAGCTACCCTGAATCGAAATAGGACTCGGAGAACCATCCTCATTAGGCACAACTTCAAAGGTGACAGGCGTCTTGGCTGTATTCTCAAGCACAACTCCCACATTACCATACGTAACCTCATAGTTGGTCTTGCCCTCTATAACCTGCTCGGCAGGAGAAATAATATAGGTAGCCGTTTGAGAACCCACCATATTCGGGTTCACCAGCTTCGCTTCTGCTGTATAGCTACCCGCATCAGTGGGGGCGGTACTGGTTGGACCGTATTCCGTGCCGTTTGTGCCCCGATAGGTTATCTCGTAATCTTCGGGGGCAACACCCTGGGCGTTAACCGCTGCTCCGTGCGCATTTCCATCGTAGGTTGCATCTTCGGCAATCAGATCGAGATACACGGGCTTCTTCAAAATGGTGTACTTGATGGTTGCAGTACCTCTGTACCCACCGCTGTTCAACGTCGCCGTTGCACGGTAGCTACCCGCATCGGTAGGAGGCTGGTTGCTTGAGTAATGGGTTTCCTCTATTCCCGTATACGTATAGGCGATAGCATCGTCGAGATTCTCGGGAACGCCCGTAAGCGAAGGGCCTTGCGGTTGTCCGTTATAAACGAACATGCTGCCCAAAAAAGCAAGATCGACAAGCTTCGGCGTTACCACCAGCGTAAAGTGAGCTGCTGCAGATCGCCCCGAATGGTCGGTGCAATCAATGTCGAAAGCAAAAACTCCCGTTGAATCCGGCGTTCCCGAAACCATCAGGCCTTCTTCGCTGGCTGTAAAAGTAACGCCATCGGGAAGTTTGGAACCCTGGGCAAGCGCATACGTGTAAGGACTCGTCCCTCCCGTTGCGGGATTGATAGAAGCGTTATATTCAGCGTGGGCGGTAGCTGCAGGCAGTGCGGTAGCATTGAATACCAGTGCTTCGGGCTCAACACGAGACACAGTTGCATGGTTTGATTCGACTGTCGTTACGGTGCCCAGATACAACTGCGTAACCTGACAGTAATACTCCCCTGCATCGCCGTCTTGCACTTCCAGCGTTGCAGAATTCGCGCCTTCAAGGGGCGTGCTCTGCCCGTTTTCGCCAACGCGGTACCACTGATAGGTAAGCTCATGGCCAGCTGACGCGCCGCTCGATATCGCCTCATGATCACGCACGCTTTGTGCCGCATCGGCCGCAACCAACAAGGTAGCGCTCTCCCCTTCGCGCACGGAGGTGTCTTGCGGCTGCGCATCAATCACGGGCGCCTCAGCTTTCACAAACGCAAACGATAACGTCTGCGAAGACGTGACGTTCTTCAGGTCAAACTGGTAGGTGCCGCCTTTGTAGTCGGAAATATCAAAGCTTCCCTGCGAAGCACCCGCGCCAGCGCCTTCGCACATCGAGGCTAGCGTGGTGCCTACGTGGTCAAGATAGCAGTTTTCATTGGGCGATGCCGTAAAGGCGAGGCTCCCACCAGGCATAACGCTTGCAGATTCAGGGTTAACCGTGCCATTTTCGGCAGTGGCTGCAACCGCGTATTTCTGAACTTCCTTAAAGCGCGGAACCACCTTCATGTCGGCTTCAGGGTAGAACGTCCAGTTAGCATCGGTACTCAAAGGCCTTGCGTTTTCGGCATCCCTGTCAGCATAGTCGTACCAACCAACGAACTCGAACCCATCGTAGGGCACGGCAGAAAGCGTAACGGTACTACCCGTATCAACCGAGCGAACCAGGGCATAACCGCCTTCGCTATACGTATCCGAACCATCAACGTAGCCACCTTCACGCGGATCAACGGCAACAACCTCAACTTGCTCCTTTACGTAGTAAGCCGTAAAGGTCCTGTTAGCATAGGCCGGTCGTGCCATAACAGGGCTGAAACCCACTGGCACGCCCGCTTCGTCTGCCCAGTACTTGAACTTCCAGCCAGGGAAAGGAATAGTGACAAGCACCGATGCCGACTTATACGAGGTACCCGTTCCAGGAACCACCATGCTGAATCCTGCATCCGCAGGATATGTGGCAACTTGGGCATCGAAGCCCGTCTCGTAGAAAACGGCAGTAAGCCTCATGTTCTCACGCGCAACACCCATATGTATGGCGCTGTAGCTCACAATAGCTCCCGCATCGTTCACCCAATGCGAAAAGTGCATGCCAGGGTACGGAACAGCCATGGCCACAAAGGGGTCTCCCTTATCAACCTCAACCGAAGTAGCTGCCCCGAACGAACCAACCATGAACGCAAGGCCCCTGAACATTGAGCTTTGCGTTACCGCAATTTCAACCGGATCATCTGCCACAAACTGTGCATAGTAAGAAACGTCGGCACCAGCTTCGAATTCAAAGATGGCGTCGTTGCTTTCAATTACATTTCCCGCTTCATCGAGGCTCCACCCCATAAAACGGTAACCCTCGCCAGCAACGGCTTGCAGCGTAACGTTGTCACCCGAAGAATACGCGCCCGTGCCAATCACCCTACAACCACGCGCGCCCGCCTTGCCGGAAACAACGGCCTTCGCAGAAACCGACACCTCGTAAGGGTCGGCAAAGCGCGCCTCAAGACTGAGTTCGCCGTTGGTGATATCGCGAATCAGATCCTCATCGATGGTAAACCAGCAATGCGCGTCCTTACTGAAAAGCGTAGCGGGAGCGTTATCGCTAACACCATTACCACCAGCGCCATTGCTACCAGTGCCCGAATCGCTACCAGCTGCAGCTTCGCCGCCTTCGGACCCTACCAAATACCAACCCACAAAGCGCTTACCGCTTGTAGGCTGAGCGTTCAACTCAACCGTATCGCCGAATTTGTAGGTACCCGCGCCCTGCAGCGCGCCTGAAGCATCAGGGTTTGCGCGCAAACTTACCAAATAGGAATCGGGCGTAAAGAAGGCAACGTAAGCAGCACTGTCTGAAACATCAACGGTACATTCAGGCAGTTCACTCACCGTATTGCCCTGCGAATCTTTCCAGCAATAGAAGGTATAGCCAGGCTTGGCAACTGCCGAAAGCGTAGTGCGGTCGCCATTGTTGAAAGTGCCAAACCCGCTCGTGTAGCCCGAATCTGCAGGAGACGCAATGGCGCTCACCACGTACGGGTCTGAGCCAAATACGGCAGTCAGGGCAGCGTCGCTGCGAACCGCAAAGGTATAAACAGTATCTGTGCTTACGCATAAGCCTTCGGAATACCATCCAACAAAGGAAGCGCCTTCGCTCGGGGTTGCTGTAACCGTTGCCTGCTGACCTGCTGCATAAGTGCCTGCACCTTCAACTGCACCAAAGCCCTCCGCCGCGTTAACGGCAACCGTAAACTGCTTCGGCTCGAAGACGGCTCGAATTGTCGTGTTCGCCCAGGGAACGAATCGATATTCCGAATCGGTGCTTACCGTTGCGCCCGTTTCGTCCACCCATCGCTTGAACACATAGCCTTCGTTGGCGTAAGCAACAAGCTGCGCAGATCGTCCCGCACCAATTGCTCCCGCACCTTCAACCCTACCAGCAGCCGCGTCTTCAACCAGAGCACCCGTTGCATCGGCAACAACAGCACTCGCCTCAACGGTAAAATCCTGCTGCTTGAAACGCGCAACATGAACATGGCTGCGCCCTTCCTTGCAGGTGAACTCGGCATCTCCCGACACCAATTCGTCGCCCACATACCAGCCCTCAAACACATAGCCAGGCGCAGCGGTTGCCTTCAGCTGCACATCGGAGCCGCGATCGGCGAACAAGCGGCTTGCCGTAACCGTGCCGCCCTCTGCCGGGCTTGCCACGGGCAAACACACCACATCAAGAGGCTTGAAGGCGGCAACAATCGAACACTTTCCCGAAATGGGCGATTCCTCAGCGGAAAGCGTGCATTCCTTTTCCGTGCTTACCAGCAGCCCGTTTCTGTACCAACCCCAAAAAAGGAAACCAGGATTCGGCTCGGCAGCAAGATGAAGCGTATCATCCAAAGCATACTTGTCGGTATCAGGCTTCACTTCTTCGCCATTGCAGGTTACCTTGCCACCCCAATACGTATCAGCCGCGATAATAACGTCAGGACCCTTCTTGAACACAGCTGCGTACGTTTCGTCCTTCGTCACGCATACGCGCAGCTCAGACTCGGGATAGCGCTTCCCAGAAGCATCTTCCCAATAGGCGAACCAGTACTTGTCGTTGGGAATTGCCTTTATGGTGACGTGACGGCCATAGGGCAATTCGACCGACTCCATACCGGGATACCCCACGATCTCAACTTCACCGTGAGGGTTTATACCAGGAAGCAAGCCATCGATCTTAACGCCAACCTCGTATTTCTTCGCTACGTACACCGCGCGAACAACAGTGTCACCTTCGGGAACAAACTCAAGATGCGATTCATCGGTGCCCATAAGCACATCTGATTCGCCGCGATACCAACCCTTGAAGGTATAGGCATCGCGTACGCTTTCATCTAAGCTTGCAGAAAGCACGGTCGGCTTGCCCACGACGCATTTCCCATCACCGACGATGGTGCACTTGCCCGCCAAGGCACTTGCAGGTTCAACCTCTGCGCTAACCGTGCAGGTACGATTAAACTTGGCCACCAGATGCCTATCCGCTTCAGCAACAAAGGAATAGGTAGGGGCTTTCGAAACCTCGACAGCGCCTTCAAACCAACCAACGAATTCGTACCCTTCCCCCGGGGTAGCAACCACCGTGGCCTGTTCGCCATTTCGCACTATCTGCCTGTCAGGCGCAGAATTGCAACCAGTCACATCATCGGCTGCACTACCCTCGACATCAACGGCGGTGGTGATGGTCACGTCCTTCTCGAACTCGGCTGTCAGCTTCACCACATCGGGCGTAGCATCGGTGATGGCCATCTGCATATGCGGCAGCGTGGAGCGCTCGATACCGTCTTCCTTCCAACACACAAAGTGGTAACCGGGGTTGGCAATGGCGTCAAACTCGGCAATGGTGCCCTCGAAGTGAACGCCCCCGCCTTTTACGATACCGCCAGCCTCAGGCTGTGCGGTGGCGATGATTTCAGCAGTATGGTCACCCTTGGGCTTATCGGGGTCGCGGTCGTGCTTGTGCTTCTCGAAAATCTCTTCAATTTCTTTGAGGGCCTTACCCCCTACTTCTACGAGTTCTTCGATAGTTTCCGCTTCGCCGACTTCGATGATGGCCGGAACCGCGATTGGGTCGACGAACTCGCCGAAGCCACCAGCCGTTGAGGCAACAATCGCCACGCCAAGTGCCGCGATCAGGGCAGCCTGTAGCGCCTTAAACGCTTCATCCCCGTCCGACGCAGGGCGGAAATGAGCGGTAAGCTGGGTATCTCCCGTAAGCGTGAAGGTATAGGATCCGCTTTCTGAAACATTCACTCGGTTACCCGCCGCATCGGTAACGTAGTCAAGCACATAGTACGGCTCAGGAATGGCAACCACCGTAACACTTGAACCAATGCCGTAGAGCCCTGTTTTAAGGAACGAGCCTTGGGGGCTGCCTTCTTCGGTGGTGCCGTCAACGTCAAGCACAACGCTTGCCTGTTGCGCGCAGTACCACGGAGTTATCTCAACCTGCGCTTGGCCGCTAGAAGGAACCACATAGTCGCAGGTCAAGCTGCCGCTGATTAAGCTTTCGTTACCGCTTTCCCCTTCGTACCAGCCACGGAACTGCGCGTTGTCGGTGGTAGCAGAAAGCGAAACCACCTCCCCAGCATCACGATAGCAATTGCCCGTGGTAGGCGTTACATGAGCATACTCTTCCGAAGCATCGGTCGACTGCGCCGAGTTGATGTGAACCGCGACGTCTTTCAGCGTGAAACGCGCCTCGACGCTCATATTCATATCCGGCTTGAACACGCACACGCGCCGCTCGCTCAAGCATGCGCCCGTTTCCTTGTCATACCAGCCCACGAACTCGATGTCGTCATCGAGCATGCCGAGCCGTTCGGCGTCGAGCGCGACGAATTGACCGGCGAAGAGGAGCCTCGAACCCGAAACGTTCGGGACTTCAACGCCCTCCATAAGCGTACGCCCGTCTAAGTCGATCGTCTGCGAGTAATCGACATTCACCGCAACTACCGGGTCGATAGGCTTGTCGGGGTCGGGGTCAGGGTCAGGCTGTTCCTTTTCCCTGAGGATAGCAACAGGATCGCCCTTTCCCTCGACGGTATAGGAAACGGTCGCGGAGCCCTCGCTCCCGACGATTCGGTAAGCGCCATCTGAATAGGCCCAATAATCGATTGACCATTTCGAGGAATCGTAGTTGCACGTGATCGTTACCTCTTTGCCAGGATATGTGGCGAACGTTTCTCCGTAATTGCAGTTGTCAGCAACGATAGAGAACGTCACGTCTTCGACTTCGTTCCCATTCGCAAGATTGAGCCGAGCCTTCGGGGAAACCACGATCTCGTCGGCGAACACGGCAGTGAGCACGATAGAGCGCTCAACGAAAAACTTGTATGTTTCCTCCTCGGAAAGAACGTTGCCCTTTTCATCAGCCCAATAAGCGAAGAGCCTGCCGTCGAGCGTCGTTTCGGCGCTCACCGTGCAAGTATCACCCAAAGAAAACTGGCCGCCGCCCGTTGCCGTTTCTCCCAACTGAGCGGTCGGGCTCTCTACGTACACGGAAAATGCCGTGTTCCCCTCTTCTTGCAAAATACCTGATGAATAGGCGTTAAGAAGATGGTCGCCGTCGTTGTAGGTCACGCATACGGGAGCGCCGTTGTCGGACGATTGGAAGGCCGACCCGTTATCGGGTCCGAAAGAGAAGAATTGACTGAACGCATAATTGCTCGCGAGGTCGGCGTAGTCGAAAGTGCGCTGCGCATCATCGTAGTTGAACTTGACTTGCATGCCGCTAAGGGAAACTACGTCCCCTTTTTGGTATACAAGCTTGCTTGGATCGCTTACGACGCTGATAGACAGATACCTCGAAGCATCGTAGGGCAAGTCATAATTGCATGCTTCCCAATCGCGTTTGACTTCGCTATTTTGGTACAGATCGAGCGAACGTGTAGGAACGAGAACTTTTATAAAGCCATTCGGAAACGTCTGGGAATCGACAAGCACCGCATGGTCGCACTGAAAGTACACGAAGCCGAGTTTGGTTTTGGCAAACGCTTGCTGTGGGAGCTGGGTTATTTTCGACCCTTTTGGCAGAACAAGGCCACCGCTCATATCGGTATTTTCAAAGCAGCTTTTACCTATGCTTGAAACGGTCGTGTTCGTTTCAAGACCCGTAAGGCGCAGGCTTTTGCAGTCCTTAAACGCATAATTTCCGATAGTGGCGATTCGTCCATTCGTCCCTAGGCCAGTATCAGTCAAATGATCGCACCCAACAAAAGCGTATTCACCAATGGTGGTTACCGACGTATTGGCGCCTAACCCTGTATCGGCAAGGCCATAGCAATAAGCAAAGGCGTTAGTCCCTATCGACTGAATGGTCGTGTTTTTGTCCAAACCCGTTTCAACAAGGTCATAGCACTGTTTGAAAACGTCATCGGGAAGTGAGGTAAGACCCTGTATTTTGTCTAAGCTAGTGGTGGTAAGACCGCAACACGAAAAGCAACCGTAACCCATTGTCTGAATAGTAACGGGTTCGTTAAGGGTAAGGCCGGTTAGGCTAACACAGGTACCGAATGCCAGTTCGCCAAGATACCTGATACTCATTCCCGAAAGGTCTACCGAAGCAAGATTACGGCAGTCATAGAAGGCGGTGTCGTCAATCGAGTCAAGCGTTTTGCCCTCGAAGCGCACCGATTTCAGATTATGACAACTGACAAATTGGCGATAACGAATAGTAGTAACCTCAGAATCTACGATGAGGTTAGCAACATAATACGGCTCAACAGGCGTCGCACCTTCTAGCGGCTGCTTGAGCGTTCCCGATTCGTCGCATTCATAAAGATTACCGTCTGCCATAAGCTTGGCGTATTCACGCACGTAATCAATCGAAGACGAGCCGTCTGATAATCCATTGGCTTCATCGCTAGAAGCTGCAGCAGAATCGCTTCCAGAAGCACCAACGGAACCCAAACCCTCATTACCAGCAGGCCCGAAAGCTGTTGAGGAATTGCCTTCACCTGCGCTATTCCCTTCGCTCGCAGCCCCACCTTGTGCCGCTTGATCTGCTGAAGAAGAGGGTTGCGACACATAAGGGTCGTTTTCCCCTACGGTGTTTTCTGGGTTAGATGGTGAATCGTCGGCACTCACAGCAGTAGCGCTATCTGGTTCTACAGCAAACGATGACGAAGGAACAATAGGAACAAACGACACTACAAGCGCAATACTCAAAATCACACGCAAAGCAATATCGGGAATGCGAGTTCTTTTCTTCACGGGAAATCACTTCCAACCGCAGGAAAATGCTGCTTCAGACGTGTGCGAATAGTATGGTGAAAGTATACAGGAACAACCCCTATCCCCCTTAGCTTGGGGAGGGAGCACCTTCAGCCAGGGCCGCGTGGTGTCACGCCCTCGGCCAGGGCCGCGTGGTGTCGGCCTACCCTATCCCCCTTGGTTTGAGGAGGGGGTGTTCCTATAGTTCCGTCAAGAGGGACCCGTCCTTTCGATGGGCGTTTTCGGCAGCGCTGGCGCAGGCCCGGCCGGGCCTGCGGCCTCCGCCTGCGCTTCTGCGCCCACTTGTTCACGGTTTTGGAATCCAGGCCCAGTTCTGCGCAGCATTCCGTTGTCGGCCCGCCCGTCG
>ERZ1034865.414-NODE-414-length-27537-cov-23.920639_pt1 | contig 27537 bp, 41 predicted proteins | sample MGYA00520632_ERZ1034865 | MGnify/ENA primary metagenome ERZ1034865 (study PRJEB33766, sample SAMN09781738) | gut metagenome | biome: gut microbiome | host: Homo sapiens | place: Madagascar | study: EMG produced TPA metagenomics assembly of the PRJNA485056 data...
ATGGAACGACTGACTGAAAAGCACTATCTTGGCACCGACCATTACATGAAGTGTTCTGGTAACTGCAATGTGGACATGGATTGCATAGATTGCTTATCGTTTGACCGTCTGGTTGAACGCCTCGCCGCCTACGAGGACAGCGGGCTTGAGCCGGAAGAAGTTCTACCGAAAGATAAGGCGGACGAGGTTGCGCTGAAGCTCATGCGCCTTGCTGATTTGGAAAGCCTTTGCAGCTATACCCGCCTGCGCGAGCTGGCAGAAGCCGACAAGGACGGCCGGCTGGTGGTGCTGCCGTGCAAGGTGGGCGATACGCTATGGGTGACTGGCCGTGACAATGTGCCGCGAGAAATGAAACTTGAAGCCCCGGACATCAGAGCTGTTTGCACGGATGAGGATAATCTGTGTATGTCAACGTGCAATCGCAAGCCGGACGGGTTCTGCGCGTATCGCCTGCGTAATGATGGCGCAGACGTTGGCAAGTCCGTATTTCTCACCCGAGAGGAGGCGGAAGCGGCATTGGAGGCGATGAAGGATGGCAATTAGCAAATCAAAGCGCGAAGCAGTCTACCAAAAGTACGACGGTCATTGTGCATACTGCGGGCGAGAAATTGCCTATAAGGATATGCAGGTAGACCATTTTCTCCCATTGAGGGCATGGGGTATTGAGGACGTTGGAACAGATGACCTTGACAACCTCATGCCAGCCTGCCGGATGTGCAATCATTACAAGAGAGCAAATTCACTCGAGACATTCCGCCGCTATATCGCAGAAATTCCGCGAAAGCTGCGCGAGAATTATATTTACAAGGTCGGCGTGGTTTATGGCAATGTCATCGAGACCGAAAAACCGATTGAGTTTTACTTTGAGGCGCAGGAAAGGAACAGGAGGGCTGACAATGGCTGAACCTAAAAAGCCTTTTTACCGCGACAAGAAATGGAAACTTGGCGGAAGTTTCGGCTGGTGGCATATACCGTACTGCCCGCATTGCAAGCGGCAGTTGGGGCTGCTGGTCGAAGAGCAGAAGGCCGAAAAATGCCCGATGTGCGGCAAACCGTTAGAATGGGATGGTGCTGAAAATGGCTGAATACATAAGCCGCAAGGCGGCAATCGCTTATATCCGTGAGCAATCGGAAGAATGTCAAAAAGCGTTCGAAGAGCTTGGCGGGGAAAGCGGAATCTACGCAGATGCCTATAACGATTTGGCGGAGGACTTTTACAGTATTCCCGCCGCTGATGTTGCCCCGGTGGTGCGGTGCCGGGAGTGCAAATATTACAAGCCTGATGAGTTCGAGTGCGGATGTGATTTTGCTGGTGGTTTGCCGTATGTAAAGGCTGACAATTTTTGTTCCTACGGTGAGAGAAAGGAGGAATAGCGTCATAAAACAAATGAAACCAACGACAAATGACCGCATTATTGCCGCTGCGTGGGTGCTGCTGATACTGGCGGCGGCATTGCTCGTGCTGACCGGTTTTTCTGCAAAGGAGCCGGAGCGGGAAGAACGCACGATCCTGGTGATCGAGGGTGGCCCACACGAAGAAGCATACGAAGATCCAGACGAATCGGAGAAGATCGCAGAGGCAGTGATCGCCGCCATCGGAACAGACCGCGAGTTTGAGACCTTCGGCTACAATGTGACGAAGGTGCTTCAGATCGTCACAGCAGAAGCGGGAAACGACGTCGACCAGTGCCGAGGCATTGTACAAGCTTTATTCAACGCCTGCAATCGCCACAGGAACCGTTACACGCCGGAGGACGTATGCAGGGAGTATCAGTACACCACTCCGGCAAGCTGGGTGTCTGACGCGGCATTAAACGCCTTTTGTGAGGTGTTTGTATTCGGCGAGATGTTTGCCGACATCGGCAATGCGACGGTGTTCTACAATCCCAACATCGCCGGACACAGCGAATATCACGAAGGGCAGATTTACGTTTGCAGCATTGGAGATGTGAAGTATTTCGAGGAAGTGTGAAAAGTACTTAATTAGTATAACTACTTTGGAAAAACCACATATTTGCACTATAAACATTGCAAAAAGTGTGGTACAATAGTTATGAGGACGTGCAGCCTTATGACACCTCCGAGTTTATTTTGCTTGCATTCATTTTTCATTCTCCTTTCTGTGGCCCGTCGTTGCACGGCGGCGGGCACACACGGCATTGTAGCTCAATGGGCAGAGCGCACGGCGGGAACGCCGTCGATGGTCGTTGCAGGTTCGAGTCCTGCCAATGCCGCCATACCGGCTTTCACGGTATCGTTTTCCTTTCGACCGCTTACCCGCCAGCGGTATATGACGGGTATACGCCGGACTGCGTGAGCTACCCCACGATCAGGGGCGGGAGGTCGCACCTTCCATCCGGCACCAAGGAGTGAAGCTTGACAGGAAACGGTGGAGTGTGCCGACACTTAGAAAACGGCTGGGCAATGCGGAGCCTGTGGAGACGGAATCTGCGACGAAAAAAGCGGTGCGGCACTACCGCGGGCAAGTGGCATAGCGTCCCGTCCGGAAGTGTGCCAGAACATTGAAGCGGTAGGCGTTCCGCCATGCGTTTACCGTGGAGTTCCGAAGGGTTGTGCGTATTCCTCAAGGCGGATAGGCGAGAGCCGAAAGAAAACGCACCATACGCAGCATAGGTGCCTCGTAAGAGGAGACCACAGCGAGTGACGGAGATTTTCCTTGAAGCGCTAAAGCAGGGCAGGACTACAATGCTGCACCAGAGGCCGGGTAGCGCCCGGACAATGTGAGACCGTGCGGCATGGCTCACATGGAAACGACAATGTCCGCTGAAAACTGCGCTTGTCTTGATGCGTCAAGACCGGTTTGACCAGACGGAATAGGGGCTGCGACTTTTCGGAGCGTAGTTGCCGGTAGCGTGTGACAATCTAAGCGGGAAGCCGACCAAAGAGGAGAACAGCATGGACGATATCACAAAGCAGCCATACGCCAAATAGCTTGAAGAAAGCGTAGCAACTATCGCTGGGCTTGACCCTTGCTGTATCTGTTTTGCCGCGACAAAGGCGGACGGCACGGTGTTTACTGGATATTATAACGCAGACGCGACGGAAAAGGCCGTGTTTGCACACAACATCCAGTCCGATATCGTGATGGACATTATCAAGGCGAACGCTGACACGATCAGTGGGATTCTGGGAGAATGACATGTATTGCAACATAACCACGCAAAAGGGCGAAATGCCAGACGGCGCGTTTGACGTCTACATTCATGAGCTGGATCGGCACATCAAGGCTTTGCTGGTAGAATACAGACTGCATGATCGTTACCGAGATATCAAAGGGAAGGAACACGCGCGGATGTTTGTCTGCTACCGGATCACCTGTGTTCCGCCCGACGTGGCGGCGGAGATTATTACCAAGCAGTACGGCATATGCATCTGCACCGTAAAGGGTAAGACAGCGCGGTTCTATGTTGGAGACGGCAGCCACGACCTGATACAGGTAGATAGCGATATGCAAGAGGGAGACGGAGAATGAGCGAAAAAGTCATAGATATGGAGGTAACGCCCAAGCGCGGACGTGGCCGACCAAAAGGTTCAGGAGGAAACAAGCGCCCCGACTGCGCCGTGCAGACAAATCCCGGCGATAACACAAAGTATCTGAACCACGCGCTTACCATGTTCAAATGGGACGATCCCGACATGGAGAGCGTGGAGCAGGTATCTACCAGAATCGCAGACTACTTCGACTTGTGCGCAGAGAACGATATGAAACCCAGTGTAGCAGGACTAGCGCTTGCTTTTGGTGTTTCACGGGAGACTTTGACGCGGTGGGCAAACGGAACGGGAGAGAACAGAAGCCGGATCTTGCCCGCAGGAGTGCGCCACACGCTTAAAAAAGCGTACCAAATTTTGAACGCACAGATGGAAGATTATATGCAAAACGGCAAGATTAACCCAGTTGCGGGTATTTTTTTGATGAAAAACAACATGGGCTATCAGGACAAGCAGGAAGTGGTCTTGACCCCCAACCAGCCTTTGGGCGAGCAACTATCGCCGGAGGACTTGCAACAGAAATATCTTACCGATATCGCCACGGAGATCGACGAAAACTGAACGGAATCCCGTACACTTCGAAAAATGGGTGAGAAAAAACACGGGGCTTATACACGGAATCTCGTACAAGCGGCTATATTAGAGCATTTTGAGCGACTTTTGCGACTATGGTCTGCGACTTTCGCGACTATCTCAGCGACTATGCCGCGACTATGACAGGCTCTCACCGGCGCAGAATCCGGCGGGAGCCTGATGCGTTTTTCGTGAAAAATCTGGTGAAAATCTTCTCAAAACCGGCGAGAAAGAACGGGTGTTCGATTTCTGACGGTGCAACGAGGGTAAAACAGGGCATAAAAGAACACCCAAAAGAACGGCAAATAATGGACGCTGCAAGGCGTTTGCGGGCGCGGCAATATAGGGACAGCGGCGCAGGATAGAACGCCGAAAGAGCGGCTTAAAATGGCTTGTATTGGCGCAAAAGAAAAGCGCCCTTTTGGGCGTTGTCTGGCAGGCGCTGCGCCGATGATCCGGCGGAGCTGCACCAGGGCAAAAGGAAAGCCGCCCGGGGTGGGCGGCTCCTGCGGTGTTGTTAATATGTCGGGTTTGGCTTGCTTAACTCCCACTCTCCAAATTTTGCAGCGTGGGCGGCCTCGTATGCCGTGAAAAATTCCTGTTCCGTGCATGGGGCTAACTCCATGTGCACGGTCTCGCGGGTCTCGTCATCCATTAGCTCGACGGCAGCGGAAAAATCGATCTCTGCGCCGTTGCGGTTGGTTACCATGATGCGCTCCATGTTGCGCTCCTTTCCGGGCCTGCGGCCCTGTCCGTTAGATTGATTGTAGCATGTTGACAGCTGTATGTCAATTAGACCGCTTGACGATCTCCACAAGTACCATCAGCGGGAAAGCGAGGATTAAAAGCAGGGTCATGCGCTCACCCCCTCGGCGGGGCGGTGGCGCTCCGGGAAATAGCCGATCAAGAAAACGATCTGGCGGGCTTTGAGGTCGTAGACGATAACGCCCCGGTCGGTGCCGTATCCGCTGGCGGAGAAGTAACACCGGGCTTTTGCATCGCGTATTGCGTCAGCCTTGCGGGAGTACTCGCGGCCTTCGTCCGCGCCGGTGTCCTCGTTGTATGTGATGATCTGGTATCGTGCCATTGTAAAGCCTCCTTATAATCCGGCGGCGGATTTCTCCGCCATATATGCCCGGTGCAGTTCTGCCAGCTCGGCCAGCTCTGCGGGCGTGTAGTCCCAGAAAAACGGGTTATCGCTGCGGGCCTCTGCGGCCTCGTGGATGCGCTGCATCAGGTCAGCAATGCGGCGCATGTGCGGCGTTAGAAACATGTGATCCCCTCCTTATGCAAACGTAAACCGGCGGGCGGTTGTTGTCTTGGTGTATTGGGCTGCGATCTCTGGCAGGTCTCGCTTTAATGCGGACGTGTCCACGCGGGAACTGGTGACGGCCTTGTAGGTGGCCTTGTGTTCGTCGCCTGCCAGGGTATCCACCCCGGCGGCCTGCATCTGGGCTTTCAGCTGGTCTTTGAGAGATTCCACCATTGCGGCGGCCTCCTCCTGCATCCGGATATACTGGGCCAACTCGGCCATGATTGCGTTAATGTTCATTGTAATGCCTCCTTTAATGCGCGGCGGTTAAAGATTGTCTCGCTCCCGGTTGTAATACTCCCGCCGCGCTGCCAGATATGCGGACCGCTGCACCGCGTTAAATCCAACGGCAGAAAAGAGTTTTTCCGCGTCGGTGTAGTCCTCCACGTCGTCACAGTTGCCGAAGCAGGAAATCACGTCATAGTCGGCTTGCCAGTTGATACCATACTCGTGATTGTACATTTCATGCAGAAACGCGCTTTGCCAGTATTCCGCGTCTTCCTTGTTGCGATGTTCGGCCTCGTCTAGCCCCCGCAGCAGCTCCGCGCCGCGCTTCACGAAAGCGGTATTTTCCGGGGCATAGTACGCCATGAAAACCGGGGAGAAAACCATTTTTTCCGTTTTCTTCTCGATCTCCGCCCGTTCCGCGTCGCCGCCGATGAAGAACGCGGAAATATACGGGCGGCGCATGGCGTAATAGTTGCGGATATAGTAAGATTTTGCGGTGTAATCGTCGTAGCTGTTCACGGACTGTAACTCCTCATCCGTGAAAAGCTTCCCGGAAAGCTTCCGGCGGTAAAGCTCGCGCAGTTCGTCCCGGCTCTTGCCTCTGTGGTGCAGCTCGTAATCGTTAGCATAATAGACATGCCGTCCGTCAGCGCAGACGCAAGCGGAAAAGCCGAACGCGCCGCCGAAGTCGATATAATAGACCGTGTGGCCCTTGATCATCTCCACTTCCTCCGCGAAGCTGGACAGATCCGCCGCGCTCATGCTCTCGATGTCCTTGATAGTGTAATTCCTGATTTCCATTTTGTGTTCCTCCTTGCATTCTCTCCCCGCAAGTGGTATACTGTACATGCCTCCTTGCGGGGTGCGCTCCGGGTGTTTGCAGCACCGGCCGGGGCGCTTTTCTTTTTGGTTTACATCTGCGATTATACGCGCATTGCATTTACTTGTCAAGCGTAAACGCATAATTTACCCATGATTTTTTGTAAATGTGGACATATGGGGCGGCCCGGGCGGACCGGCAGACGCTGACGGGGGCGGGGGATATGTGGCGGCGGCAGGCCCGGGGGTTAGTCCCGTAAATCCCCCAAAAAATAAAAAGACCGCCTTTGCAAACCGCGCCAAAAAACAAAAAGGCGAATTTGCAAAAACATGTTGACATTTACATTTACCTGCTGTACAATAAATGCAAGCAGGAGAGTGATGCAACATGTTTGAATACAAAAACGCGATTGGATATATCAGGGTGTCCACGGAACAGCAGGCAGCAGACGACCGGTTTGGGGTACAGTCCCAAAAGCAGGCCATTTTGCTGTATGCGAATCAAAACGGGTACAACATCGTAGACTGGAAGATCGACGAAATGAGCGGGGCAAAGGATGATCGCCCTGCACTGAACGAGATCCTTTACGGCGAGAACGTGACGAATCCCCCGTATGAGGCGGTGATCGTGTTCAAGAATGACCGGCTGGCCAGAGACACGAAGCTGTACTTCTACTACCTGTATGTGCTGGAGAAGAAGAACATCAAGCTTTTAAGCGTGGAGGAGCAGTTCAACGAGGGCAGCGAGTTTGCCAACATCTACCGGTCTCTTTTGCAGTTTGTGGCGGAGCAGGAGCGGAAGAACATCGCCCTGCGTACCGGACGGGGCCGGAGCATGAAAGCCTCCTGCGGCGGCTACAGCGGCGGACGGCGTCCTTACGGCTACAAGGTGGTGGACGGCGTGCTGACCATCGATCCGGAGGAAGCGGAGATCGTGAAGTTTATTTTCCAAAAGCACAAGGAGGGCGTGTCCATGCTGGGCACGACGGAGCTTCTGGAACAGGCCGGGTACAAGACGAGGAAAGGATCAAGGTTTCAGACATCCACCGTCAAAAGTATTTTGAGCAACAAGCCCCTGTATGAGGGCATGTATAAATACGGAGATATGAACTGGGTAAGGGGCGTTCACGAGCCTATTTTGAAGGGGGAATGATTGATGATATCATCCATCTGCGCCAAACTGGTGATGCTGTGCATGGCAGGGCTGCTGGGCGGCTTTGTATGGCTGCTGGTGTGCGTCTTTACGAAGCGGAAGAAAAAGCCGTGCTTCGTGGTGTGCGCCGCGTGTGTCGGCGGGTTCGTGGTGTTTACGCTGATTGGTTCGCTGTCAAGTCCGGCTACTGTGAACAATCCGAGCTCTGAGGTGGGCGAAACGCAGAGCGGAACACACCAAGACGGCAGAAAGGAAGCAGATACGGGAGACGTGAACGTAGAAAACATTTCTGAAAATTCCGACCTTGTTGTGGAGGGAGAAACGATCAAGTCCTTTTATCGTATTTTGGAAGAGATTGGCATTGACGCCAAAGACGCAAAGAAAATCGAGAAGGTGGAGGATTGGGCATCCGGCCCACGGTATAGTTTCCCTACAAACGGGACTACGGCGCGTGTTTATTGCAGCGCAGACGGAACGGTGCAGTCGATAAAGGTCGGAATGGATATCGACCTATACAAGAACGGCTACGAGCCGTGGAAGATCGAAAACTTCATTGTAGATGATGGAATCAAGGATACGCTGATCTTCAAAACAAAGGACGCTGTTTCGATATACCTGAATTATCCAAGCTCTGCCGGTTTTCCGCTTATGGACTGGTCTTTCGGACGGCAGTTTGACCGATACACGGTAAGAAGCCATGTAGACGCGCCAAATGCGTTTGGTGTATACAGCGAGGTTTCCTTTACCGCCGGTTACCACGTTGAAGACAACACGGCGGAGTTAATTTATCTAGAGGTGGGCGGAAACGTCGTGCAGAACAACGCAGATAAATACCCGCTTCCCGAAAGAAAAGAAGTTGAGACGGAAGCCGGTGACACTACATCTGTCGGCACAAAAATCCGGATCGTTGACGGTGTTGTTGGCGAGTATGGGAAAAAGATGCAGCTGGATAGCTACGAATATATCTGGTACATGGTTCCGGCTGGGAAATACAAGGCAACAGGAAACGCGAAGAACAGCATCATTTACATCGACAAAAACAGCGTCAACAAAAACGCGGAAGGGTACGCAGAGGTCCGGAATGTTTCCACCTACACACTGGCCTACGGAGAAAGCGCTGTGATTGAGGTCGGTACGGACGAACACATCTTCAATACATTCGGCGCAGATTTTACACTGGTGCCGATGGAATAACACAACAAAGTAAGGCTCTCGCAAGGGCGGGGGCAACAGCCAAAGGGGCTATCTGCATGGAAAACATGCGGGTAGCTCCTTTTTTTGTTGGAAAGGAGAAAATATGCGCAATTTCAAGGCAATCTACAAAATCCTCAAGATGCTGGACAAGTGCAAGGGGCGGGAGGACTTCGATTACGCGCTGATCTCGGCGCAGGCTATGAAGCTGGAGTACGCAGAATGGGAGCAGCTGATGATCGAACTGCAAATCAACGGCTATATCCGGGGGCTGGTCTACACGCAGACGGTCAACGAGAAGTTCCCCCACATCGTAGAGCCTATCCATCCTCAAATCACGATGAAGGGCATGGAATATCTGGAAAACAACAGTATGCTGGCAAAGGCGAAGGACGCCTTGCGCGTGGCCGGTGACATCATCTGAGGTGCGGCATGGACTACGAAAGACTGGCAAAGTCAATACAGGCGAAAATCGAAGCGGCTCCGGGAGATATCGGGGCGTATAACGACCTGTTTTCCCTGTGCCGAAGCTGGGAGGACGAGGATCACGCCGCCGCCCACGGCGAAAACAAGCGAATTTTGAAGGAGTGCCGGGAGAAGATCAGAACTTGTCCACAGGCGGCGGACAAGTTCTATGAGCAATGGCGGAAGTGCCTGTTGTTCGAGGCTCCCTACGATTTTGACAGCTATCTGACGTATGTGGAGCTGAACCGGGAGGCAAAAAAGCGGTTTTATCCGCCCAGAAAGAAAATGCTGGGGCAGGTGGTAAAGGACTTGCAGGCATTGGCGGACGATGAGCTTGACCTTCTGGCCATCAGTCTGCCGCCCGGCGTGGGAAAGACCACGCTGGCGATCTTCTATCTCACATGGCTGGGCGGGAAATACCCCAATGACCCCATGCTGACGGGCAGCCATTCCAATTCATTTGTGCGGGGCGTATACGATGAATGTTTACGCATTTTCGACGTGAACGGGGAATACCTGTGGCACGACGTGTTTCCCGGTATCAAGGTGAGCAACACCAACGCAAAGGACTGCCGCATTGATCTGGACAAGTGCCAGCGGTTTGAAACGCTGGAATTTACCTCTATCGGCACGGGCAACGCCGGTCTGTACCGCGCGGCGACGCTTCTCTACTGCGATGACCTGGTATCCGGCATTGAAGTAGCTTTGTCGAAAGAGCGGCTGGACAAGCTGTGGGAGACGTACACCACCGACCTGCGGCAGAGAAAGATCGGCGACCACTGCAAGGAGCTGCACATCGCCACCAGGTGGTCGGTACACGACGTGATCGGGCGGCTGGAGCGGGAATATGAAAAGAACGACAGGGCGAAATTTATCTCGATTCCCGCAATGGACGAAAACGACGAATCCAATTTCGATTACGCCTATGGTGTTGGGTTTTCCACAAAGTTCTACAAGGAACAGCGGGATATCATGGATTCCGTCAGCTGGCGGGCGCTCTACATGAACCAGCCCATCGAAAGAGAGGGCCTCTTGTACCATCCGGACGAGCTGAGGCGGTATTTCACGCTGCCGGACAAGGAGCCGGACGCCATCATCGGTATCTGCGACACGAAGGACAAGGGCACGGACTACGCTTTTCTCCCCGTGGCCTATGTATACGGGCAGGATTACTACATTGACGATTGCGTGTGCGACAACGGGCTGCCCGATGTGGTGGATGTGCGGCTTTCGGACATTCTGGTGCGGGACAAGGTAAATTCCTGCCGGTTTGAATCCAACTCCGCAGGCGGCAGAGTAGCGGAGAAGGTACAGGGCATGGTGAAAGATCGGGGCGGCATCACACACATCACCACGAAATACACCACGGCCAACAAGGAGACAAAGATCATTGTCAATTCCGCGTTCGTAAAGGAACATTTTTTGTTCAAGGACGAGACGCTATATAAGCGAAATTCCGATTACGGCAGAATGTTGGACATGCTCTGCTCCTATACCGTGGCGGGAAAGAACAAGCACGACGACGTTCCCGACGGCATGGCGATGCTGGCGGAGTTCTCGCAGGCGCTGAACGGGGCAAAAGTGGAGGTTTTCCGCCGTCCTTGCTGAAAAAGTTGCAAATATTCTAATAAAACTCGCAAAATTGCGCTTTAAACACGCCGAAAGATGTGGTACAATAGGGGAGAAGTAATAGGTGGAAAGGAGCAAGGCATGAGGACGTTGTTTGGGCGCAGAGTGATCTATACGGATGTGACAGAGGTCACGATGGGCAATGTGATCGACGTGCTGCAAAAGGCTTTATTTATCCACCTACAGAATCAGGCGGATATTGATTACCTCTATCGCTATTACCGGGGCGACCAGCCTATTTTGAGCCGGGAGAAGGACGTACGGCCGGAGATCAACAACAAGATCGTGGAAAACCGGGCCAACGAGATCGTATCTTTCAAGGTGGGCTATCTGATGGGAGAGCCGGTGCAGTATGTGAGCCGGAGCGACGACGAGGGCATCGCAAAAAGCGTGATGCAGCTGAACGATTACGTTCTCAGCGAGGATAAGCCCGCCAAAGACAAGGAGCTGGCGGACTGGTTCCACATCTGCGGTACGTCTTACCGGATGATCCTGCCGGATGAGATGGCGGACGTGGAAGATGACGAAGCGCCGTTCGAGATTTTCACCCTCGACCCCCGGTTCTGCTTTGTGGTCTATTCCACGGCTTTGGGCAATCCGCCTCTGATGGGCGTGAAATACATCCTGAAAGAGGATGGGACGCTGGTATTCAGCTGCTATACGCAGGATCATTACTACGAGGTCAACAACACATGGGCCATCCTGCACAGCGAGCCGCAGTATCTTGGCATCCCCATCATCGAATACCCGGCCAACAAGGCGAGATTGGGCGCGTTTGAGATCGTGATCCCGCTGCTGGACGCCATCAACACGGTGGAAAGCAACCGTCTGGATGGCGTGGAGCAGTTCGTACAAGCCTTGATGCTGTTCCACAACGTGGACATCTCCTCGGAGGACTTCGGGAAGTTGAAAGAGCTGGGGGCCATCAAGTTTAAGGACACTGACGCGCAGACGAAAGCAGAAATTCAGTATCTGACCTCGGAAATGAATCAGGCCCAGACTCAGACGCTGGTGGACAGCATGTACAACACTGTGCTGACCATCTGCGGCATGCCCAACCGGAACGGCGGCTCCTCTACTTCGGACACGGGTTCCGCGGTCATCATGCGGGACGGCTGGTCGGCGGCGGAAGCGCGGGCCAAGGATTCGGAGCTGATGTTCAAACGGTCGGAAAAAGAATTTTTGAAGCTGCTTCTGCGCATTTGCCGTGATCTGGGCGACCTGACGCTGAAGCTTTCGGGGCTGGAAATCCGTTTTACCCGGCGAAATTACGAGAACATCACGGAAAAGGCCAATGTGCTGACCATGATGCTCTCCAACCCGAAGATCGCGCCGGTGCTGGCCTTTACCCACAGCGGCCTATTTTCCGATCCGCAACTGGCTTACAAGATGAGCATGGAATATATGGAAGAACAGGAACGGAAGCAGGAGGCAATCAATGCAGGAAATCAAGCTGTCGGAAGCGGCGGTGCGGGCAATCGAACAGATACTCAACCGCAGGCACAGGGTTGAGATCGGCGTGAGAAACGGAAAGCTCTGCATCTGGGAAGTGAAGTCAAAAACAGAATACGAACAGCCAAACGCATAGGGCGCTTGGGACAGCCAAAAGGGGCTATCGGTACGGAAAACGTATCGGTAGCCCTTTTTTCTTTTGTTAATTTCACCCAAACGGGTGTTTGGCGGCAGAGAAGCCGCCTTACCAAAAACGCAAAACGGGAGAGAACCGACATAACGCAGCATGGTGCGGAGATGCACCCTAAAAAGCGCAGAAAGGACAGACATTATGCCTAAGATCGACACCAGCAAAATTGAGGGCTTTGCCGACATGACGGCGGAGCAGAAGCTTGCCGCACTGGAAAGCTACGACATTCCGGAACCGGACTACAGCGGCTATGTGAAGAAGGACGTTTACGACAAGGCGGCATCGGAAGCGGCTTCGTGGAAGAAGAAGCATAACGACCTGCTTTCTGACGAGGACAAGAAAAAGCAGGAGCAGGACGAGCGGGTTTCCAGCATGGAGAAAGAGCTTGCGGAGCTGCGGGAAGCCAAGAAGGTTTCGGAATACAAGGCAAAGTTCATCGCACAGGGCTATGACGAGGCGCTGGCGGAGGACACGGCAAAGGCGCTGGCGGACGGCGACACGGCGAAGATGTTTGCCAACCAGCAGCAGTTTTTGGAAAACCACGCCAAGCAGGTCAAGGCGGAGGCGCTGAAAAAGACGCCCCGTCCCGGCGCAGGTGTGGGCAGCGAGGGCGTGGATTACGCCAAAAAGGCCGCAGAGGCCCAGAGTTTGGGAAATTACGCAGAGGCGGCCTATTACACCCGCCTGCAGGCGCAGGCCGAATCTAAGTAAAAGGAGGCCAAATAAATGGCTGATACTTTCGCAACAAGCTTTGGAGTACTGAACTACTCCGGCATGCTCTTTAACAAGGGCAACACCCGCACTCCCCTGAGTTCCATCATCGGCGGCAGAGCCAAGACCACCAACCATGTGGAATTTGTGACCGGTCAAGAGTACACCACCGGCGGCGGCTCTCAGCCCGCCATCAGTGAGACCGCGTCTCTGACCGCGCCTGACGCCACCATCATCACCCGGGAGCAGAAGACCAACGTGACCCAGATCTTCATGGAATCCGTTGGCATCTCCTATGCCAAGCAGAGCAACATGGGCACCCTGAGCGGCATCAACATTGCCAACCAGCAGGCTAACCCCATGAACGAGCTGGATTTCCAGGTGGCCGCCAAGATGCAGAAGGTAGCACGCGACATCGAGTACACCTTCGTCAACGGCGTGTACAACAAGGCAACCACCGACGCCACCATCAACAAGACCCGCGGTCTGGTGGCCGCCATCACCACCAACACCAAGGCGATGGCCTCCAAGCCTCTGGGCCTGTGGGATATTGCCGACATGGTGAAGAAGATCTACGGCAGCAACGCGCCCCACGAGGGTCTGACCCTGTGGTGCGACGCCACCACCATGTTCCAGATCAACGCCGACGCCGTGCAGAACGGCCTGACCGTCGTTCCCGCCGCGCGGGAGATCAACGGCATCCGCCTGTCCAGTGTGGTGACCCCCATCGGCGTGGTGTATCTGTTCCTGGGGGAGTTCCTGCCCGCCGGTACGGCCCTGCTGCTGAATCTGGACGTGATCGCCCCCGTGTACCAGCCGGTGCCCGGCAAGGGCAACTTCTTCCTGGAGCAGCTGGCAAAGACCGGCGCAGGCGAGAAGTACCAGCTGTTCGGTCAGATCGGCCTTGACCACGGCCCCGAGTGGTATCACGGCAAGTTCACGGGCATTGCCCAGAGCTTCACCGCGCCCACCTACAGCCGCAGCGTGTTTATCGCCAACAGCGAGGACAACCCCGTGAACACCAAGGCGGTAACCGCTGCTGTCGGCGGTTAATTGAGAAGAAAGGATAGGCGGAAAGCATGAGTTTCGATGAAATGGCCGCAATGGTCAGCACCATGACAGGCGAGAACGATCCGGACGCGCTTTCCGCCTATCTGGCTATCGCGGGGAATAAGGTGTGCCGCAAGGCGTACCCCTATGAACCGTCTGTAACGGAGGTGCCGGAGCGGTATAAGCACGCGCAGGTGGAGATCGCCGTGTATCTGCTGAACAAGCGGGGCGCCGAAGGGCAGACCGCTCACAGCGAAAACGGCGTGAACGCCACTTATGAAGATGGAGACGTTCCCCCGTCTCTTTTGCGGGACATCGTGCCGTTTGTCGGCGTGATCGGAGGCTAAGATGAAAATCATGGAGCGCAACAAGGTGCCGCTTTACTACCTTTTGTACGACCGCAAGGAGGCCGTAAAGGACGAGTACGGCAACCTGTCCGGCGATTACAAGATCTTCTACAATACCGCCGCAAAGCTCCGGGCAAGCGTGTCCACCGGCGCGGGAAGCGCACAGGTGGAGCAGTTCGGGAATTTCGTGTCCTATGACAAGGTGATCATTACGGATGACCTGAAATGTCCTATTGACGAAAACACCGTGCTTTTTCTTGACAAGAATCCCGCGTACCGGGAGGACGGCACGCCGCTGTATGACTACATCGTAAAGCGGGTGACAAAGTCGAGGAATTTCATCTCCTACGCGGTGCAGAAGGTGAGCGTGTCGTGAAAACGATCCAAGTGCCCTTGAGCGTGTCCGGCATCAAGAAGCTCCTGAAAGAGGTTTCGGCTTACGAAGTCTGGCTGAAGGAGCGGACAGGCATCTTTATTGACCGACTGGCGGAGGAAGGACTTTCCATCGCATCGGCCAAGTTCTCGCAGGCGGTTTATGACGGAACCAACGATGTTTCCGTGTCGGTGGAACAGCGGGAGGGCAGCGCAAAAGCCATTGTGGCCATCGGGGCAACGGTGCTGTTCATCGAGTTCGGCGCAGGCGTGACGTATCCGGACAATCATCCGGAAGCCCATGAATTAGGCATGACGCGGGGCGCCTACGGTAAGGGGCGAGGAAAGCAAAGTTCGTGGGGCTACTACGGCGAGCCGGGGTCAAACGGACTTGTGAAGGAAAAACCCAACGGCACGACAGTGGTTATCACCCACGGAAACCCGGCCAACATGCCCATGTACGAGACGGTGAAGGAGCTGGAGGCCAGAGTGTACACGCTGGCGAAGGAGGTGTTTGTGTGATCGACATCGAAAATGAAATTTACGGGCCTATCGCACAGGCGCTGAAAGAGCAATTCCCCGGCGTGACTTCTACCGGCGAGTATGTGGCGGCCCCTTCCAGCTTTCCCCACGTCAGCATTGTGGAGCAGGACAATTACATGCCCACGGAGCGGATGGATTCCTCCGACACGGAGCGGTTTGCCGCGCTGATGTACGAGGTGAACGTCTATTCCAACAAATCCCCCGGAAAGAAAGCGGAGTGCAGGGAGATCATGAGCTTTATCGACAAAATGCTGTATGCTCGGAATTTCCGGCGTATCTCCCTGTCTCCAATTCCCAATCTTGAAAACGCGACCATCTACCGTCTTGTAGCCCGGTATCGGGCGGAGACAGACGGAACGAAATTATACAGGAGGTAATTTATGGCAATTAGCACCTATTGCGTGTTCCTGATGCACAAAGGCGCGTCTGAATCGGCCTATTCCAAGCTTGTAGACATCAAGGAGTTTCCCGACCTGGGCGGCGACCCTGAGATGCTGGAAACCACCACACTTTCCGACAAGATGCAGACCTACATCGCCGGTATCCAGTCTTTGGATGGCCTGAATTTTGTGACCAACTACGACCTGACCAGCTTTAAAAAACTGAAAGCACTGGAGGGCAAAACCGAAAAATACGCCGTGTGGTTTGGCGGCACAGAAAGCGACGGCACACTGACCCCCACCGGCAGTGACGGCAAGTTCAGCTTTGACGGCCAGCTGTCTGCCTATCCCACCGGCGGCGGCGTCAACGAGGTGGTGGACACGAATATCACCATTGCCCCGTCCACGCCCATTCAGTTCGAGGAGGAATAAGAGATGGCAAAGACACTGACCATTTCCGGCGCAAAGAACGGCAAGAATTATCTGCTGGAATACACCAGAAAGACGGCGGCTCAGATGGAATCCAGCGGCTTTGACATCAACAAGCTGTCCGATCAGCCCAACATCATGATCCCGCTGCTGTTCTCCGGCGCGTTTCTGGCAAACCACCGGGATACCAAGCAGTCCACGAAGGATGAGATTTTCGCCAAGCTGTCCCACAAGGACGAGCTGGTAATGGTGCTGGCGGAGATGTACAACGACACCGCCATGACACTGCTCTCTGACCCCGAGGAGGGTGAAGAGGGAAACCCGACGTGGAAAGTGGGTATGTAAGCGACCTGTTTTCCGAGAATGGAGGGGGTGGGGACGACCCCGCCCCCTCGCTTGCTTACACGGATGTTTTTAAAAAAGTATTTCCGTTTTATCTGTCCATCGGCATGAGCTATGAGCAGTTCTGGGAAATGGATGTGGAGCTTGTCACCTATTACCGTAAAGCGTGGAAGCTGAAACGGGATATGCGCAATCAGGATCTGTGGCTGCAAGGCGCGTACATCTACGAAGCGTTACTGGACGTGGTGCCGGTGATGCATGCCTTTGCCAAGAAGGGCGCGAAGCCTGTTCCGTACCGCGAAAAGCCCTATGAGCTGTACGACAGGCCGAAAGACAAGAAGAAAGCGGAACAGAACGCAGGAGATCAGAAAGCCAAAGCGTATATGCAGATGTTTGCTTTGGCGATGAACAAGAAATTTGAGAAGGGCGGTGGCGCGAATGGCTGAAAACGTGGAATTGCAGGGCCTTGAATTTAAAATTTCCAACGACAGCGCCAGCGCCGAAAGCGGTCTCAACCGGCTGAAAACCGCGCTGGAAAACCTGAAAACCGCCACGCAGGGCGGCACAACGGGTTTGAAGAACACGGCAAAGGGCATCGCGGCCATCTCCGAAGCGGTGAAGGGGCTGGATATCTCCCAAAAGTTGTCGAATCTGGCGGATTCTCTGTCGAAACTGAACGGCATCAAAGACCTGAAAATTTCTTCCTCTATCGGCAATCAGCTGTCCGCCATCAGTGCGGCGATGAGCGGCATTCAGGAGACGGACGGAAGCAAGCTTGAGACACTGGCCAACGGCTTGCGGCCCCTGTCCGAACTGGGCAAGTCCCAGATGGGCAGCTTTATCAATCAGCTGAAAAAGCTGCCGGAGGTCATTACAGAACTGGACAAGGCGGACGTCGGCAAGTTTGCCGACCAGATGACGCGGCTTTCCGCCGCCATGAAGCCTTTTGCGGACGAGATGCAGAAGGTGTCCACCGGGTTTTCCTCTTTCCCGTCCCGCATCCAGAGGGTCATTGCCTCCTCCGACCAATACAACAACGCTATGCAGAAAGCCAAGACGCAGACCAACGGGTTTGGGCTGGCCATAAAGGGACTAAAATTCACCACGCTACTGTTGATCTTCCGCAAGGTGGCGCAGTTTTTGGGCTACGCCATCACGAAAGCAGGTGAGTATCAGGAGGACTTGAACCTGTTTACCGTTTCGATGGGCGCATATGCGGAGGAGGCTTATAACTACGCGCAGAAAGTCTCCGAGGTAATGGGCATTGACCCGGCGGAATGGATGCGGAATCAGGGCGTATTTAACACAATTATTACCGGTTTTGGCGTGGCGGCGGACAAGGCGGCGTTCATGTCCAAAAATTTGACGCAGCTGGGCTATGACATCGCTTCGTTCTACAACATCAATTTCTCGGACGCCATGCAGAAGGTGCAGTCCGGTATCGCTGGTGAGCTGGAGCCTTTAAGACGGTTGGGTTACGACCTGTCCGTGGCGAGATTGCAGCAGGAAGCCTTGAACCTGGGCATCACAAAAAGCGTTTCCGCCATGACGCAGGCGGAAAAAGCGCAGCTGCGGTATTACGCCATGATGACGCAGGTGACGCAGGTGCAGGGTGATATGGCCCGGACACTGGAAAACCCCACCAACATGCTGCGGGTATTCAAGGCGCAGCTGGAACAGGTAGCAAGAGCCATCGGCAACCTGTTTATCCCCATTCTGACAAAGGTGCTGCCCATCGCCATTGCGGTGGCAAAGGCGTTGAGGGAGATCATTGCGGCCATTGCGGCGCTGTTTGGCGTGACGCTGAATGCGCCGGAATGGGACAATTCCTTTGCCGGTGCAGCAACGGGTTCCGGCGAGATTGCGGACAATCTGAGCGATGCCACGGATTCTGCCAAAGAATTAAAGCGATATCTGGCTGGCTTTGACGAGTTAAACGTGTTGCCGGAACAGGCGCAAAGCGCCGCAGGCGGTGGGCTTGGCGGCATCGGCGGAGGGGGAGACCTGGGGATCGATCTGCCAGGGTATGACTTTTTGAGCGGTGCTGTAAATGAAAATATCGAAATGTGGCGCAAAAGATTGCAGCCGTTTGTCGACTGGGTGATCAGCGGAATAAACCGGGTGAAGAAAACCTTTGACAAGTTGGATTTTTCCAAACTTAAGTCGGCATTTGGACGACTGTGGACATCCGCTAAAAAGCTAGGCGGCACTATAAATGACTATCTTGGGACGGCCTATGACAAGGTACTGGAGCCACTGGCCATCTGGACAGTGAACCGGATGGCACCGATGCTGGTGGATGGTCTGGCGGATGCCCTGTATGCGCTGGGCAGTGTGCTGGATTGGCTGAAGCCGGCGCTGGACTGGCTGTGGGATAACGCGCTGGGGCCCGCGACGGAGCACCTGGGCCGCGTGGTGGCTGATTTTCAGGAGGGCGTTGGCGACATCTACCGGACCGTGGGCGACCTGTTCAGCGGCAAGGGGTTGGACTCCTCTGGTCTGGTCAACGCCATCGGCAAGGTGGTCGACTTTTTCAGCTACGGCATCTTCAGTTCCATTGCTGATGTGCTAGAAATGATGGGCGTGATGGACGATTTTAACGCCTTCAGCGGAATTGCCAACTGGTTCGACGAAAACGTGATCCAGCCCATTGTGAACGTATTCGCCCCTATCGTCGGGTGGATCAGCGAGTTCTTCCGTGGCTGCTGGATCATCGTTCAGGCGGTATGGAAGGTGGCATCTGAGAGGTTCGACACAAACGTCATCCAGCCAATTGTGGGATTTTTTCAAAACGTATGGACGTACGTATCAACATTTTTCACAAATCTGTGGAACGACATTGTAGAGATATGGACTCCTGTCGCGGAATGGTTCAATACAAAAGTGATCCAGCCGCTCACAAGCTTCTTTTCTGAAGCGTGGGAGAACATTAAAAACTCGTTTAATACGGCGTTTACGGCTATCGGGGATTTTGCAAAATCTATCTTTAACGGTGTGATTGGTCGCGTTGAAGCTATGGTAAACGGCGTAATTGGTGCAATTAACGGGCTGGTAGGAGGTTTCAACAAGGTTGTTACATGGGCGGCTGGCGTCGTCGGTGCAAACTGGAAAGGATTGAGCCTGATCCCTACGGTGAGCTTGCCACGTCTGGCAGATGGTGGATTTGTGGACGAAGGGCAGTTATTCATTGCCAGAGAAGCCGGTGCAGAGATGGTGGGCGGTATCGGACGAAGAACCGCTGTTGCCAACAACGACCAGATCGTGGCGGGCATCACATACGGTGTACGGGAAGCCAACGACGACGTTGTGACGGCCATCTATGCCGTGGCCCAGCAGATCATTACCGCCATGCGGGAGCAAGGAGGGAACAACGGTAAATTTGATCTGGGTCGGTATATTGCACAACAGCAACGAAACAACGCCAGAGTAAACGGATAGGAGGTGACGGCATGAAAATGAAGCTTATTGTAAACGGCGTGAACTTCATGCCGTACATCGCCAAGCAAGGTGTGAAGTGGCAGAGAAGCGACATCGACGCCCCAAACTCGGGGCGGACGATGGACGCCTATATGCAACGCGGGCGGGTGGCGACAAAAATCCGGCTGGATATTACTTGCCGCCCCCTGACAGACACAGAAGCTATGACGGTACTGAAAGCCATTTTGCCGGAATACGTAACGGTGGATTACTACGACCCAATGTATGGTATGCGTTCAGGCGTTACCATGTATTCCAATAACAATCCTGCCAGCTTTTTGATCGAGAAGCCGGATGCGGATTGGTGGAGCGGGATCACATTCCCGCTGATCGAGAGGTAAGCCATGCAAACAACAGATGCAACCTATCAGGCTTTGCTGGTGGAATCCCACACCACGGAAACGCGGCTCAGAATAAACGACGCGGCTTATTATGAAAGTAAGATCATGGAAAATTCGCTTGTGGTTAAACATGCCTTGTTTTCCGGGGAAACCCCTTCTGTTGGAGGAGCAGTTGCAGGAGAGATAGAAGTTGGTTTGCGAGGGGTAACATCAAGCGATGTGTCACGCAGAGCAGAGCTGCGGCCAGAAGTTCGGTTGGTAAGTCTTGACGGGCAGACTGTTTCTGAGTGGATCGCGCAGGGGGTCTACAACGTGGACAAGCGCAGCTACAACAAGCAGACGGGTGTGCTGACGCTGCACGGCTATGACAAGATGCTGGCCACGGAGCAGTGGTACACCGGCAGCGTGCCCAAAGGCGGCGCGACGGATATCGACATCATCAACCGGGTCTGCACCCAAGTCGGGATCACGCTGGACAGCGAGACGGCAACCTTTTTCTCCACGTGGGGAAAAAGCTACAAGGTGGCGAAGCCGACGGACTACACCTGCCGGGAGCTGCTGCAGGCTATCGCCGGGTGGTACGGCGGCAACTGGTGTATGACGCCGGTGGGCAAGCTGCGGCTGGTGCTGCTGAACAGCCTGCCGAAGGAGACCAACTATCTGGTGGACAACGGCGGAAACGCTATCACGTTTGGAGGTGACAGGATTCTTGTCGGGTAAGATTTTTGTGGGCAACAGCGCGTCCGGCCTGACGGAGGCGGACAAGCTGCAGCCCTACAGCAAGGTGACGGTGACGGACGGCACCAACAGCTACACGTCCGGCGACGACACGGGGCGGGAGCTGACGGTCAACGTGCCGCTGCTGCCCAGCATCAAGGGCGACACGCTGGCGGCGAATATTCTGGCGGCGGTTAAAAACTACCGCTATCAGCCCTACGAGGCCGCTGGCGCGTTGTTAGACCCGGCGGCGGAGCTGGGCGACGGCGTGACCGTGGGCGGCATCTACGGCGGAATACACGCCAAGACGACCACATTTTCCCGGCTGTTCCGGGCGACGGTGAGCGCCCCAGCGGAGGAAGAAATCGACAACGAGTATCCGTACCTGTCCGCTCAGGAGCGGGATGCCGTGCGGCAGAAGAAGCAGACGGCGCAGAACACAGCGGATATTGCTACCAATACCAGCGATATCGAGGCCAATGCGGACGACATCGCCGCCAATGCCAGCGCAATAACAGAGATAAGAGCAGATATCGCTGAATTCGGCACGGTCTACGCGACGAAGGCAAGCGTGGATTTATTGTCGGCAAAAATAGGCGAGTTTGACAAAATTTTTGCGGGAACCACAATAGCTACAAAAATTCGGGCCACCTCCTTAACAGCGGAAAGCTCTCTCTATGTCCCCTATGGTGGCGGAACTCGCAAAGTTTCTGTTTCTGAGGTGACAATCAACAGCAAGGTGTACAACATTCTGACCATCTAAGGAGGGCGCATGAAAACAACCGAAAGAAACACCATCCAGTCCGTCCGGCTGGCGCTGGATCGGATCGAGGTACACGGCAGCGGCAACCTTGACCTGCTGCTGGGGTGCATGCAAGCGCTGGACAGGCTGCTGGCGACGGCGACGGAGGAAACGGAGGTGGCAGAAGATGGCTGACAGATCTATCGGCCAGCTGACGGAGGCCACCACCATCGGCGCAACCGACCTTCTCATCATGGAGCAGGCCGGAACGGCCAAGAAAGTACAGGGCCGGACGCTGCTGGCGTGGCTGGACGGCCACGGCGGCATCGCGGACATTGACTTCAATGCCGACGACACCATGACGATCACCGCCGCGGACGGCGCGGTGTGGACATCGAACAGCCTGCGAGGGCCTGATGGCGTCAGCCCAACGGTGAGCGTGCTGCAAGCGCCCGCCACACCTACCACCCCTACCGCCTATCTTATCACCATCACCGACAAGGACGGAGACCACGCTTTCACATTGTACGACGGGGCCAAGGGCGTCAAGGGAGATATCGGCGTCCACGGCAGCGACGTCAGCGTGACAGTCTCCGACGCGGCGGCGACCGACGATCACCCCAGCGGCGGAAAGACGCTGACCATCACCGAAACGGTCTATTCGTCCAGCGGCGGCACCCCGACGCAACACGGTACGAATGCAACCATTTGGAACGGCGAGGACGGCTCTTCTATCCAGTCTATCAACCGGACGAGCGGAACCGGCGCACCCGGCACGACCGACACCTACACCGTCGCGCTGACAGACGGCAGCACGACGACGTTCAACGTCTACAATGGCCGGGATGGCGACGGCTCCGGCGATATGACGCAGGCCGTCTACGACCCGCAGGGGAAAACGCAGGACATCTTCGCCTACGCTGACGCGATCCAGACCGCGCTGAATACCGCGCTGAACGCGCACGCTGACAACATCAGCCTGCACACGTCCGACGCGGAAAAAACGGCATGGAACGCCAAGGCGGACGCGCCCACACCCCTTTCCGTGTTCCTGCTGGCGTCCGGCTGGAATGCGGACACCAAGCAGCAGACCGTCTCCGTCAGCGACATGACGGCAGGAGCCAACATCATCGTCAGCGCGGCTCCGGCCAGCTTCTTCGCCTACGCGCAGGCGGGTATCCGCTGCACGGCACAGGGTGCAGGGACGTTGACCTTCACCTGCGAGACGGTGCCAGAGGAAGCTGTGACCGCCAACGTGATTATTCTGGGTTAGGAGGGAGAGGGCATGATCCTTAACATGACAGGCCCCGCCACGGGCGGCGGCTCTATTACAGCGCCGATCATCGGCGTGGACTTCGAGTGGACAGGCGGCGACGGCACGTATCAGGTCATCGACGATGGCGGCGGAAACTGGCGTATCAAGTTTTTGAGTTCCGGCACGTTTACGCCACTGCGGAATATGGTCATCGACGCTTTTCTGGTGGGAGGCGGTGGGCCGGGCGGCAAAAGAGGTACTACTGGCGGCGCTGCTGGTGGCGGCAGCGGCTACACCACTACGGTGCGGTCTATTGTGCTGGCAGCCAACACCGCCTATCAGATCACCATCGGCGCAGGCGGTGACTATACGGCCGCTTCCGCTGGCGGAACCACAACCGCTTTCGGCGCGACAGCGGCGGGCGGTGAAGCTGGCAGCACTAGTACCGGCGGTAACGGCGCTTCCGGCGGCGGAGCCGGTAACAACTCCGCTGGCGGTGATGGCGGCAGCGACGGCTCTAACGGTGGAGGAGACTCTGGCGGACAGGGCCAAGGGACGACTACCCGAGAATTCGGTGAAGCGGCTGGGGATCTGTACGCAGGCGCCGGCGGCGGCGCTAGCGGCGGCAGCGGTGGCGATGGCGGCGGCGGTGATGGTGCGACTCCTGATAATGCCGCTACCCCTGGCGAAGATAACACCGGCGGCGGCGGTGGTGGAGCGATAAAGAGGAGCTCCGCCGTCAACTCGCATGCTGGTGCTTCCGGCGGCAGTGGCATTGTGGTCATCCGCCAGCATAAGGAGGCGGCGGCATGAGATACGCGATTATCGAGAACGGCGCGGTGGTGAACATCATCGCCCTGCGGCCTGCCAACGCGGGTGATTTCCCCGGCGCGGTGGCGCTCCATGACCGCCCGGTGGGCATCGGGGATACGTACAGCGATGGCAAATTCTGGCGGGATGGCGCGGAGGTGCTGACCGCCCAGAAAGAAATTGAGCAGTACAAGGCGGCTTTGCAGACGCTGGGGGTGGTGACGGATGAGGACTGACATCATGGCGCAGGCCCAGGGCATCCGGGCCAGTATGGACGCGGCGGCGGAGGTGCTGACGGACGCACAGGCGGCGGCAGCGCCGCTGCTCTACCGCCCGTGGGACGGCGAGGGGGCGGCCTATGCCGCGGGAGACCGGCGGCTGTATGGGGGATGTGTCTACAGGTGCCTACAGGCCCACACATCGCAGTCAGGCTGGAACCCGGCGGACGCGCCCAGCCTGTGGGCGCAGGCGCTGATACCCGACCCCGCCGTCATCCCCGCGTGGCAGCAGCCGGACAGCACCAACCCCTACATGACAGGCGACAAGGTGACACACGGCGGCAAGACATGGCGCAGCACCTGTGACAACAACGTGTGGGAGCCGGGTGTATATGGATGGGAGGAGGTCACGTGATTGTACATTGACGGAGACACCATTATCAGGGCGGCATCGGTGCTGGGCGCGTTGGCGGCCATCGGCGGCGCTGTGTGGGCGGTGATCAAGCTGATCTTGCGGGACAAGCACCAGACGGAGATCATCAAGGCCATGCAGCGAGAGCAGGAGCTGATCTGCTACGGCCTGCGGGGCGCTCTGGCGGGGCTGATCGAGCAGGGCTGCAACGGCCCGTGCAAGGACGCGCTGGAGAAGCTCAACAAGCACCTGAATCAGAAGGCCCACGAGCAGGAGGTGTGACATGGGGCGCAGACTGGACTACAAGCGGCTGGAGGCGGAGTACCCCAACCGTGGCAAGCAGACTTACCGGAAGCTGATCCCCATGACGGGGCTTTTACAGAAGAACTACGGCAAGGAGCTGGACTGCACGTTGACGTCGCTGGCCTGCATCTACGGGGCGCGGTGGTACGGCACCATTGAGCACATCGCCACCAAGCATGGCTATGACGGTGACAGGAAGGGCACGAATCCTCTGACAGTCAAGGCCATCACCAGGGAGCTTTTGAAAACGCTGCACGAGCCGGGGACGCCCCGCAGCGCCTACGGCAAGGTGGTGGGCTGGAACTGGCTGACGGCCCGCAGGTTGGCGGAACGGGGCATTCCCGCTGTCCTCAACCTGTGGGACGACGGTCGGGGCTACTACCACGACCACAGCGTGGTGCTGGTGGGCGTGGAGGAATACCAGCGGGCAAAGTTTTTGCTGGTGCTGGACAACTGGAGCGAGACGGTGAGCCTGGTTGACTACCGCAAACTAAGTTTGTTCTCCAGTATCAACTGGGTGGAATAATTGGATAGGCCGAAAGACCGGAAAGGACTACATGATGAAGCTGAACGACAAAGTTTATGACGTGCTGAAGTGGATCGTGATGATCGTGCTGCCCGCCACCACCACGTGCTACGTGGCGCTGGCGCCCGTTTGGGGCTGGCCCCGTCCCGACGACGTGGCCCTGACGCTGAACGCCATCACGGCCTTCATCGGCGCGCTGCTGGGCATCTCCACGGCGGAGCACAACAAAGCCCGGCAGGACGAGACGGACACGCCCGACACGCTGTAAGGAGGGCCGGGACATGCCCAAAGTATTTCTGAGCCCGGAGGACCGGGCCAGCAACGTCTACGCCAGCGAGGCGCGGTGGAACGGCAGGACCACCAACGAGAAGGAACAGATGGACCGGTGCGCCGACTATCTGGAGATCGCCCTGAAGCGCTGCGGCTGCGAGGTGAAGAACGCCCAGTACGGCGGCATGTACGACCGGGTGCGGGATTCCAACGCATGGCCCGCCGACCTGCACGTGGCGCTGCACACCAACGGCTTCAACGGCAAGGTGGCCGGTACCCGGGTGCACTGCTACCCCAGCGAGAAGAGCCGGAAGATCGGCAAGCTGATCCAGGACCTGATCGCCCCCATGTCGCCGGGCACCTCCGAGCGGCTGATCGAGGACACGCGCCTTTACGAGCTGCGGGCACCCACCATGCCCGCCGTGCTGCCGGAGTTCGGGTTCCACGACAACCCGGAGGAGGCCCAGTGGCTCATCGACAACATGGAGGCCATCGCCGAGAAGACCTGCCAGGCCGTGTGCGCGTTCTTTGAAATTCCCTATGTCGCGCCGGACAAGCAGATCGACCTCGATCCGGAGCCGGTGCCCGAGTTGAGAACGCTGTACCGGGTGCAGGTGGGCGCGTTCGAGGAAAAGACCAATGCGGAAATTTTCCTTGAAGCCGTGCGGGCCAAGTTCCCGGGGGCGTACATCGTCAAGGCGTAACGTACATCTGAGCGAGGCGTGAGGCTACGATCCGCCGCCCTCCGCCTCCGTGAATAGCTCCGCAAGCTCACGGCGTGGGAATCAGCATGAATCCGACACATCGAGCTATCCGCGCGAAACTACAGTCTATGGCACCCCAGCGGGCGGTGAGTCTCATCGCCGCGCTGGAGCTGCCGGGGGACGAAGCGTACTGCATCATCGAGTGCGACGTGCGCCGCCAGAGCTACGCTCACGTCGCCAACAAGCTCCACTTGAGCGTGGACGGCCTGTGCAAGCTGCGCCGCCGCGCCTATCAGAAGCTCGCAGACTACGTTAAGAACACATAAGCAACCCGCCAAACAAAGGCCATTTCTGGGCGTTTTGTTTGGCGGGTTTTGCTGTACAATTTTATCAACAAGGAGGTGCAGCCCGTGAACGAATTCGCGATTGCCGGATATTCCGGCAGCCCCTGCCTGATGTGCCTCATCGACGGCGGCGATATCTGGCAGACGGACTACTTTGGCAACAAGCAGCAGCTGATCGGCAAGACCTGCGCGGCCTACGCGGAGCTGGAGGGCACCACGCAGCAGTACTATGACAAGCTGGTGGAGCTGGGCGTCATCACCCCGCCCAAGACGCAGGAGCAGCTTATGAGCGAGATGCAGACCGCCATGGCGGACATGTCCGATATCATCAAGGGCCTGACGGCCCAGATCAAGGAGATGAAGGAAAATGGGAATGGAGCAGATCCTGGCGTCCATCGGGAAGATGTTTCCCGGAGTCAACCTGCAGAGCGCAGTGCAGCGGGCGAAAAAGGAAATCAGCGGAACGGCTGACACGCTGGAGGGCTGCCAGAGCACGGCTCGCCGTCTGGGCATCGACACCGGCGTCGTGAACAGCATTTTTCAGCGTTACGGAAAGACCATGCAGGCAAGGGCTATCTGCGGTCTGCTGGGAACGACGCCTGAGGCTCTGAAAGCAGACGCCGACAGAATTGTTGGGGGCGGACAGAACGGCTCACAGCGCCCTCAGAACGCGAAAGCGGAGGGTTCTTCAAAGTTCCCCCGGCTCAAGTAGCCGCTGGAAT
>ERZ1034865.415-NODE-415-length-27502-cov-99.177105_pt1 | contig 27502 bp, 56 predicted proteins | sample MGYA00520632_ERZ1034865 | MGnify/ENA primary metagenome ERZ1034865 (study PRJEB33766, sample SAMN09781738) | gut metagenome | biome: gut microbiome | host: Homo sapiens | place: Madagascar | study: EMG produced TPA metagenomics assembly of the PRJNA485056 data...
ATAAGAACATAGTTCAAATGCTTTATTCGAGTTTTTCAGAATCTCTAAAAACTGACACAAAAAGGTGCCTAATTTATGCATGCAATATATTAGGTCGCGAGTTATGCGCTTCTCGTTATGAAAAAGCGCTTTATTCAATATTATTTTGAATGGTCTATAAAATAAGTAATTATATTTATATACTATTCAGTATAACACTGAACATATTCCACGTTAGTATAAAAGTTATTACATTGGCTTTGTAACCCAAAAAAGAGCGAGCGTTACGTTCACGTGGAACCATATTGCGGATGGGAGGTAAGGTATCTCGCTAGTCTCATAAGCTAGTCAAAGACAGTTCGATTCTGTCATCTCGCGACCATTAGTTTACTACAGCTCTGCCGTGCGTAGATGCTGTCCTCTGGAAAAGCCTAATACGTTTTTCCGGTATATCGCGGTTGGAAGGTATAGTATCTTACTGGCCTCATAAGTCAGAATAAGCGGGAGCGTTACCCGTAGCCGCCACCATTTACTATTAGTATCCATGAAATAATGACGGGAGCATTATATGGAAATAATTACAATGAATTTTATTTGTGATGATAACGACACTGAAATTTATCAAGGTGATGATAATAAGTTCTATCGCAAAGATAGAAATAAATTCATTGAAGTAGCACATATAATGCGTTTTGCTAACAATAAAGTCACCATTGAATGGATTGACGTTTAGCCGCACAGAGGGGTATATCTTACATAAATAGTTTGATATGCCCCGTTTTCTTTTGACTCCTGGATTTGTATATAGTATAATAAATATACAATCCAAGAGAGGGGGAAAGCAATGAGTGACATGTATCTTTTCTGTAACTCTAAAGAAATTAGTCAAGCTGTTGCGCAAGAACTTTATCGAAATGATGATACTCTTTATCAGAATTGTTGGTCAAACGGTATGATTGGTTATTGGCATAATCAACGTGAAATCAACAACTGGTTTGAGATAAACACAGAAGAATACAAAGACGGGTGCGGTATATACAATATTGATGGTCTTGCTCTGTATAAATTATACGGTAATACCTGTCGTGCTCTTGAAGAAAGAGATTATAAACTTTTCCCGCAAGAGTGGTCATATCGTCTAGGTAGACAAAAATCTTTCTGGGATGCTTTGGAGGATACAAGGAATATTCTTGAAGTTGTCCTTGACAACATTTATGTTGATGCTAAAGGTAAGTGTCACGATAAATCAGATTTGTCTTGGAATGTAAAGTTTACCTATATTGTATCTTGGTAAGGATTTATTTTGAAAAAGTTTTGTGAGGTGTGCGGCAATCCGATTGAAGATACGTCGCATATTGTACCTGTTATTTATCACGCAAAAGAGACTGAATTTATTATGTGTGATAAATGTTTTGATAAAGTAAGAAAAATGTTTACAGGTGGTCAAAATTTACGACCTGAAATGCGCTAGCATAGCCCGTAGGGTAAATGCGTTAGCATAAAAAGATATTTGACATATCAATTTTGACATGTTATAATATAAAGTATAATAGCCGCCATATCAACATTTCCTAATTGGAACGGGCATTCCTAGGAGGGCGCGGCACCGCGATTCTTGAGTCAGACCTATGGGTTGAGCGGTATAGAAGAAGCAATCTAATGTCTACTATCTTGTGCCTGTTCGAGATATAAAAAATTCAACATTGGCCGTATATCAGCTATGAGACGTAAGTAATAGCAGCTAGCAGGAAGGCTTGAACCCCTGCCCATTAGATGATAAAACTGGTTGATTGAAGACGAGTTACTTCATATATTATATTTATACTTTTGAGATTGTAAACATCAATGACTACTCGTCTTAGTATTTCCCAGTATTATTTTTAGTGCGTGATAGAGTTGCCGATACTTCGGAAAATTTTTGATATAAGACTCTCGGTAACTAAGATTTCCGTACTTTTTATCACCTCCTTCCTCACCAAGCCCTAATAGTTTATTCTGTTAGGGCACATCTTTTATCCCAAGAGAAAGAAACTAAATATGAGAGCACTGATTGAATTATTTTATACGATTTTCCGCGCACGAAATTGGCAGAAAACTCGATATATTGATTATAACAATAGCGGTATTTATGTATTTGATTCTACTCTATTGGAAAATCCACATAAGAAAATTTTTTAGTTGACAGAAGCTTCATTGATATGATATAATTATAAATGTCGTAAGGGTACAGCGAAAGGAGATAATATGACTGTTTGGGTGACAAGTGACACTCATTTTAGCCACAAAAATATCATCGAGTACGTTGGACGTCCTTTCAAAGACATTTATCATATGAACGAAACACTTGTCAAAAATTGGAATGAGTGTGTCAAACCTGACGATACAATCATACATGCGGGAGACGTTTGCATGAATAGCCTTGAGACTATTGATAAATATATGCCGCGTCTTTGCATGGGTAAGTATAGTATTCTATGTGCTGGAAATCACGACCAAGGCAAACGTCATAAATTGCTTGAAAAGTATTTCGATGAAGTATATGATGAGCCTCTTACTGTTTACTATCATAATGCTAAGGCTTTTCTAATTGTTCATAATCCAGAAGACGTGAAAGATATTGAACTGCTGGATTGTGAATACCTTCTATATGGTCACGTTCATGATAATGCTCCTACTGGATATGACCCTGCTACAAAATCTTTTCATGTGGGTGTTGATACAAATGATTATCGTCCAGTAAATCTTGATGAAATTTGTAGGCAAATTGATGAAGCAGAACAAGATATGTAAATATTGTATTTATAAGGTAAGAGGAGAATGTTATTTCAATCCTCCTACTGTAATTGGAATTGGATATGATATTCTAACTGTGCGGCCTAAAGTTGATGATGACGATAGGTGCGCACAATGGAAAATTCATCCTAGATTTGAATGAGTTGGCTGAATGGGCCATTAGCATAGTCAGGTCAAGTGCGCTTGGTTTATACCCAAGATAAGCTCTAGATGTGAGCACGACGAAGGTTCGAATCCTTCATGGCCTACTCAGCCAACTATATTTTTCTCTTTGGTGAAATGGTATCACGCTTGATTCTGGTTCAAGAGTTTTTCGTTCAACTCGAAAAGGAGAAGCCATCTTCCTCTGGTGTAACGGTAGCACAAAGGGTTTTGGTTCCTTTAGTGGTAGTTCAAATCTATCGAGGAAGGCCATGGAGTGGATAACCATCGGGGAGATGGAACGCACTGCTAATGCGATTGTGCTTACTTCATAAGCATTGGGGTCGGAACCCAATCACTCCGCCATAGTATGTTCAAAGGACTATCCTTTATGGATGGTCCTTTTTTGTTTGAAAGGAGAAAGTAGGTGAAAAAGAATCTGCTTTATTTTATTATTTCAATAGCTTTATGTTGCTTGGCATGTGTACCAAATCCCGCATATTGTATTTCAATTGAAGAAAATTATATCCCAAGTTTCCTATGATAGACCGTCTTGTATAAAGGCGGTCTTTTTTCATTTGACATACAATACCGAGATATGTTATAATAGATAGGAAGAAAGGAGAATGTATGGATATTCTAAATAAGTGTCCTAAATGTCAAGGGAATCCAACAATTTGTGACCCAGTTTCCATCGCGACAAATATTTGGTCTTGTCAAGTATGGTGTAATGATTGTGATTGGGTAAGCTACGATGATGGAAAGACAGCCAAGGCCGCAGAACGCAATGCCAAGATGAATTGGAATAAAAAGAATGGACTCCATATGGAGGAATGGTTAGCCAAGACAGAAAGCAAATAATATGGCTAATAAGCTAAGGCCAGTAAAGTGTTATTATTGCGGAGAGATGATTGACCGCAATACAGAATTTCTTTGGCATCAAATGGCAAATCAGCGATATTGTCATGATGAATGCGAAGAGTCTTTTTATAAAAAAGAAAAGAAAGAAACTTCTGAGAGAGAACAAATCCATCAGAAGGTAAAAGAATTATGCGGACAAGATTATGTAAAGTCACGTGTTGATAATCAGATAAAAGAAAATTTGAAGGAAGGCCGCACTCTCAAAGGTATTCTCCAAGCTTTAGATTATTGGTATGATGTTCAAAAGCACGACCCAAAAGAAGCCTATGGCGGAATCGGAATTGTAGAATATATTTATCAAGATGCGCAGAATTATTTTGAGAGAAAGCAAAAGCTTTGTATCAATTTTGGTAAGGTTCCAGAAGAAAAAGTCAAAAAGATGTTAGATAATAAAGAAAAACTAAGTCCGCCTTGTAAAGTAAAAGAACGTATAATCAAACCGCGCAGGGCGGTTTATTTCAAGTTAGATTAGGAGAGCTATGTCTAGTAAATATTATGATAGTTCTTCTGTTATTCAGGTTATCGGAAACGTCTTGAACAATCCATCATTACTGGATGATACCGGGGAATATAGTTTTAGAGAAGAAGATTTTGATAATGATTTTCATAGAGTAATCTTTGGAGCTGTTTATAATCTTCATTTCATGGGTGCAGAAAAATTGAATACAAGAGTTATTGAAGATTTTTTGCGGCCAAAGGAAAAAAGCTGGGGAATATATAAAGCGAATAAAGGTGCGGAATGGCTTCATAAAGCTTTTATTGAAGCGGATGTTATGAACTTTAGATATTATTATGATAGAATGAAGAAAATGACATTGCTCCGCACGTATGACGATATTGGATTAGATGTCTCTTGGATTTATGACCCAGATAATATTGTTGATTTGGATTTGAAACAAGAACAAAGTCAACGATTAGATGACATGGCATTGAAAGATGTTGCTGATGCTATTGATAATCGTGTGCTGCGAGTGCGCGAGATGATAGTTGATAACGATATTGATGAATCATGTCAAATCGGTGATGGTATCGATAAGATGATGAAGAATCTCAAAGAGAAGCCAATCGTTGGTAACCCATTATTTGACCCATACACAAATGAAGTTGTCATGGGTGCTCGTATGGGCTGTTTTTACATTCGTTCAGCCGCGACAGGCGTGGGTAAATTATTTGCCGTGGTGATGAGTAATTATCATCTTACTATTGGAGGAAAAATCTGGAAACCTAAGTCCAATAGGATAAGGTAATCAGAGGTGAAGGATTATAATAATATATAATCCAGCCGCAACGCATAGATAGTGAACCCGCAATGCGGAATATAATCTGTCCAAGAGACTCCAACCCCTGCTAAGCAGGGTGAAAAGATATGCTGGACTTGCGGGAAACCGTAAGAACTATAGGATAAAAAGCCTATAGGATAACAAACGAAATCGCGTAGTATGATGGCTGACGCATGCTGGCTTGCTTGTGGAGAATATTATAAAGATGATAAAGATGGTTGGGTTTCACTTGGAGTGAAATGTCCAACTGTTTTTATTTCTGTAGAATTAGATAAAGAAGAATTACAAACGATGGCAATTGCTTTTTTATCTGGTGTGAATGAAAACAAGATTATTCGTAATGAATATGACGCAATTGAAGCAGAACGAGTTGCGCATGCGATGAAAGTATTGAAAGAATCAGAATTATATATTGAATATTTTCCTGATTATTCAATGAAAGATATTGAGAATTGTATCAAACGTAATCTTCGTGTACATAAAGCTCAATATGTAATGTTTGATTATATTTGTTCTAGTATGAAGATTATTAGTGAAATCACAAAAGCGTCTGGCGGTCTAAAAATTCGCGAGGACCAGGTTCTATATCTTTTATCATCAAAACTAAAAGAGATAGCTTCAACATTCAATGTCTTTATTCTTTCAAGTACACAATTATCAGGACAAGCGAAATATGAAAAGATTCTTGACCAGAATGTATTAGCTGGAGCAAAAGCAATCGCTAATCGTGTTGATGCTGGTATGATTATGATGGACACAACGCCGCAAGACCTCGATGATTTGGATGTATTATTATCAAATTATCCAGGATTAGGCACTCCCAATATCAAGTTATCTGTGTATAAAAATCGTAGAGGTGAACATAACCGTATCATCTTATGGATGCAGGCAGATAAAGGAACATGTAGATATAAGACGTTATTCGCAACTAATTATAATCTTGATTTAGTTGATATTGATATTCATTAGAGGAGGTCACATGTCATATTCAAAAGAAGATGTAAAAGATAATCTTACTATTGATGATGTATATGACCTCCTTGAATTCTTTGGGGCCAATCCAAAAGACTATGGTGACTATCTTGTGGCGCAAACTGTTTGTCACTCTGGAGAATCAAATAAATTATATTTCTATAGTGAAAATATGATGTTTCACTGCTACACTCATTGCGGCTCATTTGATGTTATTGAATTGGTTCAGAAAGTAAAAGGAGTAGATTTCAATGCGGCCATTTATTTCTTAGTAAATTATTTCAATTTACAATATAAATTAGATGAAGCAGATATAGATTATTCTTCTCTCGATGACTGGAAAATCTTTGACCGCACTGGTAAGATTGAAGAGATTCAATCAGAAGATATAAAACTAAATCGTATTCATCTAAAGGAATATGATGATAGCGTTATTGCGCATTATCCACAACCAAGAATAGCCCCATTTGAAGATGCGTATATCTCTTATGAAGTATGTAAAGAAATGAACATTAGATACGACCCTATAAGTGGAAGTATTATAATTCCGCATTATGATGAAGACGATAGATGCATTGGTATTAGGCAGCGCACTATTATCCAAGAGAATGAAGTGTATGGTAAGTATAGGCCATGGTATCATAATAAAAAACAGTACAATCACGCACTTGCTTTTGCCTTATACAATCTAAATAAGTCTAAAGAAAATATTAGACGTGCGGGACTTGCTATTGTAGTTGAGAGTGAAAAGAGTGCTTTAGCATATTCATCTTTTTTTGGAATTGAAAATTCATTGGCTGTTGCCGTATGCGGGTCTTCATTGTCTCGCTATCAATTTGAATCATTGCAGCTATATGGCGCAAAAGAAATTGTAATAGCATTCGATAAAGATTATACAGATACAAATGATGAAAGATATGCCACATTTGTTGAAAAAATGAGCCGCGTAAATAAAAAGTATGGTTCGCAATGTAATCTATCTTTTATTGTAGATACTTTAGGTCTATTGGGAGAAAAAGAATCTCCGACAGATAGAGGCAAAGAAGTATTCTTGACTTTATTCAAGAATAGACGATATATGAAGAGTGTGATATAATGGATTCTACAGTGCTAAATTATCGTAAGAAGCATCCTAGATGTAGATATTGTAAATACAATAAGATAGAGACAGACCAATTACTATTACGTGATTATAGAAGATGCGAAGTAAAGGATAAAATGTTATCTAATATGAAAGCATATTATGGTGGTAGATTTTGTTCCTATTTTGTGTCGAGAGATGACTAGGGGTGAGGAAAATAAAGTGTAAGCTATATAATGAGCCTGATTGTTCTCTCAGCGCTCAGCAACAAATTCTTTATAATAGAGGTATCCCAGTAGAGAAGCAAGAAGAGTGGTTGAATGCTGGCTGGGAAAATATCAATGATTGGCGTTTACTAAAGAATATTGATAAGGCCGCAGAAGTGCTTTATAATACATATACAAATCCTGAAAAATGTATAGGAATTTTGTTAGATGAAGACTGTGACGGCCTCGGGAGCGCTAGTTTCGCATACAATTTTTTACACAGAATTGGAGCATTGTGTAAGAAAGAAATTATCTTCCACAAGCAAAGAAAAGCACATGGGCTAAACGATTTAGACCTAGAACCAATCAAAGATAAATATGATATGCTATGGATTATAGATGCGGCCAGCAATGATTATTCGGACCTAGAATATCTAAGTATATACTTGCCTATTGTAATTGATGACCACCATATAGCCGAATATGAATCACCATACGCAATTGTTGTAAATAATCAAATGTGTGATTATCCTAACAAAAATTTCAGTGGCGGAGGTATTGTCTTCCAACAATGTCGTGCGATTGAAGATATATTTTATGATGGTAACCATTCAGTCTCTACCTCTCTGTTGGATTTATGTGCTTTCGCAAATATCTCGGATATGATGGATTCACGAGAGCTAGAGACAAAAGCTGTTACCAATCTCGGTCTAAATAATTTAGATAATAAATTCCTAAAAAATATGGCAGAAGCGCATAAATATTCTATTGATAAAATGAATGGGTTGAATTATCTATCATGCGCTTTTTATATAACTCCATATGTAAATTGTTGCTTTAGAAGTGGTACACAAGAAGAATTAGAATTTGTATGTAAAGCATTTCTTGATGATTATTGCTGCCAAAAAGTTCCTTCTTCCAAGAGAGGCCACAAAGGTGAAGAAGTATATTGGTGGGAAGAAGCCATCACTGTCGCAGAACGAGTGAAACGTAGGCAAACTCAACTTCAAAATGAAGCAATGGATTTTCTTGAGAAGCAAATTGAAGAAGAGAATCTTACTGATAATGCTATTATTTTATGTAAGTGTGGGCCAGATGATATTGCTCCATCTATTGTTGGTTTGGCTGCAAATAAGATTCAAGCACAATATCAACATCCGGCTCTTGTACTACGCGAAATAGAAGAAAATGGTGTAAAGAAACTAAAAGGCTCTGGCCGCAATTACTCTAACTGTGAAATTGAAGATATGCGGCAAGTGTGTGAAGATACTGGGCTAATTGACTATGCACAGGGCCACGGTGGAGCGTTCGGCTCAATGATGAACGCTTCAAACGAAAAGAAGTTTATTGAAGCTACTAACGAAGTATATAAAGATGTTTCTTTTACTCCTGTCTACTGGATTGATTATTCTTGGACTCCTAAAACTGTAGATAGTAAGCGAATTATTGATATTGCTAATCTGAATATCTATGGTCAGAACGTACCAGAATCTTTCGTTGAAATTCATGACATTGCTTTACATCCATCTATGATTCAACTGATGGGGAAGAATAAAGATACAATCAAGATTACTCTACCTAATGGAGTGGCTATTATGATGTTTCGACAGTCAGAGAAATTATATAATCAAATGTGTGAAGATAATATTGTCCTTGACGTATGCGGCAAATGTAATGAGAATATTTATAATGGAATCAGTACGCCACAAGTAATGATGGAATCATACGAGCTAAGAGAGGAGTGGATTTTCTAATGAGTGATACTGTAAAAGTCAATGTAACGGCTGAAATCAATCTAAATAATCTCAAGAAGAATTTTCATAAGCCAGAGATACAAGATTATTTAGTACGGCATCTCGGCGGATATGAAACCAGTCTTGTGAACTTTATTGTTGACGATGGGATTCTTGATTTGTTTGCCAATGACCCGCAGGAGATTATTGAAACAAAGATGTAGTATATAAAGGATATGTTTATTGACATATCCTTTTTTCTTATGTTATAATATATCCATAAGGTAATCCAGTAGTGAAAGGTAGTGTATGGTATTTTTTGTTGTTTCAATTATTTTCTTTATCTGTGCGCTTATTGGACTCGTCTTGACAATTAGGCAAAAGAAGTCATCTGGGCTTTTTGCGGTAGGGGTAATGTTAGCGGCTGCTTTGGTCGCATTTGTTCCATCTGTCCTTTTTGCACAAGGAGTTGGTGAAGTCAATGTAATCCGCAACCTTGGTGGCTCTGTCGCTGGAATCAGTGCTGATGCTGGCTTCCATCTCAAGGCTCCATGGCAAAAGACAATTACCTATGATGTTCGTAATAACGTACTAAGCTTCATGGGTGATTCAGAGAAAGACCAGTTTGAAGGAGGGTCCGCAAACGGCTCTGCTATTACACTGAACGATTCTTCAGGTACTAGCTGTGTTGCTGATGTTCAGGTAAATTACAGTCTTGACCCACAGGCCGCACAAGACCTATATGAGGACTATGGTACTCAAGAGAATTTTGTAAAGAGTGTATGTGCTGTAGACATTCGCGCAATTCCTCGTGAGGTAAGTGGACAATTTGATACTATCTCAATTCTTACTGCTCGTGGAGATTTTACTAAGGCAGTTCAAGAAGCTCTAACTGAGAAGTGGAAGGCTTATGGACTAAATGTAGAGCAGGTATCTATTCAGAATGTCGTTTATCCTGATAGCATCAAGACTAAGTACGCAGAAGCTACTGCTGCGGAAATCGGTAAGACCACGGCTGAGAACCAGTTAGAGATTGCTAAGGTAAACAGCCAGCAGAAGGTTGTGGAGGCTCAAGGCGAAGCTGACGCTAATCGAGTGCTTGCGGAATCCCTAAGCAATGAAGTTCTAACCAGCAAATATATTGATATGCTTTCTAAGGCTGATAATCTTACCATTGTTCCTGATGGTTCTAGTCCTCTAATCAATATCAAGTAGCTAATAATAGACCCGCTTGACGGGTCTATTATTTTATGCTATAATGGTATAAAGAAAGCAAAAAGCTTTCTTTATACCGGTGTCGGCAAAGCTGACAGCGATACTTATACGATAATCCAATAGAGAGGAAATAATAAATGCGAATGGCATCTTGTCCTAACTGTGGTGAGCATAATGTAAATGGCTTCAAGAAGCACAATAAGTGGTATTCTAAGTGTTATTCATGCGGTTTCACGACTGAAGTTGGTCAGTATTCCCGCAAGAATAGTCGTTATAATTGGAATCTTCTATATGAAAAGATGACTGGTGAAAGTCTTCCTGATGATTGCTGCGGTCGTCAAGAGCGAGCTTATATGAAGAAAGAGATTCAAGCTGGTATTCCTGAACTGGTGTCTTGCTTTACTCAAGAAGAGTATGATAAGTGGCTTGAAACGCATCCAAAAGAAGATGTGAAATGGCTTCTTCAAGGTAAGAAGAAGAAGCAAAAGAATCCGCGCAAGATTAGTATTGGACAATAAGTATGACATTGAAAATTTCTAAACCATTATTCCTAGAGATTCTTCAGCACTTGGAAGATGTTGAAAATTATGAACAAGATGTAAGAGAACTAAACCGCAAGTATAAAAGGCTTGATTTACCATATGACTTCTATACTTATGCTAATATAGATTACATCATTGACTTGCTTTCTATTATTACTAACGATGATGGCGGATGGATTTATTGGTGGGTTCATGATACTAAATTTGGAACGCTAGACTGCTGTTATAGTTATGGCGCAAAAGACCCGACTATTCGTTATATGCGGACAGCTGAGGATTTATATGATTATTTAGAAAAAGAAAATCAATAAAGCTTCAAGAAAAAGAACCCTTTGCGGGTTCTTTTTTTTATGGTATAATATAAATATACCAAGAGGAAAGGAAGTTAGTATGAGTATTGATTATGATTCTATGTTTGGCTTTGGTATTCTGATTGAGCTAGAAGAGCTGCATGAACTGATTCTGCGAGAAAAGCCCGCTGATTATCCTGAAGATGATAGGTTTTTTTTCTATGATTTTACTGAGGAACATGAGTATTTTATCTGTATGCTCAATTGCTACTGTGATGATGATTGGTTTATCGGTTTTCCTCTTCCTAATAAGATGTCGTGGCATGAGTTTGATAGTGACTTCGGTGCTAATTTTTTGAAAGAATGGAATAACGTATTCCTACACACTCCATTCGAGACTACTTATCTTGGAGATGGGGAGAGTAAGCATGAGCTTGCTTTCCGTTCGCTTCTGACTATTTGGTAAGGAATAAGAATGATTACTCAATACTCTTATGGACAAAACAAGTGTCCTTCTGGCCGAGAGAATGTTATTAGGCGTTTCAAGATGTGGCAGCAGGAAGAAATTCGTGCTGACCTTGACCCTAATAGAACTGATATGGTTTGTATTTGCCATAATCTTGACTATAATACTAATATCGCATCTGTGATTCGTTCTAATAATGCTTTTCTTGGTAAATGCGTGTATGTGGTGGGCCGCAGGCGTTTAGACCATCGCGCGGGATGTGGTACTCACCATATGGAGCACGTTTATCACGCAGATACTTTCCAAGAGGTATATGATAAGCTTCATGAAGATGGATATACTATTTATGCTGTAGACAATACAGAAGGCACTGAGCCTAAGAATTATCTTGATGTGGTTTATCCTCCTAAGTCTGCTTTTGTATTTGGAAATGAGGGAGATGGCCTTCCAGAAGAAGCAGTGAAAATGGCAGATGAAATGATTTATGTGCGGCAATACGGCTCAGTTAGGTCTATGAACGTATCATGTTGCGCAAGCGTTATCATGGCTGAGTATAGCAGGAGGTATCGACTTGAGTAATTATAGACCACGAGATTTGTATGTGTATGATATTACATGGTATTATTCATTTACTGATTCTTATACCGGTGAATCTTATACTTATATCTTGCCAGATACAGATGATATTTGGTTTCGAACACGACTGAGTGACCGACGCAATGTTGATTTTCAAGTATTCAGTAAACAGACTGTGTATCCATTCTTTATCCATTAGAAAAGAGTAATTGTACGCGGGATTTGGATGTATATAATACGCACTGGCTTTGTTCGTTTACTATTGAAGGAAAGCCAAGAAGTCGTACAGTGTCAATGATTCAAGATTTAGATGATTTGAAGTATATCATGAATAATCCTAGTTTTAGTGATTTCAAGGTATTGAGTGATAAAGTAGTATTCCCTTTTGTATTTAGGAGATTCAATGGCTTCTGTTGAGGTATATCGAGACAATAACGGCGTGAGCATTTATAAAAATGAAAACACCATTAGTTTTATGAACAATGCGCAAGTGCGGCAATATGTTGTCATATGCCATAAGCCTAAGTTCGATTACGAATTTATTGATGATGATATTATCATTGTTAGTTGTTGCGGGATTCCGTTCCAAGAATACAAGCGCATTGGCCGCAATTATCTTTCTTCTACTGGAATTGAGAGATGGAAAAAGTGGGGTCCAAAGGTTTACAATATGTCTGTAGAAGAATATTTGAACCTGAGTAAATGGGTAATGTGGTTCCCGCAAAAGGGATATAATGCACATAATGTGTATAAAACTGACTATCCTACTTGTAACTTATTTGCCGCACGAGACAGCTTTCAGCTAAAAGAGGAGTATGCTGAATATAGTTCTGTCAATCCTTGGAGTACATATTTCTACGACTATGAATATACCGCAGAACGATATATCAAAGGTTTTCCTTCTACACCTATCCTTGTTGATTTTGAAAAGAAATACAATATCTTGAGTATTATTGAAGAAATGATTGCGAGTGATAAAAACATTCTTGACTCCTAGTAATTCAAAGTGATATAATAATATCACTGAGAAAGCAAAAGGAGTTTTGAAATGGGTAGTCATTTGACGAAGAAGGATTATAAGTTTTTTGATATGGCGCGTAAGGTTGCCGAGCAATCAGACTTCAAAAACTTTCATCTAGGTGCTGTTCTTGTATACAAAGGACGTATTATCTCTACTGGATATAACACGAACCGCACTCACCCAATGCAGAAGAAATATAACAAGTATCGTCATTTCAATTCTAGCAAAAAGCCGGTAAGAAACTCGCTTCATAGTGAAATTAGTTGTTTGGTAAACATTCCTAAATGCGTTGAGAATAACATTGACTTTACGCAATGCTCTATTTATATTTATCGAATTTCTCCTGGAAAGCGTTTCAACAAAGGTTTAGCAATGCCTTGCCAAGCGTGCCGGCAGGCTATTATCGATAAGGGTATTAGGAAAATTTATTATACAACTGATGATGGTTTCGCTATGGAACAGTTGTTTTAGAAGGAGAAAACGTATGGGCAAGTTTCCCAATTCTATTGATGGTAAGATTATGAAAGCAATGATGGCGTTTGCGGCTAATAAGAACAATGTTCATGCTCTGCTAAGTTCTCCATTGTTCTATAACAATAAGATTTATGTGACTGATACTTGTCATGGTGTCGTTTTTCCTTATGATACTAATGATATGCTTGATAAGGATAAGATTTATACTGTAGAGAATACGCTATTCTCTAAGATTCTAGTATCAGATGAATTTTATCTGTCACAGGATGATTGTGAGCTATCTGAGTCTAATGAACAAAAGATGTTTGTTCATTGGTCAAAGAATAAGAAAGCTAACGATTATGATTTTTTTAGGGACGTAACTGATGATTGTATGGCAAAGTCAGTAGTAGAGAATCTTGACGCAGTGTTTTATGATAGCACTGCTGAACCACCTGAGCTGCATCCTGAGATTATCGGAGTTCCTAGCGACCAGCTCAAGCAGGTAGCTGAATATGCTGCCGCAATCAAGGCTCCTAATATTGGCTTTGGATTGCGTTGGCATGGTTCTATTGGAACTTATATTTATACTTTTCCTCGGCTCAATGATTCGTATGTTTATGTGTGCGGATGTATTGATAAGTAAAAAAGTATTTGACATATAAGTTTTTATATGTTATAATAGTCAAAGACGCTTGAGTAATCAAGCACTTTGACTGGGCCATTAGTTCAATTGGAAAGAACAGTGTCCTCCTAAGACACCAGTACAGATTCGAGTTCTGTATGGCCCACTCAAAGTCAAATTTTTGATTTCCATAAGCGAGTGTAGTATAAAGGTTAGTATGCCGTCCTTCCAAGTCGGAGATGCCGATTCGATTTCGGTCACTCGCTCCAATTTTAGCGATTGTCCACGCACCTACAAGGTATCTCAGTCTGAGTATGTTGAAAGCATAAGTAAGTCGTGGATAGACATATTTTCCAAGGCGGCACGGAGCAGAGGAATGGTGGGAAATCCTAGCAGTCGTCACTCACTATGCGTGCGATGATTGAAACGAATCAATTACTGAATAAGTAGACGTACTTACTAGTCTTTGAGGGGAGCAAATCATGGAGTGAGCATTCTGGTAGTAATTAGCACAGCCCGTATCATGAGCGGGAAGGTCCAGCGTAGCGAGTATAATCTGGGAATGCAATCATTGAATTTATAACTCCAGTAGGAGTTGAAATATAAAGAACTCACTAAGAAAGGCTAGCAATGAAGCTAAATCTGTCTCGTCTTGAAGATTATGAAGATGATTTTCTTGATGACGATGAAACCGTAATTCGAAAATTTCCTCGGGAAAATAAAAGCGCTATCAATAATAAGAAAGAAGCTGTGCGGCAAGCCCGCAAGGCAAAGATGAACGCTAGAGCACAAGAGGAAAAGAGTTCTTTTCTAGGGGACGCAGACTAGTTCTGCTCCCCTTTTTTATTTTCATAGACTGCTGTTTCTTTCCCATGGTATAATATTATTACAGAAAGGGAAAGGAAAAGATTATGAATATGTTCCATTCTGAAGATTATCCTGTAAAGTATTTTTGGCTTACTCAGAACGAAATCAATGGTCTATTGATGGACTTTGATGAAATGCCCATTGAAACTGCTTTTGAATATCAGAGAAAGCTGCGGAAATTTGGCGTGTTCATGGAATATGATTGGGTAGGACATCGCGATGAATGGATTCTTGCTACGCGCGCAGACGCAGAAGCAGAAGAAGATTATCGTTATTCTTGCGACTAGGAGAAAAAAATATGTGGATGCTCGAATGCTGTAAGTACAATGGTGACAGTAGTTATATGTGCGAAGACTTTTTTATCTTCTTTGAGCATTGTGAAGATGCTCTTGAAGTCGCAAAGAAGGGTGTACGCTACAAGGCAAGCTGGGAAGAAATTGGTAAGCCCGATGAAATCTATCTTTATTATCTTGATAGAAGCACGGTCAATGGCTTTAGTCGCATGACGTTCCATGAGAACAACGAAGAGCATTATGCTTTTTGGGGTGGCATCAGGGAAGAACTTATGAAGTAGTATACAAAGTATCTTTTCTTTACTTCTGGATAGATAATCTGATATAATATAGTTATCAGGTTGAGAGAGAAAAGGATTTTTGCTTATGGCAGCTGAAAAGAATTTCCGCCCGCAGACTTTTGATGATTACCAGGGTCAGGAGAAGGCAAAGAAGATTCTGAAAATTGCTATCAAGGCCGCACAGATGAAGAATACCTGCCTTGACCATATTCTTATTGCTGGTGAGAGTGGTTTGGGCAAGTCTACTCTCGCAAACATTATTGCTAATGAGAGCGGTCAAAAGATTATGACTGTATCTTGCCCTGCAATCAAAACCGTTGGTGATATGATTGATATTCTTCAGCAGGTTGAGGAAAATTCTATTCTCTTCGCGGATGAACTACACTCGTTACGCCGTCCTATTCAGGAAACGCTTTTTCTTGCCATGGAGACGTTTACTCTCAATGCTAACATTGACGGAGAGATTATTACTCAACAGCTCCCGCACTTTACTTTGATTGGAGCAACTACCGAACTTAGCGGTCTTGAGCTGCCTATGCGAAATCGCTTTCAGCTTCAAATCAATCTCGTTCCTTATGATGGTGAGCGTATGTCTAACATTGTAAAGAATGTATTCAAGTCTATGAACGTTGACATTACTAAGGATTGCGCTGACCTTATTGCGGGTTGCTCTCGTAGCGTTCCTCGTAATGCGAATGCCTTTTGCCGCAGAGTGTACGATGTTGCTCTTGTTACTAATGAAGGCAAGGTAACTGAGGAAGTTGTCTATGATACTATGGACCTCATGGACATCAACGAGTATGGACTGAACAGCACTGATATGCGTTATCTTCAGCTGCTTTATGATAATCGTAAGTCTACTGGCCTTGAGACTATTGCTCTTGCTCTTGGGACTGACAAGAAGAGCATTGAATCTGTCGTAGAGCCTTTTCTGTTCAAGGGCGGTTTTGCTTCTAAGGGGCCTCGTGGCCGCAAGATTACTCAGAAGGGTGTTGAGGTAGTTGAACTTTGGTCGGATGCTCAAAACCTTTAGTTTGTATTTCTGCGGTATAGCGATATTGCTTCTTATAAGCATTGTCGCGCACAATGCTTGGGACATGCCATTTACGATACTTGTGAATGACTTCGCCGTAGCAGCTGGCTTGAGTGGTATTTACACACTTTTAGTTGAGCTGTATCATCGCTTTTGGGACTGATTTTGAGAGAAGGAATAAGATGGCAACAGAAACTAAGATAACGCTTATAGTTCTTTATTCCCTGGATTTGTTTCTAGCTTTTCTTTGTATAGGAGTTTCTATCTCTACTGGAAATATATCTTATGCAATATCAGCTGGCATAATTATTTTTCTATTATTTGTTGGAATGTTTGCTATTTACCGCGAATATGTAAGGAACAAGAAATGAAAGAAGCTATAGGCTTTCTTCTTCTACTGGGGTGTGCTGTCGCATATGTTTGTACGACGCTTCTAAAGTTTGCGTAAGAAATAAGAAATGAGAACTATTGATCTAATTACTATAGTAGCTTTCCTCTGCTTTCTTCTTGGTATCTGTAGTGGCTTACTGTTCCTTGCTTATGGAGCAATAATTCTTCAAGCACTAGGTTGTATGTTGATTGTTACTATTGCACTGATTGTTCTTTCTATTCTTCCTATACTAATCTTATGCTGGATAATTTATATATCGAATAAAATCTAGACTTCTGTTCTTTTTCATAGTATAATATTATTACAGAAAAGGGAACGAAAGGATTCTGCATGAACGTCTTCGCAATTTATTATGACAATGGTGAGTCTTATGAGGACCATTACAGCGGTGTATATAAGCTCTTCATGAAGAAGGAAGATGCTATCAAGCTCATTGAGGATGAGGGGTATGTCCTTGGTGATGAGAATTCTTTTGAAGCTCAGTGCTTTGGGCCGCAATTCTGGAAGCATGATAACATTGAGGAGTATACTGACTCTACTGGACAGACTAGCACGTACTTTTGGGGTACTGAGTATATGTATATCAAGGAAGTTGAAGTGTTGTAATGGAGGCAAGATTCATTGGGAGCAATGGTAGCATGGGTCTTTGTCATGGAAAGGTTTACGATATTACAATTACCAAGGATGCTAGATATATCTGGGTGAACTGGGAACATAAGGAAATTGGGAAAGCAATTTTACAACTGTTAGGTGGTACCCCGAGCCGCTGTCCATATCACAATGAACAAGCTTTTCGTGAAAACTGGAATATTATCTAGTATGATATGTGTTATTTTTATGTGTCAAAGAAGTTGAGGTGCTGTAATGCGTTATGTAGTTGAAACTTCGCTTTCCGATTTTGAAGCGTGGAGTGGTGGTCTTCGAGTTCTCAACGAATTGTGCGACCATCAGGAAGCATACGCTTACATTGAGAATTATCTTGATGACTATGAAGAATGTGTAAGTGAGCCACTTACTGCTGTTGAAGTGAATGATTTTCTATGGTTTGACGCTCTTGACTTACTTGAAGAGAATGGTCTTTATAATGGTGAAACCGGCCTTTACATTGATGATGAAGGCTTCGAAGAGATTGAAGAGGACTAATCTGTGTCTGACATTGTAATTATCGGTATCCTTCTTATTATCTTTGCTTTTATGACTTATATGTTTGTGTTAGCTAAGGAGTTTTTGAAAGTTAGGTATCAACCGCCGCATGAGGGATTTGATTCAATTCCAATGTGGACAGAGAAAACCACCTATCATCCAGGAGAAGAGAGCAATGAGTCGGTCTTTCAAAAAGAACGTGTGGGTCAAGGACAAAAATAAGGGCATGAAGCGAATTGCGAATAAGCGAGTGCGGCAAGCGATGAAGAAAGATAAGGTCGATTGCGGCGGTCACTATAAAAAGCATTTCAATTCATATGATATTAGTGATTTCAAGTTTGATTGTTCTTTTGAAGAATTCTTGAAGTGGCATTGGACGCAGGATATGGATATTCAAGAGTCCTTGGCAGAATGGGAGCGCATGTTTAGGAGTAAGTGATGATTGCGAATATTATTTTTACAGCATATCTTATTCTATTAGCAGGATATGTATATGTGACTTATAGTAAGAAGTGCGATGATTTGAGATTCAAGTTGTGGAAGCGAGGTATCTGGTTGTGAGTGGCGTAGCGTTCAATAAAAATTTTGCTATCAGCGACCTTCATTTTTGTGACCGAGGTATTACTTGCTGGGAGCGCACAAACTTCGCTTCTCAAGAAGAGCATGATGAATTTATCCTGTACAACTTGCGACAATGGGCTATGAAAGCACCTAACGATTGTACATTGTGGAATCTAGGTGACTTCGGCAATGTTCATATGCTTGAAGCCTATAAAGAAGCGCTTACTATTCCTGGCAAGAATATTTGTTTATATCTTATATGCGGTAATCATGAGTCTGCAAAAGATATTCCACTGCTTGAAAAGTATTTTGATAAAGTATATGAGTATCCAGTATATCTAAGTCAAAAGCTAATCTTATCTCATGAGCCTGTATGGCCCTTAGCAGAATTTTGTTGTAACATCTGCGGCCACCTCCATAATGCAGCACTTGATTCAGACAATCATGTATGCGTAAGTGCTAAATTGGTCAATTATAAGCCATATAAGTTTACTAGCCTCAACAAGGTTTTTGCGAAGCTACCTGACCGTAATATGCGGTTCTTATGGGAACCTTATGCTGACCAGTATAAGATTCTAAATGATAGAAATGACCTTGTGTATGATCCAGTAACTCGCAAGATTGATTTGGCCGCAAGTCGCGCTCTCCAGAAGAGTATGCGAGATGAAAATTGGAACCTGCTAAAGTAGTTTAGCGGGTTCTTTTTTTATCTATAGACAGATAGTTAGAGAATGCGGTATAATATTATTATAGCGAAAGGGAAAGGAAAAAGATGGATAAGGTCAACCCAGAAAAAGGTTTTGATTATAATGTAATCAATGACATGATTGCGGAAATTAGAAAAAACTCTAATTGCGTTGAAACTTTTACTCTTCTGAAAAGGTGGTATGATGGACACAATTGTGATACTAGCTTTGATGAATCCTCAAATACCCTTTGTGTTTTGGATTACCTTACTGGCTGTACTTTGTACTTTATTTATTTTTATGATACTGGCTATCAAGTAAGCGTAAGATATATGAACTATGATGATGTTCAATCTATTGATATTTATTCTGGCAATTCGTATATTGATATGATAATGTTGTATCAGCGAGCAAAAGCATTGGCCGCACGAGTAATTTGGGAGAAGCGTCGTCATGTTGAAGACTGATTATGTTGTCCATATGATATGGATTACTGATGCTCCTACTGGAGAAATGTTCAATCTGTGGTATTGTTCTAATCCAGAAGGAAAGGTGACACCCTATTGCGGTACAGAAAAGGGCGCAAAGAAATGCGCTGATAAGGGTGATTGGCTAGAGAAAGAGGAACGCAATGTTTATTAGCGCACAAGACGCTCACTTCTATTCTGACATTATGCTTGGCTCTTTCAAGGACTTTGAAGAAATTGTTATTGGTGAAATTCTTTATGCTGTGTCTTTGGGCAATCATTATACAAGAATTGAGATTCCAGAAGGGACAGACGAAGAAGAGCGTAATACTGTAAAAGAAGATTTGCTTTTCCTAGGATATAAGATTGAATGGGATGAATTCGAGTGGATTGTGAGTTGGTGGTAGCATGATTATGCACGCCAAAGATGCGAGGCTTGAATCTATGAAAGTCCAAGGCAACAATGAAAAATTTCAAGCTATGTATGCAGAAATCGGTGATAAAATCAAGCGAGAAGCATCACAGGGTTCTAAAGAATGTTGTTGTCGTTTGAAAAATTTTTCTTATGGTCAAGCGCTCAATATCTGTGAGACTTTGGAACATGAGTATGGGTATAAGTGTAAGGTTGATTATTCAACTTATCCTTCCGGTGGTCTAACTATTAGGTGGTAGTATAATGCTAATGGCTGATGAAGCTAAGATTATGTCATGTAAGAATTTCACTTTTACTGGTAACATTGCTGAATTTATTGAAACTCAAATCAAAAAAGCATGTACTGATGGTAAGTATGAGTGCGAATTTACGCTTAGAATATCTGATAAGAATGCTAAGAAGGTCGCACAACATCTCCGTAAGCGTGGCGGTTATCAAGTATTTGTTGATGGTGACCAATGGAGAGTGTCTTGGCGCTAAGATTCTTACTTTACTACTGTTACTCGAACATGATATAATATATTATGTCAGAAGGAAGGAAAGGAAATCTTATGAAGAACCTCACTGTTCAGATTGTTGATTCTCACAACGATATTACCAACTCCAAGAGCAAGCGATACAACTGTATTGATTCTAAGAATAGGCATTTTGTGGTTGACTGGAATGAAGACATCAATGGTTTTTATCCTCATGACTATAATGCGCCTGCTCAGCCTGAAGCAATGGCATTTTGGTGTAATGAGAAGTTCGAAGTTACTCATTGGGAGGACCTCGCTAGTTCCACTCTTGCTTGCCCAGAAGATGCTTTCCATGAGTGTGTGCGGATTATGCACGAAAAGGGCTTGATTGAGTAGAATTTATAACAAGAAACAAGACAATATATGTTGTTTTTTGTTATAAATAGGCCGGAGAAAGGAAAGACATGACGACAAAACTGGTTGACCGCGAGGATTATTCTGATGGCTTTACTGGATGCGGTCGTAGTAAGTGGCACTTCAGAAATTGCGGCCAGAACTTTGTTGTTGAATGGTGTGACAAAATGTTTGACACGCCTAGTCCAGAAGCAAAGGCTTATTGGGGTGATGATGATGGTTATATCATTGATTGGGATGAATTGGCCGTAAGTAATAACCCAAATCCAAAAGAAGCCTGTGTTGAATGTTTGACTGAGATGTACAAAAAGAATCTTATTTCTTCTCTTGTGTTTGGAGAGCTGTAATGTATTTACCTGATTGGGATTATCGCGCAGAATATATCAACCTCCTTGAAAAAGAATGTCAAGAAATTGTGAAGAACAATTGTGAATTACGTATTGCTGACATTGATTTTGTAGGTATTTCTCCTCTTGGAGAAGATGTTGAAATTACTGTCCTTAGTCATGGTTGGCTCAAAAAAGTTTATTATGGTGAAGAATGTGTTACTGATGTGTATGATAAACGGTACAATGATATTTTTCTTACCTTAGATATTGATGATGACAAGAAAAAGATTCTTGAAACCGTGGCGGAAAACTATTGTTAGACACCCGTCTTGAAAATATGCTATAATATTAGTATAAGGTAAGAATCTAGAAGAAAAGAGAACTGTATGACTTGGGTTGCTGAAATTCGTTCTGATTACTTCGATGAATGCGATGGCCGTTTCAAGTATACGAAGAATGAGAAGATTTCTTTCTCTTCTATTGGAGAAGTTTATGACCACATGAAGAAGCTTGAGAAGAAGGCATATAAGAAATGCCGCACAGTAGATAGCAAGATTCTCGGTATCAAGGAGTTTTAGTAATGAAGTCATATAGTTATATTTTTTATGAAGGTCTTATCCTTGGAGCCGTTGAGAAAATCGCAGAAGAATTTATTGCTTCTTCTTCTGGCAAAATTTCTGAATGGGATGTTGAAGATGCGGTAGTAACAAAACTTTTTCTCAAGGGCCGCATTTTCACAGACTTTGAGGGAAGCCAAGTTTGGATGGCAGAGAAGGCTTTCTTCGATGATGAAATCTTTGATATGGTAGTAAGGCATTACGGTACTGGTTGGCAGGTCAGGCTCTTTACCAATGAAACTGCGAAAGAGCGTGCAGAATATCTCAATGAGTTTTTCGCCAAGGCTATGTATCTTGAGAAGTACGATGAACGCAAAGAAATTATTCATAATGCCATGCGGCGTGTGAACAAGGAGAGGTAAATGGATTTCTATAATCTTTATCGTGATTCTGTTCTGGAAGATGTTCGTTATTGGGTTGAAAACTCTATCAATTTTGTTACTGATATTATCGATAATCATACTGAAATTGATGGATATATCGATATGGATAGTGTTGTGTGGGACGTTGTTGACGAGTTATTGATTGACAATGATGTTTGCAATAACGACCTGGATAATAAGCATTTGCCTGATTTTATTGATGATGTTATTTATAGTCCTTTTTTTCAGGAGGCATGCGAAGACGTCAATCTCAATTTTCTTTGTCGTGGTAAAGAAAATGGTCAGCAGTATGTAGATTGCATTTGCCGCACGTATATCATTGAAGATAACTATGACGCAATCGAGCGTATTGTGATGGATAAGTTTGGAGAGTAATCATGTGGGATAATGAAGATGATTTTGTCTTGGTTGACCCTGCTCTCATGGACGATAAGGGACTGTTCCGTTCAACTCATATCTGTCCTATGAATGGAGGATATTGCTTTCCAAGTTGCGCATGGGCATTGATTCCTACTAATCCAGTAGAGAAAGAAATGTGGGTGTGCGGCAAAGCGATGCGATATGCTAATGAAGATTATTCGGCACAAGGAGTGACATGGGACTACTCGTAATCTTTATCTGTCTATTAGCTATCATTGCTCTTGGAATCTATGATAATAATAGTGATATGAACCCTGTTGTCTTTTTGATTATCGCTATCTCTATCGTCCTTATCCTTGGTCTTGATGTTGCTTTCCTCTGTTGACATATGCCGCAATAGTATGTTATAATATTATTGTCGAAAGGAAAGAGATATGAAGAATCATGTTGACTGCATTGCAAAGCAACTCAAGTGGATGGTTGCTAGGAACGCTATGAATATGAAAAAGGTTGATTGGAGCCATTTCATTATCAATGGCGTGGCGGTAGAGTTTGATTCTAATATCAAGAAGTGGTATGTAAATGGCCGAGGTGTTTGTCGTGCTCATGAGTATCGAGAGCCTGATAAGATTATGAAGGCCGTTTATAAGGCTTGTTGTTGGATATAAGGCATAGTTTTTGTTTTATTGAGCATCTATCCAGTAGAAGAGAAAGTAAGATAGAGAAAGGCTCTGAGTAGAAAGGATGTGCGGCATGAAGGACTATAATACTGAGATGAATTATTTCGATGATGAACTTCTCGCTAAGGATTGGTTCAACGAGCTTTGCCATGAAGCCGCATGGGATATTTTTCAACATCAGGAAGATATTGTGTATATGGCTGGCGAACTTGGCAAGCACCGCAATCCTATGCTCAAAGATAAGGCATATGAAGAGATTCGCCATCTTGTAGAGAATCATCTTGCGTTTATGGTTGATAATATCACGTGCGGCCTTATCAAAGAGCTGTATGATAGCGATATTGATATGCCGCAAGACATGGCCGATGACATGAATGACTGGTATGGCGATAATATCTTTGAAGGGACTGATAAATAATGGCAGTAGCCCCTCATGCAACGGTAACGCCGCATGTAACAGTTACTCCGAAGGCTTCTGTTACTCCTAAGTCAAGTGGCAGTACAGGCGCTAAGAGCGGTTCTAAGGCCTCATCCTCTTCTGAGACGAGTAAGGGTACTACTAAGAGTGAAACTAAAGCTCAGAATGGCTCTCATTCGACTGGAAAGGCAATTACTAAGCATTCGCCGCATGATTTCGCGCAATATAGCGCCGCAAATTCAAATATGTATAGCAATACGTATAAGGATTATAATACAATCGGTTATTGCGGCAATAATGCTTTCAATACAACGTTTCCGTATCTATGGATGATGAATAATAGTAATCATACTACTATTGCGGAGACTGTTGCTCCAGCAGAAGAAAGCAATGATGTGGAGTGGGGCAATGTAGTGTCCTTTTGTGGGATTGTTATCTTTTTTGCGCTTTTAGCTTATTTTGTTTATCTAATGATTGACCTTTTGCGAGGATAAGATATGACTGATAAGAATGAATGGTTTGTAGCTAAAGAAAAACTGATGCCACTTGAAACCGATGGTGTAAAAGCTATCAGTGTTGAAGGGGAATGGACTATCCGCAAGGTAGATTTTCCTCGATATATGAGCAATGAGCAGGCGTATCGAGACTTGGTTGAGCGATACGACAAGGCTAAGAAGTATAGTGATGATAATCACCTTGACTTTTATCATAAGTGTTGTAATATCGTTTATGTAGTGATTGCCTGTTTTGTATGCGGCGCATTGATTACTTGCGTTATTCTTTCTTCTCTTGGAGCAGTTCAGGATGCTTGCGGTATCGGTTTTGCTGCTCTAGCCGTATGGGTGGCCGCAAAGGCAGGCTATGATTGGTTGGAGAGTGATAATGGATTACGATTCTGAGGACCATGGGCCGCGATTAGTGGTTATTGCTGTTGTGTTTGTTTCTATTCTTCTATCGGGGTTGATTATAGGAGGATTAGGACTATTCTTTCTACATGACTTCTGGTGGTTTGGAGTCGGCATTAGCGGTGGTATCATTGGTTGGATTATCGTATATATCATATTTAGATTCATTCCCGCGAACTGCGTTCGCAGGTGTTTGTTTCACAAACGTCCAGGAGAAAAGAAATGAGTAGTGTTGTTGAAACCTTGGTAAAAAGGGTAAAGGATTTGTCTTCTTTGAATAATACATTGTATGAGAAGAACAATGATTATGTCAAAAAGTTTTTTATTCTACGACAAGAGTTGCGGGAATGTAAGCTTGAGCTTGCTAAGTATAAAGAAGAGTGTGAAGACAAATATTGGTATATTCAATATTTAGAGGAGAGAATTGCTTTACAGAACGGAGTTCCGTATGATGAAGGTGACTAAAGAAGAGTTCATGGGTGGACTTGACTATGACTCTTCGCCAACAGAGGAATGTGACTTAGAATATATAATGGAAGTGCGGCAATATCTACAAGATAAATTTCCTGGATTAGCTGAGAAGGTGTTCAAGACAGAGTATCTTGGTAAGTGGAAGGATGATGATGGAAGAGACTAATTTTGAAGAGTTGTATTATCAGACAAAAGCTCGTTGTGAAATGTTTATTGACGAGATGGTTCGCTTGAATGATGCTCTAAAGAATGCGGAGTCTAGTTTGTGGCATCTACAGCAGGAGTTTCAAGAGCTGGTGTATGAGTATGATAGTCTCAAGGAAGAAAATGAAAATCTTGAAGCAGAGAACGACAAGCTGCGGAAAGAGAAATATGAATTTGTGCCAGACAAAGGCTAAATGAAAGAGTAATAGTGGAGGGACTGCTGCGGCGGTCCCTTTTTTGTATTTGACAAATCTTGGGCAATAGTGTATAATGTATATATAGTATAAATTGTATAATATAGGAAGGAAATAAAATGAAGCAAATTTCTATGAAGCAAATTTCTGTTGTTGTTACTCCTGAGACTAAAGACCGTTGGAAGAAGGAAGCTTGCGCTCTTGGGTATATGAATTTTACTCAGTTTATCAAAGATGCTATTGAGGAAAAGATTACACAAGGTAGAAAGGAGAATAAGTGAAAGATGATTTTTTAGTTCCTAAAAAGTGGAAGAGTGATATAAGAAAAACATTTGATACGAACGATAAAGCTTTGTCACGTAAATTTGATTTATATGCTGAGAATATCTGTAAAAATACTGGACTAAAGAATTATTTGTCTGAAAAGCAGAACAATAAGTGCGCTTGGTGCGGAGAATCTTTAGAAGATAGTTCTAAAGGATATGGTGTTATTCATCATGCTGATTATGATAATTTCTGTACTGGACCTACTTATACTTGGTATAAAGATGGTGAAGAAAAAGAAGTTCCTAATTGTTTAGGTTGTTCTTTCAAGAATATGTGTACGAGTAATCTTTATATTGTTCATAGTAAATGCAATAAAGAAATAAATGATATTCAGCTGAAGAATTATAAAGGGTATAAAGAAAAAGAAGATGTTGAATACCATAAATCTAACATGACATGCAGTGAAGAAATATACAATAATAACGATATATTGGATAGTTCAGAAGTGCTTGATATTGTAAGAAATAGTAGAATAATCAAAAAAGATGGGGAGTTTTGTCCAAATATTTATAATGACTGGAGATATACTGCAATCAAGACCTCTTTTGGAAAGATAAGAATATCTGAAAAAGATTGGTATAGTGTAAAAGAAGATAGCTTTGAACTATTTCTTGATGATTATTGCTCTGAAGCTTTACAAAAAGCAACCAATGTAATTTCTTTTTTATATGATACAACAAGAGGAATATTTTCTTCTGGAGAAGTTATAAAAGAAGAAAAAGAAAGATATTATACATTAGAGACATTACACAACAATGTAGAAAACATGTTATTATATCTTCCAATAGATAGCGTTGAGTATTGTAAAGCGTATAATAACTCAAAGAGTTTGAGTGCAGATAGAATTATATCAGCTAATGAGTTGCCTTTTCTTTATTGTAAAGATTATAAACCTGATTTTAGTAAACGATTTATATGTGAATGTCGCCCAAGTCCTGGAGAGCCTTTATCTTGTGTATATAATTTGCAAACTTTTGATATTCTACCATTATCTCTTCCTCGAAATGAAATTTTTGAATTTAGAGACATTGGAAATAAAAAAGGACAATGTAAGATTTATATTTGTAAAGAGTGGTATGATGACCCAGAAATAAAGAAAGCTTTTGATGGGTATGTTATGACTCAGACAAATACAAAAAAGATTTTGCAATATCCAGAAGTAATTGATAAACATCCTTGGGTGGAAGAGTATCTAAATCCTAGTGTTGTGTAACACAACTCACTTTATAAGCATGCGTAACTCACTTTATAAGCATGCGTAACTCACTTTATAAGCATGCGTAACTCACTTTA
>ERZ1034865.422-NODE-422-length-27224-cov-44.633847_pt1 | contig 27224 bp, 35 predicted proteins | sample MGYA00520632_ERZ1034865 | MGnify/ENA primary metagenome ERZ1034865 (study PRJEB33766, sample SAMN09781738) | gut metagenome | biome: gut microbiome | host: Homo sapiens | place: Madagascar | study: EMG produced TPA metagenomics assembly of the PRJNA485056 data...
CGTCCAGCCGCTGCATGACGGTTTCCAGCTCATCGTCTGACAGGTTCCAGTCCTGAGCCATATGGCGCACATCCCCACGGGTCAGCACCACAGCAAAAACGCATTCACTGTCCGGCACGTCTGTATCCAGTACATCGCGGATAATTTCTTTAACAGTACAGTACATGTTCTCGTCTCCTTTTACAGGGGCGGCATTGCCGCCCCGTCCGTTAATCAGTCCAGTGCCGCGTAAATCGCGTTGCATTCGGGATGAAATTCGATGTGGCTCCACAACTGCGCATCACGCATCCGGTACAAGTGTGTCAGTCCCACATCCCCGCTGTCGTGGTACAGCCATAACTGGCGGTTAATCACAAGGGAAGTCAGAATGATGCCTGCGGCATCGGCGCTGACCGTGCGGTCAAACCAGTTTTCACCGTTGACCAGATGAAAACGGTCGCCATCCGGCATCATGTAACCGCCACCGTCCGGCAGGCGGATGAAGTGCCAGAATCCGCCTTCATATTCCGGCATCATTTTTTGCGCCAGCGCGTACACAGATGCCTCGACATACAGAAAATCGTTGCCAAACAGGTAAGGCAAAAAGGAGAGACGGTCGCACTCTTCAACATTCAGAGTGACAGGTTTCGCATACTGCATGGGATTTCCTCCGTTGTTCACATATTCCGCGACACCGGGCGGTGCCGTGCCTCCATAAAAGCCGGGCGATAAGGCGGGGATGCAGGGGCGCAAGGGAAGCCGCAGCCTGACGCACACGGCTGGCGGGAGTTGGAGGGTGAGACCGCGAAATCTGAGCGGGTGAACGACCGGAAAATCACGGCAGACGGGAAGGAGGGACCGGGTGACCGCAGCGGCGAAGCGTACCCTTGCATCCCCGCCAGCCCGGCTAAGATGGAGGCACGGCACAGCCCGCACACGACACGGTGGCCACATAACTGAAAAACCACAAGGCCATGCCCTGCATGGCCGGGTAAAGCGGAGCCGGCGGCGACTTCCTTTGTGCTCTGTCCGGGGACCGGCAGGAAAAAGGCGGAGATTTACCCCGCCAACGTCATCATTTCCGGATTTTTGCCAGGACATCCGCCATACTGCGGATTTCGGCCCGGGCCTCCCGGACCACCTCCCGCAGAACATCACGGTCAAACCAGCGGCGGGGCGGTTCATCCGGTATACGCAGCACATCGCAGGCCAGCCCACTGGACAGGATATGCTCCACACACTCACTGACCAGATACATTTCCACTGCCGAAAAACGTGCGCCCCGGTTCAGGATGGCATCGAGCACCACGGGCAGGTTTTCGTCGTCTTCATCGAGCCAGCAGGGGTGATCGCTTTCCTTCACCACCAGGCGAAATCGGCGGGTCTGGCGGGTCAGCAACGTCTGCCCGGTTGTGGTCAGCGCCGCCCGGATACGTCGCGTATCTTCTGCCACCTGGTAACTGACAGTGCGTACTGCATCGCGCACCGCATCAAGAACTGCCCTGATTTCGTCTTCGGTCAGCCATTCGCCGGCATACGGGAAAGACACCTGCGTTCCGTCTGCCGGAAGTACCGGCAGCGGCTGCCACTGACTGCCGGACAGTACCAGTTCCGCCCCGGTTCCGGTCAGTTTGTGAATGGCGGAGGCCAGGAGCGGCGGCAGTGCGCCGCCGTGACGGTTGATAAGTAACGTCGCCAGCCGGGGCACATCCAGCAGAACATAAATGCTGATCCAGCCCGGATACTTCGGGTTCCGCTGGTCAACATCCGTCTCTTCCGGCCAGCCCTGCGCCAGCAGCAGGTTACGGGCGTGTCGATAAATCAGTGCATTCAGCGTTTCGTTCATGATTCATGGTCTCCCTGAATCGCCGCCCGAAGGCGGCGATAACATCAGTCGTTTTCGTGTGTGTTGTTTTTCAGCAGAGTGCGGGCCTGATTAACCACCGCCTGACGGCGGGTGACGCATTCCGGGAGGGGAAAGCCATGATCCCGGGCGGCCCATTCACGTTTCCACAGTGCCTGTTCAGCGATCTGAGTCAGGGTCTCCAGCAGTTCAGCAGGGACGGTCACCTGGCGGTTTTCGCTCACGTAGCTGATAATCTCCATCGCCGCAGCGGAAGAAATACCGGACTCAATCCGCTGGTCTTCCGGGATGTCCTCCAGGCGCGCCAGGACGGTCCTGATTTCATGCCCGGACAGGGAAATATCCATTCCGTCAGCGAGGGCCTGAATCTCTTCCGGGGACCAGACAACCAGCATCAGCGGCGTGTCTTCGGGATACTGCGCTGCCAGCTCCCGGCAGAGCGTTTCACATGTTCCGTACATTTCGTCTCCCTCTCAATCTTTGAAGCAGTAATCCAGTTCCAGAATTTCGTTATATGCCTTCATAAACAGGTGGCTGGCGCGAAAGAGCGTCTGGCGCACCAGACGTTCCGGGAGGGTGTCAGCATCGCTGTACCGCAGCTCCATCTCATTCATGGTTGTGCGCAGGTCGCACATGGTATTGGCCAGTTCCGCCACCTGTTCACGCATATCTTCGAATCCGCTGTAATTCGTCATGCTGCCTCCGGTTCAAACCAGTTATCATTCGCGGCCCCCTGCTGCATGGCCCGTTGCACGGTGGCCAGTCGTTGCTGTCCGGCACGGTGATACTGTTCAAGCAGCTCGATACCGATATACCGGCGTCCGGACTGAAGGGCAGCCACACAGGTTGAGCCGCTGCCAGCAAACGGGTCCAGCACAATTGCGTTCGGGTGTGTGAAGCTCTCAATCAGCGGTTGCAGGCTGGTAACAGGCTTTTCCGTCGGGTGATGGCGGTTGCCCGAATATTTCCAGCCCAGCACGTCGGGTAATGGCTTCGGAGGCAGCGCCGGACGGCCTTTCGCCAGGATATAGGCGCATTCGTGACGGTACGCGACATACGCAGATTTGGATGTGTAGCTTTTGGTGAACACAAGGTGCCCTACAACGCTGAATCCGGCGCGTTTCCAGGCTGCCATAAAGCGGTCAATACGGTTCCAGCCATAGAAACTCACCATCAGCGCGTCTTTTTTGAGTACGCGGTACATCTCATTACTGGCAGGTTGCAGCCAGTCATCGTTAACGTCGCCGGCAATGGTACGCCCGGAACGGTCACGAAAACCGACGAGATATGGCGGGTCAGTTAATATGAAATCAATGGCGTTATCAGGGATACGCGCCATAACATCGATGCAGTTACCGAGGACAAAACGGGACATAACAGCACTCTCCTTCTCTTACAGAAGGCACCGGGAGGGCGCCCCTGTGGCGCCCGTTCCCCGCTGCCTGTGGGCTGTTCACCGCGTCCGGTAACGGGTCAGGCCGACCGTGGAATATCGCAGCCGTCGTCTGTTTGACGGCGAGAATATGCCGCGAAAGCGGCTTGAAGGGCGTTCATCAGAAAAGGGCGACGGGCTGGCATACACTGTCACCGACGCCAGCCGGGAGCGGTAAAAGCGCCCGTCCCGTGCCCGGCCGGACGCGGGACACTGACCACAGGCAGCGTTCCTGCCGCGCCGCGTCAGCCGGCGCAGTAAAAAGAGGAGCACAGCGACATCCTTTGTCGGAAAAGAAAAAAGGACGCAACAGCGTCCTTTAACAGAGTTCAGTTCTTATTCATCATCTGGAAACAAGTTCTTAATGTTGTTTCTTGTTTCCAGGAGATTCTGATCGACTGGAGCAGATATTTCTTGCGTAGCAGAATCAACCGCAGGCAGGATCGCTTTTGCATTATTACCAGCAGACTGCAGAAATGCCTCCAGCAAACGAACGACTTCACCATTTTCCTGTTGTGGTAGCGTACTACTGATAATTCGTTGAATATCCTGCATAGACGTGCTGTCTGTCAGGAATTCAGCTATCAGGAACGGCAATCGTTCATCCTGCTTCATCAATGCAGCACCACACAACATCATGGCCCGCATTGCCCGACCACGTTCTTTCTGAGGCAATTTTTCAAGAAACCTGTCAGCCACCCGATCAGCTGCATTTCGTTCCGGATAAATATAAAAAGAGCACTTACGATTATCAGCCATACTCATCCCTTCATTGCCATCATTCCCAACACCAGATCGAACTGAGGATTGTCACTGACAAAGAAACGGTTATCACCCACTCCTGTCGCTTTTTTTACTGCCCCAGCCACAAGACTGGCACCACCGCCAACAACCATAACATGAGTAAAACCAGCAAAGCGTCCTACTGAATCCGCCACACGATGCTGCAGTTTTTTTTCCCGGTCACGTAATACTGTCAGGATCCGCTCACGCTGTTCTGCATTCGGGATATAACGGGTCAGGAATTCATTGTCATCCCTGCCCTGGATTAGACGATCTGCAAAATAAGAACTGGTTCGTGTACTCACATTCACATCCATCGCATGCTTAACTGCTTCAGTAATGATGGAGACGCCAGTCTTGGGGTCACAATAAGTTTTTGTGAAACCTGACATTTTGCTGCGGACATGTGCAATATCAAGGGTCGTTCCACCGATATCAACGATCAACAGCGACTCCAGATCATTCAGATCTTTCAGCACGTCAAAACCAGCAGGCACGGACTCAGGCAAGACACTGACTTTACGAATGGTAAAGTTTTCACGCCCCTGAACTGTTACAGTTCGCCGGACATTATTTTTCTTACGTTCGATATTAGCCAGATTTGGCTGATCGTTCTCATCCAGATACTCACCTAAAGGTAAAGTCACAACAATATCAACAGGTTGTGGAGCAATACCTGACTGCATCAACGCATGATGAATAGCAACCACATTAACGTCGCTGTACTGATAACGCGTTTCTGTGGTGCGCACTGCATCCGGACTCAATTGATCAAAGCTGTATTTCTCTCCATCAATCTCATAGTTTGCGGAAACGGGTACAGTGAAATCAGTCAGTCCCTGCAGCGTCATAGACCATTCCGGCTTAAAACTATTCGGACTAATTAACGTTTTCACTGCACCGTCTTCAACCCAGGCCAGTTTGATGTTGGTAGAACCGTCATCTACAAAGATACGCATCTAGAACCTCACATAAATAAAACGGATTTTTTTAGAAAAATACGGAATCAAAAACGATTATCACCTAAAAGCACGCATCAGTAAAGACCTGATATCGGCTACAAGCAGAAAAATAAAGAAAAACAAAGACAAAAACCGACTCAAACAGCACACCAGAGAATAAATTAGAACCACAAAAGACAAATATAGTTAAAATTTAGAAAAATATCTGCAATTCATCCCCTGACTCCACCAGTACCTCCAGCCAAAATGGGCGGGTAATATATCCGGAGCTTTATAGTCAGAAGGCTTCAACAGGAAAGCTGATGAGGAAGAAAAATGCGAACGATCACCACACGTGAACAGTTATTAGTGGACGGAAAAGTCAGGGAACGGGTTGCCACACATATCGTGACAGGCGCTCACGGGTATGAAACGCTTTGCACAAGTGGTTATAACTTACAGTACAACAAGGAACGGGTACTGATTGAAAACTGCGAAAAGGTGGCTGATGGAGAACTACCTGTCACCTGCCACACCTGTTTCTCTGTATGGCAGGATGTACATCGGTTCAAACCTGGTGACTTTGACACAGAATCAGGAAAGGGAAATTTCACTGATACGGAGCTCACGAAAATCACAATTGGACAGGTTTCAGAGCCAAAAGAAGGATAACCGCCGAACGAAAAAAGGCGTGTTGATTTACTGACTTAACTGAAACTCAATCCCTTGAAAAACAGCCACAAAGACCACATTTATAAAATGGGTAAATATATCCACAAAATACTGATGAAAAGGAAAACAGAATGGCTTTAGTACAGAAAAAAACGCTGAATGAGCTGGCAACAAACACCGAAGATGATTTCTTTGATAAGCGATTTTCATCCGGAGATGAAGTTCCACGCTCAGGGATCTACAAATGTACGGAATGTAATCGTGAAGTGACTGTAAATGCCCACTCCAGAGACAATACATTTCCTCCACATTACCCGGAAAGCTCGTGCCAATCGCCAACGTGGAAACCCTACGTCATTGCAGACACAAAAGCGGAATGGCGAAGGAGCTAATGCATGAACTATAAGCAACTCATCCCCGCGCAGGATTGGTATTTTCGTCATTTTACCGACCAACCTGATTATCCGGTGGTCGTTTATCAGCTTGCAGCATGGGCGCTAACCGAAGAAGGAAGCATTACCGGGCTTGTGGCGATATACGATCCTAAAGAAGGAAAAGCAAAGCTGGTAACGCCACCACCGATAAAGGGGAATTATCTGCACCGCGATCAGCTGACAGATGAAGAGCTAGCGGCATCCAAGAAACCTTAAAAATAAAGGCCCTCGGAGCAAATGGAATGCCAAATATTTGGCCTGATAACAATGGGGTTCTACGCAAGAACCCCAGATTTTTCCGACATGTGATTGCGACGGTCTGACACCTCCCCCACACCACCAAACCTTTTGCAGGGTGAGACAGCCAGACGAAGGTCGCTCCGTTCCCCGTTTTCTGGTGTACCCACCACAAGGGCATTAGGTATGCATTGTCTGCATATTTGATTTGTATACAAATACGCGCGAGAATCCATCGAAATATGTGATTTCACCTAAGAAAAGATGATGAACATACGTTATCCGGTACGGAAAGCAGACGGACGAGACTACAAGAACTATGACGAGCTGCTGACCGACATCCGCAAAAACGCCCACGGTTGGTGGTTACTTGGCGTAAATCGTTACTGGCACGGAGGTATTCATGTCGGGACGTCATCGTCCCCGGCCTCGGTGCTGAATCAGGAAACACCTGAAAAATCGGTGCCGCTCCAGTTCATGATGGACGGCGAAGTAGTGGCATGGCGGGTTAACCGCGATTACGCGGCTATCGAATGTTATCAGGAACGCCCCCTGCGCCAGTCCGGTACCTTTGTGCTGGTAAAATCAGTGTACAAGCCAGACGAGCAGGATGAATCATCCTGGCTGACGCTGTACCAGCTTTACATGCACATCGCGCCATTGTCAGAATTTCCGAAACGCCCGCTTTACCGGGTTACACAAAAAGGCCACGGTGTGCGGATGCGTAAATATTCCCGCCATGATGACAGCCGTGAAATCGCGCCTGACGTACAGGCAAACAAACACGGCCACCCCAGAACACTGACGCAGGGTGACACGCTTGCCGTACTGCAACAAAGATCGTTTTTACTGGAACAGCGGCCGGAGCCGTTTGCTCTGGTGCAACGTCTTCAGGACGGTAAACCCGCCGGAGAACTTTTCTGGGTCTCGATGCGCCCGGAATATCTGGAACCTGATGGTCAATGTTACGTGTGTCTGCCTGACTGGATGCACAGTGCGCTGAATCACGGCGTGTTTGATGATGTGGTGGTGCCGCCTGTGCCATTGAAAGTGATGGTGAAAGCAGGAGATGCGGTCGGATTCCTCGGCGTTCAGGATCTGGCTGACGAAGATAACTATCCGCAAATTATTACCACGGACTATAAAGCCCATATCGAGCTACTGAGTCTCGATGAGCATGTGCCAGATGTGGTGGCAAATATGAAGGGGATTAAAACAGGCAAACAGTTCATTAAGCTGAAGCTGAAACGCCCGCTGTACCTGCGAAACGGGGAGGACGAGGAAAGTACATTTGAACAAATGAGCGCCATTACCCGAGTTGATGCCGGAAAAATTATTCCACGTGATGCCACGTCCCCGTTTACGGATAAAACAGGGGTCACATACTTTCAGATCCGTCCGCATACGTGGATGCACCAGAACGATGTGGAGCAGCTCAGTCAGCACGATTTAGCGGGGCTAAATTTTCACTGTATTGAAGCTGAACACACAACAGATTTTACCCGCACGCTGGATGAACGCTGGCTCATTGATGCCCTGAAAAGCATCAGCTCGCACTTTGATGGTGAAAAAGGACCGCAGTTCGCGCAGGCAAAAATGTTTTATGACAGCCTGATCCACAACGCTGAAAACAGAAGACCGCCAACCCCGTATCCCGATAAATCTCTGGACCAGTATTTGTTTGGTGCGCTGCATACCAATCAGATGAACATCCCGGAATATGCGCGACGCCTGATAGTGAAACACGACAGCAGCTGGCACAGTACCCGCGATGATGCACGCTGGTCATCGGTATGTAAGTCCAGGGATGAAAGCCCGGTTGTGAAGATGGCCAACGGAGGATTTCTGGATGCAACGCACTGGATGGATAAGGTGCCACCATTCGCCAGTCAGCGGTCTGTATGGCATTTTCATCCGCTTGAGTTTCCGGAAATATTACGAAGTGCAGAGTTTCCCAGAACTCCTATTAATGGAGTATTAACTCCTATAGAATTTATTCACTTCTATAATGGAGACAAAATTGACGACACTGATTATGAAGAGGCAGCAAAAGAATTAGGATGCGAAGTTGCAGCAATTAAAGCTGTAGCAAAAACAGAAACTGGTTCTTATGGCTCTTATTTTAAATTTGAAGATAACGATGATTATGTTCCAGCAATATTATTTGAAAGGCATCATTTTCATAAATATACAAATGGGAAGTATGATCAGTTCGAAGATATATCAAACCCTGTTGCGGGTGGGTATGGTGCAACATCAATACAGTATGCAAAGCTAGTTAAAGCGTATACTTTAGACAAGAAAGCAGCTTTAAAATCAGCATCCTGGGGTAAGTTTCAGATTTTAGCGTCGAACTACGCCACAGCAGGCTACGCGAGCCCTGAGGATTTCGTTTTTGCATTAAGTAAGTCTGAGAAAAATCAGTTAAAAGCATTCGTTAGCTTCATTAAGGCTGACAGAGTATTACTGCACTCTATTCGGACTAAAGATTGGCTTTCATTTGCTCAAAGATATAACGGACCAAGGCAGAAAGGATATGATTTGAAAATGGAGAGAAATTACAATGCATCATTATAAGTTCTTTGCGTTGATTGCAATGCTTTTGTGTGGTTCATCGTTTGCAAGTGATGTATATTTTTTATGCGACACAGCAAAAGGAACAATCAAACTAGATGAAAACAAAGGTGTACTTCGGTACACCTTATCGAAAGATCACAAAATTGAATTTAATTATGAATCGAAAGGTAGTGATTATTCAGGTTTTAAATACAACCATTACTCACGATTTCAAACCGATTATTTCAATGTATCGTTTGTAAACGCAGAGTATGAGTACACGATATTTAGTAACTATGAGGATGAGAGAGAAAGCCGCGGAGTTAGTGTTACGAACCTGAATAGCAAAAAAGAATCTGTTTATTATTGTAAGTCCATTGGCATTGATCGCCTTAGTGATTTATCGGTAAAAATGGCTTGTGATAAATATTCAGCTTTAGGGTGTGATAAATGAAACATCTAAAATGTACAGAATTGTACGATTTCGAACACCAAAACCGCTGTTGTCCCGCCATTCTGGCGATTCCTAAAAACTATTTGGCTAAAAAATAGTCTTAACGTGTTTATTTTTCGAATTCCAAGCGGCCCCCTATATAATAAGCCTCTGGTTTACGCAGGGGATTTTTTTGACAAACTGCCAGGCGATCGGTTGCAGTGATCAAACGTTCTGTCACGTTCCTTGCATCCCAAAGAGATGCATTCTCGACCAGATATTCAAACAACGCCGTTATATCCTCAATCGCACCTAGTCGCCATTCTATTTCATAACTCATTGCGCAGTTCCTGATAACGCCCCTGTAGTTGCTGGCGCAGTTGCGCGGAACTCATTCCCGGCCGCTTATCGGCGCGGGCAGCAACAACTTTCGCCCGTACCTGTTCGTCGTATTTCACCCGTGCCAGTTCTTCATTAGCAAGGCGTTGCAATAGTGCAGACTTGTCTGTACTGCCTTCAGGCAAAATACGTGGCAGGCTTTCGGCCAGCTCGCGCAGGAAATTGGCGTTTTCGTAATGTGTGGTGCTATTCATAGTTTACTCCCCCTTTCATTCAATAAAGGGCAATTACAGGTTTCTTGATGCCGCAGGCGTGAGCGTAGCGGGTCAGAGTGTCGATGCTGGCTTTAGTGATGTTGTTTTCCAGACGGGAAATAACCGGAGGTGTAACCCCCATGCGTTCAGCAACCTGCGCTTTTGTCAGGTTGCCATGCTTACGCCATTGTGAAAGCAACGCCCTGAGCTTCTCCTTGCGTTCTTCTTCCTTGTCAGCGCCAATGATATAAGACAGTAATGGGGTTACAGGCCGGAAACCTGGATTTTTCCGCGACCAGTTTTTACGGAAGTGTCACACAAACGACCGATTGAGTGACACTCACAGAAAGCAATTAGGCGGTTGGGCGCTCGTTCCATGAGTCAGTGTACTGGATGTTGCCGTCAACTATCCGCCAGGTAATTTTTTCATATTGCAAACTGACGCTTTCAACGTGGTTCATTTTATCATTGCCGGCTAACTTTACGTTGGGAACGCCGCAATTAACGCCGGTTACTTTTACATTTTCCATTAGCACTGTGTAATAGCAAACTTCCTGCCCGGCATCATTTATGTGATAGAAGCGTATTTCCGCGCTTTTGAGTGTCTGGCCTGTGGCGGCTGCCTTGTAGAGGTATGGTGTTGAGCTATCAACTTCTTTTTCTATCATCATGGATGAATGCTGGCGGGTACCTGTAATTTTGCCGTTAGAGCTATCCACAGGTAGATTGATGCCATGACTCATCCCAATGATTTCGATACTTCCTTCGCGATCCTGGACGTCGACGGAGCCTTTAATGTCTGCTCCTCCGTCGTCTTTTAACCACATGTATGGAGGGATTGGCATTTTACTTATTCCTTTTTTTGCTAATTATTTTCATAGTTATCATGTATATGATTGTAGTAATTACAACCACAACAGAAATATCGATGTAAAAATAAGCGTCATAAACTGACTCTGCATTAACATCGCCACTGATGAGTTGCGCTAACTTATCGACCAGAGCATGGTTTACATAGTCTTCAGGTTTGCTTAGTGAGCGAGCAACGGAAAACATGATAATGAAAAAAAATACAGCCTTTACTATCTTACGGGCAAGTGTTTGAACCATTAGCGATCACCTCGATCCAACCTCGAGCCATAAGCGAACGCATACAGGGAACTTGCACAGGAGTTGTTCTTAACAGTGCGTCTCTTATCAATGCGTAATCTGAATTATGAGGGATGGTTATACACCCTTCTGAGATTGAGCCTGGGTGTAGTCTAAATAATCCACGGTAAACACCGTTTATCCAGGTGCCGTCATCAATCCCCCAGTCATCTTTGTATAAGGCAAACCAATCATTGCGACCAAACTCTGCGCCATGGCGAACTTTGTTCCATGTGTCTTGAATTTCAGCTTTTCGTTTTGAGAAAAAACCACCAGAGCCGCGTTCAACAATCCAGTATTTTCCTGGAGGTAGTGGCCCATCACCTTTGATAGCACCACAGGCTCCCTTGTTTCGATAAATGCCATTACCAGAGAAAGCCATAAATACCCCCACCCCGTACAGATTGAAAGGTGCGTAATCAGCGCCGTTCAGGATAAATTTACCGTGTAGTGCCATTCAGATAGCCCTAAATCCATTCTAATATTGTGGATATACTAGCAAAAAACCATAACATGCCTAATGCCTCCGTGGTGGGTACACCAGAAAACGGGGAGCGAAGCGACCTTCGTCTAGCTCGTTTCTTGTTTGCCTCACCCTGCAAAAGGTTTGATGGTGTGGGTGAGGTGCTTGGTTCGTCGCGATTACACCTCACCGCGTACTGCTGCCTAGTCGCTCGTTTTATCAGGTGCCAGTTATCGTACTGCGAGACGGGGTAGAACCCCTATTTAGTATTTTTCGATTTTACCGCTGCAGGTTCATTTTTTCCGGCCAGCAATGCGGCTAACTGGTCGTTATGCAATTTCAGAGACTTAAGTTCGCCTGTCAAAGTCGCCTTTGCTTCCCGCGCATCTGTTGAATCTCTAAGTGCTTTATCCAGCGCTTTTTGCAGTTCACCGGCGATATAAAAACCACTGGCAATGGCCGTTTTTTCGATGTCAGCCTGGCGTGTCAGATCCTGCTCTGATGTACTGACTCTCTCATAGATGCGAGCAATTTTCATTTACTGTAGCCAAAATGAGTATAGGTAATTTGGCTATCGTAAAAAAGGTGGTTAAAAATTACAACCTGCAATGTAAATTGGCTAGTTAATTTTTGGCTATTTAAATTGACTTCTTAACGGCGTTTACTGTTCCATTGCTCTCCCCCCCCCTAGTACCACATTGGGGCATTAGGGATTTTATTTGTATTTGTTGACTACCAAAAGAACAATACAGGGGTTGTACGCCGGACCCCCTGTACAAATAAAATACTAACCATCAAGAACCTGCAGACGAATGACCTGGTTTAAGATACGGGGTAAACATTCCTTGAAAACCAGAATAAAAACGAGGGGTAATAAAGACATTTCCTTTAATTTTTCTGGCTTCTTCTATACCGACCATTTTAGGGCACCCATCCATAGAATTGTATTTATGAAAGTTTTTGTAAGTCATATCACCACACCAAGCCTTACTTGCAGAAGTTACTATATATATACTTAAAAAATCCAGATTAGGTTCTTTTTTATAGGAAAACCAATAACTCCTCGTCACACTATATAGCGTATACCCTTTCATATACGGGATGTAAGCATTTAATATCCGACCATTGAAATCGGCATTTTTAACACTAACAGAAAGAAAATCATGCTCATTAGTATAATTAACGCTGTAATCAGTTTTACCAGGAACCATACCCCTGCCATATTCCACTTCGTTTGCTTGGCTGAAATCCATAGTAATATATCCATATCCGCGCATTGATTTGGCTTCATTATAGTCCAGTGTTTTTTTCGTAATACCAGAACATGCGACTGTTAAACTCGACAGCAAAATAATAAATAATAATTTTAATAAAATTTTAAACATACAAGCTCCAACATTTCCCACTCCATTTACCATAACGTGTCATTACGCGCACCGCTCAGACGCGCTCAGGGCAATTTTACGCCCTGAGCCATAAAACCAACCATCTTCCCGCCAAAAACGCCCCTGAATTGCATACAGAGATTTTCAGCACAATGCATGACTATGCACCACACTGACTGTGTGATAGAGTTTCAGCATAAAAACTGAATCAGATCGCCAAAACCCTATGTCACGCACCCCAAAAACGGGCGGAAGACCGACTCCAAAACCTCGTAATATTCAGGATCTAGTTAACACCCTGAGCGAAGGCGAACTCCTCGCCCTGAACGATTGCATCGTTGAACGTCTACGTTTTCTGCAACGTGGAGCAAATCTTCAATGAGCTGCACTACATTCTCCCCCTCACGGAACCACTCATAACCGTCAATATGACGAAGACTGGCATACTCCATATCGTTCGGTTCAGTGTCAGTCCGGTAAAAATGAGCTTCAATAGCCTTTTCTGTCAGGTCGCATACCTCCTCCAGGGAAAAACAGGTGTGAATCTCATCGCAGTAATCACAGGTTTGTATACGTCCTTCTTTCTCGACCCTGTGGCGTAAAAATTCTTCGCCAATACAACAAGCACAAACCCAGCGCTGCTCTGACTCTTCCTCATTCATAAAAGGCTTTCTCCGAGATAATACTCTGCTCAGGAAGTGTACCAGACGTAACCTGACTTATATTTCCGAATTAGCCGGAAACCGGATCTGCGCGGCAGAAAAGACGCAAACGATATGATAATTAAGAAATATACATAAAATCATATCAGATATGATTTTCATCATTAAAAATGAAACAATATCTGATATTATCAGAAATCAAAAGTACACAAATCATACATGATATGATTTTTACCTGTCAGAACATTATCAGACGGAGCGTGCAGGATGGATCAGGAAATGACGTTTTCACTCAGCTATGAACAACTGACCCGGTTTGCGGAACGACGCATCCGGGAATGCAATCTGGACAGCCACGGCGTAACTTATCTCTGCGAGTCAGCCAAAGCCGGAGCCGTGCTGATCTTCTGGCATGAACTGGCCATAAATGGCTATACCTCAATGAATGCCATAAAGAGACAGGAGATCATTGACGCCGACCATCAGCGCCTCAGAAAGCTCATCTGGCCGGAGGATGACTGGAAATGACTCAGAGCCGCCGACCGTCGCCACTGCAGCGGAGAGTGCTGATTGTGCTGGCTGCCCTTGATGAAAAACGGCCGGGACCCGTGCTGACGCGGGACATAGAACGGGTGCTGGAGCGAAGCGGGGAAGCCCCGGTTTACGGGCCAAACCTGCGCGCCTCCTGCCGTCGTCTGGAGGATGCCGACTGGCTGCGTACCCTGCGCGCTCCGAACCTGCAGCTGGCAGTGGAGCTGACGGACGCCGGCCGGGCCGTGGCACAGCCTCTGCTGCTGGCAGAACAGGACCGCATCCGGGCAGAACAGCGTGCGGCAGAAGTCGTCGTACTGCCGCTGGTCCCGGCAGCAGGTCTGCCCGCAGGCGGCACTTCTGCCACTGATCTGGCGGTGGAGCTGAACGGCATAACGTATCAGGCCTGCCGTGGGGATTTTGTGGTGCGTCTCGACGGCAGCACCTGTCTGCAGTTATGGAATAAAGAAGGCAGAGTGGTACGCCGGGAGGGCGATCCGCTGGAAGTGGCGCAGTGGCTGCAGACCTGTCATGATGCCGGAATAGAAGTTCGTGTACAGGTTAATGAAAGCGTCACTCCGTAAAAACATGCCAGCACGGTTTACACGTTATCCCATGATGGCAGCCGGTTAACTTTCCTGCGCCACCAGTGGAAAGAGGCCATGAGCAGTCCGAACAAAAAACCACCCGTGATACTTATAATAATGGCCTCACCTGCCACCATTCCTGACGGCCTCCAGTAGATAAACCACATTGCACATCCCCAGGAAATGCCCCATAAGCTCCCCATCAACAGCGTGACCTGCCAGAACGGCATAAAGGGTAATGGCGGAAGCCGGATACCCAGCCGCCAGAGAATACGCAGAAGAGGAGGGGCATAATTGCTCCGCCACATCTTTTTGCTGTCCATCAGGGCAATGGCCCGGGCTTTTTTCTGCTCAAAGGTCACAGGAGCACCTCCGTTCCATGATGTAAATGTGACACAGCTTATTGTTATTGATTATTATTATCATGCTATGATTATGTTGTCATGCACCGGTACACTGACAAAAGAAAGGGAGAACAGGAGGCTGGCTGATAAACAGGAAATATTATTTTAATCCGCGTAAGCGGGCCGTGAGAGCCGCTTACAAGCGTGTATGAGATCAGTTTGGATATTCGAAATTATTGTACGTTTAACGCACCATACATTAATGCTAATGTATGCATATATTAGCATTAATGATGAAGGAAAAGAATAACAATGGCAGTCAACCCACTTCTTTTTTGGATTTCTTAATTTTCGTCTGATAAAGCCGCTTTACCCGTTCAATTTCTGCCAGCGTTGCGGACCAGTGTAGTTCGGCGGCGTGACGATATCTGGCAACCATTTTTTCCACCATCTCCGGATTGCTGTCCGCGCTGCGGTGCTGACGCCCCTTCTCCCCAAAAACTTCAACAACCAGCCACTGGCTTCCGGTTCTGCCGAACAACGCCTTGCACAAACGTCTCACAGTCAGCGGGGTTAAATCTGGATCGGGATCGTAGGCAATGGTAGCAAAAATAAAGCGCAGCATTTCTGATGTCTTGTAACGCTTTACGCTGGCAGCCAGGCGTGAGGCTCGTTGCGGTGCTTCCCAGCGGTCGTTACTGTAATTAGCCACTTCAGCCAGATAATCCTTTTCAAGTTTTTCAGCCGTGTAGCACCTGCCGCCTAAAAGGAGGGCATGAAAAACCCTGGGGCAGTCACTGAATGAGGGACCAGCAGCGGTAAAATAACCGGCATAATTTCATAATGATGCCTCCGTTAGTTATGAAGGTTTACGTCATTAAAATTGCTGTTCGTGGTGTCAGTCCTATGGTCTGGCGTCGGCTGAGGATTGCAGCCGATACATCACTGGCTGCACTTCATTTTATTATCCAGATCATTCAGGGCTGGGGTGATGACCACCTGCACCAGTTTCATATTTACGGTAAAGATTACGGTATCACTTACGAGGGGGGAATTGGTTTTCCGGATAACCCGTTCCAGGTCGTGATTGATGATTTTGAGTTTGATGTCGGCGATCGCTTTACTTATGAATACAATTTCTTTGAGCACTGGATTCATGATATTCGCGTTGAAGCCATTTATGAAAACACCGAGCTGAAAACGCCATTTTGTATAAGTGGTCATGGTATGCCCGGAGCCACAGTTGCAGATGAGTTTGATAAAACCCTGGCGTTTCTTGAAGCTATCGTTAATGCAGATGATGAAACAACGATTGGTGAGATTCGCCCTTTTGCTGACGGCCTGGACGCTGTCCGGTTTAACCGCAACAAAATCAACCGGCGGCTAAGCAAACTCAACCTTGCCTCTCCAGCGCTGGAGCCTGAGGTAATTTAGCTGGGGCGTCGTCGCTGACTGCTTCTATAAAGGTATACGTTTTCAATATGTCCTTCAGTTACCCGGGAAAATATCTATAAACCTCCATAAATCGGTGTTTATGGATTATTCTTTAAATCTCTACAATGTTTAAAGACATTCCGGAGGTTTCACATGCAATATGCCTACATCAGGGTGAGCTCAGCCGACCAGAATACAGCACGTCAGGAAGAGGCATTGTTAAAGGCGGGTTTTCAGCCAGATAAAATTTATGTTGAACATGCCAGTGCTAAGGATACAAACCGACCGGAGTTGCAGAAGCTCCTTGAGCAACTGCGCCCGGGAGATACGCTTCTTGTCCATTCCATCGATCGCCTTTGTCGGAATATGATGGATATGTGTGCTGTAACAACCAGGCTTCGGGAGATGGGCGTTACCCTTATTTTTCTGAAGGAACAGCTTACGTTCAATGCAGGAATAAGCAATCCAATGCAGGAGTTACAGTTGCACATGATGTCTGCATTCAGTCAGTTTGAACGTGCTTTACTGAAAGAAAGGCAGGCTGACGGTATTGCAGCGAAAAAAGCGCGGGGAGAAAAAACAGGGCGTCCCTGCGCAGATATCAAAAAAGTTCAGGAAATTGATGAGCTCAGAAGTCGTGGAGTCAGACTCAGGATCGCCTGCGACCATGCTGGTCTCGGCGTTTCAACATATTATAAGCTTCGCAACCAGATGAAAAACCAGTAACCAGGAGATAATCTCACCACCGCCGGAGGCAATAATGAAACTGACATTTCAGATAGTTATAACCGATGAATCAGGCTCCAGTCGAACGGAAGAACTGATAAACCTGCAGAAATCAGGAGATGCCCTGAATGATATCGGATTATCAGTTTCAGAATCGAAGCAGTTGTTGGGGGCAGTCCAGAAGTCGCTGGTTCAGCAACAGGCTGACGAATATATCCACCAGAATATCCGATGTCCTCACTGCCTTACGAAGCGCAGAATCAAAGGCCAACAAAAAATCCAATACCGGACGTTGTTTGGCGTTATTCCTGTATCAGGGCTTCGGGTGTATCGGTGCCGCTGTGAAGAAAGTGCAACAAAAACAGTCAGTCTGCTCAGTGACTGGGCTGGAGATCACACTCACCCTGCACTGAAATATATAGAAACCCGCTGGGCCTCTTTGATCTCGTATGAAATGACGGTTCGTTTACTAAAAGATGTCCTGCCGGTAGGGTACAGTCTGAATGCCTCAACGGTGAGGAATCATTTATGCCGTGTGGCACAGCGTCTTGATTCTGAGGCAGAATCACATTCCGGCTTTATTTCAGGTTGCCCCCGCGACTGGGGAAACCTGCCAAAACCGGGAAAACCTCTGGTGGTGGGTATTGATGGCGGTTATGTCCGCGATCGGGATAACAAGAAACGTAATTTTGAAATTATTGCCGGTAAATCATTTTCAATCGGAGCACCGGCCGACGCACGTCGCTTTGGTTTTGTCCAGAAGAGCGACTGTCATCCGGAACGTCGGCTCATGGCACACCTCTCTGCTCAGGGAATGCAGGCTAACCAGCAGATATTCTTTTTATCCGACGGCGCGGATAATCTGAGAGAACTGCAGTTCGGTATGTACCCTGAGTCAATTCATGTGCTTGACTGGTTTCATATAACGATGAGGCTGACGGTGTTAATGCAGTATGCAAAGGGGTTGCAGGCATCAGAGCCAGCGACGGGCAGTAAGGTGTTATCGCTTCTGGAAAGCAGTAAACGATATCTCTGGCACGGTAATGTTGCCACTGCACTGGATCGCATTGACGATTGCGTTATGTATTGTGATGACCCTGAACTCAACTATGTAAACCTGAAAGCCCTGCAAAAACAGCTGGATGAGATGTATACCTACATCCGTAATAATCAGATGATGATCCCAAACTACGGAGAAATGTGCCGGTATGGTGAGCCGGTTTCAACAGCGTTTGTCGAGTCAACAATCAACGAAGTGATCGCCCGACGAATGGCCAAAAAGCAGCAGATGCAGTGGAGTAGAAAGGGCGCGCATTATTTGTTACAGACCAGAACTGCAGTCCTGAATAACGAACTACGGGACAAATTCGCCAGTTGGTATCCCGGTTGTACGATAGACGCTCAGAGTAGAGGGACGTTATCCGCTATGGCAGCATAGCTACTGCCCCAGGTTTTTTCATGCTCTCCTTATTCGCCCCGGAGCGGCTCAACGGGGCAGGGGATTAAAAATCCCCGTGCACAGGCAATTTTATTCATGTTTCCGGCCCCCCTTAATGCCCGGATCTGGCCCGGATTCAGATATGAAATTCGCTCCTTCTCTGACCTGCTATTACCACACAGGCCAGCAGATGGCAGTTCCAAGCCTGATGAACCTCAAGAAAAGGAAGATGTACCCGCCATGAAAACCTTCAACTTCAACAGAGAAGGAAACCCCAAATGCTGAACCATCAAATTTCGCACATGGTACGCCCTCCTGGCCTGAGTAACGCCTGTTTCAGAAGACGGTGAAATCAACATTATCTCTGAAGCCTGTTCAAGAAAGACTGACCACATTGCCTTCTGATTACCCTCCTTATCCCCTTTCTGAAAATGATTCAGTACAGTCTGTGTTACTACCTGAACTAATCGAAAAAGTTTACTCTCTCCGTTCACTGCCACCATATTTCTTCCGTTGACCACACCAGATCGATACACCACCTCAGGACATAGCACAATCAACCGGACATCATAACGCCCGGCCACCCATCGAATTGTTTTCAGGTACCGACACCATCCCAACAATGGCGCGCTACTAAGACAGAGTATCAGAGTATCTCCGGCACAAATCCGACTTCCTGCACGAAAATCTCGGGCCACAATTCCCCGGTCATTCAGCATAGCCATTACCCCTGTCGTTTCATAACGACTGCACCCACTTGTCCATACAACCATCAATATTACCGGGATTATTTATTCGTTCATCAATGAGATAACTTTTCACCACACTCCCCTGCTTCGACGACAGTAATGGTTTTCCAGTCAAATTCAGCTAGCCATTTCATCTGCGTCCGAAAAGTTCATGAGGGTAATTTTACCAACATAGGCTTATTTCTGACGTGGTGGCTCATAAATACATGTAAATACAATATATGTAATATCCATTACCATTCGAATTAAGAGAAAACCTTCAACAAAAATAAACATGCCCGACAAAATAAAACACTAAACACTCTGATCGCCAATAAAATACCCAACAGATAAACTGGTAAAACAACAAACATTTAAAACCAAAACCACATTACTACTTTTCCTCTGACCGCAAATGAACTGTCAACAACATCGAAAATGAAAAAGTTCATCAAGTGCGCTCTGGCATGATATATTTGAAGTTACATTGCATTTGTTATATCACGGATAAAAAGGGAGTGTTAGAAATTCTTTGTCATTCCAGTAATATACAATCAAAAAGGAATGACACATGTCCCAGCCCTTCGATTTCGACAAAGCTCTTAAGCACGCAGTTTAATCCTGTTTTTGTATAGTTCATGCCATCCGTGGCCGCCCCCTTCTCCATTGTATTGGTGTAATCACATTGACATACTGTTCTACTTACCCATGCAGGGGGGCCACATCAGTACGAACCTGCCTTGCAAACAGTCACCTCAGTGAAACACCTATAATCATCATCCCCTTCAGTACACCTACCCTCGGGTAGTTGTTGGTGCATGTCACGACGGTTCCTGCCTTAATTACATCTCCATCCCCCCGACCTAATTTCGATTTACACCTAAAGCCTTCCGGTAAAGTCCCGTAGCTGTATACAGCATCTGCGATTCCCTTTCCTGTTATTTGGTTAATTAGCGTAGCCGTTTCACCATATTTAAGATGCATGTTATCAGCCACTTCAAAACGAATTCCCTCATCACTCCGGGTGCGCAAATCTTTTCGGTTTGTTGGATACCAGAGACCTGGTAGTCTAGTCGCACCATCTACACCACCAGGGGTTGTGGTTAATTCTACGTATACAGTCCCATCCATCATATTTAACGCCGCTCCTCCAAACCAAGGGCGATTAGCATCATATATATAACTAACATTTTTTAGTATTTCGATTTCCCCTGGTCCGTTAAACGTAATTAGCTCAGCCGAATTATCATAGGCCACAGGTCCCTTAATTCGTGACACTGTAGCCCACCCTTCCGAATAGCTCGACCTTATTTCACAATCATCTCCATATTCAGTAGCACACCACGCTCGGGTCACTTGCACTGTTCCCGCACGAGGGCTCTTTACTACCCATCTATGTATTGTACTCCCAGCCTTAGGCAGGGGTATTAATTCGACGCTTGTAGCGTACACGCGACCAGTCACAACCAATAACATCAGTAGCGCTGCCGCGTATTTTGTTAAGCATTGCATAGCAGATCCCATCCGATAAATAACCAGCCAGTTCAGACATCCCATACTCAACATGGAGCTGACTGTCGACTTATATACTCCACCGTATCCATGCTGTTGCACCAGAGCGGATTACCTTTTCTGGTAATTTTGCCTGCTTTTCTGGCCACAGACAGCCAGAATGGTGGCTTTCCATTGCCCGTAGGCACCATGCCGACGCCCCCTTTCATCGAACCAGATCCCCAACCAGTCAAAGCCTTTTTCGCCCCGACTAGATCCTCAGGCCCTCATCTTGTCCGAGTGCGTCCCGATGATAACCACAGGTGCCAAATATCGATACCAAACAGAGCCTTCCACCGGTGCTGGCACAGCCAGTCCTCATTCCGCCGGAAGTCCATCACACGTACCTCACATCAAACACCACCGTGGCTGAGACCTGCCCCCCCGGAGCCCTATTCGGCACCAGTGTGAATGGCGTCAGCGTACACTCATTGCGATCCAGCCCGTTCCCCTGGCAGAACGGAGTACCGTTCAGTGGCACTGGCTGTTCATGTCCACCAACCTCCAGCCACAGTTCAGGACCAGCAATATTCTCCTGACCATCAACCAACATTCGAATACGGTTGTTCGTCACGCTTCCCTGCCGTACGGAGGCGCTCAGAGCAGTACTGACCCTCTCGTTCCCCTGTACGTCCCGACAGTTAATCACCGCTTTAAAGGAAGGATGCTGCTGCTGCCCCGGACTGAGCGAACCAAGTGTGTAGCTATAATTACCCGCCCCCCCGTCCAGTCCGGTGAAGGTCAGGTCACAAGTGGCCTGGATATTTATCAAAGTCACCGGGATAGTGATAGCAGCGTAGTTCTTCGATGCCTGCTCAACAGTTGCAGCCCGAACAGAGGGGGAAAGTAGCCAGCCGGACAACAGCCCTCCTATTAACCCTGCAACGCCAAACACTACTGCCCGTAACCGGTACGGGGTTGATACATATCGTTTCATATCAGCCTCTCTCTTTCAGAACATAGTTACCCACTCCCCCCCAATCGTTGATGGCATCTACACTGATATTCTTCATACTTGATGACAGTTTGCTGATCGCAACCTCACCAAACGGCTCCATCATGGACAGGTTCTGCTCCTCCTTTTTCATCAGCGTAAGCTCCTGACCGTTCACTTTCACCTTCGTAATGGCAAACCAGTACGGAGTGGGATTCTTCAGGTACGTGGTGCCACCCCGGTGAACCACCTCAATTTTTTTCTCAGCGTCCTTACGTCCATCCAGAAGATTTTTCGGACGATAAAACACCTTCACGCGGATGTTCATGGCAATAGCCAGTACGCTGCCTTCACCATCCTTCACTTCCGGTTTGGGTGGCACTTCCTGCACGTTCAGCCAGAACAGAGATTCACGGTCCTTCGGCAGATTGCTGTCCGTATTCATGACACGGATAATCTGCTTCTGCTTAGCCCCTACTTTAAAGAACGGGGGCTGTGGCACCATGTAGACGTCGCTCCCCTGGTCTGTGTTATCAATCCAGACCTGACCACCGTAGGTCTTCTCAGCTTTATTCGTTACTTCAAAAGAAATATTCTTCTTACCCTCTTCATAAATGAAACGGGTCCCGTTCAGCGTAAATGCAGCCATGGCCTGGCTACAGAAAGAGAACGAAAGGAGGGCAGCCAGCGCAGCCTTACCAAAATTATTCACAACGAATCTCCTGAACTTTATTCGTGTTAGCCTTCAGTCCTGCCATAGAGAAACGGCACTGTTTTCCGTTTCCTGTATTCACGCTAACCATCTTCGGCTCAGCCAGCATATTCATCAGCAGAACACCATTATTTGAAATAAATCCGGCATTCAGCCCCTGTTCCGTTTTCGCATCACCGCCTGTCAGGTAGTTGCCCTGAGCATCCTTCACACGCAGGATATAACGCAGCACACTCTCGAAGCCAAATTTACGGTAAACCATCGCCTTTTCGGTCGGCACCACGTTGTATGATGTGGTCTCAAACTCCATATCGTCAGGCACGTTATCCATGTTGATGTTGATGCTGTTCTCTGAATACTCAGACAGCCACACCACCGTGTTACCGTCGCTATTCGTAGGCATGGAGCCGTTAACAGAAACCCCCTTGACACCCGGAATACTGACAATACCCACCGTATCAGACGACTCTTTGGTAAAGAGCGGACCAGTTTCTGTCGTACCCAGCACAGAGCCGGAAACGCTGCCGGAGAAACTGGTCTGGCTGTTTCCGTGCTTGTTGTAGGAGCGGGACACGCCCATGTTGGTCTGAATGGCATCAAACGCATAGCTGGCCGATGCAGACGCACCACGGTCACCTTTCGAGCCGGCATTTGCGCTCAGGCTGTAGTTAAAACGGTCAGTCGGCATTGCTGACACACTGGTGTTGAATGTCGTGCCACCGGTGCGGGTGTACCCCACGCTGTTGCTGCTGTAATGACGGGTTCCTTTCAGGTCAAACGGCACACTCAGACTCAGTGAAACAGAGTAATCCGCCTTATCCGACCAGGTATACTTTGAGTACGATCCGTTCAGAAAGACTGAAACAGAATCAAAAACAGATGTACTGAGTGACAGCGTGCTGCCGGTATCTGAGCCCTCGCGCATCCAGTAATCCTGACGCCAGTAAGAGCCGCTCAGGTATGTGCCGTCAAAACGGTGCGACAGACGAGCTTCATAACGCGATTTCTGGTTGCCATAGCGCCAGATATCTTTCGGATTAAATTCAGCAAACTCCACATACCCTTTACTCTGGTAGCGGTACGTCAGCAGCTGCAGGTCAGTCCTGTCCGTGAAGCTCTTGGCATATTTCACACTGAAACTTTGACCGCTTTTTTCTTCCCCGTTGTCATAACTGGCCTTTGACACGTTCGCACTGAGTGACAATGCCCCCAGACCACCCAGCATCTGCGTGACACCCAGACCGCCAGCCTGATAGTCATCATTCAGAATAAATGCCGAGTTCAGCGTGGTGGTGGAGAAGCCATAGTCCAGGCTGCCCAGCCAGAACAACCCGGTGTCAGAATGGAACGCCTTGTCCAGTTCATTACTGTTGTTCTTCTTACCCATCGCCACGTTGTACTGGAACTCACCCGGACGCAGCAGCGTCGGTAGTGTGGTCACCGGATAGACCTGTTCGGTTTTGTTTCCGCTTTCATCTTCAACGGTCACCACCAGGTCGCCGTTACCCATCGGACGCAGGTCATCCAGACGGTAAGGCCCCGCCGGCACCATTTTTGAATAGACCGTATATCCGTTCTGTTTCACGGTAATACGGGAAGGCGTGGAGGCAATCCCGGAGATATCTGGTGCATATCCCCGAGATTCCCACGGGCGCATATTGCTGTTGGAGCGTAGTGCCGCACCATAAAAATTAAAATCAGAAAACAGTTCAGTACGTGTCTGGGATTTACCCAGTAACAAATCGCCCTGCACCTGACTGATGGCTGTTGAAAGCGTCAGGTCACTGGAAGTGAATTCTGTTTTATCCTTGTCATGAGACACGTTCATATTGCTGGATAACACCCAGCGCCCCAGGTTAATGGCGGCATCCAGGTTTCCAAAAGCATTCATGTCGTCATGAACAGTTTTATTAAAGTTACCGTAATATTTCAGGCGCCCACCATTCACGCCGTAATCCCAGCGTGCAGGGTCTGTTTTACTCAGCAAATACGCCTGAGGAATATTAAATTTTAATGTCTGTGCACCGTAATCAAAATCCACTTTAGTATGGGGATTACGGGTCAGAACATAGCACTGTTTTTCCTTGTCAAAGACATCATCATAAGCGTCCTGTTTCATCATCACCCCGGCGTTATCCAGCCATTCAGGGGAGAGACAAAGACGGTTATTTTTTTCATCCGCTTCCGTAATGACAAGATTTGCACGCCCGGTTCGCTCATTGTTGACGAGTACATCAACAACGTACTGACCCGCAGGCAGGGCGGAGTCCGTTTTCAGAATGGAAGGGATTACACTGGTTCCCTGAATAAAATCCAGGTTTAATTCTGTCGCGACACTAAAATGAGAATATATACTCAGTGCCAACAGAGATAATTTAAAAAGACGACGCTGTTTCATCTCTGAATATATCCTCGAGCTCAGCAAGGAGCATATACTCCGGAAATGGAGTAATTTATCCGGGAGCGGACTCCCGGATAAAAGAAACATATTAAAGCTGAGGATTACTGATAAGTAACCGCGTAAGCCAGCGCAGACTCAAAAGTACCAGCAGTACCTTTAGTTGCATTAGATTTCAGCTTTGCTGTGAGCTTGTAACCTTCGGTGTTAACCTCGTCAGCCGGGAACTCGATGTTGCTCTGATCTTTAGTAATGTTCTGGCCTGCTGTTTTAGCATTTTTCGCAACCAGTGCAACAGTGGCACCCGCAGCAGTACCGGTGGCGTTTTCCAGTCCATCGGTGCCCAGCGGACCACGGAATGCGATGGTTGCTGTTTTAGTATCAAGACCTGCACAGGTGGTGCCCGCCTTCGCTTTCAGAGCAATGTTTTTCTCCTGACCCTCTTCACCTTTTTTAATCGTTCCCAGCTGTACGATGTTGTTAACATTGCCGTCAACAACAGCATCGATGTCACAGGTTACTTCAGTCACAGTCCCCAGGAACTGAATTTCATTCTGTTGATTACCCATATCAGTAGCCGCCATAGCAGAACCCGCAGCCATAGTCATTGCAATTGCAGAAGCAATCATTAATTTTTTCATACTTATATTCTCCAGTTTATTTATCTAACGCGAAAAAGCCGACACATAATTGATGCGCCATATCCATCCCTCTTTATTTTTTTATAAAGAAGGGATATGCCGCACCCTCTGGACAACAGCCCAATAAACACACGAACAGATATTCAGCTAATGCATTGATTCATTAATAAAAAATCGCGATACAAATTATACCCTTCGTGAGGCACTACACGCGTTCTCGTAATATAAAACCAACGATGAAACAACATTATTTACATGTGATATTCGCCCCAGAGAAATAGAAAAATAACTGCGAGACACATTGTATATCTCGCAGACTTCTCTTCTGGCATACCCAAAAACCAGAAAGTCACGGAGCGCATATATAACTTTCTCACTGTGCAGCGGTGATATTTCAATGAGCATCCAGAACTGTTCTTCTGTTAATGAGGCAGAAGACAATTTGTGCTTATTAGATTTTAAGTAAAAAACACTGCGCTCTTGAGCGGATAAAGTATCTTCTGAAGTCACTTTGTTTTCAGAACTCAAAATGCACCTCGCATACATACCTGACTGCAGATATCAAAACAAAAACGAGAAAACTTCATCTACTGCGCAGCCAATGTTAACACGATCCTTTATATCGTAAATATATAAAATAACGATCTTTAATGCCACAAAAGACAACAAAAGTAGTGATTTGCTCTAAAAACAACAAAAAATACGGTTGATTATCACACAGCAACATATTGATATAGTTAAAAAGATCGATTTTTTTATAAAATACAAAACATTTACCCAAAGAAAAAATCATAAAAAAAACAGATGTAAGTCAAAATAATGTTTCTAAAAAATAGAAACAAAAAAACAAAAAGGCATAATCATCATATATAACGATGAATTAATTTCTATTGTTACAATATGAGAGAAGTGGTAGAAGCGACTTGGGTAAATATTTATCGGAGCCATACTATTTGTCGAAGTTTAAGGAAAAAAGAAGTTTTCCCTGTGACCCACCTGTAAGGACTTCGGATGTATCTGTGCTACAACAGTTGGTCTGTCAGAACTTCCCCAGACCTGAAATCGCAGGACCTTTTTGAATTCGTATTGAATGAAATGTATACTTATATCTATAATAATCAGATGATACACCCAAACTACGAATAAATACGCTGGAATAGCGACCCGATTTCAACAACGTTTATCGGGTCAACAATCAACGAAGTGATCGCCAGGCAAATGGTAAAAAAACAAATGCTGTGGCGTAGAAAAACTGCGCATTATTTGTTACAGACCAAAACTGCAGCCCATCATCAGTTCATCAGATGAGGACTTCTTCAGCACGGACAACCGTGATATGTAACGCACTGACTGATGGTCAGATAACTAAGCTCATAAATCTAGCACCCACTTCGTTGATTTTGTTAAATCCGGTAAGGAGCAGACCATTCGCGATCCGCTCCTGCCTGTTCAGATGTTTAACGGATTCAGAAAGTGTACTTCACACCCAGCATGGCTGAGGTATCACTGTATCCCTTGTCACCAGCCTGCACCCCCACATTACCCCACAGATTCAGACGGTCATTTATCTGTCCTTCAACACCGGCTTTCACTTCCCCGATATTGCGGGCACCGTCC
>ERZ1034865.423-NODE-423-length-27070-cov-8.601740_pt1 | contig 27070 bp, 34 predicted proteins | sample MGYA00520632_ERZ1034865 | MGnify/ENA primary metagenome ERZ1034865 (study PRJEB33766, sample SAMN09781738) | gut metagenome | biome: gut microbiome | host: Homo sapiens | place: Madagascar | study: EMG produced TPA metagenomics assembly of the PRJNA485056 data set...
ATAGTATATACGTGTCGTGTGTGCAAGGAAGGAAAAAAACATGACGAAAGAAAAAGAGCCTAAGTTGAGTTTCAGCGTAGACCCGAAGAAGATGGAAAATAAAAATTGTGATTATAATGCGATGGGTAGTTTAATGCTGGATACCAAGTTGGAGAAAGACAATACGCGAGTGCTGTCTATGAAGGAGAGTCGCGCTAGGTTGAAAAGCGTTGGCTTGACTAATTATCAGATTAAGAACGTGTTAAGTTGCTTTGAATCTTTGGATGTTATTCAGATAAACGGTATGAATGTTATTGTGCAGCCAGTAGAAGGACAGTATGTGACTATTCCGGTAGATACGGTTAGGTTTTGTTTAAGTTCGCTGAGTGCGGATTGCTTTAAGACATATTGCTATCTTAAAAGATGGTACCAGCTACACGAAGCGTTCTTTGAAGGTAAAGAGAATTACTTCTTTTCCCGCACTGAAATTTTGAAAGCTCTTGGATATTATAAGGATGCGAGAAATATTCGTAGGGTAGATGAATTTCTGATTGTGCTTAGGGATGTTGGACTTATTGAATACGCGGCGAAGGCTATGTATAGGAAAGGAAAGCGCGGTCTTTATACTGAACTTTATAAAGTAAACGATTATGCTCATGCTCAGAAAGAGTCTATTGAGAATACGTTAAGAGAACTTAAAGTATTTACCGAGTACAGTGAGTCTGGTTGGTTGACTTTGCAGCAGGTAAAAGAATGTTATGGAAATCTAGACGAACCTGTTGGCGATCAGTGGCTTAAACACTTGGCTAGGTCTAGGGGAAATGAAGAAAAGATAGATGCTATCTTGTCTTTATCTAAGAACAAGCTGAATCTTGATAGGTTCTGTGATAGTTATTTAGAAAATGGTGCAGAACTGATTAGAGAAGCTGTCCAAAAGCTAGAGAGAAAGCCCATATAGGGTTAAAAATGATTACATTAACTGATGGTGTGAAGTGGCGTATTTTACCAGTTCAGCAAACCAATGTCAAGAAAAAATTTTTAGCCCAACCTTTTTAATTTTCGATTCCAATTACAAAAACGAATTTCATTTCCAAATGAAAACGATTTCCATTTCGTTTTTCATTTTCAAAACCAAATTCATTCTGAAAAAGTTCTTGCGGCCAGTGAAAACTTATAGTATAATATAATTAAAGAAAGGGAGAGGATAAGAAACCTCCCATGGGTTCCAAGAGAAAGAAGATTAACATGACCCAGTTCGAGATTTACAACACCATCAAGTCTGCCATGTCTGACAACGCCGAGGTGGTTGAGTTCTGCGACAAGCAGCTTGCTGCTATTGAGCGCAAGCGTGCCAAGGACGCTGAGAAGTCCGCAGAGAAGCAGGCTTTCCTTGACGAGATTTACGCAGCTCTCAAGTCTTTTGACGAGCAGGCGGGAGTCACCTCCAAGACCGTAGCCATGCACATGGGCGAGGATGTCAGCTCCCGCAAGGTCGCAGCCAACATGCGTTTCCTCGTTGAGGACGGTCGTGCCGAGAAGGTGGCAGTGAACAGCAAGACCTTCACGTACAAGGCTCTGTAGCGAAATATTTAATAGGTAGGGTCTACTTATTAGAGTTTTTAATTAGAAGGGCCGTGGAGTCCATTTGACGAGACTCCCGGCCTATTTTAAGAGATAGAAGGAAGTAAGCATATGCGGCACACCTACTATGATATGACAGGTAACGAGCATACCATAGAGATTCCTGACGAGTATATCGAGTCCAAGAGACAGCAGGCAATACTCAAAGCAAGTGCGGTCAACCTCTATCTGCTAGAGCATGGCATCGAGTATGACGCAGCTTACAGACCCGATACAGACAAGAAGGAGCAGAAAATGTCTGAAAAGCGTTTGATTATGAATTTCATTGCTTACGCACTTGGAGAGCTTACCATGACCATCGGTGACTGGGAGGATTCCCCGCATGGTATCGAGGTCGGCGATGATGGTAAAATCCGATTCATTCTTAATTCCAAGACGTATGAAATGTCTATGGTATGCAAGCGTAAGCCTAAGGCAAAATAGGATTGCGGCCAAAATTTTTGGGCAGGAAAGTGTAATTTATGTCTTAATAAAAACATATATTAAAAAACACATTTTAAATGTAACTAATTTAGTCACATTTCCGCATTGATTTTCACTTACAAAGGCATGTGCTGCACGCTTCTTTTTCTTCTGTCTCTTGGCTTATGTGAGCCTGTTTTATGGCGCGCCTTTGGCGCTTAATTCTCACTTTCTATTGGCTCTAGAAGTCACACAGGGGTACGCAAAAACGATTAAAATTCATTTTAGAACGCTCTTGGCTTACGCCCGTGCCAGTTCTATCCCTTCTCGCCATATAGGCGGGAAGGGATTTTTTTATTTAATTTTATGACGCGCAAGCGCGCCGAAGGCGATTGACTTTCGTTTTAGGATTTTGCGGGCGCTGGGCTAGCAAGCCCCATTTCTACACATTTTCGCCATATAGGCGCAACGGCGGCGGCAGTTCCAAATATGGTATTATTGTATAGTATTCCTCTATTATAGTATACCATACATTTTCTGATTTGTCAAGACCCTTCACCAAACTAACACGGAATCTCCATAAATAATAGTTAGGTACCGCACAACGATTCGAAGTTAACCTAGGGTAACACTTGCTCGGGTCGTGCGGTACCTAACTTAATTTTTTTCTTGTGTGCGGCCCTGTAATGGCCCTAGAACGGGCGATAGCCAAAAATGCCTAGGAACCCAAGGGCATAGGGTGCAGGGCCGTTAAAACGCGTTTCAGGAGGCCAAAAAGTTGTGTAAAAGTTGTGTTTTTGCTTGAAAAATCTTGACAATAAGGTACCTAATCGTGTAAAATCGACCCAACTATGGAATTTCTGTGAATTTTTTTAAAATATCTTGACTTTTCCGCACGTTTGTGCTAGGCAGGGCAATCTTTTCCTACCTTTTTAGTAGGAATTAAACGCAAAAGTAAAGCGCCCTACTTTAAAAGTAGAGCGCTTTTATTTAATTGTGTTATTTTATTGTAAATTGCGCTAGTAGCATTTGCGCGCATTGCGTAAGCGTTTCGGCGTTTTCAGTTTCCCCGCTAGCGTAGGCGTTGCCGCCTAAGCGCGTTAGCGTGTGAATTAGGTCGTGTATCTCAGTCGGCACTAATACCACTTTGCCGCTTTTCATACAGTTGGTGTGATGTGCTTCTAGCCCCACGCCTAGGCGCGTTAGCTCATTGTCGGGCTTGTTCCCGAACGCCGCTATTAGCGCTTTGCGTCTGTAACCGTCCAACTAGTACCATCCTATGCCGTTGTATAGGTGCAATGTGGGGAGGGCTTGCGCCCTCCCCTAGACGCTACGCTACGATAACATAGGCGGTCTTGTTGTTGATGGGTGCCGCCTTGCGTACGCGCTTCTCTGCAAGCAGAACGTTCACGACCACGCCCGCCTTGCTGAACGTCTTTACCTCGTTGGGGTGCTTGCCCATAACGTCATTGAGCGTGAACGGCTCACCGTCTGCGAATTCTGCCGCAACCTTTTCGGCAAGCTCCTTATTCAGCTCAGCCGTTTTAGACGGAGCCTTGGGCTTGGCAGCATTCTCCTTGAGAACGTGGAACTTGTGAGAGACCTTGCGGGCAAGGTTTTCAGGCGTGTGCTTCTCGGGGTCATAGTTGTCCCCAAGCGCGGACTTGATAACCTCGGGTGAGACTTCGCCCGCCACGTTCACGAGGGCCGCGAACATCTGATAGTCGGTGAACTGGAACTTGGTGCGAGTGGTAGCCATAGCTAACCCCTTCCGTCCCCGAGACGCGAGTGAGCCGCCGTTCAGCTCTTTTTTCTCTGTCCCCTTTGGACAACTATTACTTTACTATTGCATAGACTTTTTGGCAAGAACTATTTTAAAAATTGTGTTTAAAATATGGAAACCCCAGGTAAATGGGCTAGTTTTTTCAGATTCTCAAAATATCGGCACTGTAGCCAGATAAAGCAAAATGAATAGAATCAGGCCATTTGCGGCAAAACTTGCATGAAAAAATTTGGGTTTCGGGTTGTGTTATGTTTGTGTTTTTCTGAAAATTGTCAAAAGATTTTTCTTGACAAACCTATTTGGGTGGGTGTAAAATTTTTGACCCAACCTCGGGTCTACGGTTGTTTAAACAAGTGTATTTAAAACGTTTTAATAATCGAAGCGTTTCAATTGTCTATTTTAATTAGTTAGGTACATAACAATGATTTATGGTTAACTATGGTTAACTTCTTGCCGGATAATGCGGTACCTAAATAAAAAAATATCGCCATAGAAGCCATGAGACGCGTTTTAAAGCCCTATTAGGGTAAAAGCCTTATTTTAATAAAAGGGTTTGCCGCACGCCCTAAAGCCTTAGAATCGCTCTAGCTCTTGGCAAAAGAAAAGGGGAACCGTTAGGTTCCCCAATCTCTAAAGCTCTAGCACTTTAAACGCCGCGCTTGCGTCTCTCCAACCTTGACCACGTGAGCCGTGGCGCGTTTTCTTGTGCTTAGCTTTGGCGGCAAGTAGAATAGCCGCCTCAATTCGCGCGTCTGAAAGCGCGGTGTGGTCTTCTGTAAAATCGTGCTCCTTATTGATGAAACGGTACACGCTTTCCGCACTAGTTGACGGGTTCCCGCTAGGCGTAAACGCGCCCGTCTCGATACAATACTTTAGATAGCGCTTAGAACTAGTAATGTTACTTGCGTAGTCCCAAACGTCTTTAAGTCGTAGCTTAAAGGGCATGAACCATGTGGCGAAACCGTTTGAATACGTGCGCAACGTATTGTTTAGTGCTATTTCGTCAAACCGACAATTGTACGCCCATGCGCTTTTAACGTTGCACTCTTTACAATCAGCCTTGAACGTGCGCCAAACCTCATTAAAGGACGATTCAACCCATTCGCCCGTCTTAATTCCCTCAAGATAGGTAGGGATTTTATCTGCATAGTAGGCGCTTTTCATAAGGTCAATTTGATAAAACGTATCGGTGACCACGAACGAACGCTCACGAATAGCGTTATTGTCGTTGTCGCGGATAGTATAACCAAAGTCGTAAACCAAAGACGTCTCGGGGTGCGCTTTATTATCCTTGTGATTGACAGTGGGCGCGGTCTCACAATCCAAAACACAAAAGTTAGCCATCTCAATACCTTTCAACTAGGCTTAATTTATTACACTAACTAGTATAGCGTTTTTTGTGGTTGCGTCAACCGTTTATTATTCTACATATTTCCAACAAAAACCGTAAGCGTTGTCTCTTCTGCCTTTGCAAGCGGCTGTAATGTTACAATGCCCGTCACGTTTGCCCAACCATCTCTCAGCGTCCGCAACACCACCAAAACGTTTAAGCGGTTGTTTTGTTTCTTTATCTAACATTAAAACAGGAGCCGCTAACGTAATACCAATTCGTTTATTTCTAGTACCATAATTTGAATTTAAATAAGGCGTTGACCATTCAAGATTAGAAACGTCATTATTTTTTGGGTTTTCGTCTAAATGGTTCACTTGGTCATAATTGTTTGGGTTTGGTATAAACATTCTTGCCACTAGTTGATGCACTTTAAAATATCGTCTTTTGCCTTTGTCGCAAAACGTAACATTTGCATAACCCGCTTTATCTATTTTGGGTTTAAGAAAAATGCTACTACATTTAGAATAAACCCGTCCATCTGAATAAATTATGTAATTTTTGTTGTCTGGATATTCTTTTGATAAAACCATAATTTACCTCCTTTGTCAATAATTATAACATAAAATTCATAATTTGTCAAGTGCCAAAGTTTACCTTAGCTAACTTAAGGTACCTAACTGTAGAGAACGTGTAAGTCATAATGAGTGGGCTATGTTCGGTGCCGTTGTCCTCCCGACTAAGGTTAGTATAGCACTTTTAGGACGTGCCGCACGCGAGAAAAAAGAAAAAGTTTTTCTAATTTTTCTCTTGCTTTTAGTTGTGTGTTGTGGTAAAATCGCCGCCAACTATGGTTAGACGGTTTCACGTGAAACCATGATAAGAAAAGGGGAACGTTTCCGCTCCCCTAACTCTATTCTAGCTCTTGGATAATAAGAGATTCTAGCGCGTCTAGCAAAGTAGTATCGTCTTTAATACGTACCGCTCTACCGCTTGACGTATCGCGTTGCCAACCGTGAACGTTTGCACTTTCATCGTCAAACAAAATGCCGCCCTTGTAGTTAGATACGCGCCATTTGTTAGTGCCATGTTTTACAACGTGGACGTTTCGCAAGTCGATAGCAGGGTAATACTTGCGCAACCATGCGCGTTTATTCTTGCGTACCGCGCTATCAAACTGTTTCGTGGTTTCGCCCTTTGCCAACCAACTTACGACCTCGACCGCATAACCGTAGCCCTGTAAGGCGGCAAGCAAACCGTTTAGCTTCTTGTAGTCTCCTAAAGGCTTGGCGATTAAGTAAGGCGCGGCGTTGCTGTTCTCAAGCATAGGCAACCAGCCATTCACGCCGTAAAGGTCGCAAATGGTACCGTCTAAATCTAGAACAATAGCTTTCATAAAACCACCTAAAATAGTAGGACGTGGAACGTTTGCCCCACGTCCTAATTGTATCAAATGTTTGCGATTAGTGCAACTGAATAAAAGCGTTTGCGGCAATAAGTCCAAACGTTAGCGCAAACATAAACCAACCCTGCACTTTATCAGCTCTTGGACGGTCTAATTTAACATTTCGCGTAACAGTGATAGCATTTGCGAGTAACCATGTACCTTGGCCTAAAAAGTAGTTAACGCCAATAAGAATCTGCCCAACCACTGTAAGGAATAAAACAACGTATTGCACGTTTTCCCACGTAACAATTTTTTTCATCTATCTGTATCCACCTTCAAAGAGCCGGGTAGGGCTTGCGCCCTACCCTTTAACTAACTAAAGACGTTTACCCTTGCAAATGTATTCAAGGTTAACGTTGTAGTCGAACTCTTCGCCCAGCTCACGCACACGCCAAACAGAACCGTCAAGCTCTTGAGCGTCCGTACCGCCATCAAGACGATCGGCAGCAATAGCAGCGGCAAGATTCTCTTCGTTTTCCGCTTCAACGATAAAGTTCTCATAATCGTCAAGCATCGAACCCGCGCTAACGCCGCTCACAGAAACAAAATACAACATAATAAATGTCTCCAATTCTAAAGGTGGTGGGCGGGGTATTCCCCGCCCTAGCCATCAGAAACTAACGCGCCTTGTAAACATAAAGGACGTTAGTACCGTTCGACTTAAACACCATCGTGTCAACCTCAAAGACCTTAGCCTTAATCAGACGGTCGAAGAACTCTTTGAGAGTGTTGCGCGTATCTTTATTATCAAGCGTAACATAGGTGTTACCTCTATACCAATCACGAACCTTGCTAGTTTTGATAGCTCCAGAACGACCGCACAAGTCGGAGAACGTGAACCATTCATCACGATTTGCGTCGAGGAATGCAACAATCAAGTCAAGCGCATTTGCTTGAGTATCGTTCATACCGGCAGGCGCGTTACCAACCAAACCAGAAGTACCAACCGCCGCACGGTAAAGTGCATCGAAAGCCTCGTCTGAAAGCTCAACTCCCGTGGCAAGTACACGCGTCTTAGTGGTGTTGTACTTGTCGGTGTGGGACTGAGCTGCGAGACTGAGAGCCTTATTGTACTTCTTTGCGTTAGACATTGCTAACTCCATTCCGTCCCCGTTCGGGCGGGCTAGCCCTTTGCTAGCTCCTTACGCCCTCGCCTTTGGACAACTATTATTATGCGGTAAGCTGCCTAGTTTGGCAAGTACCAATTTGCCGCACACAATTCCTCCATAACTTTCAGGATGGGACTATTTTTATTTTTCTCAAGTTTTTTTAAATTGACGCTTGGCAAACGTTTCAGGCTCGTGTATAATTTTCTCCCAACTATGGGCTTTTTGTGGATTCATTTTCATGTTTCACTCAATGTTTCACGTGAAACATTTTCAGATTCAAAATCAGATTCAAAATCAGATTCAGATTCAATTTTCAAATCTGAAATCGTTTTCAGATTCAATTTGAAATTAGATTAAAAATCGTTTTCAGTCTCAAAGCAAAAAGGCAGCAATTTAAAATCGTCCTGCTTTTGTCTCACGCGATACAACACAAAAGTACGCCTAGTTTCGGGATTGTGGGCGCTGTGTAGAGAAAACTTTTTTAAAAAATCTCGGCAAAAACTCTTGACAAAGCTGTACGCATGGTGTATAATTTCGCGGCCATAAATGGCCTTTTTGTGGGCTTCGCCCTTTTGCATGGTCAACCAGAAAAGCAACTAAAACAGTTGCGTGATTGTGCGGCGCTTGGTCGAGGTTTCAGGATGCCGCCAACATAAGCGTTAGCCATTTGCCGCACGTCAGTGTCCACGAACTCAACCTTTCCCGCGCCTGTGCCCTCGCAGTCGATGTAAACAAAACCAGCGATTCGCACTATTGCATCCACGTTATCAATCAGATAGTGGAATGCATCATTGCAAGCACTGCCAAACGCACGGTATTCGTTAAACATGTCGGACAGGTCGAGCGCGCTAAGGTTCAGGTTGCCGTGCAAGTCCTCATCATCACAAACACCGTTGAGCACGTGCTGCCATGCATCCGCTGCATCCATGTCCCAGCTGTCGAGTTGGAAGAACTTACGCGTGCGGTCGGTACGGGTCTGATTGTTCATGTTAGGCTCCCTTGCCCTCGAATCTGTACGGGACTCTTGCCCCGCACCAGCTAGTATACAGCATGTTGGTTTAATCAGACTCGACTTTTTAAAAAAATTGTTGCCCCGTTGGGTCATCTGTGCAATAATATTTCTAGCGGGCAATGCCGCCCGCTCCGTTTCAAGGAGTACTAGATGAAGTTCAAGCACGCAAACACTAGTGAGATTATCACCGCCGCCCTGCTGGTTGTCGTCATTGCCCTACTTGCCGTTGTGCTAGTGTCCATTCCGCGCCCTCATACGTGCGGCAGGTGCAGCGCTAGGACTTATGACGTGTATACCATCCGCGCCGACACAGATGACGGGTTATTAGATGTATGCCCCACGTGCTACGCCGAAGCTCGCATTAACGACTACCAAAACGGTATCCAGTAGTTATCAGTAACCATTATCAAAAAGGAGTTTTAAAATGAAAAAGTCCACTGTTCGCCTGCTCGCCCGTTCCATCCGTCCGCTGTGCATCGCACAGGCTACCACTAACGCGGGGCATGTTCTGAGCGTCTGCGTTGCCGCTCACGGGGACGTTTTGACGTTAAAGGCTATTAGGGACGGTCAAGCCGTCCGCGCCCTGTCAGTGGCGTTTGAGGGCCGCAAACCGGTACTTGATAGCACTGTGTCCGCTATCGCGTCCCGTTTGGTCAACGACCTAGAAGGTTACGACCGCGACAGCGTAGAGACGTTCGCCGATGCTTTAGTCAGCGGGTGGGACTTCGATTATTCCGCGCACGTGGGCGCGGCTCTCGACCGAATCGCGGCGGCTAAACTGTTGACGCGCTAACGGGTCAGCCCCCCCCCTATGGGGGGGGCGTTTCCGGCGTTATCCTGTTTTTTCCCAGGGTACGCCCCGCCCTGCACAAATTACCGACCTCAGTTATTTTTTGAAATACCATAATACGACTTTGCGCTAAGCTCCGTATTATGAGGATTTTCGCAGACCACAATAAGCCTATCACTTTCCTCTTCATTCTCTCTATTGGCCTTCTTGACATTTCCGATTACGGCATTAAAAAATTTTCACGAAACTATTGAAAAGCGCTGAATCTTTTGCTATAATATATACAAAACTAACCATAGCGCCGTTCCCAGTCGGCTTAGGAGCTATCCTAAATCAAAAAACCCCAATGAGGTGAATAACTGGGTTTTAAACGTTACAGATTTATTCTGCCGTGAGAAGTGTTGATGCACTCTCACTTGCACCAGAGCATTTCTGTAGCCAAGCGGTCTTGCGTTGGTTTATTAGTTTACATGAGACGAACAGTAGCTCTACTGTGCCGCATACAGAGGGGATAGGATACTCTTGGAAAAGGTAGCACATCCAGTAGGTTCCATACAAGGGGAGAGTGAGTATGGGTAATAGTGCATAATTTTCCATACACTTTTCATAGGTATAACTATATAAATATAAACTAGCTTTAGTGCGCTCCGCTGTGCAAGACGCAGCGTATCGCATTACACCAATAGATATACAAACAGTGTATATTGACGCCCGTTGCCCTAAGCAACGGTGCGGCAATCCAAAGCAGCACCATGATACATGTAATCATTTGCGGCCAAAATTTACAGGTGTAACCATTTTATGGGCAAAAAACGGTAATCGCATTGGCCGCACACTTAAATATAATATACCTAGAAAAATATTAAAAATTTTCTAGAACGCACTTGCGCTCCATCCATTTTTATGGTATAATATGATTGCAAATAAACCAATAGAAAAGAGAAGGAGAACAAGACATGGCACTTGACTACACATTGAAGACACAGGAAGAAAGACTTGAATGTGTGCGGGAAACCATTGCGACCACTTCTCAAGAGAATCTAGATGCAAACTACCTGCGCGTGATGACAGATTACCTGCTCTTTGCCGCAGACAGAAATCAAACCAAAAAGGAAAAGAAAAAAGAGCGCAGTATTATTACGAAGAATAGAGAAGCAACCGTAAACAAACGACAGATTTCTTTTGAGGAAATGGTTGAGAATATGGAAAATGGCGAGGACGGCATTTATGCGCTCGTTAACAATGATAAGAATCAAATTCTAGACAATAAAGATAGTATATCAGAAGAAGACCTAGAGAATATTCCTGGTATGCGGGAATTCAATTCAATTATCACATCACTCAAACGACAATTTCTTTCTGCTACTGGAAAGCAACGTTATTATCTGAAAAAACAAATTATCGAGACATATCAGCAGATGTACCTGTTAAAACAGTCTGTCAAGGGCTGGCCTGCCAAGTCAAAGGTTTCAGCACAGCTAAAGAACATGGCACATATGGATTTGTCTGAGAAAATTTATTTCGATTCACGTGGATACCCAGTATCTAATGGAGTCATTTCATTATTTAATCCAGTTCATATTTCATTCCTACTTACATACTATTCATCAATTAAACAGGAATGCTATACTGATCTCAATTGCGATATGCACTGGGAACTTCTAGACTTTGAGAATTTAATTGAACAGACATTCAAATCTAAAGACCAGACAACCGCTATGTTATATGACCTTTTGATATGGAAGATTGACGGCAAATCAAATGACGAGATATGCGGCATGATGGAGAAGGAATATGGCGTTTCGCATACCGCGCAATATTTCTCAACGCTATGGCGCAAAAAGATTCCAAAGATGATTGCGGAACAGGCTCAAAAGAATTATGTTATGTGGTATTACACAAATGTGGAATATGGGCAATGGAAAAAATGCGGAAAATGCGGAAAGACCAAATTGGCACATCCTTTATTCTTTTCAAAGAATAATTCCGCGAAAGATGGCTTTTATTCTACATGTCGTGAATGCCGCAAATCTAAAAAGAAATAATATTCTAACCCACTTCTTCCTTCTATTGGTTGGAGTGGGTTTATTATATAGAAAGGAGATTTATGGCAGACGTACCTATGAAAACATGCGCGAAATGCGGAAAAACTAAAAAAGAAACTGATTTTTATAAGATACCTAATACAGATGAAAGATGTGACCTTTGCAAGACTTGCTTGACAATGTATATTGATAATCGCCGCCCAGATACCTTCAAATGGATTTTAAAAAAGATGGACGTTCCGTATATTGAGAAGAAATGGGTTGAGCTTGCAAACAAAAGTTACATGAAGAATCCAGCTACTTTTGGTCCAATGTCAGTTATCGGAACCTATCTTCGTACTATGAATATGGACCAGTATAATAATTTGAAATATGCTGATTCTGAAAAAATAAATAATGAGAAATTCCAGCAAGCTAAGAAAGAGCAACAGAACATTAAAGGCACATCTTACGATGAAGAATTTGAAAACAGACTCCTAGAGAGCCTTAAAGCCGGTGAGATTTCACAAGCTGAATATAATACAATGAGTCGAAAAAGTGTCCTAGACCGTATTAATGAGAAGATGCGGCAAGGAGAGGAAGAGGTTGCGAGCAACCCTGATAGTGTGCTTGATAACAAGGAACTTGAAGTTCCAGAGAATACAGTTGATTCAGATGAAATCAAGAAAAACGCTGATGTTATCAGTGCGGCTAAAGATGTTGAGCAAGAGTTTTTAGCAAAAAAAGCTGAGGAAGAAAAGAAAAAAAAGCAACCGAAAGAAGCAGAAGAGTCTGAGCCACAAGTGCTTGACCTTATGCCTGACGTTGCTTCTTCTCTTGGCGTAAACCCAGTAGAGAATATTAGTAATGCGCCACTAGATATTACTGGTGAAATGCAAAATGACTTTATTCCAGATGTTGCGCGAATTGATGAAGCGCAAATTACAGAAAGTCTTACAGAAGACGATATTAAATATCTTTCTCTTAAATGGGGTCTTTTATATAAACCATCTGAATGGGTTAAGATGGAAGAATTATACCAGAAGTATGCGGCGGATTATGAGTTATCTACAGACCGTGAACAAGTATTGAAAAATATCTGTAAGACCGATTTAAAGATGAATCAAGCCCTAGACGTAGGTGACATTAAGACATTTAAAGACCTACAGGGAGCCAATGACATGTTGCGTAAGTCGGGTAAATTCACTGACAGCCAAAAACAGGAAGAGAAGAAGAGAGACATTGACTCGATTGGTGAGCTTGTTGCATTTGTAGAATCTAAAGGTGGAATTATCCCAAGAAAAGATGACCCAATCAATGTGCCGCAAGACAAGATTGATTTTATCATCAACGATATGAAGAACTATACTGACAATCTCGTAAAGAACGAGCTTGGCCTAGGTAATCTTATTGAGTCTTATATTAAGAAACTTGAAGAGAATAAGGCCAAGAGCGTAGATGAAATTATTGCAGAGGGCATCAAAACCGATGAAGATAACGCAGTTACTGATGAAGAAGCTGCGGACTTCCAGCAATTCCAAATTGAAGAACGCGAGGAAGAAGCTAAGAGATTGGCAGAGCAGTATGGCGCTGAGTAATTTATTGAAAATTGCGGCCCATGATAAAAAAAGCGTTGCTGAAATTGACCCAAAAAAGATTGAGGATAATTTAGATAAATATCAACGTATTATTGCCTATTGGCGTATGTATCCAGATAAATTTGTAGATTATATGGCTTCACTCAATCCTAATAATAAGTTTCAATTTTACCCAACTCAGCGTATGATTTTACGTATCAATATGCGATATAGAACCGTCTATGAAGTATTTAGTCGAGGATTTTCCAAATCTTTTATGGCTGTTTTGTCTTTAATGGTCAAGGCAATTCTTTATCCAGGTTCTACTTTAATTACAGTAGCAGATGCTAAAGGTCAGTCAGCAATGATTCTTCAATCAAAGATGCAGGAGATATGTAAGTTAATTCCCGGACTAGCAAGAGAAATTGTTTGGGATACACGAGGAACTTTGGCAAAGACAAGTCAATCGAAAGATGAAGTAACATACAGTTTTCGCAATGGAAGTACAATTAAGAACGTAAGCATGACTTCTGGTTCTCGTGGTTTTCGTGCTCAAGCTGTACTTACAGAAGAGGTAGCAACTATTACAGACCAGCAAAAGTACGAAGAAATCATTGCGCCTATGCTCGTTATTTCTAGAAAAGTCAATGGTAAAGTAGACCCAGATGAAACGTTGAATCAAAACGATATTTACGTTACAAGCGCAGGATTCAAAGGTACTTATGCTTACGACAAACTAATTGACGCGCTGTGTCGTATGGTGTCAAGTAATGGATATGATTCTTTCATTCTAGGAGGCGATTGGCGGGTAAAAATACTGGTGCTCGCCTAAAATAATTTGAACTCTTTGACAAAGAGGGTGGCTTAGGCCGCTAACGGTGAAAAGAAAAAACTTGACACCGTGCTAAACTTATAGTAATATAAACATAAGTAAGTGTAGAGACTATTGGCGATGAATGTAGCCAAGTACGATAGATTTAGTCACTATTGGAAGTGAATTACTCATAGGAGTTGAAAAATGTATAAAGATATTGTTTATAAAGGTAAATTAACAAACTACAAAGTAGATGAAAATGGTAATGTTTTAAGTTTATTTAGTAATAGAATCCTTAAACCAAAACTAAAGAAAAATGGCTATCAAGAATATTGTTTATATATAAATAAGGAGAAAGTTAATTTACTTGCACATCGTATTGTTGCAACTGCTTTTATAGACAATCCAGATAATTTAGAAACAGTAAATCATATAGATGGTAATAAAACAAATAATTGTAAAGATAACTTAGAGTGGTGTTCATATAGCGATAATGAAAAACATGCTTGGAAAAATAATTTAAATAATTCAGAAGCCACTGATAAAGCTGTGCTTCAATATACTATGAACGCAACTTTTATTAAAGAGTATAAAAGTTGCGCAGAAGCAGTTAGAGAAACTGGAATCAAGCATGTGCATTGTGCGGCTAAAGGCGCAAGGAAATCTGCTGGTGGATACTTGTGGAAATTTAAATATGAACAACCGTTAAAAAATACAGGTAATAAAAAATCAGTTACACAATATGATTTATGTGGAAATATTATTGCTACATACGATAGTATTAGCGATGCTGCTAGAGCAACAGACATTAATAGAAAATGTATTAATGACTGTTGTAACAAGAAAATAAAGACTAGCGGTGGATACATTTGGAAATTCTTATCAGAAGAGATAGTCCAATAAATTTCAATGAAAATTGACCAGTAGTCGAAGGATTACAGCCAGCAAACTACATTCAAGCCCAAGAGACAGGCAACTCGATGGACGAGATTGGCTTTGAACGTGAATACGGGTCCGTCTGGTCAGGAACTTTAGACGGTGCGTTCTTCGACATGAATAAGTTTGACAAACACAGGATTATTAATCTTGCCAAGAATGGATACGACAAGGGACAAAATAGAGACACATTCTACGTTATGGGCGTAGACGTAGGCCGCCTTAACTGCCCGACAGAAATTGTAATTATTGAATCTTCTCCTGCAAGAACAACAGGCGTTAATGATAAAAAGATAGTGAACATCTTCACTCTGTCTGAATCTCACTTTGAATATCAAGCCATTAGAATTAAGCAATTATTTAATGCGTTCAAGTGTGAAGCCATCGTTTTGGATGCGAACGGGTTAATTAACTAGCTCGTGTAAAACTTTTTTAATTGCGGGGAAGTCCACAAGTGTGGATAATCCGCAGCCAATATCAAATCATAAAGACTTTTTTTGGAGGTCTATAAACATGAGAACAATAAAAATTACAAATGCTAAATATCCGCTGGCAATAGATTATTATATTACTGATACCGGTGATGTAATTTCTGGTAAATATAATAGAAAGTTATCTACTGCATTAGATAAAGACGGATATGTTAAGGTCACGCTTACTTCACCCGGCAAGACACGTCATCGTTATTCTGTTCATCGTCTTGTTATGGAAAATTTTTGTCCAAGAGATGATATGTCGGAATTACAAGTAAATCATATAGATGGGAATAAACAAAATAATAACTTATCTAATCTTGAGTGGTGTACTTGTAAGCAAAATATTAAGCACGCCTGTGAAAACGGTTTACGGCATGACCAATCTGGTACAAATAATAATGCTAGTAAATATTCAGAAGAAACAATTTTACAAGCGATTGAAATGCTAAAAAGTCATAAATATACTGGCGCATATATTGATAATTATTTTGGTTTTCCATCTGATTATGCCAATATGATTCGCAGGGGCGAACGATGGACTTGTTTAACAAAAGATATTGACTTTAGTAATTAATTAAAATTTTATGATTTGATATGGTTCAACGACTATTCCGTAAGGAAGTACATAATAAGTTATTGATTATGGAAATTTGAAAGTACAATTATAATTGTAAAGATATAGTCTAATCTATATAGTAATATATAGCCGAATACGGTATTCAGAATAGCGAACTGAATAGAATATAATGTAGGCGTTGGACTGCTCGATTATCTAATTACAGACCAGAACGACCCAGAAACAGACGAGCTTCTTCCTAATATGGGTATTATCAATCTCGACGATATTCCTAACGAACAAGACCGCAAGAATTATAAATCGTTTGAGAATGAAAACACAATCAAAAATGCAATTTGGATGATGAAAGCAAATGCTCCAATGAATACAGAACTGTATTCTTACACTCAGACGCAATTGCGCAACGGTAAATTAAAATTTTTAATTGACTCAAATACAGCTAAGAATAAGCTCTTGCAGCAAGCGCAAGGAAAGAAGATGTCACCATTACAGCGTCAGGATTATTTGCGGCCATATGTTGCCACGGATATTTTGAAATCACAAATGGCAAATTTGGTACAAGATAATGAAGGTGCAAATATCATCCTGAAACAATCTAATAGAAAGATTCTAAAGGATAAAGTGTCTGCTCTAATCTATGGACTCTATTGGTGTAAACGCCAAGAGGATAGGCGAAACCGCCGCAATTCAAGAGATTTAAGTGGATTTATGTTCTTTACGAAGCATTAGTAGGGTGCGACCAATGCGGTCGTGCCCTATTTTTATATAAAAATTTTTATAAAAATTGGGCAAAACTGTATTATTTTATAGAGTGTAATTTTATATGGTATAGTAAGAAATTCCGAAAGGACAAATGATGCGTGATTCTTTATTAGAAATAAAAATATATAATATATTGAAAGACGCAGGTTTACCTTTTGAGGAAGAGTATGAATTTGAGGGGCTTGTCGGTAAATCTGGCAGAAATCTTCGTTTTGATTTTTGTGTATTTGACGATTGCGGCAATATTGACTTTTTAATAGAAGCTCAAGGCGAACAGCACTATGTACCTGTCAGTCGTTATGGTGGCGCTCGTGCTCTCAAATATCAAAAGTATAACGATACATTAAAAAGAAAATTTTGCTTGGAGCATAATTTAAAGCTAGTCACTATCCCTTACTATGACGAAGGAAGACTCAGCTACGATTATATCATGAAAGCAGCAGGATATTAGGAGGTGAGCTTTGGCTACCGTTAAAGATAAAAATGAACGCGATTGCCGCATCATTTCAAATGCCAATAGGCAATCAGGCTCTTTGGCATTTAATAAGATTAAGGTAGGGAACAAAACTCTCTCCAATGACGTTGTTCTTGATATTGGTCAGGTTGTTACAGATAAATATTCTCGCCGCAAGAAGTACACCAAGGAAGATGTAATCAAGGCTATTGAACAGAATAACCTGAATGAGCAGCGTAAAATTTCAAATTATTTCTTTAAGACAAGTGGCATTTATAGCCGCTTATGTCGTTATATGTCTTTCCTATTCAAATATGATTGGTTTATCACGCCAATGATATATGATGAAAAATTAAAACAAGATGGTAAATCTAAAAAGGTAGTTGAAGGTTGGTATAAATCAACACGCTATCTTGAAAATTGCAACCTCAAAAAAATGTTTGGTGAGATTGCGCTAAAAGTTGTACGTACGGGTGCATATTATGGCGTTATTGTACAGCAAAAAGACGCTTGTTTTATTCAAGAATTGCCTATTTCCTATTGCCGCAGCCGTTATCAACTTAATGGTAATCCTGCGGTTGAATTTAATATGAAATATTTCGATGATGCTTTTTCCGATACTGCGTATCGTTTAAGAGTTCTAAAACTGTGGCCGAAGGAAGTCCAGAAGGCTTACCTTGCTTATAAGGATGGGAAGTTACCCATTGACTATGCTGGCGATACCAACGGCTGGTTTTTACTTGACCCATCTACAACGGTGAAGTTTAATATTACGGGCGGTGACGCGCCACTGTTCATGAGTATTATTCCTAAGCTGTTGGATTTGGAAGACGCGCAGGATTTAGATAAGAAAAAGATGCTTCAACAGATTTTGAAGATTATTATCCAAAAGATGCCTATTGATAAGAACGGCGATTTAATCTTCGATGTCCAAGAAGCGCAACAGCTCCATACTAACGCGGTTGCCATGCTTGGTGACGCTGTTGGAGTTGACGTGTTGACAACGTTCGCGGATGTTGATGTAGCAGACCTTGCGGACAAAGGTAATGTTTCTTCCGTAGACCAGCTTAATAAAGTTGAACGTTCTGTGTACAACGAAGCTGGTACTGGACAGAACCTTTTTAATGCAGATGGCAATCTTGCATTGGAGAAATCCATTGCAAATGATGAAGCTACTATGTCTGATCTTATTTTACAATTTCAGACATTTGCGGAACGTCTGTTGGCACCATTTAACAAGAACAGTAAGCGACTTTATTATCATGTCGATATTCTGCCAACAACTGTCTATAATTATAAAGACCTGTCTAAGCAGTATAAAGATATGACCTCTCTTGGATTTTCCAAGCTCTTGCCGCAAGTTGCTCTTGGTCAATCTCAGAGTGCAGTACTTATGACTGCATATTTTGAGAATGATGTTATGTCTTTGAATGAGGTTTTTGTTGCTCCTGCCTTATCTTCTACTATGAGCAATAATGGCAATGGAGACACTACAGCGAAGACGAAACAACAGCAGACTCCATCTTCGGGTAATAAGGGCGGTCGCCCTGAAAAACCTGATGACCAAAAGTCTGACAAAACAATCGCTAATAGAGAAGCGGAAGGATAGAATTAAATGCTAAGAAATAGGTCTGTGGCTACAATTGATAGTCCAGAATTCATTAATCTAGCACCAGATGCTATCAACCCCGGTATTTCTAAATGTGAGATTAAGGTCATGTATCTTGGCAAGAACCGCAACGGTTCTTTTATTGACAAGAACACGGCCATCCAGATGGCGAACTCATTGCCTGCTACACCAATCGTAGCTGCTTATAATGAGAACAAAGAAGACTTTGGTGACCACGGTGAAGTTCTTCACATTGAAGATGGGGAAATAAAATTCTCTTGCAAGACCGTTCCTTACGGTTTCGTTGCTCCAGACGCAGAAGTTTGGTTCCAAAAGTTCGATGATACGAATGAATTTGGTGAAACTACTACACGTGAATACATGATGACTACTGGTTATCTATGGACTGGGCAGTATCCTGAATTGGATAAATGTATCAACCAAGGCCAAGGACAGTCAATGGAAATTGATGACGTTGACGGTCATTGGACAACTGATAGCAACGATGTTGAGTTTTTTATTATAAATGATGCAATCTTTACTAAACTTTGTATCTTGGGCGATGATGTAGAACCTTGTTTTGAGGGCGCATCTGTCACTAGCCCAGAAGTAAGCGAACATTTCTCTTATAACAAAGAGTTTTCGCATACTTTATTTGCTATGATGAATGAATTAAAAAGTGCGTTGACAAAAGGAGGGTCTATGCCAAAAGAAAACGTTGAAAGCGTTGAGGTAGAGCCTACTGCCACAGTTGAGAAAGAAGCTCCTGTGGTAGAAGAGTTTGCCGAAAACGTTGAGACAAACGAAAACGTTGAATCTAGCGAAGACTCCGCCGAAGAAACTTTTGCTAAGGAAGAAGAGAAGAAAGAAGATAAAAAAGACTCTGATTCCGAAGACAAAGAAGACGATTCAGATGATAAGTCTGATGATTCCGATGATAAGAAAGATGAAAAAGAGCCTGAGAAAAAGCACGAACTTGAGAATCAGGTTTCTGAACTTTCTGGACAGCTAAAGGAACTGACTGATAAATTCACAGCTCTTGAAGCAGAAGCAGAAGAACTTCGCAAGTTCAAGGCAGAGCGCATTGATGCCGACAAGGATGTTATGATTGCCAAGTATCACATGCTCTCTGACGAAGACAAAGCGGATATTATCGCTGACAAAGATAAATTCACTCTTAGCGAGATTGAAAGCAAACTCGCTTTACTATATGTACAGAAGAATGTCAATTTTGATGAAGAGGAAGAAGTAGATTCTACCCCTCTTACTACATTCTCTCTGGACGATGAAACAATTGCGGATGATGCTGACCCAATGCTATCTGCTCTCCGCGAAGCACAAAATTATTAATAGGAGGATTAAATGGCTCTACATGTAGACCGCGCTGATGCTAAGATTCAGCTTACAGGTCACGACAATTTTGCTGTTGTCGAACCTAACCACCTCTCTGCTCCCCGCAGTGGTGGCGTTTATGGTCAGCTCCCTGCTGATGATTCTATTGAAATGCTTGAACAGGGCACTTTCGTAAAGTACGATTATGCCGCTGGCAAGGTTGACTTCACTGGTGAAGGCCCTTGGATGATGGTCTTCAATGAAGAAAAGCTCTATGACGAGCGAAAGCAGATGCACCGTGACTACGCCATGAAGAAGTCTGACTTCTATGACGGCGTTATGACACCTCGTGTTTTCCGCATGTATGCCGGTGATATTTTCACTACCAATAACGTCAAGGCTGGCGATTACAACCTTGGTGATGTTCTCGTTCCCGGCGATGCTGGCGTTCTTGAGAGTGGCGCTAAGGGCGAAGGTCTAGCCGTCAAGGTCGTTAAGCTCACCACCATGCCTGATGGTCAGCCCGGCCTTAAACTACAAGTCATTGCTGAATAAGAAAGGAGTAAGATAGATAATGGAACTAATGAAATTTGACGAACTTAAAAAGCTCGCTCGTGCCGCTACCAAAAATGCTCCCCTTACTTTTTCAGTAAATGGCAACGAGGAATCATTTGACGTTGATACCGTCAACCGCACTCTTCGTGAACAGTTCAATCTACTTGCTGGCGATTATCGTCTCTTCCGTCGCAACGAGGTTGCTGTCTACGAACTAATTGAAAATACCATTGACGAGATTCTTCCCGTCAAGGTTATGCAGCAGTTTGAGCAGTTTGCGGACGTTCAGTCCATTGCTCAGGGTGACAAGGCTGTCTTCAAGCTCCGCATCACCGAAGCCGCTCGTAAGCGCGCCAAGGCTTTCGTTACCCGTGTCGGTCTTGCTGGCCGTTACGAGACAATGATGCTTGATGGTAAGGAACTAGAAGTCGCTACCAGCGCTATCGGTTACGCTATCCGCATTGGCTTTGAGGAATTCCTTGATGGCCGTTATTCTTTCGCCGACTTCACAAACATTATGCTTGAAGGTGTCGATGAATATATCTACGCTGAAATCCTAAAGGCTCTCGCTCAGACTGTCGAACAGCTACCTACTGCTAACAAGTATGTTGGCGCTGGCTTTGACGAGACTAAGATGGACGAACTACTTGCCATTTCCGATTCTTATGGCAATGGTACTTCTACCATCTACTGCACTCGTGAATTCGCTTCCACTATGAAGCCTGCTTCTGCCGACTGGGCTTCTGATTCTATGAAGGAAGAGCTTTTCCGCAAGGGCTTCTTCGCTGATTATAAGGGTCACCCTGTAATCATCCTCCAGCAGTCTATGGTTGACGAAACCAACACTGAGAAGGTCGTTGACCCCTCTCAGGCTTACATCTTTGCTTCTGTTGGTGAAAAGCCTGTCAAGATTGTTTTCGAGGGTCAGACTGCTGTTCGTACCGTTTCTGATAATGACGATTGGTCAACCGACCTCCAGACTTACAAGAAGTTTGGTGTCGCTGTATTCTCTAATCCTTCCATTTGCTCTTATCAGAACACAGCACTAAAAAAAGCAACTCGCTAAACCCAACGCCAATGCCTGACCCAGAACCTCCCACACCTGGGGAAGACGAGGTAAATGCTGGCGATTATGATACTGTCTCAGAAGCAATTGCAAATGTTCCCGCTGGCGGCACGCTATTTGTCCCTGCGGGAACCGCTTCAATTGAAGAGCCTGTGACCTTTAGTAGCGATATTACGGTCAAGGGTAATGGCGTAGCTTTTGAAAAGCCAGTAGTAGTCCAAGATGCGGCAGTTACGTTTGATAATGTTAAACTGACTGCGGCTGGTACGGATGCCAACGACAAGACTGCTATGGCTATTAAAGTTAGCGGTACTAAACCCTTCACTCTAAAGAATAGTGAAATTTCAGGCACTTCCCGCACGGCTCTATCTGTAATGACTTCAGATAAGATTGTCTTCGAGAACAATGTATTCGATGCTGGCGATAAGAATATCTATAACATGGTTGAGTTTAGCATTAGTAATGCACGTGACATTACAGATGTTACCTTTAAGAACAACACGTTCAAGGGCAAGCTCAAGAATAATGGCGTAAGCCTTTATAACCTTGCCGAAGGTGCAACTGTAAACTTTGTAGGTAACGTGTTTGAAGATATTGACGTAAACAATAATCCAATCCGTCTAAGCAATCCTAAGAATGTTTCTACTACCTTCAATTTTAAGGATAATACGTATTCATTCGATAGCGATACGCCTAGCGCGGACGGTTATACTGCTTTTATGCTGCTACAGGATTATTCCAAGGCTGGCAGCACACAGGATTTCTCTAAGTTCACAATTAACTTCGATAACCTTATTCGTGGCACTAAAAAGCTCACGGAGAAGGGCGAAGGAATTGATAAGGTATATTATGTATATGCTGATACTCAGGGAATCCTCGCCGATGGAGTTAACGACCCCGTTGTTAATTTCAAATAATGAATTATTGGAAGGGGCGCTCTGCGTCCCTTCTTTTTTTAGATTTAAAAGGAGAAAATATAATATGAGTAATGAAGTTGAACTGATTAGCGATGATACACTAGTCCCTATCCGCAATATTGTAAACTGTGAGACTGGCTACATTCTTTCCTCTTCTGGTCGTTCACGCCGTCTTATTCCCGGCGTTACTATGCGAGTTTCCGCAGGCGAGCTACGTGAGCTGTTTTTCCAGCCCGGCGGTTCCATCCTTCTACAGAACTACATCAATGTTGGCAATAAATCACTTGCCGCAGAATTTGGTGTTCCCTGCGATGCTCTAGAATACGATTGGACAGAAGCGGATGTAAAGAAGTGCCTGCTTACAGATGAAATTGATGTTCTACTGGATGCGCTTGATTTTGCGCCCCAAGGCATTATCGAAACTATTAAAGATGATGCAATTAAACTTGAAATCAATGACCGAGCTAAGATTAAGGCAATTGCGGAAAAGACAGGTGTCGATATTGATGCCGCTATTAAAAACAAGCACGCTTATGATAATAATAGCGCTACCAATGTTGCTGAACAACCACGTCAGCGCCGAGTTCAAAAAGCTGCCGAACCACGTAAGCGCCGTGTAAAGGCAACTGCTGAGTAATATGAAATAAGTAGGAGGTTTGCCCAATGCCAAAAGATATAGATATTGATAAAGATATGGAAGTCATACCTCCAACTTCTTTTCAGGAGATGTATGAATTTTTCCTAGCTGGTGTTACCGATGATATGTTTATGGAACTTACCAAAGAGGATACTGAAAAACTGCTTGAGGAAATTCTGATTGCGGCAGTTCCTAAATTTGAGTTCCCGCATTGGGCGCACCCGTTTACTCTAGATTATGAAAACAAATGCTTCTCTACTTGTCTTACAGTAGAGGAAAAGATTATCATTCGTTACTATATGATTGCCGAATGGATTAGCTACCAGCTTGCCACTGTTGACCTTATTCGTCAAAAGTATTCAAGCTCAGACTTTGCATTTACGTCTCAGGCCAATCATATGCGCTCACTGATTACTATGAAGCAGGAGTATGAGCAGAAAGGTCTACATGCTCAGCGAGTCTATTGCCGCAGGTATACTGACAATAAAGGACATGTTCGTTCTTCTTTTGGTATGATTATGGAGCCTGTGAAATAAAATGGCGCTGATAGTAATAGATGATAGGATTTTAAATTATCAGGTAGAAAATGTAAAGGATAGTTTAGAACGCATCACAAACCAAATTTTTAAACTTCTACCGACATTTGAGGATGGTAAAGATTGGATTAAGCCATTAGACACCCTAGTTATCGAGATTACAGGTATGGCTCTCGTTACTCCTAATGCGCCAAAACTTTATCAGCTCGTATATAAACTTCAAGGTGTGAAAGAACAAGGTAAAGACATTGAATTTATGCTCTTTCGCCGCATGATTTTTGAAGCCTGTAATATCGCCAATGATATTAGGGAGAACCTATGAGTATGCAAACATTAGGCGCTAGACTTCAAATCTTGGGCGAGAATAATCACGAAAGAATGGATAGGGCTAAATTATATTCTTTTAAACAAGCTATGAAAAATAGCTACAATACAAGAATGATAAAACCAGATGATGGCAATAGTGCTTGGCCTTGTCTTATTAATTCTATGAGTGGTGGTAATAAAGCGGATTATAATAAGCAATATTTATCTGTCGAATTTGATTCTGGCCTTACGCCCGGCGATACCTTTCAGATGATTGATTCAGGCGAACATTGGATGGTATATCTTCCGATTGTAACTGAAACCGCGTATTTACGAACAGAGATTATTAGGTGTAGATATTCTTTAAATGTAAATGGTGAAGACTATTGGATTGCGGTGAGGGGACCTGTAGAAACAGACTTGCGTTGGTTCATCAAGAATAATATTAATATCAATGAACTCAATCTGTCTGGGCGTCTTTACATTAAGAATGATGAAAATACTAGACAGTTTTTTCATCGTTTCACTCATATCAAACTTGCAGGACATACATGGGAAGTGCAAGTTACAGATTCTATTACAGTGCCAGGAATTTTAGAACTTGAAATCCAAGAGTACTATGATAATAGTATCGCAGAGCTGCCTAGCATTCTCAAAGACGAGACTACACCCATTAATGTTATCAGCGGTGCGACAACTGCTAAACAAGATACTATTATTGGATATGCTATCTCGAATGAAGCATATGACCCAAAGATTCATTGGGAAGTTAAGAATAATCCAAGAGTCAAAGTTCTTGAGGAATATGAGAATGGCCGCATGTGCAAAGTGAAAGTATATGCGGGTGCGGTAAAGACGTTTGATATTTGTTATGGAGATTTCTTCCAGACTGTAATTGTTGAATGGCAGAAGCCTTTAATCCAAGGGCCGCAAGAGGTTTATCCCTATGACACTCACGCCTATTGGATTAAGAAGCTGCCAGAAGGTGAGAAAGTTACGTTTTCCATTGACGATGAATCTATGGCTCAGATTGTAGATTCTAATAATGACTCTTGTAAAGTAGAGATTGTATCTGGCAAGAAAGGTAAATTTGTCATTCATGCGGCATATGGTGATGTTGAGACAGATTTACCAGTTAAGATTAAATCGTTATAAGGATTGGAGGTTACATGAAACACGTTGCTTCTAATATCTTACGAACTAATTATAAGTCTACTTTCCTTTCTCATGCAGAAGACCAAGAAACCATTTGGCGAAAACTTTTTGTTGAAAGTAGGCCTTACAGCGATATGCTGAAAAAGTTACTTATTATTAATACGCCTGATTGTCTTGATAGGACACAAGACCAATATCAGCGTAAGATTGAACAATATACTATTAAAGACCTACATGATAATCAATATATCAAGGCTACTCCTAAGCTCTCTTTTGGAGAACATGAAGAAGTTAAATCTTATATCATGTTAGACTTTGATGATTTTTCTCCTTCTGAGAATCCTCGCTATCGCAATTGCGTTATTAGCTTCACGATTATCTCACAACTTGACTATTGGGAACTAGATGACTATCAGTTACGTCCTTGGATGATTGCTGGATACGTAGACGGTATTATGAATGATACTCGTCTATCTGGTATAGGTAAATTACAATTCTTAGGTGCGCAACAGCTTGTTTTAAATGAATATTTAGGTGGCGTAATGCTACGATACTCAGCTAGCCATAGCGAAGCTGATGATTCGCAGAATATCGACAATACTAAGCCTGCGCCGCAAGATTTATAAAGCTGGTGCAGCATGTCAGAGTTACAAGGAGATTTAGGTAAATATCTTTCTGGAATGCCAGTGACGGTTGTGGGAGCAAATGTTGCTATCTCGCAACCGTCTATTAAAGATATTTGTGCTTTTGGTGAAGATTCGTTTCTTATGTCAATTGAACTTTTTGTCAAGGCGAAAGAACTTGCCGCAGAAATGAAAAACGTGGGCAAAAGTCAATTAGGATATATGGACGATTTTCAAATATTATTAGTAATCATCCAACAGGACGAAAACACGAAAAGAAATGTAGATAACCTTTTCGGCCTTATTTTTCCTGATTATATAATTGAATATGACGCTGGGTGTATCAACTTTAGGGTACAGGAGAATGGACCGATAGTAGGGCAACTCAATCCTATGAATTTTGAAAATTTCAGAATTACATTGAAAGAATTATTTTTGCCAGTAGGCACTGATAAGTATGAAGAAGAATTTAATCCTGCTAATGATGCAGCTGCCGAAATTGCGGCCAAACTTCAACGTGGTCGAGAAATACGAAATCAGATAAAGAGTGATAAAGATAAGAAGAAAGCTAACAGTATCTTTGGCAATTACGCTTCTGCTCTTTCTATTGGTTTGGCAATTGATATTAATGTTATATATAATTATACTCCATTTCAGTTGTTTGACAGTATTAAGAGATATACAATTAAAATGGCATATGACTTATATCAGAAGGTAGCTACTACTCCTATGATGGATGTTAGCAAGATGGACGAGCCTGATAATTGGATGGATGGTATTTACTGAGTATAATCGTGGTTTTACTGCGTTTATATAATAGACATAGAAATTAGCGCGTTATGTTTCTATGACTAAGGAAAATGTATACAAATTCCTAAACGTAAGGAGAAATCTATGAATCGTTTTGGTGTGCGCGAGATTTGTGATGTGGTCTTCAAGCCCCTCACATCCGTAGACCTTGGTGGTCAGCATTTCGATGCTGGTCAGCCTATGCTTTATATTGACACCGCTAAGACTTCTAGTCTTGAAGGTGCCGCTACTACTGTCTATGCTCAGGGCGGCAAGGGTAATCCTCGTCTAATCGCTTGGGAAGAATGTCTATAAACTGCTCAAGCCATATCTATATCATGATATGTAAAATAAAATTTTGTGAATTGCGAAAAACCCCAATTAGATGCTATTACAAATTTAAAACAAAGGAGTAGTAAATGAATGAATTGG
>ERZ1034865.428-NODE-428-length-26742-cov-6.964365_pt1 | contig 26742 bp, 24 predicted proteins | sample MGYA00520632_ERZ1034865 | MGnify/ENA primary metagenome ERZ1034865 (study PRJEB33766, sample SAMN09781738) | gut metagenome | biome: gut microbiome | host: Homo sapiens | place: Madagascar | study: EMG produced TPA metagenomics assembly of the PRJNA485056 data set...
GGGGGCGTAGCCAAGCGGTAAGGCATCGGATTTTGATTCCGTTTACCGGTGGTTCGAATCCGGCCCAAGCCCTTAAAAATTGACCCGCCACGCTGAGCTTCCGGTATTGCGCCCTCTGATCGGAGGGAAAGCTCATCAGATGATGCACAACCGGGCGGGTTATCTAACACAAGCAACGCATCGCGCCAGGGCCCCCTGTCCCGGCGGTGCGGCCCCCGGAGGGCGGGAGGAACGGTTTTCGCCGTGCTCTCCGGGGGTGCTGATCGGTTTTCTACTTCTCCATCACGATACCGTCGCATTCCACCTGTTTTCAACGTGGAAAAGACTGATTCCGGTACCTGCCGGCATTTTAGCTATTTCTGCGTCTAACTCTTTGATATCCATGGTTTTACCCCCTGCCGATAAAGTCAACTTTTTCTCAGTCATTCTACGAGGCGGGGCTTGGGGGTTGTTTTTCGCCTTGGGTTAAGCGCATCGTAGAAAGCCGAAGAAACACGAAAGCAGGCAAAGATAGGCGAATCTTTGCGCAGTATAAGCAATAATTACCAAAACTTGACGTTAAACGTGTATACTCCGCATATCATAACGAGTGTGGGGCTTGCATGAAAGCAGCAACCTTTGTGCAGGATACGATAGGCATCCTGAAATCGTTCGGCTGGACGCAGAAAGAAATTGCGTCTGAAATCGGTGTTACCCAGGGGACGTTGTCCCGTGTGCAGTCTGGTGCGCAGTCTCTTCGCCGTAAGAGCGTAGATAAGCTTATCGTTCTCTTAGAACGGGAGGGCTTGCGGATTAAAGCCTTGCGCGAGAAGCTCCTCTCTGCGACGGAAGGAGACTTGGAATGACCACTTCTTTCATCCATCGCTACGGGCCTGAGATCGCCCACGATTACCCCGTCTGCGCGATTGAGCCGGGGCAGAAGCGCCCCATCGGCAAGGAATGGCAGAAGCATCCGCTCTCACCGGAAGAATGCTGCGATTACCCGAACGAAGCCGCAGGCGTCGGCATCATGTGCGGGCAGGGCGATAACCCGGTGTACGCCGTTGACGTAGACGTTTACGCCGATGCGGACTGCGCCCACGCCATCTACCACATGATCGAGGAGGTGACGGGCCAGGCAGATCTTCCGTACCGCGTCGGAAACTATCCGAAGCTTCTCGTTCCGCTCATCGGTACGGAAGTCGGTTGGAAAAAGATGACGACGGCCTGGTACGAGAAGGACGGCCTCCGGTCGCGCGTCGAACTTCTCGGCGACGGGCAGCAGTTTGTCGCGGCCGCCATCCACCCGGATACCAAACAGCCGTACGAATGGCACGGCGAACGTCTGGGCGGTTCGCTGATCGACATTCCTGAAGCGATGCCGATCGTCTCTCTGGCGAAGCTGCAGGACATCCTGCGGAAGGCCGAGAAGATTCTTGAAGCCCACGGTTGGCAGAAGGCGGACGGTGGTTCCGAAGTGAAGGGTACGGAGATTTCCGCTGATGAACTCGCACCTCAGTACCCGATTGGGGCTACGATCGAAGAAGCCCGTACGTGGCTGGCGGATATGCCGGGCAAGGACGATTACGACGTTTGGCTCAAAGTCGGTATGGCGCTCAATCACGAGTTCGGCAAAGGCGCGTACTCGGAAGAAGCCCTGCAGGTTTGGGACGAATGGAGTCGAGACAGTAAGAGCTACAAGGGCTTTGACGACCTGCTTTACCGTTGGGCGGGTTTCGGGCGCCGACTCGGGCGCTCCGTCACCTGCCGCTGGTTGCAGTATGAGTACCAGCGCAGACACTTCGACAAGGCAGCGGAACCGACGGAAGAAGGCCGCGCCGCGCGGTTTGCCTCGTACTTCCGAGGCTCTGTGCGTTATGCCATCGATACCGAACAGTGGTACCAGTGGACCGGGCTCTTCTGGCGGTTGCTGAGTCCGTCGGAAGCGGAAAGTCTCGCGGGGTATGCGATCGATGAACTGCTTCGCTTTGACATCGACGCGGCTCGTAAGGCGGGGAAAGAGGACGCGGAACTCGCGCAGTGGAACAAACTCTACCGTGCGATGCAGAGCGGAAACAAGCCCCGGATGATTCTCGCGGAAGCCCGCAAGTACAAGATCATTCACTGTCTCTCGACGGACTTCGACAGCAATGCTCGGTACTTCGGCGTCCGCAACGGCGCGATCGACCTTGAGACGGGGGCGTTCTGCAAGCCCGAACCCGCGATGCTCATCAGCTTCCGGGCGGGTACGTCGTACGATCCTGAGGCGAAGTGCCCTACGTGGGAGCAAACGGTGAGCGAAGCGTTCTTCGACGACCCCGAGATGATCGACTATGTGCAGAGGCTTTTCGGCTACACGATCCTCGGGAAGCCATACGAAGAAGTCATGGCGATTTTCTACGGCAACGGCTGTAACGGTAAGTCCACGATCGTGAACGTCATGCGTGATCTCTTCGGGGACTACGGCCACACGGCAAGCGCGGAACTGCTTACGAGTGTCGGCCGCCGCTACAGTAACGCAGGCGGCGCCCGCGCGGACTTGATTGCCTTAAAGAGCAAGCGCTTTGTCGTCGTGTCGGAAATCGATCAGCGGGCGCGCATGCAGGAATCCGACATGAAAGCGCTGGTCTCGACGGACGAGGTGTCGGCCCGCGGCATGTACCAGTCGCAGATGAGCACCTTCCGACCGACGTGGGTGGTGACGATGCTCACGAACTATCTGCCGACGATCGACGGTACCGACAACGGCGTCTGGCGTCGTATCCATGCCGTGCCCTTTGACCGCGACTTTGACAAAGACGAGACGGTGAAGAAGGACGTGCACCGCGCTGACAAACTCCGTGCGGAACTCCCCGGCATCCTCAATTGGGTGCTCGAGGGGGTGAAAAAGTACAACGACTGCGGGTTGAAACAGCCGCCGAAAGTCGCGGCCGAAAGCGCAGAGTACAAGTCGTCGCAGGACATCATCGGTGAGTGGCTCAGTGAGCGGTGCGTGAGTAAGCCCGGTGCGGCGGCGCCAACGTCCGTGGCGTGGGCGTCGTGGGACGCATTCTCAAAGCAGAACGGCTACCAGCACGACATCAACAGCAAGGCAAAGCTCACGAGGGCTTTGGCGCGTCGCGGGTTCCGTGTGCAGACACAATGGATGAACGGTCGCAACGTGCGTTGCTATATGGGGATATCCGTCGGGGATGACTTTGAGGAGCTGTTATGACAGCCATTGAAAGCGTTAGCTACGACGGGGAGAATCCGAATCTGTGCTTTGGGCGTTTGAAGCTAAAGGCCGACGGAAAAGAGTACGTTACGAGTCCGGGGGTGCTGCGCCCCGGTGAAGGGGCCGAGTGCTACTGCGACGAGAATTGGGACGAGGTAGTTGAACGAGGTCGTGTTGCGGCGGCTGCATTTGAGGGATACCCGTGGGTAAAATCATTCGAAGGAGGGCATGGCAATGGGAGATATGAGAGATCGGAATGCTCTGTTGAGTCAAGATGAAATCGAGGCCATTAAGGTGTGCCAAGGCATCATCAATCGCATGGCCGAGAATTCGGCTAAGGCGAAGAATCTCTTTTTCACAATCTCCGCCGCCTTCGTAGTGTTGCTGGGCTCATCGGCTTTCGAAGTCGATGAGCGGACGCTCGGTGGATACGCTGTGATTTCCATCGCGCTGTGGTACATGGATGCGCGATATCTGCAGTTGGAGCAGATGTTTCGCGGCGTCCATCGGCGCATCATCAACGGTTGCCTGCCTTACTTGGATGCTTGGATGTTCAAGCCCACGAAGGAAGACGCGGCGTCCATTTGGAAGCTCATGCTTTGGAACTTCTCGACGATGGTGTACCCGGCGGTAGCGGCGGCGTTGATTGCGATAGCGTTACTTGCCAGCGCGTAGGCAGGCTTCTTCGATCCATTCGCCGATGTTTTCTGCCCCGTTGTTGCTGATCCAATGGTATTGGTTGATTTGGTAGCCGGGGCCGGAAGTGTAGAGGCCGTGATAGCGGTAAGGATCGATTCCGTAGCCACAGATGTTGCCGTCTTTTCGGTGCATGCCGTCAAGGTGGACGATGAAACGGGCCATGTGTTTTTCTCTCGCAAGCAGCAACTCGAACTTCACCCAATCACTTTGGTAGGTTTTCTCGCCGACAAAGAGGATGAGGCAGGAGCAGCCCTCCATGTTGCGTCTGATCCAATCCTCAATGGTGTCGGGATCGGTTAAGCCTTCTTCGGCGGGTACGCCTTTAATAAAACCGACTTCTTCGCGGCCTACGACGATCGGTCGGTTAATGATCTGATTGACGAGCCAGGCGTCGTCCCAATCGTAGGACGGGAAGACGATTCTGAATTTTGGTTGTGTTGTCAAAGTTTTCCTCCGTGAGGTGGTTAATGGGGCAGAGATTGCTGGGCCCTGCGCCTGCAATCATCCCACGGGGGTCTTGGAAAAGAAAGGAGTAAGTATGGAACTCGACTTTTTGAGGGACGGTGAGGTTGAACTTCGCGGTCGTAAGGAGCGTGAACGCGATGCGGTTATTGCGGCGGCGTTCCACGAAATTGCTACTAGCGCACAAGCCCTCGGCGCGTATCCGGCGAAAGTCCTTTTGCCTCGCATCGAACAGCTCTGCAAAGAATGCCGTGACACAATGGAGAAGCCGCTTCTCATGGACATTTTGTTGACGACCGAGTGGGGCCACGTTATTAAGAACGGCGATTATGAAGACGCTGGGTTTAGAGCCATATCGAAGGACGAAAAGCTCATGGTGATTATGTATCCGCGGGGAAAGGCCGCCGCTGTTTACCCTCTCGACGCCGAAGGCGGCATGGACGTAGCTAAGGGGCCTTCGGTGCAGGAAAAGCTTGTCGCGTCCGACTGGAAACGCGCCATGGCGGTTTTCGATTGGCTGATTAGACGGTCCTGATATGAACCGCGCACTTTGGATAACGATTGCAGGGATCGTTGTTTTCCTTTTGTATAACTGCGTCGCCCCGGCGCTTTTGTCGTCGGACGACTTTATCTTCATCACGCTCGGCTTGCTGGCCGTGGCATTGCCGATTGTGGCGGGGACTATGTATTTGCCGCAGTACATGACGGGCGGCGCAACGGTTTCCTTTGTCCCGGTGAAGTGATGTTTCCTGGCTGCTTCTGGGGCCTTATGAGACTTCGAAGCTGACGAATGAAAACGGACTTGCGTCCGACGATGCCCTTTCAGATCAACACTGAGAGGGCATTTTTATGGACTCAAAAACCGCGCAGCTTTTAGCGGAGGACTTGGCGGCTTGTTACGACGATCCTCTCCGTTTTGTCCTTTGGGCGTTTCCCTGGGGCACGATGCCGGAAATGTCGCTGGTGAAGCTTCCGGAGAAGTGGCGGGCGAAGTATCCGAACTGCGAATACGGCCCCGACGTGTGGGCGTGCGAATTGTTGGACGACGTTGGCCGCCAGGTGAAGGAGCGTAAGTTCGACGGCAAGCACGCCGTGGAGCCGATCCGCATGGCAGTGGCGTCCGGGCACGGCATCGGTAAGCTTTTGGAAAACAACGTGTTTGTCGACACGCCGGACGGCGTGAGGCGATGGGGGGATATTCAGGTTGGCGATCGATTGTGGGGGCCGGACGGTAAGCCGACTTCCGTCGTTGCTATTCCGTATGAAGGCGTCCGCCCTTGCTACAAGGTTACGTTTGACGATGGGTCGAGCACTATCGCGGGTAAGGAGCACCTCTGGACGGTCAAGGGCCGGAACGAGCGGAGAACCGGCGGCGATTGGGTGACGCTTGAGACGCACGAAATCTTGGAGCGCGGGGTTAAGCGCAAGAACGGCAAGGCTTTTGCCCGCCAGTGGGAGGTACCTCGGTACGAACCCGTGGAGTATCCGGAAGCGGATCAGCCACTGCCGCCGTACCTCGTCGGCCTTGCGTTGGGGAATGGCTCGGCCCCGCTTAACGGGTCTCTGCGAATCGACACCCCGTCCGGCGAGGTAATGCTGAAGATTGACGAGCTTTACGGGCTTTGCAATTGCCGCGTGGATTACAACGAGGGTAAAAGGCATTGCGCTACCGTCAGCTTTAAGGGGTGCCAAGAGAGCGTTCGTGCGTCGGGGCTGGCGGGATGCCGGAGTTGGGAAAAGTTTATTCCGAATGCGTACAAGTACGCCTCGGTTGAGCAACGGGCGGAGCTGTTCCGTGGGTTGATCGATTCCGACGGTGAGGTAACGAAGCAGGGGGCGCTTTGCTATTCGACGGCCAGCAAGCAGCTTTGCGACGACGTGCTTTGGCTTGCGCGGTCCTTGGGTGGAAAGGCTCAGGTGCAGCCGACGGTTAAGAGGGCGTTTTACTACGGCAAGGACGGCGAGCGGGTTGACTGCAGGGATTGCTATCGCTTGACGCTGACCATGCCGAGGGGCTTCGTGTGCGGCTATTACCAGAAACGGGTGTCCCGTATTAAGCTGCAGGTTGAAGACCGGTACTTGACTCGCTGGATCGAATCCATCGAACCCGTTGGCGACTTGGCGGGTAAGTGCGTGACGGTGGATCGGGAAGACGGCTTGTTCTTAGCCAACGACTTCATCGTGACGCACAACTCGGCTATCACCGCATGGATCGTGTGTTGGATCATGGCGACGCGCCCCAACTGCAAAGGCGTCGTGACGGCCAACACGGCGGCGCAGCTTGAGACGAAGACGTGGGCTGAAATCACGAAGTGGATGCGGCGCTCCCTCGTGAAGGATTTGTTCGACTGCAAGTCCACGTCCATCACGGCCCTGGAGTCGCCGGAGTCGTGGCGAGTGGACGCGCTCACTTGCCGCGAAGAAAACGCTGAATCTTTCGCAGGCCAGCACGCGGCTTCTTCGACGCCTTTCTATGTCTTTGACGAAGCGTCCGCTATCCCCGAGGCCGTCTACGACGTGGCTGAAGGCGGCCTGACCGACGGTGAGCCGATGATCTTTCTCTTCGGCAACCCGACGCGTAACAGCGGCCGATTCTTCGAGTGCTTCCACAAGCGCTCCAAGTATTGGAACACGCGCACGATCGACAGCCGCAACGTCGCCATCACCAACAAAAAGCAGATCGCCCAATGGGAGGAAGAGTACGGGGAGGACTCCGACTTCTTCAAAGTCCGCGTGAAGGGCGAGTTCCCAAGCCAAGGCGCCGATCAGTTCATCCCGGCGGCGCGTGTGCGTGCGGCGATGGATCGGGGTTCTCCCGCGACGAACGCGTCGACGTGCGCCATGGTGGGCGTGGACGTGGCGCGGTTTGGCGACGACGACACGGTGATCTTTACCCGCATCGGGCGCGACGGGGCGACGGTACCGGTGAAGCGGTTCCACGGGCTCAACACGGTGCAGGTGGTGGGGCAGGTGAAGGAGCATATCCGCTATCTCCGTACGACGCTCAAGGTGCCTCGCGTGCACGTGTTCGTGGACGAAGGCGGCGTCGGTGGCGGCCCCGTGGATATCCTCAAAGAGGATGGATTCCCTGTGCGCGGCATCAACTTTGCCGAGACGCCGGACGACAAGGACAAATACCCCGGCAAGCGCGAGGAGATGTGGGATCGCATGGCCGAGTGGCTGAAAGAAGGATCGCTCCCGGACGACAAGGAGCTACAGGAGGATTTGGTGTCTCCGACGTATTCCTTTGACACCTACGGTCGCAAGAAGCTCGAAAGCAAGAAGGATATGAAAAAGCGGGGGCTCCGTTCTCCGGATGCCGCCGACGCCGTAGCGCTCACCTTTGCCTGCCGCGTGAACGAGTACGAGGGCGAATACGGCGGACGCCGGGAAAGCCAGCTGGCGCAGGGGCGGCGCAACTACAACCCCTTTGCGAATCTCATGCGGAAGTTCTTCTGATGAATGTAATCGGAAGCGCGGAGGATGATGCGGCCATGACGAACGAAATCACCACCCCAAAGATGCACGCCGTTTCTGCCGGATGGCAAAAGCGTGTGAACGCCCTTGCTGATTTGTTTTCTCAGATCGGCGAGGTTCCCCTACCCGTGGAGCAGCACCTTCACGGCGGCGTCTACTCGCGCACGTTGCTGCAGAAGGCGGGTGTCGTCTGTGCGACGGCTCTCGTGCGTGTTCCGACGCAGCTCATCGTGAGCGGCCACGCCCGCATTTATTGCGAAGACAACGTAATCGAGGTGAAGGGCTACCGCGTGTTGGAAGGCTTGCCCGGACGGCAAATGGTTGTCTACACGCTCGAGGATACGTGGGCGACGTGCTTCTTTGCGACGCAGGCGAAGACCGTGGCGGAGGCAGAGGCGGAAGCCGTGGGCGAAGAGGTGGCGCGGTGTTTGACGAATCATCGGCTTTTGGAGGGATGACATGACTTTTGGAATTTCGACGGTGGGGGCTGTCATGCTCGCGGGGGCGATGGCGGCTGGGGCTTCTGTCTACAGCGCCGATCAGCAGCGGCGCGCGACGAACCGTGCTTCCGACTTGCAGGCGCAGGCGTCCCGTGACGCACTGACGCAGCAGCAGGCGGAGCAGAACCAGGCGAACCAGCGCACGGCGGATACGGAATCGATCCTTGAAGGGAACAGCCAAGGGGATACGCAGTCCACGATGCTCACGGGGGCGAATGGGTTGACGCTTGACGATTTGATCCTCGGGCGCGGTACGTCTTTACTCGGAGGGCGTCAGTGATGGAAGACGATCTGATGGAAGGCCTCTCTCTCGGGGATGAAGCGCCGGAGGAAGAAAACCCGGCGCCCGCTGAAGATGAATTGGGCGGCGGCCTGTCGCTGGGTGAGGACGAGGAAGAGAAGCCCAAAGAAGCGCCGCAACCCGACGACGTACCGGAGAAGTACGAAATCGAAGGCGAGAACGACGCCTTTAACGAGGCCGTGGGGAAGGTGGCTCGTGAACTTGGCCTGTCGCAGGAGAAGTTGCAGAAGGTTTCTACGGCGATCGATACGGCTCGGGACGACGAAACCTACGAGATGGCGAAGGCGTGGGCAGTGCAGGTTAAGCAGGACGAAGAGATCGGCGGCGAGAAGTTTGAAGAGTCGCGGCTTTTGGCGCGCGAGGTGTTCGATAAGTATGCACCGTCCGAGGAGCTGAAGTACATGCTCATCAACTCGGGGCTGTCGAATCACCCGGACTTTATGCGGATGATGGTGCACATCGGGCGTGATCTGAAGAAGGGCGGCACTCAGACGCGCAGCCGGTTCCCGAACAGTCGCATGGAGGATTAGCCATGGGTTTTTTCAGCAGTATTACGAAGCCCTTTAAGAGACTTACAAAGGCGCTGGGGAAAGGGGTTAAAGACGTCTTCAAGATGGGTAAGTCGGCGTTGAAGAACAGCTTCAGCGATCTGCTTCACCCCGATCGCCTGATTAAGAACACGCTGAGAAATCCTTTGGGGCAGATAACCCGGATGGTCGGCGCCGACATCTTTTTCCCCGACGGCCCCAGCGCCGGGCAGCAAAAGCAGTTGGCGCAGTATTCGAGCGGCGACGGTGACACGGCGTCTCCGCAGGAGCGTGCTCGTATGCTGTCTCGTCAGGGTATGCAGGGTACGAACCCCATCATGCTCCTTGGACAGGACTTTCAAGACACGGCGCTCGACCACGAGGAAAAGCTCGGAGGTAAGGACGTATGACGGACGATCTGAAGCGCCGCTGCCTTGAGCGCTGGGAAGCGCTGAAGTCGGAGCGCACTTCGTGGATGACGCATTGGCAGGAAATCTCCGAGGTGTTGACGCCGCGTACGGGGCGGTTCCTCGTTTCCGACAACAATAAGGGTGACAAGCGGCACCGCGCTATCTTGGACAACACCGGGACACGCGCTCTGCGCACCTTGGCGGGCGGCATGATGGCCGGGATGACAAGTCCCGCTCGCCCCTGGTTCCGCTTGACGACCTTGAACCCTGAGCTCGACGAGAGCTACGAGGTGAAGGATTGGCTCGGACGCGTGACGAGCCTCATGCAGATGGTGTTTGCTAAAAGCAACATCTACCAGTCTCTCACCATGGCCTACGAGGAGTTGGGGGCGTACGGCACGGCGGCGGTGATCCTCTATGACGACCCCGACAACGTTATTCACTGCATGCCTTTGACGATCGGCGAGTACGCCATTGCCACGGACGGCCGCGGGCGAGTGAACACGCTCTACCGCGAATTCCGCATGACGGTGGCGCAGCTTGTGCAGGAATTTGGCTACGCGAGTTGTTCGGGTGCGACGCAGCAGATGTTCGACAAGCGTCAGTACGACGAATGGGTGACGGTGGTGAACGCCATCGAGCCTCGCGATATGCGTGATCCCGAAAAGATCGACAACAAGAATATGCCGTATCGCTCGGTGTATTTCGAAGACTGCGCGGAAGATAAGAAGATTCTCCGTGAGTCGGGCTTCCGGACGTTCCCGTGCCTCTGCGGCCGTTGGGGCGTTTCGGGCGGCGACATCTACGGCACGTCCCCCGGAATGGAAGCCCTGGGCGACTTGCATCAGTTGCAGCAGGAACAGCTTCGGAAGTCGCAGGCGATCGACTACCAGTCCAATCCTCCGGTGCTTGTCCCCGCGGATTTGAAGGACGACGAGTCGGCGATTGTTCCGGGCGGCACGGTGTTCGTGGATTCCGTCTCGCAAGCGCAGATGGTGCGTTCCGCGTACGACGTACCGCTCCGCCTGGACTTCTTGCTGCAGGACATCCAAGACGTCCGCGCCCGTATCAACGAGGCGTTCTACAAGGACATTTTCATGATGCTCACGGAGCAGGGCGGCGATCGTATGACGGCCACCGAAGTTGCAGAGCGCCATGAGGAAAAGATGCTGATGTTGGGGCCGGTGCTCGACCGCCTCAATTCCGAAATGCTTGACCCGCTCATCACGTTGGTGTTCGAGCGCCTGCAGGCGAACGGCATGCTGCCGCCCTTACCGGAAGAACTCCAAGGGGTGGAACTCAACGTGGACTTTATTTCGATCCTCGCGCAGAGCCAGAAGGCGGTGACGACGAACGCCATCGACCGCTTTGTGAATTCGCTCAATGCCGTAGCCGGGATGAAGCAGGAGGTGTTGGACAAGTTCAACGCCGATCGTTGGGCGGACACGTACGCCGACTCCCTGGGCATCGACGCGCAGCTCATCGTGCCTGACAAGGAAGTAGCGAAGTTGCGCGAAGCCCGCGCCCAAGCGCAGGCGCAGCAGGCGCAGTTGGAGCAAGCCCAGCAGGCAGCATCGACGATGAAGGATGTGGCGCAGGCACAGATCGATCCTATGCAGCCGCAGGACATCAACAATCTCTTCGCGGGATACTGATTTTTTAGGTGGCGTTTCCACCCGTCGTAAACGAAAACCGCCCGATGGTGGAACATCGAGCGGTTCAACTACAGGGGATTTTGCATGAGGAAATCCAATGGAGATTTTACATGAATTGTTGGTAGGGAAAATGAATTTCCGCAAATTTTTCTTGTGGGCCTGGGCGGTAGCAATGCTCTGCATGTTGGCCTTCATCGTCTACTGCGTTTGCGGCATTGCGTGGGAAGCGTATGGATTTGCAACCTACCTACGCTCTACCGTGGTTGTCCAAGTTTTGTGACTGACGAATGAAGGAACACGCCGATGAAAGAATCCGCACCAACCGAAAAGGATATTCGTCGTGAGCAGTTTGAGAGCGACTTCCGGTGGTTCATGGGCGACGCCCGCGGCCGCCGACTGATGCTGAGGCTCCTTTCCGACATCGGGCTTTACCGATGCTCGTATGACCCGGGGCTTCAGAACGCGACGACGGAGATGCTTTTCCGCGAAGGAATGAAAAACGTGGGGTACCGCCTGGTGAGCGACATCAACCGGGTGTGCCCTGAAAAGTATCACCTCATGTTGAAGGAAGGAACAAATGGCCGAAGAACCGATTCCCGCAGCGCCGGAGACGAACCCGACGCCGTCCGCGCCTGAAACGCCGCCCGCAGAACCCGCAGCGCCTGCCGCTCCGGAAGTACCCCCGGCGCAACCGGCGCAGGACGAAAAGCCCGCAGAGACGGCGGACGCGCCAAAGGAAGAAGTCCCGGAAGACTACGGCGACTTCACCGACGAGAAGGGCGTGGCGTTCTCCTCGAAGGACATGCCGGAATTTACGGCGATGGCGAAGGAACTCGGTCTCTCGAAGGATCGGGCTCAAAAGCTTCTGATGACGATGGTTCCCACGGTTCGCACGAAGCTGCAGACGTCCATCAAGGCCGTCAACGAATCGTGGAAGCAGGCGACGCTCACCGATCCCGAAATCGGCGGCGCGAACGTGAAGGCCAATTTGGAAGTCGCGAACGTCGCGTACAAGAAGTACGCCTCGCCCGAACTCGCCAAGCTTTTGAAGAGCACGGGGTTGTCGATGCACCCGGACTTCATTCGAATGTTTTACCGCATTGGCAAACAGATTGAACAGGATCAGGGCGTTCAAGGCACCGGGGCTCCGCAGCCCAAGGCGCGCCTCTTTAAGAACTCTCCCGGCCTTTATTAGCTCTTTTTAAAAATTTAAACACAGCGCTTCGGCGGCCCTTTCCTCGGGGGCACAGGTGGCTCGAACGCGAACTCGAATCCATAGTGACAAGGAGGAAAGGATGAGTGAACTCAATCCGACCTTGGCCGATCTGACGAGTCGCATGACAAAGGACGGCCGCATCGATACGGGCATTATCGAAATGCTCAACGAAACGAACGAGATGTTGGATGACATCACGTTTCAGGAAGCCACGGGCGTAACGGAAAACGTTTCCACCGTCCGTACGGGGCTCCCGTCCGTCGCATGGCGTCGTTTGAACTACGGCGTCCCGAAGAGCAAGAGTAAGACGAAGCAAGTCTCCGACTCCATCGGCATGCTCGAAGCCTACGCGGAAGTCGATAAGAAGTTGGTCGATATCGCATCTAACAAGGAAGCGTACCGTCTGACGGAAAACCGCGCCTTTATCGAAGCGATGAACCAGGAATTCCAACGCGCGCTTTTGTTCGGCGATATCGCGGAAGACCCGGCGAAGATTCTCGGCCTCTCGGCGCGCTATACCACGGGTGTCCGCGCGGATGCTGATAACGCCATCAACGTCATCGACGCGGGCGGCACGGGCGACAGCCTCACGTCCATGTGGCTTTTGTGCTGGTCGCCGCTTACGATGTTCTGCACCTACCCGAAGGGCTTGCCCGGCGGCTTGAAGGATGAAGACTTGGGCGAAGTTACGCTGCAGGACGCGGAAGGCCGCTACTACCAGGGCTACCGTAGCCACTACGAATGGAACGTGGGTTTTGTGCTCCGCGACTGGCGCTATGCCGTGCGCATCGCCAACATCGACACGAAGTCCTTGAAGAACGATCCGAAGACGGGTGACTGCGTTTTGGCCGATCTCATGATCGACGCCCTCGAATCGCTTCCCAACATCCGCATCGGCCGTCCGGCGTTCTACTGCAACAAGACGGTGAGCGCGTTCCTCCGGAAGCAGATTCGCAACGCGAAGAACGTGAACATTACCATGGGCGAAATTGCTGGTAAGACGGTGACGCAGTTCGACGGCGTGCCCATCCGCCGCGTGGATGCCCTGACGGTCGGCGAAGCCGCGGTTCCCTTTAAGTAGGAGCGAAACATGTTGGTAGATCAAAGTTTGGTTCTCACGGAGAACCAGAAGCTCACGGCGGCCGCTGCAGGCCAAAACGTGATCGATCTTGAAGAAGAAACGAGCACCACCGGTTTCTCGAAGGTTCTCGAAGTGTCGGCGACGATCGTCGCTGACGTGGCGGGTACGCTGCAGGTGAAGCTGCAGGAATGCGCAACGAAGAGCGGGACGTTTACGGACGTCGCCGCAGGCGCAGTGCTCACGGCGCCCAAGAAGGGGACGGTGATTCAATTCCCGATGCCGTACCACACGAAGCAGTTCCTCCGGATTTACTTCGGCGGTTCTCCCACGGCGGGCACGGTTACGGCGTTCCTCACCGAAGGCCGTCAGCAATGGCGCCCTGCAAAGCAGGCTCCGTCTTTGGCTGAGGTCACGGTGACGGAACAGGCGGCTGGATAGCTTTTGCCTTGGGACTTTTGAGGTCAATTTGGCAACATTGTCAAATTGATCGAATGGGCGGCTGGATAGCTTTTGCCTTGGGACTTTTGAGGGGCTTCGCGCCCCTCTCTTTTTTAGGAGGACGCGATGGCAACTCCCGTTACGATCTGCAACCTGGCGTTGTCGAGAATCGGCGACAGCGCTACAGTATCATCGATTGATCCGCCCGACGGAAGTGCTCAGGCCGAAGCCTGTGCTCGTCTTTACCCGGTGGCGTTGGACGCCTGTCTCGACCTTCACAATTGGTCGTTCGCCACGCGCCGTGCGTCTTTGTCGGAGTTGGCGGCTAACCGCGTGCCCTTGGGCGAGTGGAAGAAGGCGTACATGCTTCCCGCGGACTGCAAGCGCGTCATCGACGTGAAGGGCGCCTGCGGGTTTCCGAGTCCGATGAAGGAGCGGTTCGAAGTCATCGGTACGGACTTCGGCCGCGTGGTGCTCACAAACGCCGACGAAGCCCACGTCCGCTACGTCTGCGGCGAACCGAAGAGCGGACAGTTTACGGGGCTTTTCACTGACGCCCTGGCTTGGCTACTTGCAAGTTACTTGGCGGGCGAAACGATCCGCGGGGACTCGGCTTTTGCGTACGCGCAGAAGTGCCAGCAGCAGTTTCTCCAGGCATTGTCTTTGGCGATGAAGCAGGACGCTCGTGAAGTCCACGCGCCCCGTAAGTACGTCGCGCCTTGGATCGCTCGGAGATAAAACATGGGACGAAAGCACCTTCAGCAAAGTTTCGCGGGCGGCGAACTGTCGCCCTCCATGTACGGCCGCTTGGACGATCAGAAGTATCAGCAGGGCTTGGCAACCTGCCGCAATTTTGTCTGCCTCCCGCAAGGCCCCGTGCAGAACCGTGCCGGGTTCGCGTTCGTGGGGGAGGTGAAGGACTCCTCGAAGCCGCCGCGTCTTATTCCCTTTGTCTTCAGCTCGTCGGACACGATGGTGTTGGAGTTCGGGGAAAAGTATGTGCGCGTCATCACCCGCGGGGGCTTTGTCCCGAAGGCCGCGGGGAGTTCCGAGAAGCTTGTCATCACCACGCCTTACACGGCGGCGGACGTAAAGAGCCTTCACTACGCGCAGTCGGGCGACGTCCTGACGCTCGTGCATCCCAACTATCCTCCGAAGGAACTCCGGCGCTACGGCGCTTACGATTGGCGATTGGTGGACGTGAATTTCGCCGCGCCTTTGCCTGCACCTACGGGGCTTTCTGGGAGTTATTACTGCGGAGACGAGAATGCCAAGGATGCGGAGAAGGAGGCCTACACCATTCGCTACCGCGTGACGGCCCTGAAGTCCTCGGACGAGGGCGACAAGGAAGGCCCGGCGTCTTCGACGCTCGAGGTGGTGGGGAACGTCTTCCTTTCATCGTCCCGCGTCAGCATTACCTGGAGTGCTGTCACGGGGGCGGAACGCTATCGCGTCTATAAGACGTACTCGGGCGTCTACGGTTACATCGGCGAAACCGAAGGCACGTCTTTTGTGGACAACAACATCGGCGCGGATACGAGCGTCACGCCGCCCCGGTACGAGGCGCCCTTCTCTGAAGGGGACTACCCCGGTGCCGTCTCCTATTTCGAGCAGCGCCGCATCTTTGCGGGCACCGACAAGCGTCCGCAGTTCGTGTGGATGACGCGCCCCGGCACGGAAAGCGATATGCACTACACGCTTCCGAGCCAAAAGGATAACCGTATCAAGTTTCGCATCGCCGCGTTGCAGGCGTCCCGTATTCGGCACATCGTCCCGTTGTCGAGCCTCATCCTCATGACGACGGGGGCGGAGTTCCGCGTGACGACCGCCAACGACGATACCCTCACGCCCTCATCCGTCGGGGTGAAGCCGCAGTCCTACGTGGGGGCAAGCAACGTCTCGCCGGTGCTCGTCAATTCTTCCATCGTCTACGCGGCCGAACGCGGCGGACACATGTGGGAATTGGGCTACAACTGGCAGGCCTCGGGCTTTGTGACGGGGGATATGTGCCTTCGCGCGGCGCACCTCTTTGACACAAAGGAAGTACAAGATATTGCGTTAGCAAAAGCACCATACCCCATCATATGGTGTGTCTCGTCCGACGGGACGCTTCTCGGGTGTACCTATGTTCCGGAGCAGGGTGTAGGGGCTTGGCACCGGCATGACACGAAGGACGGGGCGTTTGAGTCCGTAGCGTGCGTTGCGGAGGGCGACGAGGATATCCTTTATGCAGTCATCCGTCGCACGGTGAATGGAAAGACAGTGCGGTACATCGAACGCATGCACGAGCGCGAAGGGCTGCCGCTAGAGAAGTCCTTTTTTGTTGACGCGGGCGTGGAAGACAATTATGCGACGCCGCAGAGCTTTGTCGCCGGTTTAAGCCACCTCGAAGGGAAAACGGTGGCGATCCTCGCCGACGGAAAGGTGATGCCGCCCACGGTGGTGAAGAACGGCCGTGTGGATTTTCCCGACAAAGCGACGCACGTCATCGTCGGGCTCCCGATCGAAGCCGATATCAAGACGCTTCCCGTGGCGCTGCAGACGCAGGACGGCGGGTATGCTCAGGGGTCGAACAAGAACGTAACGCGCGAGTACATCCGTGTCTACCGCTCCTCGGGGATCAAAGTCGGGGCGACGTTCGAGAACCTTTATCTCGTGAAGCCGCGTACCTTTGAGCCCTACGGTTTGCCCCCGGCCTTAAAGAGCGAAGAGCTCGAAGTCATGCTGGGGCCGAAGTGGACGGACTCAGGCGCCGTCTGTATCCGGCAAGACAATCCGCTTCCCCTCATGATCTGCGGACTGACGTCGGATATCGCCCTCTGACGATTGACTTCCGACGCGTGGGTAAGAATCCCGCCATCGGAGGTTTTTCTTATGGCCTACACCTATCACACCCAATACGGGGTGGACTACTACAAGCTGCTTCGGAACGGGCGGGTACCGATCTACGAGCAGAAAATCAACGCCGCGGGGCCGGATCGCCAGGCCACGGGTGAAACCGATCTGACGGCCTCAGGCTGGGCGGGCGCTGCCGGTGTCGGGATGGAAATCGGCAAGGGCATCGGCGAAGCCATCGGCGGCTACATCACCGCCCGTGCGCAAGCCCATGCGCTTCGCGCTCAGGCCGCCGTGACGGAAGACAACGCTTACGCCGCACAATTTGGCGTGGAGCAGGCGTTCCGTGCGGGGGAAGCCCAGTTGGCTCAGATCGGCTACAAGCAAGCGCAGACGAAGGCGGCGCAACGCGTGGCTTACGCGGCCAACGGTGTCGCCATCGGCGTCGGTTCCTCGGCGGAAGTTATGGCTTCAACGGATATCCAAGCGGAGGTGGACAAAATCACTGCACGGCAAAACGCCCTTGCGCAGGCCTGGGGTTACCGCCGTCAGCGCATCATGGGCTTTGCGCAGGCCAAAGGGAATCGCATTATGGCGAACGCGACGACGCGGGCGGGACGTGCGACGATGGTGGCGGGCTTGGCCTCGACGGCTTTGTCCGCTTGGGCAGGATTTGCAGGAGCTTAAGGCATGGCAATTGTTCCGGAATACGGCGGCCCGCAGGTGTCGCCCACCGTCGGCGCTGGTACGCAGGGCGCTCAGTTTCAGGCGATGGCCGCTCCGAAGGCGAACGTCCTCGCGCCGATGGAAAAGGCGATGGACAAAATCGGTCGCATGCAGGCGCAGCTCCTGGAGGAGCAGGACGACGCCATCGCGACGGATATTGACACAAAGTACGCCCAATATTGCCAGCAACTTTTGAACGACCCCAAGACGGGCTTCATGGCTCGTAAGGGGATCAATGCGCTACAGCCCGACAAGGACGGCGTGTCGCCCGTAGATGCGATGATGCAGAAAGCGGACGTGTATCTGCAGGAGTTGATGGACGGCCGCACGAAAAACCAGATCGCGCGCGTGAAGGCGAAGACGGACTCCCGCACGACCGGGCTTTATGCTTCGGGAATGCAGCACGCAATGGCGGAGAACATCAGTTACAACGTCTCCGTTTATCGAGCCAATCTGCAGTCGGAGCAAGACGCGGGGTTGGCGGACTTCAATCAGCCGGAGAAGTTGGCGGAGCACGTGGCACGTGTGAAGCGCAGCGCCGGTATCCTTTCGAAGTACACGGGGGAAGACAGTCGCGCCAAGACGCGCGAAGCCGTGGCCGGGGTGTATAAAAACGCCGCTCTGGGCTTTCTCTTCGGTGCGAACAACGACCCGTCGCTTTACGGGCAGGGCTTGGCTTTTGTGCAGAAGAATGCCAAAAGCATGCTGCCGCAGGACGTCTTTGCGCTGAGTACGCAGTTCAACACGGGGATGAAGAACTATGAGGCGGTGATTTCCGCACGGGAAGGCATTGCCGCGCTGACACCACCGGATGCACCGACGGATCAAGTGATGGCAGCGATCCGCGGTAACGGCGCCGGTGCGAAGCCCTTGGCGGGGAGTGAGCACTACGTTATGTCCCAGGGCATTCGTGGTAATCAGCTCGAAGACAAGAACGGTGTCGTATCGATCGTTGAGACGAAAAAAGGCGGAGAGACGGCCTACGGCTCCGACGGCGTGACGCGCTCTATGGCCGAGGCCGTGGCAGGGAAGAAGCTCACGGACGAGGAATGGAGAGCGATCTACACCAACAAGGATGAAAGCCAACGCGTGGGGCTTTCCTATCTCGGCGTGCTGGGAACAAAGTACGGTGAGACGGAAAAGGCCGTAGCGGCGTACGTCGGAACGCAAAAGGAAGTGGACGACGCCGTGGCGAAGGCGAAGAAGGAAGGCGGTGTTTGGACGCAATACCTTTCGAAGGAAACCGCAGAAGCCGCGGCTACCGCTTTACGCCGCCTGGACGGGGCGTTTGATACCCCGGTGAAGGGGGCGGACGGCTCGGCGTTGTCGTTCCTTGACAACCGCTACGCTGCCCGCGCCTATCAGGGGGTCTCTGAGGAGGCTATGCGCGCCTACGCCCGTCAGCACCCGATGGCGATCGACCCGGATTTTGAGGATCGGATGGTGGCCTATATGAAGCGCTACGAGTCCGAGCGCATGAACGCTTACACGACGGAACACCAGAACGCCGTCAATACGGCGTGTAGCGAGTACGAACAAAACGGACAAATATCGGCGCAGACGCTCATGCGGCTAACGACGAAGGAACGGGTGGCGGTACGAAAGTACTGCCAGGAATTAGACGCGGGCGGCTTTACCACGAGCACTCATTACGCCGCGTACCTGGATACCCACCTTGACGAGTTGGGGAATTTCACCAAAGACGAGCTCGACAACGCAATGCGTCTGGTGCCTAAGGCCTCTCAACGCCGTTTCCGCAAGGAGTGGGAACGCCGACACGGGCAGACGCAGGAACAGCTCGAGGCGCGCTACGCCGCACAGAACGGTTTGGTGACGCTGGGGAAGACGGGCGTACACGTCGGCATGACGATGAAGGCGATGAGGGATTTCTTGCCGGGATTTAAAAACCTCCCCATGGAACAGCAAGCGATAAGTGCTGAGGGTGTCATGAACTTGGCGGGGATGGCGGCGGCGATTGAAGGCGTGGATTTAAAGGACGCCAATAAGGCGCAGCAATTTGTTATAGATACGATTATCAATAACGTATACACCGACAGCCAATGGTGGGGGCTTACCAGCGATCGGAAGTCGATCTTCGAATTTAAGTATGGCGATCTCGACAGCGAGGTTAAGGGAATTGCTGACGAATTGGCGAAGCTCTCGGGTAACGACCGGAAAATGACGCCTGGGGCGAGGATGGGGAACTTAATCAGTTTCATGCTTTTAAAGAACGTTAATTTTTCAACGGGCGACCTGGCTCGACGGCCGCGTATCCGAAATATGGTTTATCAGATGATCGATCAGGATATGCAGCGTGATCCGAAATACGCGGGCATGAGCCCGGCACAACGGCGCGCTTTAATTGAGCCCGCAATGAAAAATGACTCAGCGGTAGTGCGTCAATTCCTGTTCCGCAAACTTACGGAGGGTGTGTAATGGGGCTTCTTGAAGAAATGCAGCGGGCGTCGGGGACGTTGCCCGACGTGACGGTGAAGACGGATATCGAACCTGAGGCGGCGTCTCAGTCCTACAAGGCCGCGGCGGCCTACGGGGCGGACGTGAACGAAGTGGACGAGGATATGCGACGGCGCTATAAGGAAGCGTCCATCTTTGCCGATACGGAGGACGTCTTCCAAGACAGCATGCAGAGCCCCGTATTCCGCGCGGCGGTAAAGGGCGACGAGAAGTCCGCTTCCACTCTGGGGCGTATCGTTCAAGCCACGGCCGGGGAAGTGGACGTGGATGAGGACGGCTACGTCTCGACGATCCGGAAGTCCGCCGCTCGCGGGGAGATCGGCCTCTCGCAAATGGGGGATATATCGAAACTCCTCGCCAAGCGCCAGGAAGTGAAGCGCCTTGATCGGCTCCTTTCTCTCGGTCTCGGTAAAGACGAAGATGCTCGTGCGTACGAAGAGGCGACGTCAGAGATCAAGGCACTCGCGAAGGATATCGTCCTGCAGGACGCGATGAGGAAAGTCCTCTCCGTCGGTACCCCCACGGCCAAGATGGCCGAAGCCTACGAGAAAGACGGCATGAGCGGGGCGATAAAGTCCATGGCCGACTCCGGGTTTTGGAAGACGGTGGCCGACATCGGGGTTGAGTCCGGCGTGGAATTCGGGGCGGCAGCCCCCTTGATTGCCGTCGCGGGGAAAGTCCCGGTGTTGGGCAACGTCGTAAGCGGCGTCGCGAGCGGCTACCAGGACTTTACACTGGGGCTTCTTGAGCGCATGGCGGAGCGCGGCGTGGACACGAGCAACGCCGATGAGGTGGCGAAGTTTGCCATTCAAAGCCCGGACTTTGACGACGCCGTGGCCGACAGTCTGAAGCACGCCGTGGGCGTGGGGCTTTTCGACGGCTTGAGCTTCGGCTTGGCGACGAAGGTAGTTCCGAAGTCTCTCGGCTCAAGCGCCGCTGTGAAACTCCCGAAGACGGCGCAGCTTTATGAGAACATCAACCGCAACGCCTTCGGCCACGCTTTCACCAATCTTGCCGCGCAGACGGTGGGGCAGGGAGCGATGGGCGCGGCGGGTGAAGCCGCGGGGCAGCTGATTGAGAAGGGTGAAGTTACCGACCCCCTGAGCGTCATGCTCGAAGCCGTGGGTGAATTTACCGGCGCGCCGCTTGAAGTTGCGACGGCGGCCGTGGGTGCCCGGTCCCGCGCCCGTTTTGCCGCCGCCAAAGCGCAGCGCGTACAGGATCAGCTCCGTGCGGCCGCGCAGGTGATCCAATCCTCGCCCTCCATGCAGAAGACGCCGGAACTGCGAGACGCCATGATGCAGCACTTGGCGGAACGCTATGAGGGTGCGGAATCAATTACGGTAGACGTCGCGACGTTGCATCAGGCGGATGATGGCCAAGCGGTTATTGCCGCGATTGAAAAGGCGCTCCCCCACCGTCAGGCAGAGATTGACGAAGCCGTGGCATCCGGCGGCACGGTGGACTTGCCGTTGCAGGAATACGGCAAGGTGATTGCCGATCAACAGCTTTCCAATGCCGTCATCGACAATTCAAGCCTCCCCGGGGATGACTTGGCAGTGGAAGCGAAGGACGCGGAAAGTTCCGTCATCGCCGCAAAGAAGTTCTCGCTCGACAGGCTGTCCGAAGGGCAGACGGACGACTTCAAGGCCTCCATACGCGAAGTTGAGGCTAACATCGGATCAATGCTTGATACCGGAGAAGACGGTCGCAAGACGGAGAACGCCGCCATTGCTAGCATCGTCTTGGCGCAGGTGTCCGCCATGGCGCAGGATACCGGCATGACGCCGACGGAGGTTTGGCAAGCGCACGGCATCAAGGCCGTTTTGGGCGAAGCCGATGTGAAGCGCAACGAGGATGGGACGCTGACGGCGGTATCGGAGAAGGCGAAGAAGGTTCTCGTCGAAGGCCGTAGTCTTGACGAAGCCCTGACGCAACCCACAAAGGGTGAATTCATCCCCTCGAAGAACGTCATCATCCGTTGGGCGAACGCCGATCGATCCACGCTCCTCCACGAGACGGGCCACTGGTTCTGGCAGACGCGCATGGAATTGGCGGTCGATCTTAAGGGCCGTCCGGGATTGACGCCGGAGCAACAAAGATTTGTCCGAAGCACCGAGGACGTCGCGAAGTGGTTGGGTGCAAAGGACGTGGAGCACTACGCCGCGATGTCTCTCGAACAACGCCGGGCGGCCGAAGAGAAGTTTGCACGCTCCTACGAGCAGTACGTGAAGGAGGGCGTTGCGCCGACGTCGGCTCTGCGCGGGGCGTTCCAAAAATTCAGCGCATGGCTAAAGCGTATTTACGGCGTGTTGACGGCGGTAAAGGGTTCGGAATTGACGCCCGACGTCCGCGAGATGTTCGACGCGATTATGGTGAGTTCGCAGCAGGTGAAAGAAGCGCAGCTCCGGCGACATCTTTTCGTTTGGCTCGATCAGGCGGCACGCAATGAGAACGGCGATCTTACGAGCGAGGAGGATCGCCGGGCGCTGAACGTTCTGATGGCCGATCAGGATTACGACGCCGCGGAGGAATTCTTAAAGCGCGGTAAAGCCGTGGTGGGGTACCTCGACCGTCTGCGTAAGCGGGTGTATGCCGATATTGAAGCCAAGGCGAAGGAAATCCGCGCGCAGTTCACCGCCGAAGCCATCGCACGTGCCTACGGCGAAAAGCGCCTGCAGGCAATGGAGAAAATCGACAAGGGCATTAAGGTGCGGGATGCGAAGGGACGCGAGATGAGCATTCGTCCGCAGATTCCGCTGAAGGAACTCGAAGCCGCCGGGGCCACCAAAGAAGAGATCGAAGAACTGCGGCGCCAAAAGTTGGTAACGAATTCCGAAGGGCTCCATGCCGTGCCCGGCGATTACTTAGCCGAGTACCTGGGGTATTCGAGCCTGCAGGAATTTATCGCCGAATTCGGTACCGATCCGTTCCACGGGCAAGAACCCGTGCAGGCGGTAGCGACTGAAGTGGAAGCGCGGATACTGGATGAGCACCCGGAACTCTCCGACAAGGAAACAATTGAAGACGCCGCCGATGCCGCGGTGTTCAACCCATCGGCGTCCCGCCTGGTGTTGCTGAAGCTCAATCTCCTCGACCGATCGATCCGCAAGCCCCTGTCGATGGATTTGGTGGAAGCCGTGGCGGAAGCCAAAATCCGCGATAAGAAAATTGGTGATCTCGATCCGAAGGCCTACCGCAGTACTGCGGCGAAGTTGGCGAAGCAGGCGTTGAAGGAACCCGACGCGTTCCGTGCGTCCGAATTGCGTCGCCAGCAACTCGTGCAAATGAAGACGGCGGAAAAGGCACAGGCGGCAAAGGATCGGGCGGAGCGTTTCGTAAAGACGATGCAGAAGCGCTTTGACGGCAAGATCGAAACGAATTCGATGCAGCTCGAATATCTGAAGCAGATCAAAGCCATCCTGAAGAACCTCGGTATCCTCGATCCCACCAAGAACCCTGCCATGGGTGAGAAGGAATGGCAGGATTTCTTTGCCGGAGAAAGCCAATACGTCGGCGTTCCGTCTATGCCCGCGTCCGTTGCCGGGGGGACGTTCTTCGACCGCATGACGGTGGAGGAAATGGCGCAGACAATCGAATTCTTGGACGAGCTGATGGCCGCCGCCCGTGAACGAAATTCCGTCATCGTTAACGGCAAAAAGATGGCGATGGTGGATTTGGATGCCCGCGCCGTTGCGGCGATCGAAGCGCACGCTCAACGAATGGGGTGGAAACCCGTTCGCCAAAACGAAGGCAGGGGCTTCGGGCTCAAGGTCGATCATACGTGGCGCAACTTTTTCTACGGTCACATGCGTATCCAAACGCTATGGTCGATCTTTGAGGGCGAACAACTCGGCAACCTCGGCGAAGCCTTCGGCCTTCGGATGAACAAAGCCCGCGACAGCGAAACGGAACTTCGTAACCGGTACGCCCTGGCGATGCTTGAGGCCATGAAGCCGCTACAGCAGGCGGTGAAGGATACGAAAAAGTTCTTCATCAAAGAACTCGGCGGAACGTTCGACAAGAACCAGCTCATCGCTATGGCGCTTAATGTCGGTAATGATGAGAACTTCGAACGGCTCCTTGCCGGTTCCCCCAAGTACACGGATTTCCGCAGCACGGACACCGAGTGGACGCGAAATGACGTCCTGAGCGCCATCGGGCGATACCTCTCAAAGGCGGAACTCGAAGCGGTACAGAAGGTTTGGGATACGGTGGGCTCCCTGGGGAAGGACGTGCAGGCGCTGGATGAACGCACCCGCAACCGCTGGACGGCGCTTATTGACGCCAAGGAAGTGACGTTCACTACGGCCAACGGTGAAACGGTAACGCTGAAGGGCGGCTACTACCCGATCCAATATGATCGCTACGCCAGTCTCTTCCGCGGCAAGGCTGACGCGTACGAGAACGGCGTGGATTCCATCATGGCTCACGGGCGCCGCAACTCCGACACCGGTCACAGCAAATCGCGCAAGGGTATCAACGGTAATCCTATCGCACTCACGCTGGACGCGGGCTTTATGGCGCTTACCGACGTTATCCACGATCTCACGTGGCGTGAGCTCCTGATGGATATGAACAAGCTTTTCAACTCTCAGTCGGGCGTTGTGGCGACGATCAAGAAGTACCACGGTGCGGAAGCGATTAACTCCATCAAGGATTGGATGGAAGACGTTGCGACGAATGGGAAGAACGCGGAAGTAAAGACGCTCGTTGATTGGTTCCGGAAAAACGTTTCTATCGCAGGCCTCGGATTTAACGTACAAACGGCTTTGTTGCAGCCGATCGGTATCACGCAGTCACTGGCCGTCGTCGGGTGGCCCGCGGTAGCGAGGGGGGTGATGATGTATTTCAGCAATCCTCTCCGCGCTAACCGAGACGCTCTCGCAAAGTCCGCGATGATGCGAGATCGTATGCGGACTCGTTTTAAGGAACTGGCCGAGGTGCAGAAGGAGATCGGGAGAAAGGACGTCGGCCAGGGGGTGCGGGACAGAATCGCCCGTATGGCCTTTAAGCCGATTGTCTTTGCTCAAATGCAGTGCGTGGATATCCCCACGTGGCTCGGTTCGTACCAAAAGCACTTGGAAGAGGGCACCGCCAAGGGGTTGAGCGGGGAAGAGCTGGAAGACTTTGCTGTCTCCCGCGCAGACGATGACGTTGTACGCTCTCAAGGCTCCGGCGCGTTGTCCGACTTGGCGAGAGTGGAGCGCAAGAAGGATATTTGGAACGTCTTCTACAGCTTCTTTGGGACGGTGCTTAATGCCGGAACGTTGATCTACAACACCCAGTCCGGCATCAAGAAGTGGACAAGCCTTGCGACGATCCTAGTCCTGCAGCAGCTGTTCGAATCTTGCTTGCGCGCGGGGATCGAAGGCGCGACGGGTGGTGACGACGATGATTACGGCGAACGACTTTTGGCGCGCCTGCCCAGTGATTACATCAGCTTTTTGACGGGGATGTTCGTCTTCGTTCGAGAATTTGGAAGCGCTGCCGCGGAGATAGTCAGCGGCAACACAAACAGCTACGGCGGCCCCGCTGGCATTCGAGCATTTTTCGACTTCGCCAAATTTATGCGCCAGGTGGATCAAGGGGAACTCGACACGGCGTTTTGGAAGTCGGCCTCGTCGCTTTGGCTGGGGGATATCTTCGGGTTGCCGTCCACAGAAATCAACCGCGTTATCGAAACGATGAGCGCGGTAAACGAGGGAGAAGACGTCAACGTACCGATGAGCTTGCTCTTCGGCTACAAGAAGAAGTAGTGGCGGATGAGCATCCAAATCAGTGTTCCGCCAAGGCCGATATCAGCGAGGACGGCGCCGAAAACCATCGTCCAATCGTCGCCGGTTCCGTACTTCACGATGAAGTACGTCCAACCGGCTAAGAAAGCCAATACGATGTAGGCCAAAGCGACGCCCATTCTTTTCCCCTGACGAATGACAGAATCGGCGCGCCTCAGAATCCACACTACCTAAAATGATTCTGAGGCCGCCATGGCAGTTGATTCTACAGAACGGCGCGTGGTTTATGCCGGTAACGGCAAGACAACCGCCTTTCCTTTTGTCTTTAAAGTCTTCGCCGATACGGACGTCTCCGTGCAGGTGGGGAAGCCTGACGGCTCTGAGGCCACAGTCGAGCTGAAGGCCAATAGCGACTACACCGTTACGCTCAACGCCGATCAGAATACGACGCCGGGCGGAACTGTAAATGTAAAGACAGCGCCGGATGAGGGGTACAACCTCGCGGTTGTTTCTGCCGTTCCCTATACGCAACCGATGGTGCTGACACCCTACGGGGGCTTCAATCCGGAGACGCTCAACGACAACTCTGACCGCCAGTGCATTCAGATTCAGCAACTTGTCGAGCAAGTCAGCCGCGCAATCACGACCGATCCCACCGACACGGTGACGCCCGCGGAGTTGAAGCGCAAACTGCTCGATGCCGCAAACTCCGCTACGGTCGTCGCCAAAGGCTACGCGGAAGCGGCCGCCGCAAGTGCGGCAGACGCCAAGCAAAGCCGCGACGACATCCTCGATCACAAGCAGGAGATCGTCGACGCTGTGACCGCCGAAGGCGACAAGCAAAATCAGCGGCTCGTCACCGAAGGCGATAGGCAGGATCAGCGCCTTGTCAGCGAGGGTAATACTCAGATCGACCGGATCAAGGCTGAGGCTGGCAACACTCTGATCGGCAATGGCACGGGATGCGCCGAGAAATTTTGGGCGCTGTCGGCTGATACGCCCGCTGGCA
>ERZ1034865.433-NODE-433-length-26463-cov-801.541919_pt1 | contig 26463 bp, 38 predicted proteins | sample MGYA00520632_ERZ1034865 | MGnify/ENA primary metagenome ERZ1034865 (study PRJEB33766, sample SAMN09781738) | gut metagenome | biome: gut microbiome | host: Homo sapiens | place: Madagascar | study: EMG produced TPA metagenomics assembly of the PRJNA485056 data...
GTAGCCGTAGGGAGTCCAAAGCCTCCAAAGGGAAACCGAATTACAGATGGAACACTTTATAAGCGAGTACAAGCGCTAAGTCTTGTACAATGATAAATTATAAACATTATCAAAATGTCACACAAATTAACACATTTGAAACTAGACAATGAGTCTACTCTTGGTGGTAAGGGCAAATCAACAAAGAAGCGCAAAGTAAAAGCTGGCGCTATGACAAAAAAGGAAAAGGCAGCCTAAGTATAGATAGGATGTAGTTCTATACAAAGTAAAATCATAAATTATCAAAATTATGGATTTTTTAGAAATGTTAACAGGTAACGAATACCCAAAGTTTGAATCAGCTGTATATGCTGATGGTGGCAAAGTTATAGTGACAGTATCTCGCACATTGTCACCTACAAATGTTGAACTTGACCCTCCTGGCTACATTGAGAACAAGTTTAAGAAGCTTGTTCCTATCTTAACATCTATTGATGTTACAAAGAACATGGAGACTGGTGAGCAAACTATCAACGTTACAGTTGAGGCTAATGGTAGATTCAATAGTGTCGCCAACTTGAATCATCTTGCACAAATAGCTGGTGCTATCAGTGAAATTGCAGAAGATAGACTTAGTGAGCCTGAGACTATCAAGAACATTGGGTTAGACTGTAAACCATTCATTGCTCATGAATCAGAAGAAGCACAAGCAGACGCATAACCAAGTAATTAAACCGCAATCAGCAAAAGGGAAACCTGATGCTGAATATCTTAACTACAAGGTAGTTGCTAAAGAGGGAGGATCTACAATGATCCTCTCTTCAGGGTTAAGTAAAGTCAATGCCATGCTTCTATACAACAAACTTAATAGCTTTGTTAACAATAAGCATAAAGATGTTGCAGGAGCTGGCAAGACAGGTGTTAAATTCATTGTAATTCATTAGTATGATACAAATCACAATTAATGATAACAAAGAAGTCGAAATAAAGACTACAAAAGGTCTTGAAGAGACAGAGCTTGCTACAAATGCTATAATTGAAATTATGCGCAATGCAGCAGGCCAATATGAACCAAAAGATAACAAAGAGTACAATCTTGTATTAACATGGGCAGATGAGCATTGCAAACTAAACGCAGTCAAAGCATTAAAAGAAAACTTAGATCTTTACTTAAAAGAGGCTAAGGATTTTGTTTGGGCTTACTTTGAGGATAGTGATGCTGAGGTCGTATTACTTACAGGTAGTAATGACGAAGTGACAAAAGCTGCAAAAAAGTTTGATGGTTCTGAGTATGTAAAAGTTCGTGTATCAAAACGTTAAAACAGTGCTCATTAAAAACTACATTGACAATGAATGATTCAATCATCGAGAAACCTGGTCATAACGGATCAGAATGGGTAATAGCAATCGTGATGGTAGTTATGATGCTATTTTGTACTGCAAAGTGTCATGCAGCAGACCCAGTAAAAGTTGACACTATGGTTTGTAAAACAGAATGCATTAAGCAGATAGTCCAAAAACCATCTGTTAATGGAAAGTCTGTTAAGTTCTATGCTGTGTATGTTGATAATAATATCAACTTCTCTGAGATTATCCCAATATCTAAGAGTGTTGTTGACTACATTGAGACATGCAAGCAATTCTCCATTAAGCCAACTATAGGCATTCGTCTTAGAAATGGTGTTGTGTCTTCTATTGTACGTTACAAAATTAAATTCGTAAAAAGATGAGTAAGTTTAATGTGGGAGACATAGTTTTTTATAAAGCACGACATCGTATAGGATACTGTCTTATAACTCATATGAAATTTCACAATTCATGTGGAGTCAAGTGTGTCAGATTAGCTCGTCTAATAAACCAATATAAATATAATTGGTTTCCTGAGTGTCTTGACAAACTTGATAAATATTGTAAAAAACAATCAGTAAGAAAAATACAGTGCAGTGAAAGAGATTTTAAACTTCTTAAGCAAATGCATGGTATTGGTTGTTTCTATCACGATCTTTCGCCTGTTTACGAAAAACTATGTATCAAACCACCTAAATTTGTGATTTTCAGAAATGCGTCTACAAAGCAACAGCTTATTCTTCATCTTGGAAAAGCTACAAAGGTTCTTAAAAGAATCGGCTTTGAACATAATGGAAATTATGAACGCGTGAGAGTTGTTAAACCTATGATTAAACTTCAATTTATCGGAGAACTTTAGAATGAAAAAATTTAGCCCGGGAAGAATATATAACATCATTGGTGTTCTTGTTAGGGCTAAACGCCAATCTTCTTGTAAGGGATGTCTATTTGATAACTTGTTCGGCTGTCCAAGAATAACGGATTGCAAGAATTCAGATAACAAAGACCGCATAACTTGCAAAGAAGATGGCGTAATTTTTATCAAACCCTAACATGGCAAAAAGAACAAAAAATGGTAAGATGTCTGTAAGTGAATTAGAAACTCGCAGATATCACCGCTCTGTAAAAAGAGTACAACGTTGGTGTGAAGACCAGGATATAAAATTACATTCTTGGTCTGAAGCAGGAGAAAACGAACAGTGTGTTTTATCCAAAGTTGATTACGAACTTGGTGCATACAGAGAGTACATTTCTGAAGACAATGAGTCTTATTTTGTATCAGAGGAAGATTATCAACAAGTGTCAAACGAAGCATTATATCTATGAACAAGGCAATAATACTATTTACATGTTTAGCTATGATGGCAGTATCTGCTTATCCATTGTTTGAATTAATTCAAACTGGAACAATCATGGATGTATGGGGATTAGGATGTGCTGTGATATCAATATTGATGACAATGTTTACAGCAATAATCCTATTCATAGCAACCTGGTTCAACATGTTTAAATAAAATTTAAAATATGTTTGCTTTTTGCTTCCAGTTAACAGGTTCTTGTAAAGCTGGTAGAGAAGAATTCGTTTTAAATAGAGGCATATCTCTTGACGGCAAGACTACGATTCGCGAATTTGTTAAGTTAACTAAGAACGCTTTTGGTGGGTATATTATCAGAGAACTACCTAAGCGATACCTATACGGTATTCTTTAAAATTGGGGAGAGAGTTGCATCTCTCCCCGGTTTATTAGGTTAAAGGCCTACACAACAGTTCAAGTCTGTATAAAATCACGCATTATGGCACTCTGGGGAGAGTTTGGCAGCATCTAAGAAAGGGGTATAAACAAGACGCAAAACTGCCATTCGGACTTGTAGCTCAGTTGGTTAGAGCAACAGACTCATAATCTGGAGGTTCTAGGTTCAAACCCTAGCTGGTCCACAATTTACAATTATTAGGAGAGTAAGAGGGGGATATGATTCATACTGGTGTTCATGTCGTTGGTGGTGGAGTGTGGTCAAAAGCCAGGGCCATACAAGAATATTCTCTCCTAATTCGATACATTAGCTCAGTTGGTAGAGCAATAGATTTTTAATCTATGGGTCATGGGTTCGAATCCCATATGTATCACCATGGTAGTCAAGAGATCTCTACTGAAAATGAATAAGTAATGAGAAACTCAACATCATTAACATCTATAATATACAACAAATATGTAAATTTGCTGTACAAATGTAAGAAGGTTGAAGACTAGGACTATACCGATAATTACATTGTTTTAATCTCTACGTGGAAGTTGAGAGACGAGAACTGAGGATAATTAATGATGGATAACAATGCGATTTAAACAAATCGTCCTAATTTGTTTGGTACAGATTGTTATTGCTGAATCATATCAATTGAAGTTATAAATCAATTGAAGAAGGGAACAGCAATTAAAATATTAAATCCCTTGTAGGGAGTATGCTGTAACTGGTAGACAGGCTAGATTTAGAATCTAGTGCTTTAATAGCGTATGGGTTCGAGTCCCATTATTCCCACAATAGATGATTCCGTGTATCTATAAATATCGGATAATTAACATTTTATCAATCCATAAATTATTATCAAAATGAAAAAATGGGTTAAATGGTTTTGTGCAGGCCTTATTGCACTAGTTGCGGTACTTTCCGTATCGTGTACACGACAGAAGTATGATCCCAAAACTGTGGATGTTAATCCTACAGTAGAAGACTCTGCTTGGTTCTCAACTTTGATGAACGCTAAGAACAATCCTCAGTTTACAGACATCGCTGACGTTTGCAAGTATCAGAAAGATGAAGGAAAAGTCAGATTCCAAGATTCTGTCTTCTTCTCGCTCCCTCATGATGTACTTATCAACGTGGCACAGGTGCTTGTCAATCGAAAGATTCCATTGACAAAAAGTAACATCGTTAATGAATTCTCCGGCGGTAAGGATATCTATCTCAATTTGGACAAAATTGATCAGTTCAAATCGCTAGATCCGCCCGACATCGACAAAGATTCGATTGACTGTAATAATGATGATTAGGGTGGCTGGCGTATGAAAGTTATAGCAATAGTTTACGATGGTTCTGAAATACCTCAGTCAACCATCATTGAAGCTCTTAAACCAATGTTTAATAAGTATGCTTCAAATCCGCATGTTATTGTTAAACAATATGGTGAAGAAGATCTTGTCAAAATGGGGGTTGTGGCATCTGTTGGTAAGATAGCAAAAACGTCCAAAGAAGAAGAAATCGTGCATGCAGCCGTGTATATCAAGGAGAAATTTGGAGAAGTCTTTGATAACAAGGTACAGCTTACATTAGGCTTTATAGAAGGTCTGAACTTGCATGATGCACTTCTGCGTAACGCTATCAACATAATCTATAATAATAGATTGAATGTTGAAGCAATTACGAACGAAGGAATTCCTTCTGGTGTACTTAATGCTATCATTTCTTTTAAAGAAAATTACCATGTGTAAGAAAGAGGTTCACAAAACTAAGAAAGTGTATCGTCCACGTCACGCTGATGCTAAAACAAAAGCATATAAGCGTGACAAGTCAAAGAACAAACTTAATCCATTAAATTATGTGGGTAGTGAAGATTTCTCCTTCGTCGAAGAAAGAGGATGAACAATTTAAACCATTTAAAGCTAAATACAGCAAAAAATCTGAAGCAGAAAGAGCAGTAAAAGCTTTAATTAGAATGGCAAAAGGTTCAACAATCGCACCTTCGGATGAACAAACAGGGAAAGAATGTGTTGTTTTCAACCATTTCCCGTGGGGTATAGCTTATCCGATATTTGAAAAGTAGTGTTAATTAACTTTATAAACAATTTAAATCAATTAAATTTATGGCAAAGAATGATTCAAAGAATGGTAACGCAGAGAACAGCAAGAAAGTAACTGTAACTGCAGAGAACGTTGTAGAGCAGATTAAGTCTGGCAACAAGTTTGAAGTTGGTATTGCAGATGAGGCCATCGCTAAGATCGCCAAGGACAACAAGGACCGTAAGGTTGAGGAACTTGCTGCCGCCATCAACAAGGCAGACTTTGATGAGAAGTCATGTTTGCTGGGCCTGCGTAAGAACCGTGCACTTGAGACACCAACCAAGGCTCGTCTCAAGGCTCTCGATGAGGCAATCGAGAAACTCAAGGATGGCAAAATTACGCCAATAGAGTACGACAAGGAGCGAGAGCGCATCAAGGAGGAACATCGCAAAGCGGTGGACAGCATCAACAAGGAGTACGAGGAGTACAACCGCGAACTTCGTAATGCTTATCCTCGCTATTGGGGATGGGATTGGCTCTAAACTCCAAGAATATGTTTATCGACAACAAGCACCTTGCGTCACGTTGAAGTACAAACTCGGATTACAGCGGGCGTCGTTTGAGTCGACATGGAGGACACCGATAAGTACGTAATGAATACATTTAGCACTTTACGTCAGTATTCTGATAAACGACTGTAAACATATACAGTATAAATAAATATGTCAGTAGATCAAACAATTGAGTATGTGCGCACCTTAGCGTCGGGGAGTGTTAGTAAGAGATGATGTCAAATACGGAACCCTGCATACGATATCAATAATGCTGAATTATAGTCCGCAAGCGTCTAGCACCAGTCGGGTCACTATAATATTTTAGCCATATATACTTAGTTCTAAGGCGCTTTCAAAGCCTTAATGGATTAGCTACCCAGAGAGGTAGAGAAAGTGTCTTAGAACGCATGTAAATTGGCTTAAAACAAATGTTATATCTGATCAATATAACATTTACAAAGAATGTACAGTGTGTATGAATTAATTCACGCGGACTCGAGTTCGATTCTCGAATCGTCCACAAGTAAGAATATTGGGCGATTACAGGTTTTGACGTGTGAAGGAAATAAATACATTAAGCACTATACTATAAATAAACGGCAATGTAAATAACATTGTAGACTATACTCGCGTAGCGTAAGTAAAGTCTAGGTGTTTCCTACCAAAGTGGAGAGAAGGAGTGTGGCAACCAAGATACTTGGTCTAGAAGTTCGATTCTTCTACTCCTTCCAAATAAGTTATGAAGGGATATAAAGCGATGATCCGGGACAGATGTCCTTATGTCATCAACATAGCGTTAAAATGGTGTACTGAATTTGGAAGGTTGGCAAATCAAGAAATTGAGCCATCCAAAAGATTTAAGTTCAAAGTTAAGACGCGATGGATAGATAGAGTTTACCAAGAAAACGTAGCTATATATACTACAAAAGACGAAAAAATGTCAGCTTTACATAAAGCTCTTGGTTTACGAAAGGGAAAGCAAGAATTCAATTTTGCTGACTCTATAAATTTGGAATCAATTAACAGTATTTGGGCAAAACCAGAAAAACAATTCTGGATTTGGGTAAACAGTTGGGTTATTTGGTTCGTTGATAACTATAAGTATATAGAAAATGCTTATAATATCTCTGGAAGATATAATGAAAACTGGAAACAGATCGTTATTGCAAAAGCTTCCTATCTAGATGGTTATCTCGATGATTTTATCGAATATCTTGAAAGAACGTTCAATAATAAATAAAAACAATGGAGTATTTCCCTTTAATGCTTAAGCATCGTGTAACAATGATGCATTTTGATCTCCCAGACAACATGGAGCTTATATTATCAACATTTCGTAAGGTATACGCCAACGAATATATTGTAGAGCCACATGTATTTTGTCACGGAGACTGGTATGACGATTTGTGCATATATGAGTATGCGTGCAATCCTAAACTAAGGTACTTATCGAACTGGATTATGCGTAAGCTAATTCTTGAAAAAAAACTAACTTGGGAAACAGCACAAGTTAGAATGAGAATCGCTTCGAATATGCTTTTTCAGGTAGGAGTGCTAACAGGAGGCAAAAACCTACTTAGTATACTTCAAAGCAATTTCGTCAACAATGTATGGGCGGTTCATAGGCAAAAACTAATCTATGACCTACCATTTTATCAAGGGTAGGGTGAGAGAAATCTCCCCTACCCTACTATGGATACAAGAATCACAGCATCAGAGATCCAATTAATAAAGCAAGCACAGAAAGGGAATATGCTTGCTTTTAATAAATTGTTTGTCCGTTACAAAGAGTTTGTTGACAATATACTCTTTGCTTACGTGAAAGATATGGATGAAGCTAAAGATTTAACAAATGTAGTATTTCTTAAGGTTCACCAAAAACTCTCGACATTCACAGACTATTCGTCTTTTGGCGGATGGTTAAGGATTATAGCTAATCACACAGCTATAGATTATCTACGTAAAATGAAAGAGAAATCTGTAGAATTAGGCGAAGATACTGGCCGACTACCAGTAGAATTAACTAATTTTTCAGAAGAAGAAGACCTTGTCAATCTTCTTGAATATGAGTCTGTTCTTAAAGAGTTTAAAAAGCTCCCGGAAAAGACACAGAAAATCTTTAATTTGTTTTATGTAGAAGATCTAACAGTTGATGAGATTAGTAAAGTGCTAAAAACTCCTACAGGCACTATAAAAGCAACATTAAGTCGCACACGTAGGAAAATAAAAAACAATTTAAACATTTAATTATGACTTCACTTTTAATGATTCTCTCAAGCGTTGCTGTTGCATTGGCTTTTGCTCGATACAACAATAGCAATAAATTGTTCTGGATCCTTCTTGTAAGCCTTTTAACAGGATTTACAGGTGCAAAAATGGTCAGTTCTACCTTTACTGACCATAAAAGTGAAGCTAGCGTAAAGTCTATTAATGCTCCCATGCTGGCACCAACGTGTTCAATGACAGCTTTGGAAACTGCGGAAGAGGGCGCTGGTACAATTGTTGAGACAAAACCAGCAGGTAAGGACAAAGCAAAGATAGACACAATCGCTATGCTTAACTTTGGTGAAGACGAGCACATAAAAGTGCTTCCTAAACCACCACAAGAAGGATTAAAAACGAATTTTATTTTCGACACAAGTTGAATTTAAATTTAGTTGCCCAGAAAAGTGTTAAACGTTTTAAAAGATTCTATTATGGAAAAAGTATTTCATGTAGGAAACAAAAAGGGACTCCGTAAGCTTATTAAGCTTTTGGACGAACAGGGCGTGAATCACACGCTTACAAAAAAGACCAAGGTAAATAAGCACTATGGAATCGAGTACACTATCAAAGATGGTGTTATCGCTCTCATGGAGCATGCTAAGGTTATCGAGTTAATGCAGGCTGCTAAAAAGGCAGCATAGTATATAACATTTAAAAACATTATCAAAATGGCTAAGAATAACAAAGGTGGCGTTAAAAACGCCCAAGTAGACAACAGTGCAGAAGCTCAATCGAGCGCTGTGCAGATGGCAGCTATGCTTACTCAGCAAGGAAAGAGTAGCATGGATCGCAATCACCAGGTGGATCTGCTTAAGATGATGCACGAGACCTTCAGATTGGATCCAAATGCTGCTGAGCATACAGGTTTTGAAGAGAAGACGATTGAGAAGCTCAATCATCTTTCTGCATTAGGTATTGCAACAGTGTATGCACAAGAGGTCGCTTTTGGTTCAAGTGACATGGCAATCACGCTCCGTAAATCATGTCTTCCTGTCTTCAAAGAAGCAATGGAAGAGATCGGTATTACTCTTGGAGAGACTAAACTTCTCGAGAGCAAAACAGAAGACGGAGAGGATGTCGTAGAAGTTCCTTCTACAGGCGTCAATATTTCTGAAGAGACTCGCAAGAAGCTCGAAGAAGACAAGGCTGCCGTTGATGCAACAAAGGGCAAGGTATATGATCCTACAAAGATCAAGAATGATGATGAGTTCAAAGAGGCTCTTACTGGACTTCTTTCAATTTCATCTGATGGCAAGCTTATAGATAACATCTATAAGGCTATCTCATTCTACCTTGCATACAAGAAGGTTATAGCTCATCGTACAATCAACTCTAACGAGGAAATCCTTAAGAATACCAAGGATGCTGAGTACAAGAAGAAGGTACAAAAGTTGATTGATGATGCAAAAGCAGACATCAAGAATCTTAACAGTATGTCAAACACAGACGCATTTCGCGAAATTGTTAAAATTACTGGACATACCGGACTTCTTCTATATGGATTTGCTAGTCACCTATCACTTGTTACCAAACAGACTGGTTCTCCGGTATCGGCCTGGTGTGAATTGTATGCTAGCTCTATTGACCAAAAGACGGGAGAAAGCAAGTATTCCTATGAGGATATAGCAAACATCGTCAAGTGTCTTGTTGAGTTTGATGCTGACAGAATCATCAACGAGGCTAACGAAAAGATCCAAGAGGAGAACAAGCTTCCTGAAAAGGACCGTGTTCAATCTCACATCGACACTGCAAACAAGAACATCGAGTACGCTAAAAAGTCTATAGAGGCAATTAAGTGTGCTCCTTCTGATTTCGTAGTGAGCCTCAAGGAGAACTACATCAACAACAGTAGTAAGGAGCACAATAAGGCTCATAAGACAGTTATTAGCATCAAGAATGCATTCTACAGAAATATTCCTGCAGAAAAGATGTCTACAGTTAAGATGGATTCATTCCTGAATTGCTGTACTCAATATGCAGGCATCGTTTCAAACTTGTTCCGCGATCCACTTAACCAGCTCGATGGGTACAGTATGGATTTAACAGACAAGTTGGAGTTCAAGACTCCAGACGAGATTTCTGAAGAGAGACTGGCTGCCGAAAAGGCTGCTGCTGAGGCTGCTGCCAAAAAGGCTGAAGAAGACGCTGCTAAAAAGGAGGCGGCTTTGAAGGCAAAGGAGGAAGAAGCCAAGAAAAAGAAAAAGGAGGCCTCGAAAACCGCTAAAAAGGAAGAAAAGGCTGCCAAAAAGGAAGAAAAAGGACAGAAAGTAAAAAAATAGTTCGATCAATTAAAGATAAGAGCTCACAATTAGTTGGTCGAATTGTTGGTTTATTTGATGTTCAATATTCCAAAAGTGAGACATAAAAATACATCAAGTATGAAAAATCTCGTAACATCTATGTTGGGTTTAGCATTCTTTATTGTTGGCTGTAATATTGCCAACATTATGGGATATAACCCTCCATCGAATTTGCAAGCAGTTGCAGCATCAACTGTATCGCAACAACCATTAAGTAATTTGCTTAATAATATGAATCGTGCTAAACCTGAGGTTGTACATGATACAATTCATATACAAGACTCTTGTAACCATAAACCACAGCTTGTAAAAACTGTGGTTAAAAAAATAGTAAAGAGCAAGAAAGATACGTTGTATGTACCATTGCTCTTTATTGCTACACCTGTTGAGGGAGACAGTGTAGACTATGCTTACAATGTGCATCACGTAAGTAAATAACCTCCAAGGTACAGTAGTAAACATAAGAACCTACTGTACTTAACTTGGCTAAGTACATATAGCAGATCTCATTAGTCTGTGTACGAAAGAAACTTGATCCGAGAATATGTTAACTCTGTCTTGCAGAGCGAGAATACTCAAAAGGTAGGATGAAATGTATCAAACATTGAAAAAGTGTGATATATGTAGGGTGAGCGCTGTATCAGTCCCTAAATATCACACATCTGGACTTGTGAGAACCGTCTGGAGACAAGCTGGATGAGGATGTGTGATATTAAAACGCATAAGTCCCAAAAAGGGCATATTGAACCGTATCGGAATTATATACAAATGATACTATGTATATACGAACGTTACACGAGATGAAACTATATTGGTCCCAGTAGGTGAACAGAATTGCATACATGGTATGGTGCATGGTGCTGGAAGAACCGAGGATATCCCAAACAATATAGAAGTATTATTAAGCCGTAGGTAGTGTTTCTAGTGTCCAAAGCTAGTATAAAGGCCGAAAAAATTATCTAAGACGCAATATCGTGAGGATAATACTCACGGGACGTATGGTGAATACGTTGGCATATAGTCCTTGACGTTCGATTCGTCACAACTCCATTGAAGGGGTGCCGGGGATGAGGTGTAAGACGTCTGAGTTCATGGTAGACCGCCAGGCTTTGCTCGTTTATGCGGTATATAAAAGTAAAATGAGCGCAAGGGTGGGGCAAACCCTTAATACATAAAAAGTTACGCGGACGAAGGGCGCGGAGAAACCCTATTTCAATACAATAGAGTATAGATAGTAAGCAATCTAGAAAATTGTACTCCCGTAAAGATTAAATAATTTATGAGGTTATAATCGATGACTTCGTTACAGTCAAAGAAAATTGATGGAGAGCTATCCTAGAATAAAAAATAGCAAAACGGTATGATGGTTCGATTCGACGAAAATATCCATCCAGGATTAATCTGACCTCCAACCATTCCCATTCTAACAAACTAGTATAGAATAATTGTTTTATTATATAATATCATATAGCCTCTACAGAGTAGTAAGCTGGAATGTTATATGTGCATAAAATAAAACTTAGTAAACATTCTACACGAAATCTGTGGATAAAAATTAACATGTTTAACAAAAATTGATGTCACTCTATAGGGAAAAGCCTATGTTGTAAATAGGAAGTACTGAGGTAGAGAAATCGAGTGCCAACCGTTATGCTAACCAGAGTAAAATATACTGCGCAACAGTATATGTAACCTAAAGGTCAAAGCAATACAGTAAACTGATGGGCAGCTTATATTCGATGTTGTAAAACGACTGTGTATATTATATGTGTATACTGTCTATATATATGTATAATACGTTATAAGTGGGTGACAAGGGTAATGTATGAGTTGAATTCTCAATATTCGTGCACTATAAATAGAAGGAGGTGAGCAAACACCACAAGAATAAATAAGCCGTAAAGTCTGTGAAGGGTCTGATCCTGAGACATTCCGATAACCAACAACTAACACGAATGCCATAGCCAAGTGTGTAGTTCTGAACCTCAGCTAACAGGTGCGTTTAAGTTAGCAGTAGAGAAAATCTGCTTTAATAACAATCAAAGTAGTAGTTTTTGTAGTAAAGGGAAATGCGACCGAAACTTCTACAATTATATTTGTGGGTTAAGGACAAAATTTTGCCAACGATAAATCCATGAGCATTAGTTGTCCGCAGTAATACGAGAGATCGTATATTTCAAGTTAGAAAAAAAGCATGAAACAACATATTCAAGTAGATCTAGTGATTGATTTCACTAACAAGGCATTCAAAGCTTTAGACGATGGGCCTGGATAAATCCAGTAAATGTTAATTACGTCATACGTATGTAATTCCTTCTATGAGCTTAATATCTATTAACTAATACGTATTAAGAAAAAGCATAGATAAGTCTGTATTAAAGCGTCTATAATAATAGAACCATGTTATAAGATTGAACGAAATATAAGTAACCAGCATCATGGCATCAGCGTTGCTTTACTCAATAAACAACGGCAAAGGTATAGCCAAAATATACCATATTTTAACAATCATATCGTTAGTTAATCAATAACGATATCAAAAAGGATATGATTATGGAAAAAATTACAATTAATTCAAAAGTGAAAGAAGTTATTATTAACAATCGTACCCCTTACAGCAATTTTGCTGGTAAGATGTTTGGACAGGACTTGTTTAAGCCACAAACCCGAGTAATGGACCCTGACTATCAGGATAAGATCGATGTTGCTAAGTCAAATGGCAATAGCGATATCGTTCTCAACCGTTCTCCTCGCCGTTTCGGTATTTATAGCATTACAGTAGCTAGTATCGAAGTTGGTACAAACGTTGCTGATGAGCCTGTTCTTATTATTAACAAGGGAACCAAGGATGAGATCCAGGTTCCATCAAACTGCACAACAGAGTTTGGTAAAGTCGATGTTGACGCAGTTAAGGATGCTATTAAGAATCCTGATAAGAACCAGGTATTCTCTGATGTTGAGTTCCTTGGAAAGCTGTCTAATCAGCTTAACGAGGCAGAGATCGCTCGCCTTGACAACATGATTAAGTTCTTGGAGAAGGCTAAGAGCCAGTGCGAGTCAGCAATTGGTGAGACCAACAACAAGATCAAGACATATAAGGACCAGAAGGCAAAGTCTGCATCAAAGTTGCAGGGCAATGTGTCCACTGAGGTAAACGTGAACATTCAGTAAGCTTATGGAAGCTCTTTTGTCCGAAAAGAGCAAGAAAATCATAAGTTTGTTGCTCTTAGAACCTCAGATTAAGGCATCTGTGTTTGAGAAATTAGATCATGCCGACAAGTATAAGATGTATACCATTCAAGAGAATGGTGACATCGTACTTGGCGAAACAAAATGTAATTTCTGGAACAGACTTATTGGATGTCAACGTATCATACCATTTGAGAGCTTTGCTCTCAAGGTATGGGAAGCGTTAGTGAATCTTTCTACTGGGCTTAACCAAAAAGCTATAGCAGAAGGATTATCGCGAGAAATCGTGATGAAAGCAGTCAAAGAGAAAGACTTTGACTGGATTACAGAACGACTGTATAATGTTGCAACGATGGTTGCTCAGAAGTCAAAAATTGCAGATGGTGTAGGAGCGGATCCTGCGGGATCCCGGGTGTCAGGGCCAGGGCTTAACACGTCTGCAACGGACCAAAGAGACATCATCATCAATATTAATGGTCGTAAAAAAGTTTGCCACTTTAAAGACTGTATAGGTGATCCTATGATAGATGTTGAATTAGGAATTGTTGGAATTAATAGAGTTTATCCAAACTAGAACATTCCCGAGGGAATGGTATATAAATCCGTGAGCGGATGAAGATACATTGAATGTTGGAAACTTTGTTAATAAAGACAAATTTTAAATAAACTAAATCAAAAGATTACTTCTAGAGGCATCCTTAAAATGTTCCGTGCTGCGGAATAGGCTACAAGTCCCTGCGGGGGCAAGTAGCCAAAGGATATCTCTACCTATTATTTATGTAATAGTAGTAATAGGACAAGGAAGATGGCTGAGAATTCAAGTAGTATTGTTTAATTTAAATCAAAACTATATGAATAAGAAATCAATGAAGTTAAACTCAGCTAACATTATTACAATTCGCAAGAACCTTGATACAACAATCAATAAGTATTGGCGAATTATTCGAGCAGAGAACCTAATGTCAAAGAAGGCGGTAGCCGCAAAGCAGGGTTCTGGCTTAGATCTCAAAAGTTTGTATAATCAAATTGTACAACTTAGTGAGAAACGCATCATGATTAAGGGTATTTTGGTAGCTCTTAATACAGGTGAGACAACATTCTCTTATGAGGATTTTAAGAAGACAAATAATTACAGTATTTTTGCTGCATGTGAGGCAAAGGAGTCGATTGCGCAATTAAAGATGGTTAAATGCTTAGATCCAGCCACAAAGGCTAAAAAAGGACTTAAGTCAATGCCTAAGCGAGAGATATTTTCTTCTGCAAAGATTGCACAATTAATTCATGAGCAACAACTTCTTGCAAATAAGTTTGATGCAAATCTAAAGAAGTTCAACGATGATACATCTATCGAGATTACTGATATAATTGCAGATAAGTTCGAGAAAGATCTTGCAGTATAAATACATATAAGTTCGAGACGTATGGGTCGCCGAAAGGAGTAAGATCGAGACTTACACGAACTACAAAAGGTAATTCCCAACCTTAAACAATATTAACATTATTAACAAAAATTATCAAAATTATGAGTAAGAATAAGAAAAAGAATCTCAAGAAGGTTCATGCTAAGATAGATACAAAAACTACACCAGTAAAGGCTGAGGCAGCTAAGAAGGAAGAGTCTAAAGCTGCTGAGATCAAAGAGAACATTGAGAAGCGTCGTGCTGCAGATGCAGAGAAGGCTAAAAAGCATGCTGAACTCAAGGCTGCTAAGAAGAAGGCTAAGGCCGAGAAGGAAGAGGCTAAACACGCTGCTTCTAAGGCTCGTGCAGAGGCCCGTAATGCTCGCAAGCAGGCGGCAAAAGATATGCTCAATGGAGTAAAGCATACAAAGGATGCTACTCCAGTAAAGATGACTCTAGAAGAGCGCAAAAAACGCCAAGAAGAGCGTCGTAAAATAGCATACAATCGTCACATAGCGTCTATACGACGTCGTTGTTCTCGTATGCATTTGTCTGACGCTCAAACAGACGCTGTTGTGAATAAGGCTAAAGAACAATGGAATAAGGCTAAGTCTTATAACATTGTTATGGTTTGCGACTCGTTTGGAGACAAGCGAGAGAAACTATTTGATATAGTCAAGAAGCATTCCATCAAAACGGCATGTATTACTACTTGTACTGCTTTCCTTAATGCGGTACCAAAGGCTGCCGTAGACGAGATTCGTGAAACATTTACAGATGCATCTGTTTATCAGTATGCAGAAAAGTGTGACTTGTTTGGCAACTACAAGAAGAACGATAGCAAGAAACCAAAGAAGGGAGGAGACGCTCATTCTATAGAGTGCTCTAAGAGTCGCAGTGTTAATTTCTATAATCTTCGTAGATTGCAAAAAGCAGCTAAGGAGAAAGTAGAAAAGAACACATACAGTTACCGTCATGGCAAAAAGGCTGAAGGCAGAAAGGCTCGCAGACTCCTTAAGAAGGAGAATGCTAAACCAGTAAACAAAAAGCCTACGCAAGTAAAAGGAATTAAAGAAAAGTCTAACAAGCAGGCAGCTTAATAATAGGAGGCGACGTTATGAATACCCAGAATAATCAATATTTGGACGATTATGTTGAAAAATATCGTGACATCAAAGAAGAGTGGCTCAAAGGCTTTAACAAGTCTCATGGAACTACTTCTAAGTTCTGTAAAGAACACAATATTCACGGTCTTTACCGGAAGAGACCTTGGTACGTATTGCTCAAGCGTGATTCAGTCAAAATTGAATCTCGCAGAAAGGTTAAGAAACTTAACCATATCGAGCTCATGGAAGGGTATGTTCAACACAAGTTGCAGAAGTGGGAGCGAAAGCACCCATGCCCAGTTAAGAAAGACGACTTGTTCTACTCTCAGCAATATCCGGTATGGAAGGCTGAGAAGGATTCCGCAGAGGAACATATTAGAAACTTAATTGTTGCTAAGTATGACAAATTACAGCTTGTTGGTAGATTCTCCTCTACTAACGAACTATCCTACGAGCAAGAAATTGCTCAAATACGAGATAATGGAGAAACCATCAAATATGGAGGCGTAAATAACCTTCCTGAAACAAGCAAGGTTATGAAAACCGCTCATATTATAACGAATAAGGTTAAAGCTAAACGCGGAAACCTTATTTGCACAAATCTTAAAGATCATAAGAAACAGCGTGGACGTATCCTACTTCCAAACATGAAAGTAGCAGCATAAACGTTATTTTTAAATGATTGTATAGCCGCGACATCAGCGGCTAGCCTAGTGTGCTCCGAAAGGATATGACTGCGAGGTGCGAACCCTCACTAGGCACAGCATGTGGTATTAGTGTATGGCAGTGGAAGTGCGCACAAATGACGTTAAATAGTTATCCACGTCCGCATATACAAGGTATGTCATGTAGACCCGACGGGGTCGGCATTGTAGTTTATGCAAAACACCGGGTCTTGTAACCCGGAGACTCAGGTTGGATTCCTGACAATTGCCACTATGATTATAAAGGAAAGACCAGTAATTCTATACGATATCGAAGTTTTTCCAAACTGTTTTCATTGTACTTGTAAAGATTCAGAGAGTCATAAAATATATAAATTTGAGATATCTAGCCGAAAAAATCAATTAAACGAATTAATTGACTTCTTCTATTTTGATAGAACAAAGCACGTGATGTGTGGATATAACAATAAGCATTATGACGACATTGTAATAAACTACATTATTTTCTACAGAAATAGTATGAAGCGGCTAGGATTTCAAAGAATATGTAACTCTTTGTATTATCTTAGCAAGGAAATTATAAATTCGGAAAAAACCGATGATATAGAAAAGATCAAAGAATATAAGTACGCGAATTACTTTTATTCGTTTGACCTTATGTTGATGCTGTATGGCTACAAACAACAAAAAAGTCTAAAAGAAATTGAAGTATTGCTACATATGTCAAATGTACAAGAATTTGATGGAAGTTTTGATTCTAGAATAGATGAAGAAGCTATAGACGAAATGGTAGCATACAATATAAATGATGTCGAGTCTACATGTTCTTTATTAAACAAAGTAAAGAAAGATGTAGAGTTGAGACTACTAGTGGAAAAAGAATGGGGGTTTGATGCTCTTTCAATGAGCGAAGTTCGTTTTGGTGAAGAAATATTGTTAAAAGAATTAGAAAGGCATGACAAAAGAACCAAATCGGAATTAAAATCTCAAGCTAGAAAAGTAAGAGAGATAAAATTGAAGGATATCATACTCCCATTTATACAATATTCTAACCCAAAGTTGAAAGAAGTCTTAGAGGATGTAAAAAACGCTATCTGTGACCCAGATAAGTCTGATAAGAAACAAAAAAACTACGAGAAGAAGTTTGTTCTCTCGAATATTTGCTATTCTATTGGCGAAGGTGGTATACACACCATCAATGAGCCTAGAATCTACAAACCTAAAGATGAACAGTATATAGGACATCTAGATGTAACTTCTATGTATCCGTCATTAGCAATCATAAACAAGTGGTTGCCAGTTCACTTAGGAGAAGATTTTTGGAATGTGTATAGTTCTTTGTATAAAGAACGCATTACTGCCAAACGTAATGGAGAGAAACTAAAGTCTTTGGCGTTTAAAAAGGCTTTAAATGCTCTAACAGGAAAGATGCAACAAGAAGGAAGCTGGGCATATGATCCACTTAACGTATATAAGATACGTATAAATGGGCAACTTATACTACTTATGTTGGTGGACAGGCTTCTGGCATTGAATTGTAAGATTGTACAAGTCAATACAGATGGTGTCGTCTACATTGCCGACAAATCCGCCCGCCTCGCAATAGCCGACGCGATTAAGGAAGTTGAGCAATTAACCCAGTTAACATTCGAATCCGATGATTACGAGTCGTTTTATCAGTACGACGTGAACAATTACTTTGGTGTTCGCAAAGGATACTCCCAATCTGGAGATCCGAGACTGATAGAAAAGAAAGGCAGGTTTATCACAGAAATTGGTCTTAGCAACAGCATGACACCAGTTGTTATCTCCAAAGCTGTGATAAACTATTTTTTAAACAATGAACCGATAGACAAGTTTATTAAGAAGGATAGAGATATCCGTGATTTCTTGATGTCACAAAGCGTAAACAAGGAATCAAAAGTTGAATATGGAGGAAAACAGATTCAACGTATTAATAGATACTACGCGTCAAGTAGTGGCTATTATCTTATACGAGTTAAGGATAAAATGTACGAAAGTCGTTCTGAAACAAAAATAACAGAATATGGAGTACGAATCCTTAATAAGATAGATGCCACACCAATAGATAAACGTCACCTGGATTATCAATACTACATTAGCAAAGCAAAAAAGATAGCTAGTGAGTTTGTTAACCGACAGTTGACAATATTCGATGATTAATCGTTTATCAACGTATATAAGATGATTATTGAACTAAACACAAAACTCCTGGATATTCCAGGACTGAATTCAAATCAATTAATATTCCTAAGTTTGGTATTGGATAAGAATCAAAAAACTTATAATCAAGACGTCCGCAAAATTGTCAGCCTAGTTAGCGACGAAGAAATATCAAACTTAATTTCTCAGGGACTTATTACCTCGATCGAGAGAGGTAAGTCAATTACATATCATGCAACAGACACGCTCAATAATATAGTTCGCCCAAAAAAGGACTATTTCGATTTGTTCTATGAAATGTACCCAATATACGTTCTACGACCAGATGGTACTAAAAACTATCTAAGAGCTAACGTTAACAAATGTAGGCATTTATTCAATGTCTATGTAGGTCAAAGTGAGGCTATGGCTCAACATCTTATTCAGTGTCTTGACTTCGAAATGAAGAAAAAGACTAACGAGGGTAAACTAAGTTACATGAAGACGATGTGGAGATGGCTCGTAGACCATCAGTGGGAAGAATCTGAGGAAGAAATGCAAGACAACTCTAAAATTGAGGAATCGACTTATGGAACAGAACTTATCTAATCTTATACGACCAATGTCAGTTGTAGCCCAAGAGGCTATAAACTACATATCTGGTCGTAGAGATCACTCTATAACATCTCTTAAGACTAGATGGGCTAAGTTTAATAAGCAGTGTATGGGAGGTATTGAACCTAATACCGTTTATACCATAGCTGGTATTTCAGGAAGCGGAAAGAGCTCATTCGCTAATGAGATCTCAACTGATATTATTGATTTGAATCCTGGTGAAGAAATAGTGATTCTGATTTTCTCGTTAGAGATGGTTGGATTTAGGCAGGTTGGAAGAACGCTTTCTAGTAAGCTTAGGAAAACGACTTCGACTTTGTATAGTTCGGAAACGGACCTTGATGACGAGACCTTCAGAAAAGTCATCGAAGTATCACAATCACTAAAGGAGTATCCTATCTACTTTGTAGATAATCCTACTACTCCTATGGAAGTAGAAGAAATTATTAAGTCTTTCTATGAAAAGTATGTCAAAGGTACTAACAAGCATTTTATCATTATGTATGATCATGCTTTGTTAACAAAACCAATAGGCTCTACGATAGAGACTATGCAGGAACTTGAGCGTGTCTTTATTAGCGCAAAAAAGTATCCTATGACATCTATTTTGCAATTAGCGCAAATGAATAGACAGATTGAGAACCCTGAGAGAATAAACAATTTTTTGTCGCATTATCCTATGAGAAGCGACATTTCATCCGCTGATGCTTTATTTCAAGCTAGCGATTATGTTATAGTCATTCATAGGCCGGAAATTCTTGGTATACAAGAATATGGCCCAAACCATCTTCCTACACAAAATAAGGTATATTTACATATCTTAAAGAATCGAGACGCAGGAAAGCCCTGCATACTTGAGTTCGAGAATGATTTAGCATACAATAACTTGATAGAAAGCTAAGCTTTTAAAAATTTAGGCTGAATATGAAGACAACTGTATTTACTATCAATAACAACAATAATAACAATGCAAACTATTCTAAGATTCTTGACAATATTATTCTTGATACTATGATGAAGAATAACTCTTATTTGTTTGAGGACACAGAGAAAAAGACTAACGATGCAATCATCGACGCAATGTTTGACGCAATTGATACTACATACATTTTTGGCAAGCATCTGAAGGGCGACAAGTTCGCAAAGGCTTGCCAATTCCTTGCTAATTATGGCAAGAAGAAGACTTTTGATATTCCTTACCAGATGAATAAGTTGTACCGTCTAGCGGATGGTACTGCTATTATCTTCTACGATGATGAGGTTCAGATTGGTACCGATATTTATAAGTATTCTGACTTTAATGATATTAACTTTATCAATGGTTTGACTCCAGAGAAGAAGAAGGTTATCATTAATATTAACATTAAGCTTTAAAAAGTTAACTTAAGCATTTTACATCATGAGTTTAACATTACCTACAAGTAAAATTCCTGCAGTTTCTGAAAATCCTAAGTATCTAATCTTATATGGTCTTCCAAAGGCTGGCAAGACATCTTGTCTTGCTCAGCTGGATAATAATCTTATCATAGACCTTGAGGGAGGCTCTACTTTCATTGATGCGATGGCCATCCAGTGTCGTACAATCAATGATTTAGGAGAAGCTGCAAGCGCCATTCGAGCCAAGAATAAAGAGGTAGGACATAATTTCTATACGCATATCACAATAGACAATGCAACTCGATTAGAGGATATATGTATGAGCTATGCTTGTACATTATATCGACAAACACCACTTGGAAAAAAGTGGGATGGCACAGACGTAACTACACTTCCAAATGGAGCTGGTTACAAGTATCTACGAGATGCAGTCAAAAAGGTTGTCGATATGTTTCGAGATCTGTGTGATGAGTTCATACTCGTTGGACACGTCAAAGATACCATTACTGAAAAAGATGGCGTCGAAATCTCTGCTAAAGAACTTGACTTGGTTGGAAAATTAAGTAAAATCGTATGTGGACTTGCCGATGCGGTAGGCTACGTTTACCGAAAGGGAAACGAAACGCATATTTCCTTTAAAGGAGGTACTGCGGATACCATCATGGAAGCTCGAGCAAAACACATTGCAGGTAAAGATATAGTAATTGCAGAAGGCAATGAAGACGGGACAATTACAACACATTGGGATAGAATATATAAGTAAGCTAATATATAGATCTATACGATCTACAGCATACTATGCTGAGTCTAAATTAGACGCATTAGCTTTACGAATATTAAAATAACGCTTTAACGCTTAGAAATTATGTATAATACAAAGACAGCAACAACAAACAACGAGGAATTTAGTAGCAATTATATGCCAGTAGGTATCAATGACAATATTATACTGAAAGAGGCGAACTGTAATAAGACGCCTCAAGGCAAAGACTTTCTTGAAATTATTTTCGAGAACGAACAAGGTCAAACTGCTACTATGACAGAATGGAAGAACGAGAAGAATATGTGGATTAAAACAGATGAAGATTTGCAAAAGCGAGACAATACTCAGTTTGGTCGCATTTGTCAGATTATCGACTGCTTCTATCCACAGCGCCCAGATGCAGAGTTGAACACTTTTGTCGATATGATTAACTGGGTAAAGCAGATGCTTGATCCAATGATTGCAACAAAGAAAAAACTCCGTTTGAAAGTAAACTATGACAAGAAGGGCTATACTCGTGTAAGCCAGTATGGAATTTTCGTTGAAGACATGTCTATAAATGATTCGCAGATAAAACTCTTTAAGAACGATCTTATGGAGAAACCTGTTGTCGCCGACAAAGAAGACGATGATCCGCTTAACGTACCACCAACAGTTACTCCGGACGCTGCGAATGCAACTGGTGCTTCAGACCTTCCATTTTAATGAAAGATTCGCACTAAAAAATAAAATTAAACCTTGACGACTTCTGGCAAGGTTTTGGTGGAGCTAGGTAATTCAGTTACCCTGTGGGGTGAAATGCCCCACAACAAGGCTAGTCAGGATGTTGTGAAACATAGATACGGGATACGTACTGCGCTTATATAGACTTATTTAATCCCATGCGAGGTTCGATTCCTCGCATAGCCACAGGTTTTTGTCAATTATATGTAAAACTACTTGCCTGTGAAGGTAGGTTTATGTTACAAATACTAAGAAATGCTCATGCTATTCTTACATTTGTAACATACTCAAAGGCGTAAGCTTTTGGAGTAATCTCATATCGAGTAAAATCGCCAATGTAGTACATGTACTATAATTGGAGACGTGTACGCTACGAAAGTGCGGGTTTGAATAACCTAAAGTCCGAGCTTAGCATCTCCGGAAACTGCTATACGTCCGTCAACGTAGACCTGAGCATGTCATTAAACTGCTCAACTTACGTGTGTACACAGTATTGGCAAGCCTGGGTAGTGGTCAGAAAAGACCGCTTCGTTTTGTTGGTTCGATTCCAACCACACGTACTAACTTATAAGTTATGTATAGTACTAAGACAGCAATAACTATGTCTTTAAAAGACATTTTAGATAAGTTGACTGATTTAGACATCTATACGTATTGTATAGGACAATTTAAAGTTGGAAAACTTATGAATAGTCCTTTAAGATCTGATGATAACAATCCTTCATTTGGAATATTCCAAGCAAGAAATGGAGGCTTGTTGTATAAAGATCAAGGAACAGGTGATTACGGAAACGCAATTAAGTTCCTAAAAGAATATAAAGGTATAACAACGAGAGATGAACTAGAACGAGAATTATTGCGTATTGTACGCAGAATAAATCCTAATTTATCAGTTAGGACAAATACGTACAACAAACCGAGAGGTGAAACTGATATCGGAATAGTTCGTCAACCGTTTACAAATATAGATAAAGCTTACTGGAAGCAATTTGGAATACATATAGACACTTTAAAAATGTTTAATGTATTTAGTATTAAATATTTTCTTTGTAATAGCGTCGTCAAAGGCACCTACAAAGAAACTAGTCCTATGTATGCATATAAAGTGTATGATAAATTTAAAATCTATCGTCCACTTGCCTCTAAGTTTACTAAATGGCGTACCAATCTGACAAATCGGCACGTACAGGGATTAGCCGAATTGCCTAAAGAGGGAGGCGATCTGCTCATAATAACAAAATCATTGAAAGATGTAATGTGTTGTTACGAAATGGGTTTTAATGCTATAGCTGCAGCAAGTGAAACTGTATTTATACCTGAAGACATACTTCAGTCTTTACGTTCCAAATGGAAACATATGGTAATACTCTACGATAGAGATGCTACTGGAATGCATAAGGCTAGACAGTATAGTAAACAATACAAGCTAGATGCCTTTTTCATCAACAAAAAGTTCAAAGCAAAAGACCTTTCTGACGCTGTAAAACTAAATGGTTTTTCAATAGTGAAAGATTGGTTTGTAAAAACGTTAGAAAAATATGATTGAAATAGTAACATCATGCTTGATTGGTGCAATGTGTGGAGCAATAGTATCTCCATTCATGCACAAGTGGCTCACCAAAAAACTATCTAAAAAGATTTCTCTTTCCAAAAAGAGTTATATGCGCATATTTCTTCCAAATGGTCTTATGATGACTATTTGGGATAGTACAGTTAACCGTGGAGAAGTATGTGCATGTGTACATAAATCTGATATAACAAAGGTAGCCGATGGTGAGATAGTCTATTTTTCTGGAACAAAAGTTTCCCGAATACGTGGAAACAATTTCAGTTATGATAGGCAAATCTAAAGGCAGAGTTAAAAATGCGACTAAAGTCGATAAGTATGGTCTCCATTTTAGGAGCAAACTCGAATGCTATACTTATGAAGCTTTTATGAAAGCTGGAATACCAGTTAAATATGAGCCAAAGCATTTCGTATTACTGGATAAATTCGAGTATTTAGGAGAAAAAATAAGACCTTTAACATATCTACCTGACTTCATAGGAAATGGGTTTGTAGTAGAATGCAAAGGTCTTATGGGAGATTCGTTCCCTCTTAGATGGAAATTGTTTAAGCATTATCTTAAGCGACATCGAAGTAAAATGAAGTGTTATCTCGTACGTAACCACAAACAGGTAGACGAGATGATAGAAGAGATAAAAACCAATATTTGAGTATTATAATATCAGTAAATATGGAAAAGAAATTTTTGAAAGTAGGTAAGAGCGTAAACTTTAAATTTAACACAGAAGGTCTTGAGTGTGATTTAACTCCAGGAATGGTTTATAATATTAAAGTAGACCGTTTTACTGACGCAATCTCACTCGAAGAGTCTAGCGGCTTATCTTTACCTTCTAAGGTATATTGTACACAACGTGACGAACGCTTTATAGACAAGGTTATTAATAGCTATAATCTGTCTGAAAGTGGATTTACTGGTGTGATGCTTGCAGGATTGAAGGGTTCTGGAAAGACTGTAATGGCTAAGATGATAGCCAACAAGAGCGGTCTTCCAATTATAAATATAGACAAAAGTATACGTCCGTATATCCTTAAAAATCTTGTAGAAAAGCTTGGTGACACAAGCGTTTGCTTCTTGTTCGATGAACTTGACAAAGTTCTTGAGGATTATGATGATTCTGTATTGTTACAGGTATTAGATGGTTCTGATACTAAGGGTAAGCATATGATTTTGTTTACCTGTAACGATGACCGCAAGATATCAGAGTATCTGATAGACCGTTGTTCTCGTATTCGCTATTGGCGTGAGTTTGAGGAAATGTCTCCATCTCTTATAATGGAGGTATTGAACGATAAGCTTAACGACAAGAAGGAAGTTAAGTCTTTAACAGACTTTATTAAGGATAACTTCGAGGTATGTAGTTTTGATAACATTGCTTCTTTTGTAAAGGAAGCTAATAATTATCCTACTACGACATTTGAAGAGTTGTTTGAGGATATGAACCTTTCTTCAAAAGGTACTATAAAACCTCATTCTCGTTCTTGTAAAGCCAATTGTCTGAAGAATGTTAAGAAGAAAGCAGCTTCAGATGACATTTGTTGTGATTGTTGTTGTGCAGGATGCTAATGATTACACCAGAGTACAAAATACCGGAATACGACATTCCATACTACGAAGATAATACACGCATTAGTAATAGTGCGATAGGCTGGTTCTTGAACAAAGGGCCGGCCTATTTTCGTAATATGCTGGATGGTAAAGAGAAAGGCTTAGATTTGCCACAGTTACGTAAAGGAACCATGATACATGAGTTCCTGCTTCAGCCAGATAAATTCTGGGATGATTACGTTCTGTTCGATGGCGAAAAGCCTAAAAGTGCGCAAGCACAAAAGTTCTGTGAAAACTTAATAAATACCGTTGAAATAGAGCTAAATAAACAGCTCTCAGACGCTTATCGTAAGTCTTATAGCATAGTTGGCAAGAGTGAAGATAAAATCCTCTCAGAAGCGCTTAAAATAAGCGTAGAGTATAAGGATTATATCGAAGCTATTAAGTCTAAGAAAATACTTATATCTCAGTATGACTTAGACCAGCTTATGAAGATTCAGCATAATGTTGGAGAACATAAGTTAGCAAGACAACTAATACGAAGAGCTGGTGAGCATGGCAGTATACACGTATACCATGAGTTCCAGATAAACTGGGATTACTGGATTACAGACGAATTGAATCATGGAGCCTATACTCCTGTTGCATGTAAATCATTGCTTGATAGTTGTACATTTAACTTTGATACAAGAACGTGTACAATTATGGATATCAAAACTACAGCTAAGTTGTGGCACTTTGAAGACAGTATGAAAGAATTTGATTACTGTAGGCAATTGTGTTTTTATCAGAAAGCAGTATATTGGTACCTGACTTATGTATTAAAATTAAGCAATGACGAAATCGATAAGTGGGAATTTGAATTCTATATCATAGCTATCGATACAACAGGTAGCAATGAAATAAGGGTATTCAGGTTATCTGCGTTTCAAGTTACTTCTAGAGACGTAGCAATACATGATTTCATGATAGCGTATTTATGGCATTTGAGAACAAACAGCTGGGACCATAGCTATGATTACTATACTGGAGACGGTAGTGAAACTTTAAACCTATGAGTAAATTTGCAAAGGTGGTAATGCCTTTGATTATGAACGATATTAAGCTAGATGACTTCTCTGAAAAATCAG
>ERZ1034865.436-NODE-436-length-26153-cov-5.235305_pt1 | contig 26153 bp, 36 predicted proteins | sample MGYA00520632_ERZ1034865 | MGnify/ENA primary metagenome ERZ1034865 (study PRJEB33766, sample SAMN09781738) | gut metagenome | biome: gut microbiome | host: Homo sapiens | place: Madagascar | study: EMG produced TPA metagenomics assembly of the PRJNA485056 data set...
GGGGGAAACGGCCCGATGGAACGAAAAGCTACAAATAACGCGCGCGCGCCCGCGCGTGCGGAGAATGCACCCGAAAACCCTGCAAAAAAGCCCGAAAGAAGATCGCCGATGGAAAAGAAAAAGCGGACGATCATCGAGCGGATGACGAAACTGGGAACATATAAGCCGCAGTACATGGAAGCCATCAACCGCACAGCCAAGCTATATGTTCAAATGGACGAAATTGAAGCGGCTTTCGCAAAATCCGGGGGCAATGTGGTAGTGACGCACACCAATAAGGCCGGGGCCAAGAATTTTGTAAAAAATCCATTCCTGCAAGCGCGTGACGAAGTGTACACGCAGCTGCTTGCCCATGAGCGGGAATTGGGCCTCACCCCCGCCGCGCTGAAACGCATCAATGAGGCCGCCATGGCCAAGGAGAAAAAGAGCACGCTGGGCGAGGCTTTGAAGGCGTTGAGCGGATGATGCAGGGGAAATACGCGGCAGAGGTGTGGCAATACGCTCAGAATGTAATCAGCGGGAAGCAAGTGGCGAATCGCTATCGGGTAATCGGATGCAAACGATTTGTAGCCATGGTGGAGGGTGGCAAGTACGATGTGCGAACGAAAGATGCCGATTTTGTAATTGGCATCATCCAGGCTACATTTAAGCATAGGCAGGGCGAAAACTTGGCGGGTGAGCCCATGCGAGGAAAGCCATTCCTGTTGGAGCCATGGCAGAAACTGTGCTTGTACGGGATGCTTGTATTTTTCAAAAAGGGGACGAAGGAACGCGCCGTAAAGGAAGCGTTTATTTTTATTCCCAGAAAAAATAGCAAAACGCTATTCGCGGCGGCAGTAGCCTACGGGCTGGCTATTCTGGAAAGGGCCAGCGGCGCGAAGGTGTACGTTGTGGGCGCGGCGCTAAAGCAGGCCATGGAAAGCTTCGACAATTGGCGATACAACATCGAAAATAGCCTGTATGCCAGCCGGAAGGAGGCGGAGGAAGATGGCTGGAAAATCCAAAATAATAGTTTCGGGCACAGCATCAGCCATGAGAATCTGGCGGGCGGCTCCGTCAGTCTGAACGCGCTGGCGGCAAACCCGGACAAGCAGGATTCGTTCAACTGCAACATCGTAATTGCGGACGAAATTCACGCCTACAAAACGCCGAAGCAATACAACATCCTGAAAGAAGCCACAAAGGCCTACACCAATAAGCTGGTAATCGGCATTACAACGGCGGGCGATGATGGAACGGGCTTTTGCGCACAGCGATTGGAATACTGCAAAAAAGTGCTGGATGGAATTGTGGAGGACGATGCCTATTTTATTTTCATCTGCGAAGCGGATGAGGGCGAGGACGGCGAAATTGATTTCACAAGCCCGATTCAGCATGAAAAGGCAAATCCCAATTACGGGATCACCATTCGCCCGGCGGACATCATGAATGATGCCATGCAAGCGCTGAATGATCCACAGCAGCGCAAGGATTTCATGGCAAAATCCATGAATCGATTCACGGCGGCGCTGAAAGCCTATTTTGATGTGGAGGAATTCAGGCGAAGCAACAGAGCGGCGGAGGAAGCGCTGGGAATCCGGCCAGAATGGCCAGCTGCAAGAAAGATGAAAGCGCTGGCGGCGCTGCCCATCAACTGGTACGGCGGCACCGATCTTTCCAAGCTGCACGATCTTACGGCGGCGGCCCTGCATGGAGCGTATAACGGCATTGAAATTGCCATCACTCACGCATGGTTCCCCATCGTGGCGGCGGCCAAAAAAGCGGACGAGGACAATATTCCCCTTTTCGGCTGGAAGGATGACGGATGGCTAGATATGTGCAACGCTCCCACCAACAACGCCGATACGGTGGTGGAGTGGTACAAGGCCCGGAGAAAAGAAGGATTCAAAATCCGGCAGGTGGGCCATGATCGGAAATTCTGCCGGGAATATTTCCTTGGCATGAAAAAGGCGGGATTCCGCATTGTGGATCAGCCGCAGTATTTCTACAAAAAAAGTGAGGGATTCCGCCACATTGAGGCCCAGGTAAAAAATAAAAAGTTTTACTATCTGGGCAGTGATGCCTATGAATATTGCGTGCAAAATGTACATGCAATCGAAAAAACGGACGACATGATTCAGTATGAGAAAATCCAGCCGAAGCACAGAATTGATCTGTTTGACGCAGATGTATTTGCAGTGGTGCGGATGCTGGAAGATATGGAGAAGAAGAACGATGCGAAGCAATGGCTGGATGAGTAAGATTTTTCGGCAGCGGCACAGCCGCGACGCTCCCGAGACAGAAACGAAAGCGAGTGCGGGTTTCCTTTGCTCGCCGGAGGCGTGGACCATTTTGTGCGGGGACGGATACAAGCCGGTAACGGAATGCCCGGAGGTGCAGATGTGCGCCGGGGTATATGCGGATTTGATCGCCAGTATGACGATCCACCTGATGGAAAACGCGGAGCAGGGCGACGTGCGAATTAAGGATGAATTGGCTAAAAAGCTGGATATATCGCCAAACAGGGACATGACGCGAAGCACGTTCATGTCCCTGCTCGTTTCCACGCTGATTTTGCATGGGAACCAGGTGACGATCCCCAGCTACAACGGAACGCTGCTGGAAAATCTAACGCCAGTGCCGCCGTCCATGACCAGCTTTGTGCCGGATGGAAGCAGCTACCGAATCATGGCAAATGGAAGTGAATACAGCCCGGATGAAGTGCTGCACTTCCCACTGCGGCCTGATCCGGAACAGCCGTGGCGCGGGCAGGGATTCCAGGTGCCTTTGCGCGGCATTGTGCAAAGCCTGCGGCAAACCAACGCCACCAAAGAGGCCATTATGAAAAGCCCTACGCCGTCCATCATCGTAAAGGTGGACGGCCTGACGGAGGAATTTGCCAGCAAGGACGGCAGAAGAAAGCTGCGGGAGCAGTATTTGGATGCAAGCGAGGCGGGACAGCCGTGGATGATTCCGGCGGAGGCATTCAGCGTGGAGCAGGTGAAGCCGCTGACGCTGAACGATCTGGCAATCAAAACGGGGCTGGAACTGGATAAAAAAGCGGTAGCCGCCATGATGGGCGTACCGGCATTCCTGGTAGGAGTGGGCGATTTCAAACGCGATGAATTCAATTGGTTTGTTTCCACACGGGTGATGGCCGTTGCCAAAATCATTGAGCAGGAGCTGACGAAAAAACTGCTGTATTCGCCAAGGCTGTACTGGCGCTTCAATTATCGAAGCCTGCTAAATTACGATATCGGCGAGCTGGTGAACGCGGGCAAAGAAATGGTGGATCGCATGGCACTGCGGCGCAATGAATGGCGAGATTGGCTTGGCTTTGCGCCTGATCCTGAAATGGATGAACTGCTGGCGCTGGAAAACTACATCCCGGCTGATCGCCTGGGCGATCAGGGAAAGCTGGTGGGAGGAGGTGAAAACAATGCGGAACGAGCGGCAGATACGGGGCGGGCTGACGAAGTTTGAAACCCGCGAAGAAAACGGCGAAAAACGGATTGAGGGCTATTTTGCCGTATTCGATAGCAATTATGAGCTATGGGACGGCGCAACGGAGAGCATAGGCCGAAACGCTTTTGACGGAGCACTGGGGGACGATATCCGGGCGCTGATCGATCATGAAACGCGGCTGGTGCTGGGCCGCACGACTGCGGGCACGCTGACGCTACGGGTAGACGAGCACGGCCTGTGGGGCAGCATCAGAATCAACGAAGCGGATAGCGACGCCATGAATCTGTATGCCCGCGTGCAGCGGGGCGATGTGAGCCAATGCTCCTTCGGCTTTGATATCCTTCAGGAGCGCACGGATGTAAATTCGGACACGGGCGCGGTGCATTGGACGATTGAAAAGGTGAAACTGTACGAAGTATCGTGCGTCACTTTCCCAGCTTACAAGGAAACGGCTATACAAGCCAGGGCGGAGGAATACCGCAATATCAAAAAACGGGAAAACGAGCGCTGGAAGGCAGCGCAGAAAGAGAGGCTGACGAAATGGCATTAAGGCAAATTGTACTGGCCCGAAAGCTAGAAGCGCTGCGGGCCCAGCAGACCGAGGCGGACAAGCAGGCGGAGGCGCTGGCCGAAAAACGGGCGACGCTGGAAAAGCGCGAGGCGGAGCTGACGCAGGCGCTGGAAGAAGTCACCGAGGAAACGCCCCAGGAGGATAAGGATGCGCTGGACGCGGAAGTGAGCCAGTTTGAGGCGGATTCCAAAGGGCTGGAAGGCGAGGAACAGGAAAGCGAAACGCAGCGGCAGGCCATTAAAAATCAGATTGCGGAACTGGAAAAGGAGCTGGCGGAAATCGAAAACCGCAGTTCCTCTTCTTTTGCCGCAGAAAAGAAAAGGAAGGATGAAAAGCCTATGGAAACGAGAAAGTTTTTCGGAATGAATCCCCAGGAGCGGGATGCGATGTTCGCCCGCGAGGACGTGAAAACCTTTATGACCAGGCTACGGGAAATGGGCCGTGAAAAGCGGGCTATCAGCGGCGGCGATTTGCTGATTCCCGACGTATTTCTGGGCATTATTCGCCAGGAAACCGCAGAAAGCAGCAAGCTGCTCAAGCACGTTACCGTGCGCAGCGTGCCGGGCACCAGCCGCATGACGGTGGCGGGCGCGATTCCGGAAGCCGTATGGACGGAAATGTGCGCCAAGCTGAACGAGCTGGCGCTGAGCTTTAACAACGTGGAAATGGATGGCTACAAGGTGGGCGGCTTTATTCCCGTGTGCAATGCCCTTCTGGAAGATAGCGATATTTCTCTGGCCACCGAGGTGCTGACGGCCATCGGCCGCGCCATTGGCCGGGCGCTGGATAAGGCCATTCTGTACGGCACGGGCACCAAAATGCCCCTGGGCATCGTCACTCGGCTGGCGCAGACTAGCAAGCCCAGCGATTACCCCACAACGGCCCGCGCCTGGGCGGACCTGCATACCAGCAATTTGAAGAGCTTCACCGGGAAAAGCGGCGTAGAGCTCTTCAAGGAGCTGGCCAAGGCCAGCGGCGCTATCCGCAACGACTACGCCAGCGGCGCGAAGTTCTGGGCCATGAACGAGGCAACCAAGCTGGCGTTGACGGTGGAGGCCATGAGCCTGAACAGCGCCGGTGCGATTGTCACCGGAATGCAGGGCACCATGCCGGTGATCGGCGGCGCGATTGAAACGCTGGACTTCATCCCGGATAATCAGATCATTGGCGGATACGGAGAACTCTACCTGCTGGCGGAGCGCGCGGGAACGCAGCTTTCCAGCAGTGAGCATTACCGCTTTGTGGAGGATCAGACGGTGTTCAAGGGAACGGCCCGCTATGACGGTATGCCGGTAATCGCCGAGGGCTTTGTGGGCATTGGCATTGCCGGTACTGCGCCGGATGCGGACGATGTGACTTTTGCGGCGGATACCGCAAACCCTAAGGAGGCGGCCCTGAAATCGCTGGCTATTGGGTCGCTCACTTTGAATCCGGCGTTTGACAGTGAAACGCTGGAGTACACCGCCAGCACCACCACCGCCAGCAGCAAGGTAACGGCGGAGGCCGAAAAGACCGGCGCGACGGTGGAAATTAAGAACGGCAGCACCGCCGTAAGCAACGGCGGAACGGCCACCTGGGCAAGCGGCGAAAACGTGCTGACTATCAAGGTAAAATACGGCACCACCGTGCGCAGCTACAAAGTGACGGTAACCAAGTCTTAACGAGGGTCGGGGCGCGTATGGGCAGCCATGCGCGCCCTTGCCTGTGAAAGGAGGCGGGCTATGGAATACGGCGAAGAAACGGTGCTGGGGCTGGTAAAAAGCCGCTTGAATCGGCTGCAAAGCGATACCAGCCTGGATGAGTATCTGAAAACGCTGATAGAAGCGGCCAAAGGAGAACTGGCCCGAAACGGCATCACCCTGCGGGCGGAAAGCGCGGATGATGTCATGCTGCTGGTGAATCTGGCGGTATGGCGTTATCAAAATCGAGATAGCGCAAACGCCATGCCTCCTTGGCTGGCCCAGCAGCGGCGGGAACGGTGGCTGACGGAAAGGGCGGTGCATGGCATTGATTCTTGATAAGGGCATTTGCACTGTATTCCAGCGGGTGGATATTTCCACAGGCGGAGGCATCCCGAAGCACGATTACAAAGTATTGGCTAAGGGCTGGTACGGCGAGCTGGATTTTGAAACGATCCCGGTAAATCCGAACGGGAACCGGGAAGATACGGAGGCCAGCGCGAGAATCCGAATCCTGCAAAATCGGCAGGTGGATAATCACGCCGTGGTAGTGCTGGGGGACGTGGACGAAGTGCCCAAAACAGGCATTCGCTACGATGTAGCCCGGGCCTATCACGGGCACGATGATGAAAACGGCCAGCCCATCAGCGATCTGACGCTAAAGGCGGTGGAGGCGTGACGCTACAAGAGTTCGGGGCCATGCTGGCCACCATTGATCCCAAAACGCGGCACTTTGCCAGCAACGTGCGGGGCGCGTACACCACATGGGCGGAATATGGCCGAACGGATGCCTTTGCAGATGGCAAGGATCAGGGCGGATGGAAAGTGCAGGTGGAGCGCTACACCCAGGAGGAATACGATGAAATCGCCAAAAAGCTGTATGAGAAGCTGCAAAACCTGGACAATGTGGCGGTGGAATACATCGTCGATAGCCAGGTGGATGGCGAAAATCTGACGATCCGGCATTTGTTTGATTGCGAGGTATGGTGATGGCCCGTTTTGAAGTGAAAGGAACGGACGATTTGGCAAACGCGCTGGAAAGCCTGGGCGGAAAAACCGGCGATATAGCGCGGACGATGATCCGCTATGGCGCGGTAGAAATGGTGAAAAGCTGGCAGGATATCATCAAAAAACGTGGGCATGTACTGACGGGCCAGATGGAAAAAAGCGTGAAGCCAACCAAAATCAAGAATGAGGGCGGCGAACTATCTATAGAGGTATACCCGCAGGGGAAAGACGATAAGGGCGTAAGAAACGCAGAAAAGGCGTTTCTGGCCCATTATGGATGGAGCAGCCACACCGGCGATCACTTTGTGGATGAGGTGGAGGAAGAAGGCGGCGAAAAAGCCGTTGAAGCCATGGAAAAAGTAATGGATCAATTTATCAAAATGAAAGGCGGGAACTAAAATGGCATTTACGGGCATGAAATACTGCGTGGCGGCCCCCGTGAAAGCGGAAACCAGAGGCCAGGCGCTTACCTATGATACCGGCGTGGTGGTAGGACGTGCCATTGGCGCAAATGTAAACTGGAACCGCAACAGCGATGCACTGTATGCGGATGATGCGCTGGCGGAGAGCGACAACAGTCTGACGGGCGGCACGGTGGATATCAACGTGGACGATATCAGCGACGAGGCGCAACTGGTGATTTTCAGCCAGACGAAAACGGACGGCACCAATAGCGGGCCAGACGTATACCACGAAAACGGCGATCCTTCGCCATACATTGGCCTGGGCTATTACCGGGTGCGGCGATACAAGGGCGTGGAAACCTATGTGGCATACTGGATTCACAAAACGCAGCTGGCCATCAGCAGCGAAAGCGCGGCCACCAAGGGAAACACCATCAGCTGGCAAACGCCTACGGCCACCGGAAATGTAATGGCCGTGGTGAACGACAGCACGGGCAAGAATCAATTCCGTGATCGTGCAACGTTTACGGATGAGAGCAAGGCCATTGAATGGCTGAATACCAAGGCCAACATTGCCGCATAATGGAGGGCCGCATGAAAGAGCTGAAAATGAAAGCCGCTGGCCGGGAATTGCATTTCGCGTTCGATCTGCAAGCGTGGTACGATGTGGAAAAGGCATTTGGCAGTATGACGGAGATGAACCGGCGCTTTGATGAGCAGGATCGGCCCATGGAGGCGGGGCTTGAGCTTGCGGCCATAGCGGTGAGCGCGGGAGCGCGGGCCAGCGGAAAAGAACCGGCAACCATTGAATGGCTGCGGGAAAACCTAAGCCCCAAAAAAGCGGCTATGGCCTGCGGGCTGGCGAAAGCGGCCTTTATTGAGGGCATGAGCCGGGAAGATGACGAAGATGAGGATGAGGATGAGGCCGCCGTGGATGTGGTGGCCGAAGAACTTCAAAAAAAAACGAACGAAAACAGCTGAGGGCGAACCGCTATCTTGGGTACGCCCTGACGGCGGGGCTGACTGTGCGGGAAGCGCTGGCGGCCCCGCCGGGACTGATTATGACGCTTTATCTACAGCGCAGGGATTATGATGATGCGCTGCACGGAGTAAAGCGGAAAAGCCTATCTGAATGGAGTGAAGAATAATGGCGGGAAGCACTGGGCGGAAAATTTCCACATTCATTGAGCTTGGCGGCGAACAGGCATTCAAAAAAGCAGTAAGCGATGCCGCCAGAAGCGTGCAAGTGCTGAACGCCGGAATGAAAGCGGCAACGGCTGAATTTGAAGCCACGGGGGATGCGCAGACGTATCTCACCAACAAAGCCGAAACGCTCCGTGCGAAAATGGAAGAGCAAAAAAAGTATATTGATTTGCTGAACTATGGCATGGACGAATATGTGGCCATGGGAGAAAAAGGCGCTAAAAAAGCGGATGAGCAGGCGATTAAGATTGCCAACGCTACTGTGGCGCTTCAAAAAATGAAGGCCGAACTGGAAGATGTGGAATCCGGCGAAGCTGCCTTTCAGCATGAAATGAAGCAGGCGGAAGCCCAAATGGGGGCGCTTGATGCATCGTTGAAAGCGCTGGAAGCGGAATACAAGGCGACGGGAAACGCGACGCAGTATTTTGCCGACAAAAATACGCTTCTGCATAGCAGAATCGCCCAGCAGGAGAGCATTGTAAAAGGATTAGATGATGCGGTACGCAGAAGCGCTTCCAGATACGGGGAAGCATCGGCGGAAACGGAGCAATATAGGGCGAAACTTGCCACCGCCACAGCCAAGCTATTTGATATGCGCCGGGAGCTGGAAACGGCGGACCGGGAAGCGGAAGAATTTGGCCGTGACAGCGTGAAGGTAGGCCGCCAGATTGAAAATGGCATTGGCGACGGGGCGGAGGAAGCGCAGAAGAGCATGAAGGGCCTGATTGAGCAAATGCAGGAGGATATTGGCTCAATCAAAGGAAGCGCAACCTTTACGGTGGCGCATCAGGTGATCAATACAGTTGTCGGCGCTTTTAATAATCTTCAAGATTTTGTGACGAGCAATCAGGAATATCGCAGAAAAGTGGCAAACTTTGAAGCGGCTGCAAGAATAGGAAATCACAGCATAGAGGAAATGCGAAAGGTAGCAGCCAGCCTGGGCGCATTTTTGGGCGACTACGATACGGCCATGCAGGCCGTGACGACGCTGATGCAAACGGGAATGACGGGATCGGGCATTAGCCGTGCGGCAGACCTATTCGCATATTTCAATAAGATGCTTGGCGAAGAAGCCAAAGTGGAAGATTTGGCAGAAAGCTTTCAGGAAAGCGTAAATACTGGAAAGGCAACGGGTAAGCTGGCGGAGCTGGCAGGGCGGCTTGGAACGTATGGAATCAGCGAGGATGGCCTGAATGCCATACTTGGGAAAAGTGGGACGATAGAAAGCAAGGCGCTAAATGCGCTAACGTACCTATCAAAGGCATACGATTCCAAAATAGAAGAAATATACGATGAGCAAACAAAAGGATTGCAAGAAGCGGCAGCGGCACAAATCGAGCTAACTCAAGCATGGGCGGAAATCGCGGAAGAAGTAGAGCCGATTGTAACGGCGTTTACCAAAAAGGCGGTGACAATCGTTGACGCACTGGGGAACGCTTTAAAAGGCATGAAGGGATTGCTGAGTGGAGATGAGCAGGCAATTTTTGATGGAAAAACATCGGAAGAAGTTGCCAAAGAAGCCGTAGAAGCAAATAAAAAATACATGGAAGAGCAGGGGCAAGAAAACAATTTCCAAAATGGATGGCTTAGCTTCTGGAATATAAATATTGGGCAGAAAGAAAGCGCAGAAGATTCCGGGCAAAAGACAGCAACAGAATATGCAGATGCCCTTATTGAAGAACTAGAGGGAAAAAGGCCAACTGTGCAAGATATCATTGATACATATTGGCAAGTGGCTGGAACGGAAGGCGATGCGGAAGCATCAGTAAACAAACTGATAGAGCAGATGAATCCGACGGATGCGGAAATTGAGGAAATAAAAGAAAGATTTTCCCAAATCGGCGCAGACATCAACCTGATTTTCGGCACTGTGGAAGAAAACAGCGTCACATCCGGCTCCAATGCGGGCACATCGTTTGGCAATGGATTCCGCGCGGCCATGGGGCCAGTGGTGCGGGATGCGTGGACATATGCCAATCAGATCAACGCGGCGCTGGCAAGCATCGGCTCCGGGCTGGGGAATGTGCCCATTTACAGCGGCGGCTACCGGGCCGCGGCTGGAAGCGGAGGAAACCTGAATATCGGGCTGACGAGCAATATCAATCTAAATGGGCGAAGGCTGGCCCAGGTGGTGGACAGCTATCAAGGGAAAAAAGCCAACCGATTAAGCTAAAGGAGGCGGCGCATATGCGCTATAACGGCATAGATATTTGCCAGGTATACGGCGGCATCAGCGTGGCCAAGGAGATTCCGCCGGGAATGCCAAATCGAAGCGTGGAAACGGTGGGCGGCTGGGATGGCGAAATGCTGGCCGGAGTGGAAATGAAGCAGGGCAAATATCTGGTGCGCGTGAATATTGCCAGGCGAAGCCGGGCGGAGGCGTGGAGCGCCAGGGCCGCGCTGGCGGCATGGGCCCAAAGCGCCGGGGACAGCCTGGCCCCCATTGAGCCTACCCATTGGCCAGGAAAGGCGTATGACGGCATTGTAAGCAGCATAAGCGATCCGGAATTTACATTTGGCTTTGGCACGATGGACATAACGTTTACGGTGCCACGGCCTGTGGCATATGAAATTGCACCCAGCATGGCGGCGGGAAATGGAAAAGTGGAAATGGCTGTAAACGGCACCATGCCGTGCGGGCCGACCATTCAGCAGATATTGAGCGCGGCCAGATCAGGCCTGATATGGAAACTGGATGGCGCGGCGCTGCTGACGATTACAGGAAGCCTAAGCAAGGGGGATAAGGTGGAAGCCAATCTGCGGGAAGGCTGGATGAAAATCAACGGCGTACATGCTGAAAGCCGAATCAACGTGCTAGAAACAGGCTGGGCCGCCAGCTTTGCGCCGGGGCTGCACACCATTACCAGCCAGGATGGCGGGGATATAGAAGCGAGGTGGCACACCGAATGGGCGTAACGGTATATCTATTCGATAGCCACAAAAGCGTGCGGGCCGTGCTGGCGCGAAGCGTGAGCGAACTGCTGCACACGGAAGAAGATTGGATGCTGGATGCCAAAATTCCCGTAAAATACGGAGCGGAGCCAGGGGAATACCTGGGCTTTATGTGCGTGGATCAGAAATTCCGCCTATTTGAGATAGATGAGGCGGCGGATGACAGCGATACGGGCACAACGGTGATCAGCGCCACGGACGCGGGCGCGGCGGAACTGAATGCCCGCATTGCGCCGGAAACCCGGCTGGAAAACAAAGGCGCGGCGGAAGTACTGGCCGCTGTGATGGCGGGAAGCGGGTGGGCCGTTGGCGAGGTAACGGCCACGGAGCGAACGGCCAGCGTGGAGTACTACTACAAAAAGGTGTGGGCCTGCCTGGAAGATATGAAAGCGGCCTACAATGCCAGAGTAATCCCCTATTACACTTTCGATGGAAGAACGCTGACGGGGAAAAAGGTGGACGTGCTGGCGCGAACGCCGGTATTCCGGGGGCGCGTATTCCAGGGGCGGAGCGATGCCGAGGATGTGAGCATCAGCCTAAGCGGAAGCCCGCGCACCATAATGTATGGGCTGGGGAAAACAACTGGCACGGGCAGCACGCCCGAGCGGCTGACCATTGCGGACGCCGAATGGAGTAAGGCCAACGGCGATCCGGCGGACAAGCCAAAGGGGCAGGCATGGATAGCCGACGCGGAAGCTGTGGCAAAGTACGGCGAAAAGGCGGAAATATACGAGGATAGCAACGAAACGGATGCCGGAGCGCTGCTGAAAAAAGCCTGGGAATATTTGCAGCTGAAAAAGCAGCCGACAATAGAAGGCACGGCAACCGCGCAAAATCTGGAAATGGTGCCGGGGCACAATTGGCAGCAGGTGCGGCTATATGATCAGGTGGGCGTGGTAGATCGGCGGGGCACGGCGTTTCTAACTCAAGTGATCGGCATTGAGCGGGATTACATACGGCCATGGCTTACAAAATTCGATTTGGGCGATGAAAAGCAGGAAGATGAAAAAAGCCTGGCCGAAAAAGTGAAGGACATGACATCCGAGCTATCCAGCGTGGGCGGCAGGGCCGGTGGCGCTGGGAATAAAGGCGACGAAAACAAAAAGCTGATTCTGGAAAATTACGAGCAAATCAAGCTGCACACCATCAATATTGGCGATATGGCGGGGCAGATTCGTGAAGCCCAGATCAATATTGAAAATGGCTCCGTTCAAATTTCCGGGCTGGAAAAAACGGTGACCAGCCAGGGTGAGAGGCTGCGCCAGGCTGAAATTGATGTGGATGGAGCCAAGGCCGCCATTACGCTAAAGGCGGACCAGACCACCGTGAGCAATTTGGGAGAACGGGTAACTAGCGCGGAAGTAAGCATAGATGGCGCGTGGGGCGAAATTAACCTAAAGGTGAGCAAAAACGGCGTAATCAGCGCAATCAACCTTACCAGCGAGGCGGCGACCATCCAGGCCAGCAAGATCAATTTGCAGGGGTACGTCACGGCCAGCCAGCTGAGCGCCGGGCTGGCGGATGTGAAATCGTCCCTGGCGGATTACACGGTAACGGACAAGCTGGACGCGCAAAGCGCACATATACATGGGAATTTATTCTACCAAAATACGACGGTAAGCTGGCAGGAGCAAACAGTGGTAACGGGCGTGAACCTTAACACCAGTTCCGGCTCCTTCTGGCTGGATGGGAAGCTGAAAGAATTTTTGACGAACGCGACGCTTACAAAATCAACCAAAAAAATCAGCTACATGGGAAGCTAAAGGGGAAAACATGAAGCAGATCATCGAAAACGTAATCATCGCCCTGAACAAAGTGGACACCCACGGGGAGGCCAGCCTGAATTATCTGCTGGCCAGCATTCAAACCCTGCGCAATTTGCAAAAGGCCCTGCCCGAGGGGGACGGGGCGACCGTGACGGAGGAAGAAAGCCATGAAGATTGAAACGAGCAAAGGCAAAGCCTACAATGTGGAATGGATTGACAGCCCCATCACCAATCCCAAAATGCTGTATTTGAGCATGGCGGACAATCGCCGCCTGCCCAAGATCGCGGCGGAGTTTGACGGGCTGACGGAAATCAGGCGCTACAGCGAGGAACAGGGCGACAAAACGTTTACCGGCTATAGCAAGCTGGTGGAAATCGGCCTGAGCGCCGCCACGGGCATGCTGCAAATTGCCCTGATGAAGGAGGAGTAAGCCATGGCAAATATCTCCCATGTAATGCGCTATGTGCTGGATATCGGCGCGGCGCTGATAACCCAGCCGGTGGTGGGCGTATTGCAACGCACGGACAAGCTGGCGGACACTGTGCAAGTGGACGTGAAGCAGGGCGGACAGGCGCTTACGCTCACCGGGGCAACGGCCTACGGCCTTTTCAAGCGCCCGGTGGATGGAAGCCAGATTCGCAATCCAGGCACAGTAAGCGGCGGCACCATTACCGTGCCCCTTCTGGCCCAGTGCTACAAAAACGCCGGGCCATTTGAATTGCTGATCAAGCTGGTAAGCGAGAGTACCGAGCGCACCATTCTGCGCCTTACGGGCTATGTGGAGAATGGCGGCGAGGGCGTAATCATTGATCCCAGCGGCAGCATTCCCAGCTATGATGATCTGGCGGCGGCTGTAGCGGCGGCAAATGCTGCCGCGGCATCGGCTAACGAAAAGGCCCAGGCGGCCAATACGGCGGCCACGAACGCCCAGAATGTGGCCAACACCGTACAGCAGAAGCTGGATGCGGGCGAGTTTGTAGGCCCACAGGGGCCGCAGGGAAAAACCGGCGCTACCGGCCCCAAGGGGGAAACGGGGCAAACGGGCCCGCAGGGGGAAACCGGCGCTACGGGAGCCACCGGCGCAACACCCAACCTTCAAATTGGCACGGTGGCAACGGGCAACCCGGGCACCGATGTGGAAGCCAGCATAAGCGGCACGGCGGAAAACCCGCTGCTGAATTTGAAAATCCCCCGTGGCGCTGACGGAAGCGGCAGCGTAAGCAAAGTGGACGGAGTGGAGCCTGCCAGCGGCAATGTGCCCCTGGGGGCAGTGCGATACAACGCGGCCCAAAGCCTGACGGAGGGCCAGCAGGCCCAGGCGCGGGAAAACATCAACGCGGCAAAGAATGCCGACATGGCGGGGGCCACGGCAAGCGCGGCGGGCGCTGGCGGACTGGTACCCGCACCCGGGGCGGGGGATGAAAAAAAGGCCCTGCTGGGGGATGGCACCTGGGGAAATGTGGCATCCTCCGGCGGCGTTCATGTGGGCGATACCGCCCCGGCGGACGAAAACACCAACGCCTGGATTGATACCAGCGAGGATGCAGGCAGCGGCATCCTGCAAGCTATCCTGCTGGCGGCCCACCCTGTGGGCAGCATTTATCAAAGCACGGTGGATACATCCCCGCAAACGTTGTTCGGCGGGACATGGGAGCGGCTGAAAGATCGCTTCCTGCTGGCGGCTGGGGACACATACGCGGCAGGGACTACGGGCGGCGAGGCGGCGCACACGCTGACGGTGGAGGAAATGCCGAGCCACAGCCACGAAATCCAATACATTTCTGCGGAAACAGGAGATAGCGTTGCAGGCGTAAAAGGTGCGCCTACGGCAAACTGGTGGAGCGCAGACTACATCCGGGCAACTGGCGGCGGCGCCGCCCACAACAACATGCCGCCGTACATCGCAGTTTACGCCTGGAAGCGCACGGCCTAGGAGGGATGAATCATGGCTACACTGAAATATAAAAATCCGGCAACCAGCGCGTGGGAAACGCTGGACGCCCTGCCAGCGATAGGCCAAGCGGTGGAAATCACGGCCACAGAGCTTACGGGGAAAAGCACCGCCGACCGTGCGGCGATGTATGCCGCCGGAACCCGCCTGCTGAAAGTGGTGAACGGCGATACGGAAGTATTGCTGGGGCTGGATGCGGACGGAAGCACGGAGTTGCTGGGGAGCAATAAGCCGATAAGGAATCTGCTGGATAATAGCAATTTTGAAATCGCGCAGGCAGGCTACGGCGGGAATCACGGAACGCAGGCCTATGCCTGTGATCGCTGGAAGCTGGTAAGCGGCACGGTAAGCCACAGCAACGCGGGCCTTACGCTGAATGGCACAATAGCGCAAGTGCTGGAAAATGCTCCATCAGGGCCGGTAACGGCTGCCGCTTCCGCTGGCACGATCACTTATGATGCCAGCGCAAAAACCGTGACGATTGCATCAACGGAAGCTACTGTAATTGCCTGGGCCGCCCTATACGAGGGTAGCTACACCGCCGATACCCTGCCGCCCTACACGCCCAAGGGGTACGCGGCGGAGCTGGCGGAGTGCATGAGATACTATCAGGCTGGATTGTATCTTAGATCATCGGCAATCAATCAATGGAATACATATGCAGAAAGCATCAACTTTCGCGTTCCAATGCGCGCCGTTCCTACTTGCACATTTAAAGGATTAAGCTCTGGGACAAGCGGCGTGTGCGAAATGTACAAGAATGAAGCATGGAGCAATGTGGCTTGCGGAACAAATGATCGAGATAATAAGTATATCAGCGTTGTTTGCGCAAATGGCGGCCTTGAAGTAGGCAATCCAGTAAGATTCCTAGTCGATGCCAGCGCTGATCTATAGAAAGGAGCGCCATATGGAAATGAATCCCTACGCCGTGCTTGCGCGCGCGGACGAACAAAATCGAATCACGGAAATCAACAGCAGCGCCTTTGTAGCTGCTGCCGATGGCTGGACGAAGATTGGCGAAGGCTGGGGGGACAAATTCCACCACGCCCAAGGCAATTATCTGCTAAAGCCCCTGATGGATGAGCGGGGCGTATACCGCTACAAGCTGGAAGAAGGCCAGGCTGTGGAACGCACCCAGGAAGAAATGGACGGGGATTACGCCGCCCGGCCTGTGCCCGCCACACCGAAAACAAACGCGGAGCTGGAAGCGGAAAACGCGCTGCTGAAAGCCCAGGTGCAGGCCGTGGCCGACAGAAACGAGTTTGTGGAGGATTGCATCGCCGAAATGGCGGCGGTGGTGTACGCGGATGAGCCGACTACATAAGGCGAAAACAGCGCTTGAGCTGTTCGCGATAAAATGGATTTTTGGAAAGGAAGGTATCACGATGATGGCAATGTTCTTTGCGCAGCGGGTAATCCTGGGGAAAACGACTTTTGAGCAGGTGCCAAAGGCCCTGAAAAAGGGCGTGGCGGAGGTGTTGATCGACAGCGGCCTGCCGGAGCTGGTGCCCGCCGAGTATGGCGGAACGGCTGGTGAGGGCGAATGATCGCCTTTTTAGCCGGAGCGGTAATCGGCGCAATCGCCGGTGTGCTGGTTTCCTCCCTGTGCCGCGCCGGGAGGGATAACTGATGGCCGCCAGTGAAGCCGCCGCCTTTGCCCTAAGCAAGGTGGGGCAGGGCTACATCTACGGGGCCAAGGGGCAAGTGTGCAGCCCCTCATTCCGCCAGCAGCAGGCAAAGCAATATCCAGATCAGGCCAAGTACATTCTGGATGTGGGAAAGAAATGGGATGGCGTGCCGGTGTGGGATTGCGCCCAGCTGACCCGGTACGCCGCCAGGGCCGCAGGGGTAACGCTGCCCAGCGGGGCCACCAGCCAGTGGCGCAAAGGCCCATGGAAGCAAAAGGGAGAGATTGGCGCCCTGCCGCTAGGCGAGGTGCTTTTCTTGTACCGCGAAAGCGGCGGCAAGATGCAGCACACCGGCCTTGCGCTGGGCGACGGCACCTGCGTGCATGCCCGGGGGACGGCCTACGGAGTCGTCCAGCAGCCATTGGCAGGGTACGCATGGACACACTGGGCCAGCCCATGGGAGGGCCTGGAAACGCCTGAAAAGGGGGAAGAAAGCGAAATGGAATACGCCATTGTTTCCGCCCAGAGCGGCGGCACGGTGCGAATGCGCAGCGGCCCGGGCCAGAATTACGGCACTCTTGCCAATATTCCCATCGGCACGCGGGTGGAAGTGCTGGATTCGGGAACGGAATGGAGCCTGATCCGGCATGAAGGCGCTACCGGCTACATGATGAGCCAATATTTGAAGGCCGCCGAAGCGGCCCAGGACCTGACCACAGACCAACGGCTTGAAGCGCTGGAAAAGCGCGTGCAGGCTTTGGAAGAAATGCAGAAAGGAGGCTAAAAAAAATGACGACAGGCGAAATCATTGCCCTTGCATCCTGCATTGTGGCGCTGATCGCGCTGGTGCTTTCCAGCCGGCGCGATACCCGGGGAAGCGCCGCCGACCAGGCGAGGGTGGAAACAACGCTGAATGGTATCGCCACCGGCGTGGACGACATTCGCGTGGAGCAGCGTGCCATGCGCACCCGGGTGGACGATTTGTCCGTGCGTGTGGGCAAGGTGGAGGAAAGCGCCAAATCGGCGCACCACCGGCTGGATACGCACGAAAAGCGGATTGAGCACATCGAGCATATGGAAAGCGAGGAAAAGAAATATGAAAATCAACTGGCTTGTACGGATCAAAAATAAGGCCTTCTGGGTGGCGCTGATTCCCGCCACACTGCTGCTGATTCAAACGGTAGCCGCCCTGCTGGGATTCAGCCTTGATTTGGGCGATGTGGGGGATAAGCTGCTGGCGGTGGTGAACGCCATCTTCGGCGTGCTGGTGATTTTGGGCGTGGTGGTGGATCCCACGGTGGAGGGCATGAGCGATAGCGCCCGGGCCATGCAGTATCAGGAGCCGCCCGAGAATTGCAAGCAGTGCGATAAAGCCGAGGGCTAATCCATGGAGCACGGAAGGGCCGAGTACGAAAAGGCCATTGATGGCTGGGTGCGAAGTGAGCGAGATCGAAAAGCGCTGAAACGGAAGTACCTGGACGGCTTCACCTATGAGGCCATTGCCGAGGAACTCAGTATCAGCCCGAAAACCGTGCAGAATATTGTAAAGCGGTGGCGCACTGCCATTGCAAGCCATTTATAAGGTGAGGCCGGGGAGAAATCCCCGGCCTTTTTGCGTATCAAGAAAATTGGAATTACGATTCAAGCGTATCAATTCTGCGGCTTTGCGTATCAAATCGCTGAAAAATATGCGCTTATCGCCGTAAAGCGTGAACAATTACGGGAATTTACGTATTAGATGTGAGAGAATCACATTCGTTGGGCCGGGCACGATGTCCGGCTCAATTTTTATTTCATCAGGCTTTCCATGGAGCAGCCCAAAGCGTTGGCGATTTTGAAAAGCATTTCGGCTTTGAGAGCGCACACGCCATGCTCGCAGCGGGAAATATCTACTTGTTTGCAGCCGATTTTCGCGGCCAACTGTGCTTGAGTTTTTCTGGAAAATTGCCGGAAATTTACCGCTTTTCTTCCTGATATTTATCCCTTTTTTGGCTGGTGGTTTTGGGCCGCCCATGGCATCATGGGGGCAGGAAAGGAGTGGAAGAAATATGGCAAATTATCCAGTATACGGAATCACCCAGGGCTACCAGCCGATGTATCAGCAGCCCATGTACCAGCAGCAGATTCAGCCTGCCCAGCAGCCGCAGCAGAATGCGGGCGTGGTTTGCCGCCCGGTAATCAGCCGGGAGGAAGCGCTGGGAACGCCTGTGGACTTTATGGGCGGAACGACGATCATGCCCAATCTAAGTGATAAAAGAATCATTTACGCCAAAGTGTTCAACGCCCAAACGGGCCAGGCGGATTTTGGCGAGTTCCACCGTGTGACGGGGCAGGAGCCAAAGGGGGAAACGCCACAGGCATACGCCATGGAAAGCGATGTGCAAGCCCTGCGTGAGCAGGTGAAGGAACTGGGGGAGAAGCTGGCGGCCATGCAGGCCCGCAGGCGGACCAAGAAGGAGGAAACGGGCGATGATGAATAATCCCTTGATGATGCTGATTCAGGCCGCCCAAAGTGGCGGAAACCCAATGCAGATCATTGGCCAGATGGCGGGCAATAATCCCATCATGGCCCAGGGTATGCGGCTGGTGCAAGGCAAAAGCCAGGATCAGCTTAAGCAGATGGCCCAGAATATGGCCCGGGAACGGGGCACCACGGCGGAGGCCGTGCTGCAAAGCCTGGGCCTGAAATAGCGATGCACCCGTGGGAGCGCGCGGCCCGCGATGCAAAATAAAATCAAAGGAGATATAGAAAGATGGCAGATAATGATTTTTCCAGCGGCTACGCGGTAGGCGTAAGCGAAGGCAATCGCAATAATGGCGGCGGCATGTTCGGAGATGGAAACTGGCTGTGGATCATCGTGGTTTTTGCCCTGCTTTTCGGCTGGGGCAATGGCGGCTTTGGCGGCAATCGCGGCGGCCAGGGCAGCGCCGTGGACGGCTATGTGCTCACCAGCGATTTCGCAAACATCGAGCGGAAGATTGATAGCGTGAACAGCGGCCTGTGCGATGGCTTCTATGCCCAGGCGCAGCTGGTGAACGGCGTACAGCAGAGCATGGCCAACGGCTTTGCTCAGGCGGAGCTTTCCAGGGCCAATCAGCAGGCGGCCATGATGCAGCAGCTGTACGCCATGGGCACGGCCCAGCAGCAGTGCTGCTGTGAAACGCAGCGGCAGATGGAGCGGGGATTCGCGGACGTGAACTACAATCTGGCCACCCAGGCGTGCGATACACGCAACACCATCCAGAATGCCACCCGCGATATCATCGATAGCCAAAACGCGGGCACCCGCGCTGTGCTGGATTTCCTCACGCAGGATAAGCTGGCAGCCTTGCAGGCCGAGAATCAGAATTTGAAGCTGGCAGCCAGCCAGGCCAACCAGAATAATTATCTGGCGGGCGTGATGAATCAGGAAACCAATCGAATCATCAATCGGGTGGCTCCCTATCCCATTCCGGCCTATCAGGTGGCCAATCCCCTTGCCGGCTGCGGCTGTAGCGGCTACAGCGGCGGCTGCTGCTGATGGGTGAACGAATTTCGGGGCGGGAGCAATCCCGCCCCTGATGAAAGGATGAAAGAAAATGGCATGTAAAAATGTTTGCAGGCTGTGTGATCGGCTGATCATCTCCCAGGCGGTGAGCTTTACGGGCGGCAATCTGGTGGTAAATCTGCCCGCCGGAAGCTATCAAAATGGGCAGAAATACTGCATTGTGGTGGCCCAGGCCATTCCAGATGCCACCACCATCAACGCGCCAGTGTACATCACGATTGGCACGGGCACGGCGCTGTACCCGCTGACGAAGTGCAACTGCGCCCAGGTTACGGCCTGCGGAATCCGCACCCGCACCAAGTATTCCACCATTGTTTCCACCACGGCCACCGGCGGAACATTCAAGCTGCTGGGCCGCCCGGCCTGCGCGCCTAATAATCAGCTGGCGGCGGTGGATGGCACGGCCCCCACCACGGAGGGAGGCGCGACAACGTGAATGGAATGATGATGCGTATGCTCACGCAAAAGCATGAAGAATACGAGGAGCGCCCGGAAGAACGCCGACGTGAAAACGAAAGCCGAAAGCGAATGCGGGAAGAGCCATGGCAGGAGCCGGAGCGCTGGCCGGAGCCGGAAATGCGCCGCACCATGGCGTACAGCTATCCCATGCGGAGCACGGAGCCGATGCGCCGCCCTGCGGAGCCGGAGCACACAATGCCACGGGCCGGGCTATATGATGGCAGTGGTATGGGATTTGGTGCTGTGGCCCATTATGAAGATGGGCAGCGGCAGGAAAGCCGACCGGCCATTCACGCCACCGGAACCGTGTGGATGAATCAGCCGGAAGATGAAAGCATGGAATTTGATCGTGAAACGGCTGAGCGATGGGTGAAGGGCATGGAAGGCACTGATCCAAATCATCCGCGCGGGGGCAAGTGGACGGCGGAGGCGCTAAAGCCGCTGGCCCAAAAGAATGGCTTTCCCACAGATGGGCCGGAATTCTGGGAATTTTACGCTATGGCAAATGCCATGTACAGCGATTACGCCGCCACGGCGAAGCGGTACGGCATCAGCAGCCCGGAGTTTTACGCGGAGCTGGCCCGGGACTTCATCCACGATGCGGATGCGGAGCCGGATAAGGTGGAGCGCTACTACAAATATATTGCCAGAAAATGAAAATGGCCCCGCTGAAAAGCGGGGCTTTTGCATGGGTGATTTATGGCGGCATATACATATGCCGCCATAAATCGCCCATGCACGCAAAAAGAAATTCATTCATCCTGCGAAGCCAGGCGCGGGTATACTTCCAGCTCAAATTGATTGCCATCCACCACCGTGCGGCCATTGATGATATTACCGCGCTGGGATTTGTGATACACAATTTTGGATATGCATGATTTCAGCATCCGATTCTTTTGCCCGGCGCTGGAATGATCGTACACATCCAGCAGAGATTTGATTTGATCGTAAAGCTGGGCAATGGGCACATACTGGGTTTTCGCCTGCCGGTTCGCCTCGGCAATTTCTCCATCGAGGGCGGCCATGCGCTGCTTGAGGGCGATGCGGCGGGCCGTGAAAAGCTCCTCTGAATATAGGCCCCGCTCTAGCAAATCGTACAGCTTGTCCAGCTGGGCCGCTGTGGCGGCCTTTTCTTTTTTCAGCGCCTCGATGCGGGCCAGGGCGGAGGCGATGGCCGGATTGGGATCGGGCTGCCCATCCGTTTCCGCCGCTTCCATCCATTGGCGCAGGGTGGAAAGAATGGATTGCTCCACATCCTCAAAATAGGTGGCCACGGTGGGGCACCCGGGCGTGTGGCAGAATAGCCGATCCCGCTGCCGGCCACAGGAGGCCTTGCGGCGCATGATGTGCCCGCATTCGGCGCACACCAGCAGCCCGGCCAGAGAATTGGCGCGATATTGCCCATCATTTTTGGGAATGCCCTGGGCGTGATTGAATCCGGGGCTGGCGGCTGTGCCTCTGGGCCGGGGGGAATGCAGCTTGCGCTGGCAGGCGTCGTATAATTCCCGGCTGATGATGGCCGGGTGGAGCCCCTGCACAAGGGTGTAATCCCTGGTGATCGCGCGCTTTTTGAGGATCACGCCATTCTGCATCACTTTGATCTGCTTATCGTGCCCATCCCGAATCATGCCCAGATATACTTCATTGGTGATCATCCGGTGGACGCGGCTCTCTCCCCACACGCTGCCATATTGCCCGGTGGGCGTGCCTTCCTCCCGAAGCTGGCGGGCGATCACCACCAGCCCATCATCCGTGGTGGCGTACTGCTCGAAGATGCGGCGCACCACAATGGCCTCCTGCTCATCAATCGCCAGCGTGTAGCCCTTATCCCCATGGATTTTCACTTTGCGATAGCCATAGGCCGGGCGGGAGTAAATATAGCGCCCCTCCATCACGGATTGCTTGCGGCCCGCCTGTATGCGCCGGTTGATGCTTTTGTATTCCCGCCGGGCCATGAAAAGGCCAAATTCAAAGTATTCCGTATCAAATTCATTATTGGGATCATACGTTTTCGCCAGGGTGATAATCTTCGTGCCGCTGAATTGGAAGGCTTCTGCCACCCGCCCCTGATCGGTGGTATTGCCGCGGGCCAGCCGCTCCACCTCCGTGCAATAAATCCCGGCCCACATCCCGGCGGCCACATCGTGTAGAAGCTGCTGCATCTGGGGCCGGTTGTCGATGGATTCACCGGAGACGATTTCTCGGTATACCTGTCCGATATCATGGCCATTGCGCCGGGCCAGATTTTGCAGCATCGCCAGATGCCGCGCCAGCGTTTCCCCTTCGCCCCGGGCCTCTGCCTCCATATCGGCCCGGCTTTTTCTCAAATAGATGGCGTATTTTTCAGGCATGGAAAGCGCCTCCTTTTCCAAGATGAAAAAGGCGGCTGACGGGGTGGAAGGACGATTGGCCATAGCGGATAAGCCCGCGATTGCCGCCGGTAACATCCCAAATGAACCACACACAAAGCAGCCCAATCAACGAAAGGGCCACAACGCGCCAAATCATTTTATCACGATTTACGGATTCCAAATGCCGATCCCGCGCGGCGTTTTCCATCTGGTGGGACTCTTGCAGCGATTCCACGGCGTGGGCGCTGGCCATGTGAAGCGCGTCCAGCTCCCTCTGGTGCGCCTCCTTCATATCCATAATATAATCCGATTGAAAAGGGAAATCCTGATCGCCCTTTGGCAAATAGGATGCCGGATCAAGCCGGATGCCCAGCGCGCAGCAGATGGCGTACACCCGCACAAAGCCCGAATCCGTATTTGTATTCAGAAAATTATCGATTGTGCCCTTAGAATTCTGCGTCATATCGGCAAGCTGCTGGGAAGTTACGCCCTGCCTTGCCATTTCCTGCTTTACGGCTGCCCGAAGATCGTCAATTTTCCATGGCTGTTCAGGATTTCGGCTGTTTTTTTCCATGATTTCGCATCCCCTTTTTAGTTTTCTGGCGCGATGCCCAAAATCTGGGCATTGCCAAATCTATGCATCTGTGCTATGCCTACATCAGAGGCGCTTCTTATAGCCCAATGGTAGCACGTTAATACAAAAATGGCAAGAATGGAGGCATGGCTAAAAATGGCTTTTTGTGATGAAATTTGTCGAATGGTGTGCGAAATCGTATCTCAGCGGAGCCTGAAAAAGATATACAAATTCGTACGGATGCTCTACAACGCGGAAAGGAAAGAGAAATGAGCGAAAAGCCTGTGCGGGAAAAGCTGCTGGATTTGCTGGAAACTATGTGCGAATTGGATTTGATGGATGTATACGCATTTGCTATGGCCATATATCGCAAAAGGCAAGCGGCGGGGTAAAACATTGCCCCGGGCATTTGCCCGGGGCCGCTTGGTTTAATCGTCGTAATGGCCTTTGCACTGGTACACTTCAATCAAATCCGGCTGCACGCGGTACACAAGACGGTGGGTATCGTCGATGCGGCGGCTCCAATAGCCGGTATGGTTTCCTCTTAGCCCTTCCGGCTTGCCAATGCCTTCAAAGGGGCTGCGGGCGATGTCCTTTAGCAGGGTATTGATGCGCTTGAGGGTTCGCTTATCCTGGGATTGCCAGTAAAGGTATTCCTCAAAGGCCCGCTCGGTAAAAATGATTTTACTCATCGGCCATGCGCTCCAATTCCTCCATGGATTTGGTCACGGTTTTGCCAGACTGCATTTGGGCGATGCTGGCATTAAGGGCCGCCTGATTGGAAGCGCTGTAAAACGGGTCCATGGAAACTTCAAAGGGAAGCCGCTTCTCCCGGGTCATTTTTTTAGCCAGCAGGGTAACGGCGGTGGACATGGACATGCCCAAATCGTTGCAAACGGAATCGAAATTTTGTTTCAGGTCGTTGTCCATGCGTATGTTCAGATTGCCTTGGGTCATTTCTTTTCCCCTCCTTTCGATGCTATTATAGCACAATATCATTGCATTGTCAATGCTTTGTATGTGCATTTGAGAATAAAAGAAAAAAGGAGGGATTGACCGCCCCGGCATTATGCTATATAATAGCAAAAAAAGGGGGAAAACAGCATATGAATATGGATAGGGAAAAAAGGGCCATGGAAGAAATGGATAAGGATGAATTTTTCGAAATACGAATGCTGGAAAAAAGCACGCAAATCCTGTGGGCCCTGCTTTTAATCGCGGCCATTATTATTCCAGTAATCATCATCGTATCTTCTGGCAAAATCATTCTTGGCATTGGGGTGGGATTGCTCATTGCCCTGCTTGGAGCAATCGCCATTTTCTCACTGAATGTTTTTGCCGATTTGGCCCGTGATTTGAAGTATACAAATAAATTGCTGAAAGAAAAATTGGAGCGGGATTCTAAATAAAGAATGAAAATGGGGAAAAAGAAATAAGGGGATGGGTGCATGGATTTTATTGCTGTGGATTTTGAAACGCCGAACCGGAGAAACAATGCCATATGTGCCATGGGAATTACGCTGATAAGAGATGGCAGCCCTCAATTCAGCCGGGAAGTGATGGTACACACTGATGAAAAATTTGATACTGCGAACATGACGATTCACGGTATCACGCCGGAACAGGTGACGAATGCTCCAACCTTTGCGGAAGTATGGAAAGAATATGGAGCGCTTTTTGAAGCCTATCCGATTGTGATGCACAACGCGCCGTTTGATGCGTCTGTGCTGGCGAAAACGGCACGGCGTGAAGGCGTAGAGCTAATCACGAACGATTTTTATTGCACAATGGAGCTTTGCCGGGAAAGCGGAAAATATGAGGAGTTAACGCTGCCGTGCATTTGCAAAGAAATGGGGCTGGAACTGAATCACCACAATTGCCAATCAGATAGCCTGTGCACGGCACAAATTATGCTGCATTTGCTGGAAGATGGGGCGGAAATTTTCCCGTGCTTCACCAAAAAGGAATTTAAGCGCAAAGAAAAGAAATGGACGGAGCCGCCAAGAGAAAAAGACGCCGGCGAGATCGTCACCCCGGAATGTGAATACGCGGAGGATGAAATCACCATTGCGGGGAATCGCTTTGTGCTGACGGGGGCGTTTCCGGGCATGAGCCGGGGAGAGGCTACGGCCTTTATTGAAGAAAACGGAGGCAGGGTAACGTCCACCGTATCAAAGAAAACGAACTATGTAATTGTGGGGCTGGAAGATACGGCGCTGGTGGGCGCGGATACCAAATCCACCAAAATAGAAAAGGCGGAGGCGCTGATTGCGGCGGGCTGCCCGATAAAGATTATTAAAGCAGAAAAGCTGGTGGAAATGGCAAAAGGAAAATAAAAAGGGAATCTAAAAAGCCCCAGGCATTACGCCTGGGACTTTTTTTGCGCCTCGTTCAGGTATTCCAGCATTTTTTCCAGCAGATCATCCGGCATGGAGGCTACGGCCCGCAGGATGATTTTTTTTGCCTCGCACTGGCCTGTGGCCGCCTGGGCCAGCAATTCAATATCGCTGGTGCGCTGGGGATCGCGCATTTCCCCTTCGCCGGTTTCCAGCCAATGGCGGCTGATGCCAAATTCTGAGCAAATCAGCTTTATCGTTTGATCAGAAGGATTATT
>ERZ1034865.437-NODE-437-length-26136-cov-5.524635_pt1 | contig 26136 bp, 28 predicted proteins | sample MGYA00520632_ERZ1034865 | MGnify/ENA primary metagenome ERZ1034865 (study PRJEB33766, sample SAMN09781738) | gut metagenome | biome: gut microbiome | host: Homo sapiens | place: Madagascar | study: EMG produced TPA metagenomics assembly of the PRJNA485056 data set...
AAACGGAAAAAAGCTAGCCGCTTCGCTAAACGCTTTTTTCTCGTTTCTCCGATTTGAATGAGAACGAGAGACCGGGAGGACGATAAACATGGCTTGGACGGCAGCAGATATTAACAGGCTGGCGCAGGGAAGCAACAACCAGAAAAAATGGACAGCGAATGACATTGCAGCGCTGGCAAAGGGAACGAACAGCCAGAAGGCAGATACGAAAGAGCAGGCTGCAAAGAAGACTGACCCGGACATCATCCGGGCCAGAGCCTTACAGCAGTACACCGAGCGGCACGCCAGCGACATGGGGGAGGTGGATGCGAGGAATGATACCAGCCTTGCCGGAAGAGCACTCGCCCGGCAGGACCTCTCAGTCGCTGACGCGACAGCTCCCCTTAAAAGGGGAGCCACTGGCGTGTCGGGCAAGTTTCCGCTGGACGCTGGAAGCTCTGTGGGGCGTAAAATGGCGGGCGCTGCTACAGAGAACAGCGGCAGCGGGGCCATGGCCTACGGCAGCGGCCGGGCGCAGGAGCTGAGAGCCAGATTTGCCAAGGACAGCGTACCGGACGAGTTCGACCGGATCAACCAGTGGATGGACACCGGGGACAACAAGAATCTGGCCGACGCGGTGCGCCGGGTGGACAACACCCACGGCGCGTACACGGACGCCGACCTGATCCGGAAGGGCGGCTGGACACAGGCGCAGATCGACGAGGCCCGGAAGATGAACGCTGCGCTGGACGCCATCCCCGTATGGAAGCGGTATGCGCGCCGGGCGACGAACGCCGCCGGCGGCATCGGAGACACGGTGGCCGCTGCCCCGGTGCTGGGCGCGGAGTACGGCGTACAGGCGGGAAAGAACATCGACGCCACCCTGAAGAACTGGAAACAGGTGGAGCAGGAGGTAAAGGGCGACGAACACGCCCAGAGCCTTTTCAACCTTTTGACCGACGTGGACATGGATTATAACCCCACCTGGCCGGAGAGCCGGAACCGGGAGCTCATCTCGATGGGGTACAACTCCAAGGAGATCCGGGAGATGCGCCAGAAGCTGGCGGGGCTGGAAGTGAGCGACGGCATCGACAAGAACCAGAGCGTGGGCTACCAGCTCTACGACCGCGGGCAGCAGCTGACGGCTGCGGCCCAGAGCGGCCTGAGCCCGGCGCAGAAGGCCGTGGCGGGGGCTGTGACCAGCGCAGCGGAGAATCTGGCCATTGCAGCAGGCGGCGATGGCGTTGCGTGGATCCTGCCTATGCTGAGCGCCCAGGGAGCGGCGGAGGCCATGGGCCAGAGCGCAGAAAAAGGCGAAAGCGCAGGCAAAGCACTGGGCGGCGGCCTCGCCAAGTTCGGCGCGGGATGGGCCATCAACTCGGTGGGCGCAGCAGACCTTGCAAAGACCATGGGCTCGGACTACGCGAAGGACACACTGGCAGGGCAGATCGCGGACTGGGTGCAGGGGCTGGCGGGCAGCTCGGAGCTGGCGAAGCGCTATCCGGCGGTGGCTGCGGCCATCTCGGGCGGCATCGACAACTCGATGCAGGCATTCGCGGAGACCTATGCGGACATGGCCATCGACGCTGCGCTGGGGGATAGCGAGGCGGCGAAGAACCTGTTTACCAAAGACACCTTCCTCACCGCGCTGGAAAGCGGACTCTCCGGCGGTGCATCCGGCGCGCTGGGCGGCGCTGTGGGCTCAAGGCTGCGCAGCATGAGCGAAGCGCTGGACAGGGCAACGGAGCCCTCTCAGGCGGCTGCGCCTGCGGCCGCTGAAAACATCAGCGGGCGGGAAGGAAACCTCTCACCGCTCCCGTCGGCTGACGCCGCGCGAGAACGGAGCTCCACTGAAAGTATGCAGCGGGCGGATGCGCCGCAGGCGCAGACGGAAGGAGTAAACAGCAGCGTAAACGAGGCTGCTGCGCAGTCGGAAAACCCGGCGGTGCGGCAGTTTGCCGAAGTGGCGGCGAACGACAGCCTGACGGGCAAGACCATCGGGCTGTTTACGCCGAACGCCGAGAACCGGGAAAACCGTGCGGCCTTTGAGCAGGCTTACGGTGTGACGCTGCCCGACACTGCGGCCGCGACCCGCCGGATGCTGCGGGATATTGCAGCACAGCAGAACGTGAAAAGCGAAGCTGTGCCTGCTGCGCAGAACGCAGAGCTGCCCGGCGAAGCCGTGGATGCGCCGCAGACAGTACAGGATGCTCCCGCAGAAACCGCCGATGTCGTGCCGGAAACGGCCGCGCCGGACAACGTGCGTGAAACGCCTGCCGCCGCAGCTGAAGCCGACAGCTACGAGAACGCCCCGCTGCGGGAGACTCTGGGTCTCAGGCCGGAAGCGCCGAAGACCCAGCGGGAGGCTGAGGTGCAGCGGGCGCTGGAAGGCTGGCGGGTGACGGACAAGGCAGCTGAGACCATCAGCAAAAATATGCCGGACAGGGTGGACGCTGACCGGTATGCGGCCGCAGCGTCGCCGCTGTACCGGCTGGGCCGGAGCGGCGCTGCCACCTTTGCGCAGGCGCTGGAGCTGGCGGGCAGCATGAGCGGCACGGCAGCGGACATCAACTACATCCTGAGCACCGACGCCGGCCGGACGGCCCTTGAGATCGCCTACACCCAGGGCAAGGGCGAACGGATGCTCTACGCCGAAAAGATGACCGAACTGGGCGGCGCACTTGGCAGCGAAAGCACCAGCGGCAAGGGCGAGGTATACGACAAGGGTACGATGCGGCCGGAGGGCGACCCGGCCGACCAGATCATCCGCCTGAATGCGGCGGCCACCGGCACGGACGCCGTGCTGCGGGATGTGCTGAGGAACGACCGGAACATCAGGGCCTATGTGGACACCGAGACGGCCCAGATCTTCTTCGGGGACAATGCGCAGGACATCTTCGGCACGGTGCTGCACGAGGACTACCACTGGTACAACGCGCTGGATGCTGAGGGCGCGAGGACTTTGCAGGAGCACGCGCTGGAATATCTGGCCAAGAGCAGCGGCTACGAAAGCCTCGACGAGATGATCCGGGCAAAGCTCGAAAACTACAGCGCCCAGCGCCTGACCTATGAGCAGGCAGCGGAGGAGCTGGTGGCCGACGCATGGCGGGGCATCTTTGACAGCGAGGAGAGTTTCAAGCGCTGGGTGACGTTCCAGCGCGGGCAGGCAGAGAAGAACGCAGGCAAGAGCGGCGCCATCCGCAAGGTGATGGAGCAGGTGCGGCAGATGCTGGACGGCCTCATCAGCCGGGCGAAGGAGGTATTGGCCATCGACCCGGACGACCGTGCTGCCCTGAAGGCGAAGCGTCTGGCCGAGACCGAAAAGCGCACCTTACAGGACGAGTATTTTGCCCACGCAGAGAAAGCCATGGACAACCTGCGGGCGGCAAAAGAAAACGCCGCAGCTCTCAAGACCGAGAGCGCGGCGGAAGGACGGGGCGTGAGGTTCCAGCTACAAGAAGGAGAAGAAACTCTTGAAAAACAACTGAATCGAAATCTTTTACGGCTGGAACAGATGAGCCCGGTGATTGAAATTACAGGGAAAGAAATTGCATACGGTGCAACCAGTAAAGAAAACGCTGAAAACATCGTGCGCTTCTTTGAATCGGTCGGCGGAAAAGTAGAACGTGATGGATTTGGTGTGATCGAGCTGACTCGCAAGGGAGCAAAAGCAACCGTACAGCACGGCAATGGCCCGGCGAAACAAATTGCGGCAGCGGCGATTCCTGAAGTTATCCGTTATGGCGAACAGATCGGCTTTGTAGAGAATTGGAAAGGCCGGGGGTATAACACATATACATTTGCAGCACCGGTCGTGGCAGCTGGAACAAAAATCTATGAGGCGGTTGTTGTAAATGAATACCGCAGTACAAAGCAAGGAAATAAGTTTTATGTCCACGAGGTGTGCGGTTCTGATGGAAGTCTGTTAGTATTGGATGATGCAGGACAGATAAAACAAAAGCAGGAAAGCGCTGACACGGTACTCAAAACCGAGGAGGGCGGTGAACGCCCGAGCTTTCCTGCTAATAAAATTATAACACAGAACGATGCCCCTGTAAAGAAAAACATCCGTTTCCAGATGGCAAGCCCTGTGGAAGTGAACAGCGAAAAAGAGCTGGTGGCTGTACATAATCTAACAGAAGAGAATCTGAAGGAGGCACTGGAACTGGGAGGTATGCCGTCGCCTTCTATCGCGGTGGTGAAGGCACAGGACGGCCACAGTAAGTATGGTCCCATCTCGCTGGTGTTTGGCCCGGATGCCATTGACCCGCAGGCCAACCGTGCAAACCGGGTGTATGGCTCGGATGCCTGGACGCCGACCAGGCCGAACGTGGAGTACGAGGTAAACAGCAAAGCGGCAGCTGATTTTGAAGATACTGTATATGAAGCCAGCCAGAGCGATTTTGAGGGAAAGTTTGCAAACAGCTCGTCGCTGCAGCGTATTGGTGTAGATGAGGTGAGCAGCGAAAATCGTGAGGAGTTAGCGCAGAAGCTCCAGCGGGATACTGCGGTGCAGCTGGCATATCTGAAAGCTCAGGGCGAGAAGGTAGAACCCATATACAGGACGGAGAAGGAACAGTTCGATAGCCTCGGAAATGATTCACTGGAAAAAATCATCGAATATGCCGGGGCGGACGAACTCAAGAAAGTCTTCGAGGGAGGAGACTTTGACCTGATGGACAAGCTGGCCGACAAAGCAGCGGATGCGCTGGAAGAAAAGTATACACACGGCTCGCTGGAAGGTCAGAATCGGCGATGGCAGATGCGCATCAATAAACTGCGCAATGAGAACCGTGGACGGCTGTATGGCCTGCTCGAACACGCGTATAAGATGATGACTGATACCAGCAATGGAAAAGTAGAGCTGGATGTGGAAGCTACTAGAGAAGCCATCCGGCAGGCGGCTCCCGAAGCAGCGGTGAAAAACTGGGTAAAGGAACAGCTTGGAAGTGTGCTGGAACAGAAAGGCATCCGAAACAGCAAAGACCGTTTCACACCCGGCGGAAAGAGACGAAGTTTTACGGAACTGCATAATCCCTATACACTGGAAAACCTTGTGGCGGCCATGAACGACCAGAACGCGCGGGGACAGGATGTGTGGGGGTTATCGGCCTCGACCCTGATGTCCACCGCGACTGCCGAATACAAAAACCTCGACGAAGTGCGGGCGGACAAAGGCCGCCTGCAGCAGATGCCGGAGGAAGAGTATAAGGCGCTGCTGAAAAAGGCAGACCACCAGATCGAGGTTGTGATCGACAAGCTGCGCAGCGAGACCGAAGCCCACACGGACAACAGCTTTGAAGAGCGGGAGATCCTTGGCGATATTTTGCTGCGGGCCGCGCAGGGCAGCCAGACAGCCGCAGCGATCGGCAAGGCATTTGCAAAAGAAGGCTACATCATTGGTAAGGACACAGCCCAGATGATACGGCAGCTGTACAAAGATGTGGCCGCTATCCCTACCGGGTATTTTGAGGCTAAACCTCAACGTGCGGTGGGCTTTGATGAGGTAAAGGCAGCTGTCCTGCCGGACAACGCCAGCAAGACGCTGGTGAACAGTCTGAAGGAGCAGGGTGTGCCGGTATATCAGTACAAAGCCGGAGACGATGCCAAGCGCACCGAGATTTTGAACAAGCTGCCGAATGTACGCTTCCAGAAAGCCGAGCAGGCCGACCGGGAGGCAAAGCAGAACCAGCAGCGGCAGGCAAGCCGGGTGCTGGCGGAGAAGGCTGCGGCCTTTGATACCCTGAACCAGTTCTTCGGCCTGACGAAGAACACCCGGCTCTCGGACGCTGCTCTCGAGAGCCTTGCCATCCGATGGACCAAGACCAACGGCAGCCGGGCCGACCGGACGAAGCTGGCAAACGAGACCCGGGCGCTGGTGGAGTATCTGCGCTCGGAGGGCGCGGACATGGCCAAAGCCCAGGGACTGGCCGAGACGCTGGCGGGCGAAGTGCTGGACGAGGCCACCTACCGGAACACGGAGCTGTGGGACGAATACCCCGACCTGCACGACCTGACCTACACGGTAGACAAGAACGGCAAGGCCAAGGCAGAGCTTGTAAAGCGGTACGGAAGCTGGACAGAGGCGGTAGCCGAGGCCCGGCGTCACGGCGTGAAGCTGCGGCAGGCGGAGGGATACCGGGACGGCAACCCGGCGGAGCAGTACGAGGCCATCGTGAACGACACCCGGGCCGTGGGCGGCGTGAAGGAGAGCGCTGCGGCCCTCTTCCGCTCAGCGGCACAGGAAGCGGGCGTGGCGGGCGCAGCCAGCATGGAGAGCACGGAGTGGCTCGACGTGCTGATGAACGTACACGACACCATCAAGCCCAAGATGATGAGCCGGTTTGCGGACGTGGCCGAATACGAGGACGCCAAGGTGGAACTGGCGGGCCGGATGATCGGCGACATCATGAGCCACCCGGAGATGACCGACGCCGAGGCGGTCTTCGAGGGCATTTTAAAGCATAACCGGGAAGTGGCCGCAATGGCCGCCGGCAGCGAGGAGCGGGCGGCTGAGGTGACGAAGGGACTGAAGAGCGTGCAGCAGGCCCAGAGAAAAGCCTTTGCCGACCGGATGCGGGAAAACAGCCGCAGCCAGAGCGCCGAGGTCAAGAGCGTGAGCCGGGCAGAACGACAGCTCAACGAGAATCTGGAAACGCTGGGCGCACAGGTGAGCACAGCAGCGGGTCTCGACGAGAAGATGACCGCTCTGCGGGAAGCCTACGAGCGGGAATGGAAGGCCGAAAAGAACCGGATGAAGCAGGCCCGGCAGGAGATGCTGGACGAGATAAAGCTGGAGCGCCGACAGCTGCGCTCCCAGATCAACGACCTTTCCCGGCAGGTGGCCGGAGAGCAGCGGAGAGCCGACCGGGCGGAGCATCAGCTGCTGGTACAGGAAAACGAGATCATGGAGTGGGAGGCCGAGAACCAGCGCAAGGCGGAAGCGTGGCAGGAAAAGCAGGCCCAGAGGAATGCCATTGCCATTGAAACGGCCCGACAGCAGCGGGACGAGGACGTAGCTGTGGCAAAGGCACTGGCCGAAAAGCGGGTACAGAAAGCCCGGGAAGGACGGAAGGCGGACGAACTGAAACGGAGCATCCGGAACAATGCCGCCCAGCTCAACCAGATGGTGCTGCGGCCGAAGCCCGGGAAATATGTACAGAAGAACCTCATCGTGCAGGCCGCCGAGGTGGCGAAGCTGGCGGACATGGCGGTGCTGAATGACACGGCAGTGAAGAGCCTGACGCGGTTGGAAAATGCTATCAGCAAAACGATGGGTACAGAGGAAAACCCGAGCAGCATTGCCTACGACTGGAAGAAAACCGGCGTACCGAATATGATAGCGGCGCTGCGGACAAGCCTGATGGACAGCAAGGACGAGAAAATTGCCCGTCTGAAACAGCAATTAGAGGAGACAGCAGCTCTACCCGACAGCGACAAATCGGAACAGCTGCGGGACCGGCTGCGCCAGCGCATCCGGGAGACGGAGAACCGCACCTATCTGCCCATGACGGTAGATCAGCTGCGGATGCTGAAGGCCATCACGGCCAGCACGCTGCACATCATCCGGACCGAGAACAAGACCCTGAGCCTTGCGAGGGCCGAAGAAGTGGACGGCATAGCCATGAAGGCCGCCCACGAGGTGCTGAACTCGGAGGGCAACGGCTTCGGAGAGAAATTTGAAAAGGCGAAGGGCGCGATGAACCGCTACCAGCTGGACATGCTGGGCGGCACAAGAATGTTCCGGCGTCTGGGCGGATACACCAAAAACGGCCAGATGGAGAAGCTGGGGCAGATGCTGAACGACGGCCAGCGACGGCAGACGGAGATCCTCGTGGAAGGCGAAAGCCTGTTTGCCAACGTGACCGGCAAGGAACACCTGAAAGAGGTGGAAGCTTTTGCCGGGCCGGGGGCGGAGCTGGTGGACATCGGCCTGAAGGACAGCAAGGGCAATGCCGTGCCGCTGAACCACGCACAGCTGTGCAGCCTGTACATGCTGCTGCGCAACGAGGACAGCCGCCACCACCTGATGACCGGCGGCCTGACCCTGCCGGACGCTGCCCAGTACGCCAAGGGCAACATCGAGAGAGCCTACCAGCGCAGCCAGACCGTGATGCTGGGAACGCTGGTGAACGCCGACGGCACCCCGATGGCCGACACCATTTTGCAGACGGTACAGGACGCCATGACGGACTATGACCGGGCATGGTGCGAGGACATGAAGGACTTTTTCGGGCGGTACACCACGAACCTCATTAACGAGACCAGCATGAAGCTGCTGGGCTATGACCGGGCCACCGTGAAGAACTACTACCCCATCGCGGTAGACCGGAGCACGCTGGCGACGGAGATCGAGGGCGTGAAGATGGATGCCACCATTGAAGGCCGGGGCTTTTTGAAGGAGCGCGTGAAGAGCGACAAACCCATTTTGCTGGAAGAGTGTCAGAACGTGGTGAAGCGGAGCCTGCGGGACACGGCGGCCTATGCGGGCCTTGCGGCCCCCATCCGGGACGTGCAGCGGGTGCTGAACAGCACCGTGGAGACAGCGGAGGGCATCGGTGTGCTGAAGGACAAGATCATCGGCGAGAAGTGGGGCAGGGGGACGGTAAGCTACATCAATGACCTGCTGACCGACCTGCAGACCAGGCAGCGACACCGCAGCAGTACCGTGAGCCGGGCGCTGGACCGGATGCGGGGCAACTACGCCGGGGCCATCCTGACCGTAAACCCGGGCGTGGCCATCGCACAGGCGGCCAGTCTGCCCACGGCGGGCGCTGTGCTGGGAGCGGACACCATGGCGGCGGTGCTGCCCTTTGTGAAGAACTTCTCGGGCAAGCAGCGGGCCGCGGTGGAAGCGGAGATCCGTCAGCACGGCGACGCCCTGCTGCAATACCGCCTGCGGGGAACGAAGCGGGGCGAGATGAGCTCCATTGGCGCGCACAAAAACCTTGTGGCCAAAGCCTCGGAGGCCATGCCTGCCGTGACCGGCTGGATCACCGGCATGGACGAGATCACGGTGGCAGCGCTGTGGGAGGGCGCGAAGCGGTATGTGGAGCGCCACGCAGCAGAGTTTGGCGAGGGCGCTGCGGAGAAGGGCAGCGAAGCCTACTGGGAAGCTGTAAACAAGATGTACCAGCGGGTCATCGAGGAGACCCAGCCCAACTACACCACCATGCAGCGGGCGGGCATCCAGCGCAGCGACAACGAGTTTGTAAAGACGCTGACCATGTTTACCACCCAGCGCTTCCAGAACTACGGCATCCTGGCCGACGCCGTGGGGGACTACAAAGCCCAGAAAGCCCGGTACGCTGCCGACCAGAGCGCGGAAAACAAAGCCGAGGTGCAGCGGGCCGGACAGGGCCTGCGCCGGGCTGCGGCAAGCCAGGCGGTGCAGACGGCGGTGTTTGCCCTGATGAAAATAGGCGCAGACTTTTTGCTCCACCGGTGGGACAAGGAGCGGGACGAGAACGGCGACGTCACGGCGGCCAGCGTGGGCAAGCGGTTTTTCGACCTGTACACCGAGAGCGCAGCCGGAAACTTTTTGTACGGCTCAGAGCTTTACAGTGCCTTGACCAACGCCCGGGACGGCAAGGACTATGACGTGGTGAGCGCCACCAACATCAGCGCGGTGAACGACCTGTCGGCAGCGTTCACCAAGACGTTGAAGCTGCTGCGGACGGACACCAGCGAGATGAACGAGGAAGAGCTGACGGCGCACCAACAGAAGCTGAACAAGGCGGTGCTGAAGGACATCCAGTGCGGCCTTGAGCTGTACGGCGTACCGGCGGCCAACATCCGGAAGGTGATGCAGGCGTTTGAAGGCTACTGGGAGGATGCACAGGCCATCGGCAGAGGCGAAGGGTTTAGCTTTAACTCTGCACCCTCTTCGGCCACCGGACAGTACGACCGGCTGTACAACGCCATCCAGAGCGGGGACAGCCAGGAGGCTGCTGCGGCGATGAAGAAGCTGGAACAGATGAACAAGACGGACAAGGTTGACAGCGAGCTGGCAAGGAGGCTGAAGCAGTACGACGCCGACGTGCTGGCGGCGGCCGAGGCCCGGAACGCCGGGAAGACCCAGGCCGAGGAAAAGGCCCGGCAGGCCGTATTTGAGAAGCTGCGGGAGGGGCTGGACGTTGCCCCCGCGACGGACAGAGCCAAGGGCAAAGCGGACGCGGCCCGGCGGGCGCAGCTCATCGATGTGGTGAACAAGGCGGTGGACGGCAAGGCGGACGAGCTGCTGGCGGGCAGCAAGGACGGCGGAGTGTATGACGCACTTCTGGATGAGCTGGAAAATGGCCGGGTGAAGGACGTGCAGGCGGAGATCACCCGGCTGATGACCGCGGGCAAGGACAAGAGCAGCATCAAGACCAAGATCACGGACGCCGTGAAGGAAGAGTATCTGGCCGGAAACGACGGCGACCGGGAGAGGCTGGAAAAGAAGCTGCTGGCCCTCGAGGACGCAGACGAGAACCCGCTGTACGAGGAAAAGGACTTTACCCGGTGGGTGAAGGATGCGGACAAGAAGGCGGAGAAGGCGAAGGACGAGAGAAATTGGTGGGAGAAGGTGAAATAAGATAAGGGCAGGCGCTCTGGTGATGGACCGGGGCGCCTGCCCTTTTTGTATGTATGCTTTTGGAAAGTCCGCAGTAGTTTTGAAGCAGGGGGCGTGGTAGGCTGGAGAAGAAGAGGCCTTTAGAATCGGCAGCGGACCGGAAGGAAACCTCTCAGCTTTGCAGTCCGCCTGACGGCGGCGCTGCAAAGCAGCTCCCCTGGCGAGGGGAGCCTTTCTCAAAGGAAGGAGCCTCAGAGTGAAAGTAAGGATCATCAAAGACCGATTCGGCGGGATGGGCTGGCGGGCCGAGCCGGGCGTGCTGCACCTGGGCGGCGTAGGAACGGCAGGCGTGGAGAGCCTGAGCTTCGCGCTGCCGGAGGAGTGGAGCGGGATGGCCGTGACCCTGCACATCGAGCAGGAGGGCGGTACGCTGCCCCAGCCGGTGCTGCTGGACGAGAGCCGGAAAGTGACCATCGACCGACGCTTTACTGCCGCCCGGCAGGGGCTGTGGATGCTGCTGGCCCAGAGCGCGGACGGCTACACGGCCATGAGCTGCCCGGCGAAATACGACTGCTACGAGACCATCGGGCTGTCGGGTACGGTGGAGGACGTAGACCCCAGCGTATACGCCCAGTTTGTGGCGCTGGTGCAGCAGGCCGTGAACACGGCCATGAACGAAGGCGCAGCCGCAAAGGACGCGGCCAAGACGGCACAGGCGGCGATGGATGCCGCCCAGAAAGGCGCAGCCGCCACCCAGAAGGAGCGGATGAGCGCCGAGGACGCCGAGAGCGCCGCGGCCCTTGCGGCGGCAAGGACGCAGGCAGACATCACAGCTGCGGCGGCGAGTGCTGCCAGCGCACTGGGTGCGGCAAATGAGACACTGGACGCCTGCACCGCTGCCACTCAGGCAGCGAACCGGGCGGCGAACCTTGCCCCGAAAAAGGAAGAGCGCCGCCTGCTGATGCGTCTGCTGCGGGAAGCTGCCTACCAGACAAAGACCGCCGACACCCTGCTGGACCAGCTGAGCGGGGTGTGGGCCGAGGTGCCGGTGGAGGCCGTGCGGCTGACCCGGGACAGCCTGACCTTGCACGTGGGCGACCGGGCGGCGCTGGGAGCACAGGTAAGCCCCAAGGACGCCACCGAGCAGACCGTGCTGTGGGAGAGCAGCGACGAGGGGGTGGCCGCTGTAGAGGACGGCGTCATCACGGCGAAGACCCCCGGCGGAGCGCGGATCACGGCCCGGGCAGACGGGTGCAGCGCAGAGTGCGCCGTGCTGGTGAAGCCGGCAGTGGAGCGGGTGAGCCTGAGCGCCGACGCCCTGGCCCTGACGGCGGGTGAGACGGCGGTGCTGGACGCAGCCGCCGACCCGGAGGGCGACGTGGCGTGGCTGAGCAGCGACGAGACCGTGGCCGAGGTGAGCGACGGCACCGTGACGGCCAAAAAGCCGGGCGCGGCGGCCGTCCTCGCGGTCAGCGGCGGGAAATACGCCTGCTGTGCCGTCCGGGTGCAGGAGGCCGAGGTGCCGGTAGAGGCTGTGACCCTGAGCCAGACCGCCCTGACACTGAAGCCGGGGGAGACTGCGGCCCTGACAGCCACAGTTAGCCCGGAGAACGCTGATCAGGCTGTGGTGTGGTACAGCGCCGACCCGGAGACCGCCAGCGTGACCGGGGGCGAGGTGGTGGCCATCTGTGCCGGAACGACGGAGATCGCGGCCATTGCGGGCGGCGTGAAGGCGGCGTGCAGCGTAACGGTGGCCGAGGACGGCCTGAAAGCCGCCAGCCTGATGCTGAGCGCCGGGACGCTGGAGCTGACAGAGGGCAGGACTGCCGCCCTGACGGCCACGGTGCTGCCCACCAGCATCCCCCAGAGCAGCATCGTATGGATTAGCTCCAACGAAGAAGCTGCCGTAGTGGACAGCGGCGTGGTGACGGCCCGCGCCGCTGGCGCGGCCATCATCCGGGCCAGCGTGGGCGGCAAGACGGCCAGCTGCACCGTGACCGTAAAGGCGGCGAGGGTGCCGGTGAGCAGCGTGACGCTCGACCGCAGCACCCTTGAGCTGAGCGTGGACGGCACGGCCCGGCTGACAGCCACCGTGCGGCCCGAGAATGCCGACGACCGCACCGTGGTGTGGCAGAGCAGCCGGGAGGACGTGGCCACCGTGAGCGGCGGAATCGTTCGGGGCGTGGCCGAGGGCAGCGCGCTCATCAGCGCCACGGCAGGCGGAGTAAAGGCCGAATGCAGCGTGACGGTGAGCCAGGCGCTGGTGTGGTGCAGCGTGGTGAACCGGCTGAGCCATGTGACCACCGACCAGACCGCCGTCGTGGTGGCGAAGGGCCGGGCCTACAAAGCCGCCCTGACCACCGAGAGCGGGTACACCCTGACCGAGGTGAACGTGAAGATGGGCAGCGAGGACATTACGGAAACGGCGTGGAATGCCGAAGAGGGCTGCGTGAACATCGAGGCCGTGACCGGAAATGTTGTCGTCACGGCAAAGGCGGAGGTAAAAGAATGAGTGAACCGATCTACAACAGCGCAGGCGAAGTGCTGTACCCGGGCCTTGCGGGCGACGGGGCCGGATACCGGGGAAGCCGGCTTGTGACCCTGACGCCGGAGAGCTGGGAGGAAGCGGAAGGAACGTGGCCCCTGATGCAGGACGCACCGGTGCCGGAAGCGAAGACCGGCTACGTAGCTCTCGGATCCTACCCGGACAACTACGGCGCGGCGGCGCAGGAAGCGGGATGCCCGGCCTACTGCGAGGCGCAGGACGGCTTTGTCCGCTTTTACGCCAGGGCGAAGCCCTCCGGAGACATTCGGGTGCAGGTAACGCTGCTGGGCAACGCGGGCGGCACTGTGGTGACAGGACTGGTGGCGGGAAGCGGCGTGAGGGTGGATCCTACCCTCACCATCTCCGGCGCGGCGGCGGACGCTGCGGCTGTAGGTAGCATCGTGCTGCCCCGGGTGGTGGTGCATACCGAGGCGGGCAGCGACGTCATCCTCTCGGACGGCGAGAAGAGCGTGAGCGGCGTGGCTGCGGACGGCAGCTTTTCTGCGGCCCTGCCCCACGATGGAGAGTGGACCGTCACCGCCACGCTCGGCAGTGGCTCGGCCGCGGAGACGGTGCAGGCAGAGTATTGCCACACCAAGACCCTGACTCTTACCTACTACACCCTGACTGTGACGGTCAAGGCGGGCAGCACCGTCACTGCCCGGTGCGGGGACAAGACCGTCACCGGCACGGTGCCGGAGAGCGGCAGCATCAAGCTGTATCTGCCCATCGCTGGCACGTGGACGGTAACGGCCACGCTGGGCGACAAGACCACCGAGGGCAGCGTGGAGGTCACGGAGTACAAGGATTATCCCCTTGAGCTGGCCTATGTCCACATCTACGGCGCAAGCTGGGACGGCACCAGCACTACCAAGTGGAGCCGCACCGACAAGGCAGCGGAGTTTACCGACCCTGTGCCATACGTCGCGGGCGCAAGCAGCTATGGCAGTCCTTTTGACAACTTACAGCCCTGGGCGGGCATGGTAAAAAGTGAGCGCACCGGCGGCACGATGGTCAGCATCCCGAAATTTTGGTACAAGCTGGAGCAAAATGGCGCTGGCATGACCATTCGCATTGCGGACAAGGCCGTGGAGGGCTACAGCGTCAGCCCCGCCCACATGGACAGAGGCGACGGCCACGGCGAGCGGGACGTGGTCTACATTGGCCGGTATCACTGTGCCGGTGAATACAAGAGCAAGACCGACAGCGCTCCGCTGGCAAATATGACCCGCTCCTTTGCCCGGGCGAACATCCACATCCTTGGCTCTGCCATCTGGCAGTGCGATTTTGCTATGAGGTTTACGCTCTGGCTGCTGTACATCGTCGAGTTCGCCGACTGGGACAGTCAGGCGAAAATCGGCTATGGATGCAGTCCGCACGGCGGCACCTTCGCGATGGGCTATACCGACTCGATGCCGTACCACACCGGCACCGATCAGAGCAGCCGGGACACCTTCGGCGGAACGCAGTACCGCAACATCGAGGGCCTGTGGGATAACGTGTTTGACTGGTGCGATGGCTGCTACAGCGACGACGGCCTGAACATCATCCTGAATCCCTCCAAGTTCAGCGACAGCAGCAACGGCACGGCGGTCGGCGTTCCGTCCGATGGCTATCCGTCCGCATTCAGGGTCAAGACAAACGGCGACTTCCCGGTGTTTATCCCCACATCCGCGTCCGGTAATGACACAACGTACTCGTGCGATTACTGGGAATTCCGCTCGTACTACTCGTCCCCCTGCGTCGGTAGTGACTATAGCCAAAACTCCAGCTATGGTTTGTTCGGTGTCATCTGCTACGACACGTCGGCCACCGGCGGAAACATCGGCTGCCGCCTCCAGGAACTCCCCGATGACTGAAAGGAGAATACATAAATGGACTATGTTTTTGGCACAAAGGGCGGCGCAGAAGTCCTCAAGACCATCGGCGACGCTCACACCAGCCTGACCGGCTACCACCAGCTCGAGCGGGAGTATCCTGACCAGACCATCACCGACAGTTTCCGGGTCGTCCGCAAGCTGCGCAGCGCGGAAGACGCGGAGGGCCGCTGCTACGACTGGTATGAAATCGACCACCACTACCGGATGACCGACAAGACCGGCCCTCTGGCAGAGCAGGCGGCGAAGAGCGCTGCAGAGATCGAGGACGCCATGTGTGAACAGGACATGGCATCACAGGAGCGGCTGGCGACTATCGAGGACTCGCTGTGCGAGCTGGACGCCGCTATTAACAACAAGTAAGGAGGTAGCATATGGATAAAATCTGGGCAAACAGATTGATCGCCGGCACCAAGGAATGGGCAGAGATGCCTGCAAGCCGCCGCCCCGGTGTCAAGCGGGAGCTGGCCAAACGGGTGGCCGCCGGTGAAATCAGTGAAGAGCAGTACAAGGAGATCACGGGGGAGGACTACTACAATGGATAAACTGCTGGAGCTGCTGGAAAAGCTGGTGCGGGCTATCTTTGGCCCCGGTAACGAGGCAGAGACCACCCCTGACGCCCCTGCTACCGTCCCGGAGCAGGTAAACGCTCCGCCCGGCTGGGAGGGGGACCCGCCCTACCGGTACATCGATGTGAGCCGGTGGCAGGGAAAAATCAAAATGGAGGGCTGGCAGGCTATCAAAGGGGCTGGCTACAAGGGCGTCATGCTCCGGGCCTGCGGGAACAGTGGTAGCTACAACCCCAGCAAGGCGTACGTCGACCCGACTTTCGAGACGAACTACGCCAACGCCAAGGCAGCGGGGCTAAATATTGGCGTCTACTATTTCACGAAGGCCATGAGCGAGGCAGAGGCTGAGAAGGAGCTGGCGGTACTGCGGAAGGCGCTGCGGGGCAAAGAGCTGACCATGCCGGTGGCGGTGGACATGGAAGACACCATGCTGACTTTCCACAAGCCGAAAGACCTGACCAACCTCGCGGCCTACCACCTCGAGCAGATCGAGAAGATGGGGTTCTTCGCCCAGCTCTACACCTACACGAGCTATGCCAACCGCTTCCTTGAGATGGAGCGTCTGGCCGGGCGGTGGGACATCTGGCTGGCCGACTACACCGGCAAGACGCCCAACGTGACGTTTAGCTACAGCGCTCACCAGCACACCAGCGAGGGCAGCGTGCCGGGCATCAACGGGCCGGTGGACCTCGACGTCACGACCGTAAACTACCCGAAAATCATCAAGGCAAAGGGGCTGACCCGGCTCCGGGAGGGCGCATGAGCGAAGCGGTTATTGTGGCACTGATCACCGGCGGTCTGAGCCTGATCGGCACGTTTGTCTCCAACAACCGCACCGCTCAGAGCATGGACGCCAAGCTGGACAAGCAGCAGGCCGTCACCGAAACAAAGCTGGAGGAGCTGACCCGGGAAGTCCGGGCGCACAACAACTTCGCCCAGCGTGTGCCGGTGCTCGAAGAGCAGATGAAGGTGGCAAACCACCGCATTGCAGATCTCGAAAAAGAGAGAGGAGAGTAATACATGGCAACGATCAATAACATTTTGGGCGTCATTCCCGCCCCGGTGGCGGCAGTGCTGATGCTGGGGGGCGTTATCTTTTACGCCATTGGCTGCATTCGCCTGGGATACGGTGCCGCGGTAAAGCCGCTGGTGCTGGACCTTATCGAGCGGGCAGAGCAGGAGATTCAGGGGACGAAACGCGGCGCAGAGCGCAAGGCGTGGGTCGTCAAGATGCTCCGCATGGCACTCGGCGCCAGCAAGTGGGGCAGACTCATCAGCTGGGCCATCACCGATGAGACCATCGGCGCCGTGATTCAGTTTTTCTTTGACCGCGCAAAGGCGGCGCTGGAAAAGCAGTAAGGAGGTATAATACATGGACTTAAGAAGCACTGTCGAAATGATGCTCAGCAGCGATTACAAGGAGCGTTTTCGCGCGGAGTATTACCAGACTAAAATCCGCTATGAAAAGCTGCACCGCATGACTATCCAGTACGAGGCCGGAACTTTGAATTTTACGCCGTCCTGCTCTTTGGCTCTTTTGAGAGAGCAAAAAGCGGCTATGGGAAATTATCTCCATGCACTCGAAGTCCGTGCAGAAATCGAAAATGTTGATTTAAGCATGAGTTAAGAGGAAGCCATCATGGCAAGCATTACATACGGCCTGAAAGGCATTGATAAAATTATTGGATAAAACAAAACCCCCGGTGTTCCGTTTGGAGCATCGGGGGGTTGTTGTTTATGCAATTCCGTATTTGTGCGCATACTCAAGCAATTTCTTTTTTGCCCTTTCGTGGATATACTTGGTTTTTTCACAAGGGTTTTGAGTGTAATTGTAAAAGCTTTCTTCTTCAAGATTGGAAAGAAAATCCAGAATCTTCTGATCAAATAAATCGTTCATAGTCATCCTCCATTGTTTTGTTTCCCTTGCTGTGATTATAGTATAACACTGTTTATAGTGTATGTAAACTGACATTTTTGACAATGTTTATAGTGCTATCTTGTACATATTTGGCATTGTAAACAGTGCTGTTTTGTGCTATACTATGGCAAATGAAACAGGAGGCGTTTTTTATGATTTCGGAAAAGAAAAAGGCATCCAATGCCAAATGGGACAAGGAAAACATGACAAGCTTGGCCTGCCGCGTAAAAAGGGACTATGCGGAAAAGTTTAAGGCAGCGTGCGCAGAGGCTGGCACAACTCCGAATGCTGTCTTAAAAGCTGCGGTAGATGAATTTTTGAAGAGATATGACAAGAAAAAGTTAATTGACAATGCAGGGGAAGAGCTTGGCAAGTATTCGCAACTCTTAGGTAATATTGAAATCGAAGCTTTTGACTTGAAATAGCTAAAATTAAGCGCTCACGCGGTGTAATTCCGTGTGGGCGCTTTTCTTTTACCCTTGCAAATCAGCAACTGTCACGTCACAGCCGCTTGCGATTTTCTCAAGGGTTTTCGCCCGAATGGGCTTTCCGGCTTCTGCGTGTTGGATGGTTGCCGTGGACAGACCGGTCTTTTCTGCTAACGCGCGGATGGTTAGTCCTGCACTTTCTCTGGCCTCCTTGATTTTGAAGGCAGACACGCCAAGCGTCTTGTAATCGGGAGAGTTATACCCAATTACGAACAGCCCCTGCTGTCCCATCGGCAACGCCTTGAGCGCGAAGCTGCTGTCAACATCCTCAAGGTCAACATCCTTAAGGACGTAGGAACAGGCATTGTCCAGCTCTGGGGTCATTTTATGGAGCTTGTGCGCCAGCATGATCTTCATCATCACGCTGCGCACCGGGAACCGTGTCGCATTGTCGAGATCCGCCTGATTCACGTGGTCAGGCGTGCAAGCCTCATCGAGCAGGTGGTACAGCTTGCCGAGATTGCGGATGGTATTGTTTTCCATTTTGTCCTCCTAACAGTCACTTGTTCATCATATCGATCACGGCGTTGTAATGCTTTTCGTATTCTTCGCCAACAGCAAGCTCTTTTTCGACTTTTGCGTTCTGATAGGCCCGCTCTTCGCCGTAGATTTCGCTTTCGATCACATCGGGAATCTCAACGAATGCTTTCTGTTTTTTACCGTGAGCCACAACGAACACAACAAAGGCGTGGTGTACGTTCTCCGGCCAACGGCCGATCTGCTGCTTGTAGGCACCCGCCTTCATTTCCTGCCCATTCACCAGCAGGGAATTGATGGTGTACTGCCACTTATGGCAAGGGACCGTAACCTCGTTGCCGTCGTTCCAGAGGGTTTCTTCGGTGATGACCTTTTTGTCAATGTCGAGTTCGATTTTTGCGCCGCGGGCGGTATTCCAAGAGTATTTCATTTTTTGTCCCTCCATCTGTGTTTCTTTCTGACGCCATCATTATACCACAAAACTAATACAAGTGATACAGGCATAGTCACCAGACTTTGCCTTATTTTTTTGTCTATTTTGTATCAGCTGTATTAGTTTTGGCTGAGTAGCGGGCATATCGTGATACGACAACCGCCCCTCCCCTGGAATTGCTCTGGGAGAGGGGCAGTGTTGCGTTAAGAGAGAGAACGAGAGATACAAAATCCTGACCCAAAAACAGTGACGAGGATGTTCGACTCGGGGAGTGTAAGGTCAACCAGACGCTTCCCAGTCGAACATCCATTGTTCGACTGGGAATTTTTGTTTTCGGTGGATTTGGAAATGTTGAAGTGGATGATCAGCTCCCGGTTGGTCAGCTCGACCTTATCGACAAAGGTATCCACAAGGCGGCGGCAGTAGGCGCTGGTGCGCTCGGACGGGGAGACACGGAACTGCTCAAGCAGGAAGAGGACCTCGTCACGGCTCAACGTAAACGGCTTCGGTGTGGAGAGCGAGGCAAGCTGGTGATCGAGGGCGCTTTCCTGCTGCTCCAGATCGGACAGCCGGGAGGTCAGGGCGGCGCTGGCGGTGCCGTTTTCGATGGCGCTCAGGATGTTGCCGATTTTGCGGCGGATCTCAGCAAGCGCCTGCTCCAGGGCTGCACGCTCCGGATCGGGGCGGGACGCCTCGGCCTGCTGCAAGCTCACGATGGCATCTGCAAGCTGCTGGATGTTTTCCGACCGGAGCAGCAGATTGGAAGTGGACTCCACTACGAGCTTTTCCAGCACATCCTTCGGCATATTTTTCCGGGTACAGGGGCGGCCAAGGCTGCGGCCCGGGCAGGAATAGTAATGATAGACGCGGCCAGAGGGGTTGTGGCCGCAGATGCCCTTCATCAGGCAGCCGCATTCGCCGCAGTACAGCTTGCCGGAGAGGATATAGTCTGCCTTGGCAGAGTGGGGAGCACGACCTTGACGGTTGAGCTTGATCATTTTTTGTGTCCTTTCCCACAGGTCGTCGTCGATGATGGGCGGGATAGCGCCCTCGATGCGGACGTCGAACTTTTTGCTGACGTATACGCCGCGATACCTCTCGTCGCGGATGATGCGGCTGATGCTGCTCTTATCAAAAGGATTGCCCCGGACGGTGCGAAGGCCCATGCCATTGAGCCGTCTTATGATGGAGGCGATGCTGAGGCCGCTTGCGTACAGCTCAAAGATAAGGCGCACCGTATCCGCACCTGCCGGATCCATGACGTAGTGCTTGGTGCTGTCTACCGTCAGACCCAGAGGGGGAGTCCGGCCCAGAGTCTGGCCTTTGAGGGCTGACTCCCGCATCCCCCGGCGGGCCTTCTCGGCCAGCTCGGCGGAGTAATACTCGGCCAGAGCCTCCATCAGGCCCTCGATGATGATGCCCTCGGCGCCCTCGATGTTGCTCTCGGCGGCATAGATGACGCTGACACCATTGTCACGCAGCTGCTTTTTGTACACGGCGCTGTCGTACCGGTTGCGGGCAAAGCGGTCGGTCTTCCAGCAGATGACCAAGTCAAAGGTGCGCTTTGCGCTGTCATCGATCATCTGCCGAAACTGGGCGCGGTCGTCTGTTTTGCCGCTGATATGGCGGTCCACATACTCGCGCAGGATGGTCATGCCATGGGCGCGGGCGTAGGCCTCACAGTCCCGGCGCTGGCCCTCGATGGACTGCTCCGTCTGGCGGCTGCCGCCAGAGTAGCGGTAGTAGGCGACAAGGCGGGGCTGTGTGCTCTCTTTTTTTCTGGCCACAAAAACTCCTTTCCGACTTGCTTGCCGATGCACATGAGGTATGGTATACTGGATGTGTCAGCAGGCGAAGAGTCATTGACTGCGTTGTTTTTCTCCGACATGCACCCCCATGCGCACCCGGCAGCTTTTATCGTACAAGGCTGCCGGGATCTTTTTTTGCACAAACGCCCCCGCTGGTGGAAACACTGGCGGGGGCGTTTAGCTTATGGATCGGCGCGCAGGGTGGGATTAACCTGTAAGTTCATTGCACAGAAAAATCAATGTGTAGATAACGTATCAAGGGAGTCAACTACGCCTTCCAAGACCGTGCGCAGAATCTTTTCGTCCCGGTGTCCGTCAATAATTTCTCCGTTTTTACTGACAATGGTTCCATCCAAATCGGTTATATCTTGCAGATTTTTATTGCGGGTGCCGTTTCCGGCAACATAGAGGTCATACATTACGAGGATCATTAGCTTCATGTCATATGTAAGAGCAAAATCATAATCTTTATAGATGCCCACAAAACGCACTTTGATTTCGTCGTTTATATGTTCGGCCAAATCATTCATAAAAGGAACAAGCTCTTTTTTCATCGGCAACCTAAATGATTCGAGAACAATCCCTTCGGAAACAGTAGAATCAGTCTGTCCGTTCGAAAAATTATATCGATTGTCACCGATTTTAACGATCACGCTATTAAAACCAGACGCAAAAGATCCTGTACGATTGAAGTCGAGATAATAAAAATCATAAGTATCGTTGAGGTGTAAGCTGGAAGAAACGCTTAATCGCGAATCATCATCAGAAACAATATAAGTGCCACCTTCTTCTATGGTGCCAAACCGGGGAAATGCAAGAGTCCAACCAGCCATATCGTCGGTCACAACTCCTACATAATCCTTCCCATCAAAGACGCTCATATCGAACTTCTTTGTGGCGAATGCCGGGAGAGAGGCGGAAACCATGATGGCCGCCGCAAGGGCAAATGAAATTAGCCGCTTTCGCATCTGTGATTCCTCCGTATACTGATCAGCCGCTTTGGTACAGCCAGAGCGGTTATTTTTTATGCTTCCTTTGCGTCCAGGCCAGACGCAGGATGTTTTTTATAACGCCCGGTGAGGACGAGGTCTTCGACATACTCCACAGCCTTGGTCTGGCCCTCATCGTTGAGCTGATCGAAGGCTGCTAAAAGAGCGGACTGCTGGGGAGTGAGCTGCATATTGGCCTGCTGCTCAGAATCTTCCATGCCCATCAAATAAGTGGGAGTGGTATCCAAAACGATGGCGAGTTTTTCCAAAATAGAGCGTTTGAGATTGACGACAAGGCCGTTTTCATATTTGTAGATGGCTGCCTTTTGCACGCCAACTCGCGCACCCAGTTCTTCCTGCGTCATCTGGTGCTCGATGCGAAGCTGGCGTATCCGTTCGCCAGTGGTCATGAAGCATCACCTCTTTTGTTTATTGTGTCTTAATAATACCACATAAAATCTAAAAAGCAAGAAAAAATATCTTGACAGGATTCAAGAAAGATGCTAATATCTAAGTATCCTAAAAAGATACGGAGGTGATGGAGATGAATAAACGAAAACTGAATGCGGTGATGCAGTTACATGGCGAGTCACAACAGAATTTGGCGGACTATCTGCAGATGAGTCTTTCCCGTCTGAATGCTAAAATCAATGAGTACCGTGGGGCGCAATTTCGGCAGAATGAAATTGCAGCGATCCAGGAGCACTATGGTTTGTCGGCGGAAGAGGTCAACGAAATATTTTTTGCCTCAGCAGTGTCTCAAAAAGACGCAATGAACACATAAAATTTCCCCTCTTGAAAGTTCAAGAGGGGGAGAGATGGACGAAATTGAGACTTACAAAGCAATACCACCAATCAAAAGTACCACACTGCTAATCATCATTAAACTGCCGTAGGGCTTTTCCATATAGGCGTTATATGCATCACGTGTGAGCGCAACATTATCTTTGTCGGGATTTTTTTCGCGAAGGTCATGTTTGATATTAACGACATTTATTGCGTTAATGACTGAGAACACGGCACCAACTAAGGAAAAAACTGCACCGGCATCACTAGAGCCACCAGAAATATATTCGATTTCATCCGCAGAAAGAATCGAAGAAGACGCAGGATAGCAAATCATAAAAATTCCTTTCTTAAAATCCATCTCTTAATTTTAAGATAACACAGAAAGATAGCAAATTCAAGACTGTTCGTGCTGACCCGGCGAAGAGTGCGGGAGGGAGGAGGAAAGATGAACGACGAGAGCAAAAAGCCCTGCGCTCCTGTGGAAGAGGAGAGCAGGGACTATAACGAGCTGGGGCTGCACCTGCACGGGAAGACTATGCAGACCGCCATGGAGCTGTGGGAGATGCTGCCGGGTTGGATGGAAGCACGAAGAATGGCATTTGTGGACCCGGAGTATAACCGGCGGATATCAGAACTCATTGCTCGGCTGGCGGAACCTGTGCTGAAAGCAGCGAAAGAGATGGCCGGATGGAGTCGGGAAGGACACACACCGGTTGGGACGGATAAAACCGTGGAGCAATGAGGCCCTGCCGGAACATCAGGTAGATGGCAGCGGTGCATTGCTCACAGAGATGTGGTTTCATCTCGCCGCAGCGGCCACAGGGTGACGGCGGTGAGAAAACAGGAGCTTTGCCTGGGATGATGCTGCAACGAATCTCGGACTCCTGCGGGGGCAGGGTGCCGAGAGAATCGAAGGGGCAGCGCTGCTGGCCACCAGCCGGACGAACGTGGATAACCCGCCGAAGAGCGCGTGAGGAAGGAGGAAAACAGATGAGCATCGAAGAGTACAGCCGTCCTGTGGAAGAGGATGATTTCCCGGAGGTGACTGCAGAGGCGGAAGAAGCGTGGGAACGGAAAACGATGGGCGCATGGATGGGGCTCGAAGGCTCTTGGGTGGAATGCACACCGGAGCTCAAGACCATGACCACCGAACCCGCCTGCTGACGAGAGAAAGGAAAAACCATGGAAGAAATGCTGAAGGATCTGAACGGGCCGTGGAGCAACGCGGCCTGCATGGGCTACTGTCTGATCGCAATGCGGCAGGCGGGGCTGAGGCCCACGGCACAGCGCCGGGTGCTGCGGGTGCTGGAAGGTGTGTTTGACGATGTGAGCATCGAGGTCGCTGAAAAGGCTGGATATGACAATAAGGAGGCATGGGGATGAACCGTTACATGATCGTGATCCCGGCGAAGAACCGGAGTTTTGTGCTCAAGTGCGACGAGGGGGACGGCGCGAAGCTGGAGACCCTGCAGAAGCTGGTGAGCGGGTATGTGGAGACCGTGCCGTCGGCGCTGGACGCCACCTGGGCGCGGGAAAAGGCCGACCGGCTGGTACTGCTGGTGGACGAAGAAGGCCGCCTGAAGTGCAAGCCTGCGAACCAGAAGGCCACGCAGCTGGCCCCGGCGGACTTTACGGCGGGCGGCAAGCTGCCCATCGTGGGCGCTGCCGTGCTGATGTTCCAGCGGGGCGACGAGCTGATGGGCTTTAGCAAGCACGTGGCCGACACCATTTGCAGCGAGTGGCTGGCATGAAGAGGTGAGACATGAGTCAGGAAGAACGTCCCTTTGACCGGTGGCAGGCGCGAGCACTGTGCCAGATGATGCGGGATTTTTACGCGCAGCCGGAGAACCGGGCCGCATTTGAGGTGTGGCAGGCGAACCGAAAAAAAGAAAGGCCCGCCGATGCTGGAACACCGACGAGCCAAATAACGATAGGGGACAAAACCTATCAGGTGGAGTATACCACAACGAAAGCAAAAATACCAGTATAGGCCGAATCATAAGGAGAATTGCAATGAAAATGAAGATACAGGCGCTCTACCTGACCGGCACTGCGCTGCTGATCGGCGCGGCGGGGGTGGGCGACAGCATCACCTTTGACGCCGTGGGCAGCTGGACGGGTGCGGTCATCCTGGCCGTGCTGATGGCCGCCGGCGGCATCGTCTGCTGGGGGTGTGGCCGGGGGCTGGAGATCGAGCAGGCGGAGAAGGCGCAGGTACTGCCGGAAGCTCAGGAGCCAGAGCGGGGCGGAAGAGAAGAACGACAGGCATAGTGCGTAAAGGAGAAGAGTGCAATGGTACGAATTGAGATAAAGAAGATAGCAGAGGGACAGATCATGCTCGGCATAGAGGCAAAAAAAGAAGCGCCGGATGAGGTGCTGACGTGTGCCGCCCGGGGCTTTGTGGGTGTGGCAAAGCATCTGCTGGGGCCGATGGCGACCAACCCACAGTTTGCCGAGGAAATTTCGAGGGGGATCAAGGAAATGCTGCTGGATACGAAAGACCTCAAGGTAACGCGGGGCGCGGAGGGCAAAGAAGCGGCGTTTGTGGCAGCGCTGTACGGAATGAATGCGGGGGAGCAGAAATGAAACTGGAAGAATACGAGCAGATCCTGCGCACCGGTACGCCCAGTGACCGGGCGCGGGCCATCGCCGCAGCGAGCGACGACAAGGAGCTGAGCGAAGAGGAGTTCCACCGGCTGACGGCGCTCATTAAGGGCGCTGTCCGGCCCAGCGCCCGGAAGATGACGCCGGACGAGGCGAAGCTCTGGGCAGAGGTGAGCCGGGTGAACACCCGGCTGAAGCAGGAGATGGTGGCGGCCAGCTTTACGGTGCGGGCCTTGCCGGGAGACTTGCAGGAGGACGCCATCAACATCCTCTCCAAGACCGTGAGCGGGATGCTGGGCGACCTGACCCGCCTGATGGCTGAAACTGGTGAGCCGTGATGGACCGGAAACAGTGCATCCACGTTTTTGAGATCACCCGCCAGAAGTGCCTTATTTGCGCTGGGCGGGACGAGAAGTGCAGGGAGTACAAAGGGCATGAAGAAAAACAAGATGAGTCTCACGACAGAGCTTGATCTGACGCGGGCCGTGATGCAGCAGCTGGGACGCCGGGCCGGGAAGGGTGGACTGCGGGTGCTGAGCGAAAAAAAGCTGGAAGAAAAGGCTGCGGCTGCGATGGCCGAGCTGAAGGAGCACACATGGGGAAAACGAATCTCTACACCGTAAAGGACTACCTGACCGGGGAAGTCCTTGCAAAAGGCACGGCCGGAGAGCTGGAGGCCAGCGGCATCGTGCCGAGGGGCTACCACACCAGCGAGTGGGCCAAGCGCGAGAACAACCGGACGATGGGCCGGAAGTACAACATCAGCAGCGAGCTGCTGCATCCGGAGGACAGCCCCCGGCGGGGAGAAAAAGGCCGGACGATGAATGTCTACACCTGCTACGATGCAGCCGGAAACGTAATGGGCGAGGGTACGTCCCGGGAGCTGTGGGAGGCGGGCGTCTTTGGCGACGACAACGGGGCTTACTACGCCTACAACCAGCAGGGCGGGCGCTGCATAAAGCGCGGCATCGCAAAAATGACCTGCCGAAAAGAGGTGCGGCAGGTCAGTATGCACAATGCCCGGAGCGACAAGCCGCCTGCGCCGAAGGACAAAAGGCCGAAGCTGCCGGTGCTGCGGGGGATCAAAGACCCGACCCCACTGGAC
>ERZ1034865.439-NODE-439-length-26114-cov-32.728616_pt1 | contig 26114 bp, 31 predicted proteins | sample MGYA00520632_ERZ1034865 | MGnify/ENA primary metagenome ERZ1034865 (study PRJEB33766, sample SAMN09781738) | gut metagenome | biome: gut microbiome | host: Homo sapiens | place: Madagascar | study: EMG produced TPA metagenomics assembly of the PRJNA485056 data...
AAACACTCCTTTATAATGAAATTATGCTTCTACCTTACCTTCCTCAACAACGATCTCATCAGGCTCCAAGTTATCAAGTACCACAACTTCTTCGTTCTTCGCCTCATTTTCATGAGGAACTTTCTGATATGTATCTTTAACCTCTCTCCACTTCCTAAGAGACTCACTAACGTGTTCGTCCTCTTCAAAAATGAAAACAAGGAATCCTTTCATAATTCGGTTCGTATCAATTCGCACCAGCTTACAACCATTCTCAATCATAAAATTAGCCAGTCTCATACCCTTACAGCAAAACATATTTTTTTAGTCTCCTTTAATTTTTATAGAATTTTTTGTTAGTTAATGAATTACATCTTATCTGCCAGTTCACCTAACTCATTTCGGTAACTGGTCTTTAATTTTACACATCCAAAATTCGAATGACCCTTAAACACTTCAATCATTCGAAAGATTCCAGGTGTAGACCGAATATCCGTTTGTTCCAAAATGTCACCTTCATAAATCTGCTTGCATCCAGACTTACACCGCTGAATTACAGTTTTTAGAGTATAGGTATCGACATCCTGAACTTCAGTGAAAAATACAACGTCTTCTGGCCCAAACTCCACACCACGAATGTTGGCGGTCGGTACAATATTCAGAACACCATCCTGAATCATATTCTCAATAGTTGCCAGATCTCCGAACTTCGAAGAAAGAATATTTCCCAACGCTCCGGTCTTGAGAAGCTTTTCAAGGTGTTCACCTTTTTCAAAGCCAAGTGTTTTTGCTCCCTTTAACGTCTCAAAGTGATGGATAATGTGGCACTTCTGAAATTTCTGGGTTTCAATTCCTTTCATAATATACGAAAGGGGAATGGTAGTTTTACCACTTCCGGATCGTCCGAAAAGAACAGTGATTTCGTTCGATTCAATAGAATCAAACGCACATTTCTGAACCAAATCATAAGGTTTAATCGTTCCAAACATTTTGGATTTAAAACTATAATTCGGAACTTTTTTTAAACGGCCATTTTGAAGTTTGTAAACGTCTCCTTCCTGACCAAATCGATCAACAGGAATCAGATACTCATTTTCAATGCAGTTGAAAGTTTCCAAACAGCTGCCATCTAAAAGGGAACAAAGTTCATCGTCCGTCAGCTCCATCTTTTTATATCCAACATACAAATCCGTTTCAAAAGGTTTCCAATCGACATTTAAATGAAAAATGTCCTTTGCAATCAACCGACACAAAATATCAGTTGTACAAAAGACAATAGGTTCTTTATTTTTTCTTTCATAGAATTTCGCAGAAGCAATAATTCGGTTGTCAGGAGTGTCCTCAACAGAATATTCCTTCAAGATTTTCTCACAGTCTTTCGAAAAAATGACCGTATAAATATCATTGTTAGAATCCAGCAAGCGATAAAGATTCCGGACTTTTGTTCTCAATTCTTCCGTCTTGTTCGCATTTGTTTTAATGGATTCTAATTCAATTAATGTTTGATCGCTGACAAGGAAAAAACTATCAAAAGCTCTCTCCTGCATTTCAATCAAAGCGCAAGTGTCGTAAAAGTTTTTCGTTTTACTCACCACTCTCTTATTCTTTTTCCATGATGGGTACAATATTGCACTTGTTCTTTAAAAGATTATATAAAAATAACCTACCGGCCTGAGTCCAATAGGTGTGTATCACACTCATTCCCTTTACAACAACGTAAGTATTAGTTTTGGTATACCCTTTATCAGCATAGTCCTGATAAAGAACCCAGCAGTTGTTAGTCTTGTATTGAACTTTCAGCTCATGAAGAAGATTGTTGAATTTTACAGCACTCATACCATAATCCTTTGCGATCTGTGTAATCGGTACGGCGTTTTGTGTTTTAAGAACGAGATCACAATAACTGACCTTTGGCTTCATGTTAGTAATAAGCTGTTTTTGACCAGAAATTGCCTTTTTCTGATAGGCAATCGTTTTCTTTTGCTTTTCATTTTCTACTTCTAAAGCCTTGCGTTTTTCACGTTCTTCTTTAAGAGTAGTTAGTGCTGCAATCAGCACGTCAGGATCATTAAGGATTTCTTCGGTTTTTTGTGGGGTGATATACATCTCATGTTTACGAATGGAAGGGAGAACATCCTTTGTCACCCAATCGGTAAATTTTTCTGCATCTGAAAGTTTAGAGCGCAGAACCAATCGATATAAATCGGATTCAGGGATGAAATTAATTTTTTGAATCTTACCACTAATAGGGGTAGAACGTTTCGTTATAGCCCTACAATGGTCATTAACAGCCTTATTAGGATTTGTATACCCCAATGCCTTAGCAACATCACTTGCGCAGAACAAGATTTCATCATTTTCATTTAAAATTCTTACTTTCCCGAATTCGGGATTGTCAAACGCTCTAACAATATTATTTTCCATACTTTTATTACTCCTTTTTCATTATGACATTCTATTACGTCATTTATCACTTACACTTAATCCCTCGTTTTTTCAACCCTTTTTTCATTGCATCCGAAGCTAACCCATCTTTGGTAATTCGTTCCTTTACTGTTTTAACAACTGGCCTAGGCTTCATCCAAGGATATTCTTTATCATTGAAAATATTAGGAATATTACCATGTTCAATCCATTCCGCCAGTGTAACATCTGGGTTATTTAGAGGCGTACCTTTTAAGCTTTCCAGTGGTTTTACTGTATTTTCAATCGTAATCGTTCCATTCTTGTACGATTCAAAATAACTATCTTCTTCAATTAAATCATAACGCCGATCATAAGGGCCGCCATCAAAAGATGCTTCATAAGAATATACCTGATCCTCATATTCACTAACCAGTTCTTTTACAATTGCATCAGCCACATCCTGTTTTAAAGAATCTTCCGCTGCATTTTTGACGGTAGTATTAAGATAATTTTTCAATTCCTTAATACTCTTAAATGTAGGCATCGATCTCGTCCTCAGAACTGTCCGGAGTTTCAACGACTTCAGGAGCCTGATCAATATTCATGCTGTCTTTAACAGCTTTAACCAGAGCATTTTCATCAACAGAATTCAGCTGGGCCAGACCTTTCATAAAACCAGATACTTCATCAGCGGACACCGAAGAAAACGACTGGTTCATATTGTCAATGTAAGCGGAAAGCTTTTCAGCAAGAAAATCAAGAGAATTCTTTTCTTTCTTAGCAATCATAATCTGAATCTTCTGTTCAATCGCAGCTTCAAGGTCATGATACTGTTCAGAATCAATCTGATTTTTGTTCAGAACGATAAAGCTTCTGAATTTATTGCAGCAGTAAAGCTTTTCCATATCAGAAAGATTATAATCCGTAATTTCAATATCCGTATAAAAGCGAAGAAGAGCTGCAAACATAGCAATCTTTAACCGCTCCGGATGATAAGCAGAAATTCCGCTCTCATTATCATCAAAAATCAAAGCGAGAACAAAGCGAATAAAATGGTCGCTCTCAACCATATCAAGACGCTTCTTAAACTCAACAGAGTAGTTCTGGGAATCGACTTCGAAATTGATAGCCCTTCTCTGGGGCATATATTCCTTCATGGTAGCCTTGATCATCTGTTTACATTCTCTTTTATTCATTTTTCATATCCTCACTTTCTTCAACTTCACTGATTTCTTCCATGTCGGTCATTTTATCACCATTGGTCTTGGTTTTGCTAAGAACTTTATCATCTGCGTTCTGCCGTTCAGAAATACTTTTCTTAATATCATAAAGCTCTTTAGATTGTTCTCTATGTCTTTTTCTAAGAGAACGCTGCTTCATGATATAGTCATACTCACACCAACCGCCATCGATTGCAGAATAACTGATCCACTTATAATCAATTTCAGGAAAGAGATATAAAAACAGCTTTCTCTTGAGCTTCGCAACACCGTCTGCATATCCTTTAATATCAATCAACTCTTCATGTCCATCGGAATATTTCAAGAAGAAATCACCGACATAATTGATGGATTGCAGTTTATGTCCGTCTCTTTCAAATGGAGGTTGTAAAATGTAAGTTTTCTGTAACTCACAATAAACAATTTCATCTTTTTCAATTGCAGGAACTACAACATCTCTATAATATTTCATTTCCACTTCACTATCAAAAACAATTCCCCTATAGGTTCTCTTGCTTTTGTTTGCGGAAACATTAAACTTCGAACGTTCTTCTTTTTCCTTTTTCTTTCCGTAAGTTCACCAACACCGGCAATCTTAAAAGCCCCTTGCTTACTATTGGGTTTCTTAGGACTGGTATGCTTAATAGGAGAATTCGTTCTTTTCTGTCTGGGCATCTTAACATCCTTTCTATACAAAATTAATTTAAGCTGCCTTTAATTAGAGCAATAAAACAAGAGTGTAATTAAAGGCAGCTTAAATTAGAAAAAAATAGGACATTCGAAAAAACTAATGTCCTATTATTTCCGCTTCGGTTCTTTCCCTTTAACGGATTTTTTATCGATTTCTTCATTAATTTTTTCAACAACTTTTTCTACGTTCAAAGACTCTCCTTCAGGAACATATTCAGAAAGTTCCTTTTCGGTGCGCTCTTTTACTTCTTCAATCGGCTCTGCCATCAAGGCTTTTACTTCTTCTTCTGTTTTGTCTGTGCGAGAGGGGAGCATATGATCTTTTGCTCTCTCACGAACAACTTCTTCAATATAAAGCTGATAATGCTCAAAGCAGCAAGCCATAGACTTCCAGTTTGCTACACGATCACAATAATCACAGGCATAATAATGCTTGGGGCCAGGATTTCCATTTTCATCTACACCATTTTTGCAACCGGAATATTTACAGATGTGATTCGGCTTCATGCGTCAACCTCCTTATATAAAAATGTCCGGCCAGAATAAACTCTGGCCGGATAATCAAGTCAGGATTACGCCTTAACGCCGTCATCCTCATCAAAGATGAAAATATCCCACAGGACGTTGTTCGCAGAACCGCAGCCACCAGACAGAGCGTCAAAGGTCATAGTCTGAACAGAAGGATCATTACCGAAAGCAAGGTTGAAGTTACCCTGAGCCTTGGCTTTGTAGTAAACAATCTTACCGAAGTAGCTCTTGTCGGTGCAGATGTCCTTCGCCCAAATATCCGCAACCAGCTTGCCGGTCTTGGAATACTTGTTCTCAAAGTTGGAAATCTTCTTGGAGCCAGTGGCCTCCATATCGTAAATAACGATCAGCTGATCGCCAGCAGTGAACTTGCCAGTGGGGCAAGTAATCTTGCGGGTAGCAGGATCGTATTTAAACGCAGACTCCGAAGCCGCAGCAGCGATAGGATATTTGTCACCCTGAGTACCGTCAGAGTTCCGCTTATAGATATAAGCAATTTCCTTGCCGGTGGGGCCGACAGCCTTATAAGTAGTGGTGGCGGTCTGAACATTGGTTTCAGTAGCCACAGTCAGGATCTCAAAATAGTTGGGGATGGTGTGCTTGCCAACCTCAACCTCAGAGCCAACAGCAGCGGCGATAGCGCCATCGGTGATAGTACCATTGGTGATCTCGATGTTAGACTGTTTGTTACGGTCAGCAGCGCCGATACGAACACCGTTCTTACCGGTAGCGTAAACAGTTTCCTGCTCGTTGGTCATAGTAGCAGACTGAAGGTCTTCCGCAACGAACAGAAGGGAATTGTCAGACAGGTCAGAGAAAATGATTCTCTCCATATTCTGAATTAAATATTTCTGAGATTCAACACCCATTTGTAACCTCCTTATAGTCAAAAAAATAAGCTGCCTTTCGGCAGCGGTTAATCATTTTTGTGAATAGAACCAGACCATTCCAATAAAGAATGATCCAAATCCTTATACGATACAGTACCAGCATATACGCCGCCCATCGTCTGATTGTAGCTTGTAATTCGATTGTACCGAACATAAGCGTCATACAACTGACTAATGTGCATTTTCTTTGTGCTTTCATAGGTGTAGCTTGATCCAGGTACGTTTACAATAGAAGAAACCAAGCCACTTAAAACGGATTCAAATGGTTTCTTTCTTTTCTCTTCACGCTGTTGTTTTCTTCGCATTCGATCAATTAACCGTTTGCGGGAAACTTCATTTCCAACATCAAACTCTACCTTCTCACTAAAGAAATGAATGTAACGAATATACTGAACCATCCGTACATATGTCATTTGGTCAAATACTGTTTTACCAGAAGAATCCACTAAGAAAACATTGTTTTCATTGTTCTCAGAAGAATCATTGGTGGACATAATAGTGCATTGCTGAAAATCAAATTCAAGACCAAACAAAATCTCTGTTTTACTTTTCTCCAAATGAATTGCTTGCATTAAAAAGAAAATGTACTCAGAGATTTTTTGATAGTTAAGTCCCATATCATCTAACTTCACCATTGCATCATAAGGTCTGGACACAACTGTAGAAACCAGCCTCCAATATTCCTCTTCGCCAAAGTTACTAATATCCTCTAAAAACGGATTATAGACAGTAAAAGCATCGGAAATCTTATATGGTTCTCCGTAAATAACATGTTTTAACTCATTATCAATCAACAGTTCCACCCCTTAACAAGATGGCCGATTGGTTTCAGAGCTTCTAAACCGCATAGTACGGAAACAAAAACCATTCGAACTTGCACCTTCTACGTTGGAAACTAACTCAAGTGCAATATTTCCGAAATCTTTTCTGCCATTTAATTCTTCATCAATCAGTCCAGACAGATAGTCAATCCTTGTAGAACCATAATCCGTCTTCATAATCTCCTGATAGCAAACAATATTGATAATCAGAAGCATATCTTTAAAAAAGTAGTTTTTGGTAGATACTTGCGGAACATCTACTGACATCGTAATGAAGCAATGAGATTCATCCTGAATGTTTGGATTTCTTAAATAAGGAAAGATGTGGGTATACACCAAATCATCCGGATTTGTAATCTCAACAGCATGAAGTGCCTCAATGATTTCAGGGTTCGCAAGAAAAGCAGAAATCAATTTTTGCTTATATTTTGCAATATCTTTTTGTGCAGCCATTAAATTCTGCTCACCACCTTTAACATAACTTCTGAGGATGCCCCCAAATAAGAGCATCGAACCAGGACACTTGTACCAAGTAAGGAATAATCTTCCTTTGCTTGAATGGAGCAAACTGCCTCATCCGTTTTGACAACGAATAGATTTTCCATCCCTGGGGGAGTAATAACCTCCCAAGTTCCAGCCGAAATATTTGCAGTAATCTCTTTTGCACTGCCGCCGATCTTTATCACAGGATTTGGGCAGGTCAAAATTACTTCCACTCCAATTAGCTTGGTAGGATCTTTATAGTCAGCAATCATCAACTCCGTATTATCAGAGCTTGGGTCATAAAGATCCTTTTCCAGAGTGATTTCCAAAGTACCGGCTTTTTCACCGGATAGTCCATTACTCATAATTGCTTTAATTGGATTGATTTTGATTAGCTTGCAAACTTCAGGCGTAACCCCACCATTCCATGTAATAAAGCGCCGATTAACCGAAAGTTTTGCGGTGTCGATGTCGTATGGAATGGTGACAACATATACGCCATCGATTTTCGTAGCCTTTCCTTCGGTTTCTAGGTTGTAACCACTATTTTGAGATACCGAACAGTACCTTGTAATGATTCCACCAGTTTCGTCCTGCCATTTCAAAATCAGATCGCACATAAGAATCTTACCGGAATAAGAAATCGCATGATCCTGATTAAGCTCATTGACAATCCATTTGAAATTATTCCATTCGATATATTCACCGACTGAAATAACATCCCCTGGCATCATAACAATCTTTTTTTCATTGTTATTGTCGGTTGAAATAATAATGGCTTCATACTCACAATTGCGAAGTTTTATGTTCTGTCTGGAAAGAGTTGTCCCACGCTGATTCATTAAATTCCTCTGGGCATTTCGAATCATACGTTCTCTCTGCGTCATTCCGTTAGAGCCAAGCGATTTAAAATAAAAATCCCAATTCATAGACCCTCCTAACTACTATGTATACTAGGAAGGGTTCCTACGTCTCCATAGAAATAACTGTATTTTACAATATCGCTGTCACGTTCCTGTTTCAGGGAAGTGTAAACAGCGCTCATTTCCTTTAGCAAATTTGCAGGACTGAATTCAGAGTAATCTTTTGTATTCATCCCATTCCGCAAATTATCAGAATTGTAGATAAATGGTTTCAGCCACTCCAAAATCATTCCATTTACAAGAATTCCAATTTCCTCGTCCGTTAGATCTCCTGCAATTTCATCATTCTGAACCGTAAGGTCAGATTTGCAAAGACGCTTAAAAGAGGCAATGGAACTCTTCAGATAACTTCCGGTAATCTGGTCTAATTCAGATGGATAATAGTCCATCCAATTATAATCACGAATACGAGAGGTAAACTGTTCTACAATAGATTGAATCGCAGTAGCCATTTCCTCACCCTTTATTCTTCAATTAATTCAACGCCAAGTGCATTTTCCAGTACAGAGATCATCTTACGGGAATCAAGACTCCCGTCTTTGATTTTCTCGCTGGCATAAAATGCCACCGTATTTTTCATACCGCCCGTCATTCCATGAATCTTTTCAGAAAGCTCATTGGGGTCTGTCTCAAAAAGAGATTCCATTTCTTCACTGTTCAGGGCCTTTTCATAATACTTCTCCACCCCAAGGAATTGGAGTACGTCCATATCATCAATCATGATCCAGTTTTCAGTAAAGAAACGCTTTTGAGAATTCCGCATCGTAACCAGTTCACTTAATTCAAGGTACTCCGTGTCACCATACTCATCCCATTCATGTGTTTCGCCAGTACGGCTGCTTACATAAATCAGCTTTCCATAAGTCCCATTGCTGCAAGGCACAAGAATGTTTAAGGGTAGATCCTTTTTTACTCTCTTTTTTGCAACAATCGGCTTTTCGGACTCAATTCTTACTTCTTCTTTCACTTCTGAAGTTTCTTCGTTATTGACAGCGGTAAGTTTTGCCTTGGCTTCTCTCTGTGCTTTTGTATAACCCATTTTTCCACCCTTCTCATTAAAAACTGCCCCTTCGATTTTTCACCGAAGGAGCATTGTTATTGATTAATTTAAAACCGGCTAGTGATTAGTTGGTTTCGTAGATGCCGAACTTATCAGCAACCGCCAGAGCGATACCATAACGGTCAATATAAGTGAACTCCTGGGTGAAGTCCATGTTGGCAGTAGGATCACCCATCAGGATGGTGGGAGAACCCTCAGACACAAACTTAATGGGCTTATCACCGGTAGCCATAACATAAATCTTATTGTCATCCAGCAGGAAGTCATTGGTTCCAAGCTTGTGAGCCTGTTTCATAACCACCATAGGAGTGCCATAGAACTTGCCGTAGAAGCCAAAGTTCAGCAGATTGCTCTTCGCCTCTTCGGACAGTTCAGTGGTCTTCACCTTCTTAAGACCCTTCTGAGTACCAAAGATGGTAGCAGAGCGGCCAGTGGCAGCTTCGACATGAGCAATCAGCTCAAGCAGAGCGTCTTCACTGTAAGTACCCTTAACAGGATAATAAGTAGTGCCGCCAATATTGGACGCAGCAAGAGTATTCCAAAGGGTGAAAATGTCATTTCTGGTCTTCTGGACATAGCTCTTGTTCGCACGGTCAATAAACTCATTAAAGTCAATCCGATTGGACAGAACACGATCCACCTCTTCATAAATCTTCAGACCGTAAACTTTGGTAGGAACATTGATGTTCGTACCAGCATTCAGCCGCTGACGGCGGAGAGCCTGAGTACCAGCAGCCACTTCAGACACCACAAAATAAGAGTTGTCAGGAATATAGAAGCTGGTTTCATCACCCAGAGCACGGTTGCGATAATCCACCAGGGTCATGAACAGCTCATCACCACGGATGCCCTCATCATTGGCAACCTGAAGGGTTTCCTCGATAATAGAGAACAGCCCATTGCATTTGCCGTCACGAATACGCTTATAGTCAAGTTTGGTGGAACCGCCATTTGCCTCAATCAGAGCCTCACGAAGAGTGTCCATGGTTTCACCATAGCTGAAGTTGCCGTTTACACGGTTGTGGTGCGCATCAAGCGCAAGTTTTACAACGTCGTTCATAGTTTCCTCCTTTATGTGATTTTGTTATTCTTCTCTAATGAGATTAACCGCCAACAACCGCAGGAGTGGCAATGTTCATCACACGAATAACGTAATAGGTTTCAGCGCCAGCAGTTTCAATGGCAACAATTTTGCCAACCGCATTAGCACCAGCGGTATGGGCAGTGCTGGCTTTCAGCTTCGTAGAAGCCTGGATCAGGACAAAATCATTAACCTTGGGAGTGCCATCAAGAGCTTCTGCGGTAACACTGTACTCACTACCAACATGGAGCTTGTACGCTCTAGCAGCGGGGCCACCAACTTCATTCCGGAACTCATTCAGATTTTTCTTGCGCTCATCGTAATTCACTTCTACAGAAGCAATCAGATAAAGGTCATCCAGGACATTGCTGGCAGCGGGAGTCAGAGCCTTGTAGACTTCACGATCCGCAGTCAGATCACCAAGAACAACAACGTTACCATTCTCAATGGCAGTTTCAGCGCTGCCGCTACCCATGTAGCGAACACTTTTCAGCTGAGAAGGATCTTTCGTACCAGACAGACGGTCAGTACGGACAATTGCATACGCCATAATTTTCTTCCTCCTAATTCTTATTTTTTCTTATTGTATTTTGCAAACAAACCGCCATAAGGCAGTTCAGGATCAGGTTCCGAAGGAACCGGAATCTTCACAGGAGCAGCCGGTTTTCTTGCAGAGAAATTCGCTTTCTTTTTACCAAGCAGACAATAGCACTGATTTTCAATCTCATTGACATCAATGTCTTCTGCATGGCCGTTCACTTTTTCACGAATCGCCTCAAAAGCCGGTTCACCGTTTAATTCTGCTTCAAAACCACTTAAAACACCATCTACAAGCATTTTGTTATACTTACAAAGAACATCTTTGTACTTCTCTTCCATGGCAACAAAATTTGCTTCTTTATCAGAAATGGTATTTTCCAGTTCGATTTTCTCCGCAGAGAATTTTTCCTTTTCGCTATTGCAAGCTCTATCAGAGAAATCCTTGATAATATCTTTCATAAAAGTGCTTTCAGGATCCCCTTCATTAAAGTCCACAATTGCATATTTCTTACGCTTTTTGCCGTCACAGTCAAGAATAACCTTATCCCCATCCATGGAGAAGGGAATTCCGTACAGATGATAATCCAATGCATCCGTCACATAGACTTCAAGCGCATTGGTATCCACATCCATGTACCAATAGCGCCGATATTCTCCGCCATAATTGGGGTCAACGTAAGTCTCCTGCCCAATCGCATCAAACAGAGAATCCATAAAGGTAGACTGTAAAGAGAAATTGGGTTTCGGATCTTCTACAGGAATATCAGGCTCACCAGAAGTAGGAGAGTGGTTCGCAGCAAAAGCGGCAAGTTTTGCTTCTAACTCATCTTCCGGAACTTCATTCATGTCAAAGTCCAAGTCTTCGACCTTTAAATTGAATTTCGTAAGCAGCTCAGATTTATCCAATTCGTTCTTACCTCCTTCTTTAAAATCTTTATTTTCTATCTGAAGCTCTGGATCAGAGTTTTGATAGTCAACCAATTTCGAATACTCTGCCAACTTTTCTTTAATTTCACTTGCAAGATTATCCGCAGAAAAATTAACAGCAATTTTACTATCAATCATGGCCGGTTCAATTTTCGGATCGGTAGTTGAAAGAATGCAGCATCCATCAAACTTAAAATCCGTAAATACAAAATAGCCATCGTCATTTTCATATCCCTTGAAACCTTTCGCCAGTTCCATACTCTGGCCTTTTGAAATATCTCGTTCAAAGATTTCAATTGCTCTATCGAATTTTGTCCAGAGGATTGCGTCTACCTGAAAGTAATCCCTTAAAATTCCATCTGAACTGATTTTTGTAACCCAGCGTGGATTGCAGCTTTCCGGAATTACTCCATAAGCAGAGCCATCATATAAGAGCTTAATTCCATCATCATTTTCTACCATCTTGTATTCATGTGCTTCAAAATCTTCGGTATTGCCACGACCGTCAACTTTAATTCGCCCCAGAATAGGCGTATTTTTAATTGAATCCGCATTTCGATCTACGACTTCTTTTTCAAAAATAGAGCCATTAAAATTAAGCCCTGTATGTAGAACATCAATTGTTACATCAAGAAATCGACAGTCCTTACTTTCATACTGTTTCTTTATCGTGAATTCAACTGGTAACGTAGAAATCTGATTTAAGTCCATTGGCTCTCATCCTCCTTTCTAATAAAATAAATAACCGGTTAAATAATCAACCGGTTATCGATTTTCATTTGCATCGGTTTCAATTGTCTCTTCTCCGGAATCTGTCAAATCCTTTCCAAGAGATTCATTGGTCGGTCTTCCTCCATCATTTTCGCTGCTGCCAGTTTGTGTATAAGAAGAACTCAACGGAATCAACTTGTCCTGAAGCGCCAGGGCTTCATTCTCTAAATAGGCCATAGATTCTACATCAAAAGGACTCATTCCAAGAGCAGAATAAGCAGCCAGCTTAAAAGGAAGAGAATACTGAGCAGCCTTAATATACTGATTGAATTTCTCATCCTGGTTGTAAACTGTAACATCAAGGAACTGAATTTTAAATTTATATACGCCGGAAAGATTCTTAAGTTTGCGATTAACCCAACGTTCCAACTGCCGCAACACAGAAAATACCATTTCTTCATCACTCTTAATAGAGATTTTCAGAGTCGAAGATGTTGGATTATCTCCACCGCCAAACAAAAGGGCATTTGTACCGGCAGAAGACCAATACTGACTTTCTGCCTTGGCAACTTCATCCGAATCTTGTGTACTACCAGACTTCTCAAAATTAAACGGTTCAATATCCATAGGAGTTAAAACCGCTCCAATATAATCTGGCACGACATTCGAAAACTGACTGAAATACTGTTTTGCAATTTCCCAATCCAGATCCGGAGTTCCGTTTGTCATTGGAATTTTCATTGCCAACATTTTGTAATTTCCGACTTCGGATTTTACTTTCATCAGGCTCTTATAATCTTCAATATCATAAATCGCCGGAAAAACTCCGCAAAAAGGCGGCAGTCCGTAATTCAAATCTTCCTGAACTTTGATACAAATCGTTTTCTTTGAATCAAGTTCCTGCCACCGAAGATTGTTATCTGTTTTAAAGGCTTCATATTTTGTGCGGAACTCTTGATCGTAGTTGTCCAACATATCCTCATGAGTACGAAAATATTGAAAATCAAAAGCAAAACAGTAGCAGCCATCTTCTACTGAAGAAATCTTACAATAATCAGCATCTAATTTCTGAATGTAATAGCTGTCTTTCGTGGAGTATTCATATCCATAAAAAACATCTTCACGAAATGCCGTAGTTAATACTTTCAAGAACTCATGCTTCATATTTAAGTTTTCCAACATCTCCGTTGCTTTAAGATAAGCATTATAAAAAGTCTTCTGATTTACTTTCTGTGCATTCAACTTATACGGCATTAAAGAATACGCATAAACAGGCATCTTCGCAAAATAGTTAATCAGTCGCTTATAATGACTGCTGACGTTATAAAGATAGATTGAAGCATCACGAATCTGCTTTTCATTTCGGTCAGGAGCAGAAAGAAATTCTACGATTTGAGATTTCGAATACTTTGAAAAAGTCTTATATTGCGTAGTCGAAGAAGTTAAATCAATCAAAGGAATTCTTGCAGCTTTTGCAAACTCACGCCAATTTGCAAAATTAAGCAACTCCTGATTTTCAACATCCACAGCATCCAAAAAATATCACCACCTTTTTTCGCGAATAACCGGAGGACGTACCTGAATGGTAGAAAAAATGTTTGAATTTACTTCCGGTTTGTGTTCCAAAATCTGTCCTCTTCTTAAACGAGACAAATACCAGCACAACAACCCGTACACGAACGCACGGTCATCATGCATTTTATTTCGCTTGTCCGGAGGATAGTTATAAGTAATTGCTCCGGCATTTTCGTATTTGCACATCGTCACGATCTCACTTTTCATAAGCTCAATCTGTGCCAGAGCCATTTGTTCTTCTGGACTTAAATCATAACGCACTTCATTTCCTTCATCATCAATGGTCACAATATGGTCTTTTCCATCGGTGGATTCTGGGAATGTCACAACGCCAAGCTTTGTCATTTTATCAGCAGCATCAAAAATATCATTTCGATTTGCTTTCGGTTCTACAAGCTTAATAAGATCAACGGCATTGGGGTAGGCACGAATCGCCGTTTCATTCGCTCTGTGACTTTTATCAATTAACCCATGATGCACCTTTCCATCAGGGCCAGTCCAGTCCGCAAGCATCTGGTCTGTAATGCCGCCAATCATCTGTCCGCCAGCACCAGCGTCACATAAAATCACTTTAATATTTTCATAATCAAGCTTTCCAAGAGATGAAGCGTTATAATCCAATATAGATTTCTTAAAAACTTCCACCTGTTCAGGAAGTCGTAAGGGAGTCTTTTTTTTCGTTTTTGTGTCAACCATACTGATAACATTCTGAATGTCCATACACCAGCCTTTTTCAGGATCGTTTCGTAATTCAGCCCATCCTAAAATACTGTTATCTGTCATTCTGGCGCTATCATAAGCCGCAATCCAAAGCTCTGTTCCATCTCCATGGAGCTTCGGAGGCCGTTTCACAGAATTCTGCATAATGTCACGGCGGGTAACAATTTGCCCCTCATGACTATCCGCAGAAAACTTATTATAAAGCTCTCTTAAAGCTTTCTCACGATCCGTTGTCATTGCCTGGTCAACCTTATCCTTACTGATTAACGGAGTATAAGGTTCTCCGTCTTTTGTGGCAGTCATTACCACATCGACATTAAAATCGCAAACAAAATATTTCGGATTCCCAAGCAGCATTTGCTCACTGAACTGCTTGTATTTCGCATAAAAACCGGAAGAAGTATCACTGGCAGAAGAAGCATAAAGCAGCTGACGGCTAAAACTCTTTGGCTCTAACCGAACGTCAATTCCGCCACCGGTTTTAAAGTTCTCGTCCTGGTTTACGAACTGCTCTGACTGAACAAATAACTCATCACTGAACCAACCGGCCTCATCATAGCAGACCAGATTTGCACGTCTACCTTTGATGTTTACAATATCTGAGTTTAAGGTGTAAATAGCAGAGCCATTGAAAAATTCACATCGAAAAGAAGATGGATCATGAACAAAACCGTCCGAATTCGTTGGCTTTCGAATCTCGTCTAAGAAAAATTCAGTAGAACCTACGATGGATTCAATTTCACCCTTAACGATTTTTTCCATCTTCTTGAAGGTTTCTTTTGCCTGTTCACCGGTGTTTCCAAGATAATAGGTGATATGATAAGGGATTAACACACTGCGGATCGTAGGATAAATCGCCAGTTGGAATGTTTTTCCTGCGTTTCGGCTTTCCAGCCATAGAACAAAGTCACGATACCAGGATTGATAGATGGCATACTTCTGAATGTCCAGAAGTTCAATTTTGGCAAATCGCTCTGTGAATTTAATCGGTTCCTGACGGCCCCATTGAATCACCTTGCAGTATTTTTCGTATGCTTCAAGTTTTCTTTGAGAAAGCTCTTTTTGGGAGCTTTTGTTGTAGACCATCATGCAGAACCACCATCACCTATCTGCTGCTTCATTTTCGCATTTTCGATAAGAAGTAAGCGATTCTTTTCTTGTTCAGCCATTAAATCTGTTTCATATTTTGTAATCATATCACGCTGCGTTGCCACCATTCTGGCATAATCATCTGACTGAAAGTTCAGCTGATCTAGAATGCTCTTATTACTAATATCACTAATGCTTTTAAAGGCATTAGACATCTTTATATCAAACACATTAACCTTTACATCCTCAAAGTTATTGTCAACCATTTCTTTCATGATATTGGTTAGCGTGTTGGAACCTTGCAGCGCCTTACCGCCATTCTTAATGGAAAAACCATTATCATTGGCAAGCTGATTGATATTTTTATCCAGTCGATCCTTGGCCTCGATGTAAGTCTTCAATGTATCAGCAGGACTTGTTTTCGCCAATTCGTTATTAATCAACGTCCCAAGTTTCGAAGACTGTAAAAGGGTTTCAACCAAACGAATCGCACTCTGGGTTCGATGAGGATCGTTCAAAACATCATCAACTAAATATGCCGATAAAGTATTGAACAAAAACTTTCTGTCCGCACTGGAATAGTTGCTGTCAAGAAAGCAATCATACCCAAGAGAACTAATGACATATTTTTTGTTTTTGGCATCCGAAACTTTCCATCGATCTTCGTTTTCCTCTAAAACATCTTCGTTGCTTTTTCCAAGTTCTCCTGTTTCAATCGTGTATTGAAATGTTTTATCACGGTTTTGCGGGAGACTGATTCTACGCAGATAAGAAGTAAATGAAAATTTTCGACTCCCTTTTCTGATGGAGTCAAAAATAGCAGTAATAAACGGATAATCCAAATAATAACAAAGCATAATACAAGCCAATCGTTCGCTCTTATACTGCTTAAAAAGATCTTCGTACAAATTATTGCAGCACTCTTTGCAAATGTGGATATATCCGTCATTACTGAAAGTAAGAGGGGAGTAAGCATTTCTGTAAAAATGCTCGTTTGCATCAAGATATTCATTTTGGCATCGTATGCACCGATATTTTTTCTCATCCGTTGTTTTTTCAGGAGCTAATAACGTCTGTCGATTGATTTTAGGTGTCTGCTTTGTTACACGACCCAAAACTACTCATCCTTTCTACAAAATATCAAATTGGGTGCGGAGAGAAGAGTTGAACTTCTAATAATGGGGCATGAACCCATCGTGATACCTTTTCACTACCCCGCAAAAATAAAGAAGGACGGAAGAATCCGCCCTTCTTAAGCTCTGTATGTAATAGTTACACAGACTTCTTGGCAGCCACTTTCAGACCCTTGCCACACTTCACATAGGGACGTGCAGTTTCAGGAACGTCCACTTCCTCACCGGTAAGGGGATTGCGGGCCTTGCGAGCAGCGCAATGTTTCACACCAATCTCCATGAAATTAGGGAACCGCATAGTCTCACCAAGAGCCACCATATCTACAACAAACTCAGCAAAATGGTCAATCTCAATCTTGGCATCCACTTTGGTCATTTCAAACTTCTTGGCATACGCATCAATAATCTCAGGTTTCGTCATTTTTAATCGTCCTTTCTTATTACGAAAAAATTAATTTTATATTGACTGGCTTTGCCAGACAAAAACAATGTTATTCTTCATCCTCAGATTCTTCATCTTCGGAAGGTTCTGCTACATCACTTTCAAAATCCTTGCAGTAATCCATAGTAATATCAACACCAATATACTTCTTACTTTCGGTATCGAACTTTTCCAGAACTGCAAGCTTCTTACAGACAAAATAGTGATTGCATTCTTCACACTTGTTATTCTTAATCATTGGTTACTTCCTCCATTTCAGTTTCGTTGGCTTCAATTTTGTGATGATATGTAGCACGATCTTCTTTCCAATTCATCAAATTCTTGCGAATCGAATCATCGTTCTGAAAAAGAAATACCAAATATTCCGAATTGTTTCGATCCGTTTCAATTCGAACGATCTTAGAACCATGCTCAATCAGGTAGTTTGCCAGACGTTTTCCTTTGCAACAAAACATTTTTAAAACCTCTTTCTATTTTTTATTTATGCAGCATTCTTTTCTATAATCGGAAGAATTCCGCATTTTTCCTTAAGCAATTCGTATAAGAACAATCTGCCGGTCTGCGTCCAATAAGTGTGAATGATGCTTTTATCCTCAGAAATAACATGAGTCATGGATTTCGTATAACCCTTGTCTGCATAATCCTGATATAACACCCAGCACTTATCAATCTTGTACTGAACTTTCAGCTCATGAAGCAGCTTGTTCAGTTTAATGGCGCTCATTCCGTAGTCTTTGGCGATCTGCGTAATTGGCACTGCATTCTTGGTCTGAAGAACCATATCGCAATATGTAGCTTTCGGAAGAAGCTTTTGGTTTTCAGCAGCAAGCGCCATAAGTCTTGCTTCACGCTCATCCAAAGTGCGCTGCGCAACTAGCAATGCTTTTGCCATAAGCTCTGCCGGAGAAAGGCTTTCCTGGCCGGTAATATAACCGCCAGTTTTGCGGATGGAAGGAAGAACCTCATCAAAGATCCAGCTTTCAAACTTCTCAGCATTAGGGAGGGAAGACCCAATAACAAGCCGGTAAATATCTCCTTCAGGAATAAAATTTGCCTCTTGACTGCGACCAAGAGAATCGATGAGGTGGTGCTTTACCACCCCACGACAATGCTGCTTGACCGCATTGGTTGTATCTTTGTATTCAAGAGCCATTGCTACATCCTTGGCACAAAACAAAATCTTCCCGTCTTCTTCAACAGTTCGAATAGTGCCAAACTGCTCATTAGTGAACTTCATCATCTCGCTCATTTTTTATAACTCCTTTGTTTTAAACTCTCAACCTCTCCAAGTCATCTTTTCTTCAGAAGCCGCATTGCCTTATAATCTTCCGTCATGTAATAACGATGCCGCTTGCTTTTCTGCGCACACGTTCTGGTAATCGTTACGTCCGGATATTTTTTCCGTACAATTTCGGCTTCTTCTTTCGTAATCGGGATCACAGCCCAACCACCTTTCTGCTTTCCAAATTTAGGGTGCTCATTCGTCTCCCCTTTCATAATTACAGTCAAAATTTGACTGCCAACGAAGCCTTATAAAATAAGGGCTATCAATCCTAGTTCTAAACAAAATAATAAATTTTTCAGCCAGCTTTTTTGCCGTTGTAAACTACTACCATAGACGGGAAAGGAGCCGGATCCGAAGCGTTGCCATCCTCATCCGTAAAGCGCAGCCGACCTCGAATAAAACGGATTTCAGCTTTCCCATAAATATAATCATGAAAATATGTAGTGTCCGTCCGGGCAGGAATCAAAAGCACAATCGACTGCCCCCCCCAACTTCGCTTCATCATAAGCCTTTTTAACCCATTTGCCGATCTCACGCCCATATGGCGGATTACAAAATACTGAACCGCCACAATTCCAGCTCTGCAAAAGCCCATTTGTTTCCGGTGTGAAATACTTTTGACACTTGGCTGTTTTGTCCGTTGCCGCTGTATCAAGCGTAAAATGAAATTCTTCGTTTAACTTATCAAAGAAATCTTGCGGAGTACACCAGCACATATTTTTAGAAGACAAAAGCACTTTGTTCATTTTTTATTCTCCTTCACTCTCAAAGATTTTCTGGATTTCCTTTGTTAAAAACAGCTGTCCTTTACCGGTGACATATGTAGTCGGAAAGACTTTGTTTCCGTAACTGTTTTCCCTTACGGCCTCTTTTACCTCAAAATACCCACGATCAATATATTGCTGATAGGGAACATTACTTTTCATGAGGATTCTTTCTTCCCGAAGGATGGCAAACAGTCGATTTCGACCGATGTCGATATGCTTGTCCTTTAACAGCTTCGCCATTTCGCCCATATTGATCAAATCTTTCGTGTTTGAAACTTTATTGGCGAAAGAAACAAGAGGCTTCTGTTCTTCAACTACAGCTTCTAACTCCTTTCGTTTCTCTCGTTCTTCCTTAAGGGCAGTAAATGCCGCAATAGCCAAATCTGGATTGGCTAGCAAGTCTTCGGTGGCATATAAACCATGCTTACGAATAGAAGGTAAAACGTCACTTGTCACCCATTTTCGAAAAGGCTTAGCCTCCGGCTTGTCCGACCGAAGAACCACATTATAAAGACCTGGCTCATTAATAATAGTAATTTCTTGCTGCCTACCAATGGAATCAGTGAGGTGAGTCAGACTCACTTCATCTCCATCAAGCCTTTCTGCGACTCTTGCGGGAGTACCAAGATTAAGTACACAACACACGTCCTTCAACACAAACCACGGCTCTCCATCTTTTTGAACAGTGCGCACTTTAAAATTCTTATAGTCGAAAATTTGAGTATTGGATTCCATAATCCTACCTCCATAATTTTTATTACCAGGAGAGTACCATTCATCTCTCCCCTCATAAGTACAATTAAAATCCAACCACTGATAAAGCCTTGTAAAATAAGGGCTACTAATCCTAGTTCTAAAATAAATTGTAAAAAGTTTTCTGGCTTATTCCGAGATCCTTACTGCGTTCGGCACACTCCATGCACAAAAACGAACGTCTATCGGTAGAGGGAACAACAACCTCTTTCCCGCATTTTTTACAATTGAATTTTTTCAGTTCCATAGTTTCATACCCCTGATGCCTGGCGCAAAACATCTGCCGATTGTTCTTTGAAAAAAACGGCTCTCCACATTTCTGACATCTTCGCACCTTTGTGTCTCCCCAAAATTGCCGGAAGTATAAAGACGTGTCATCACAGTTATGTATTTTAAGTAACACCGGCCCAGAATCCACTCCGTCCATAAAGTCTAACCGAATAAGGGCATTATCATAAGCCGACACCGCACCCTTACGGTTCAATACTTGCATCATTGACATCAGAATTTTCTTACTTCCGATCCCAGACATTAACCGAATGTCAGAAATCATATCATCGGAAAGCTGAATGTATAAACTATCAGACTTTTTTTTGTTTTTGGCTTCATACATCTTTCTAGACAGCTTTTTCCGAACCATAAGACAGAACATCAAAATTGTAAGCTTATCAGAAAGGCCATACCTTACTACTCGATCATATTCCGGTTCTGTGATTTCAATTTCAGGAATGTCAATCAGGATATTTTCTTGGTTCTTTGAAATCGTTACCGCCTTATTGATTAGCTTATAGACCGCCGCATAAGTGTAATACGGATAATACTTCTCACAAAACGAAATCAAAAAAGTACGAATATCTTCCGGCTTTTTCTTCTCATAATCTCGCAGATAAATTGCTAACAATCGAAGCTCATAACCATAATATTTACTCTGAAAACCACTGTCGTAAATTTGCTTTGCGTAACCAAGTTCGTTGTATTTGATATTGGCAATCATTCTTCTACCTCCATATCACCATTGGCTTGCAACACACTCTGAACCTTTCTACATAAAAACAATTGCCCTTTTCCAGTAACATAAGTGGTAGGAAAAACTTTATCGCCATAATCAGTTTCCTTGACAGCTTCTTTTACCTCAAAATAACCTTTGTCTATGTAAGATTGATAGGGGATATTACTTTTCATCAAAATTCCTTCGCTGCGAAGAAGCGAAAATAAACGATTGCGGCCAATGTCAATATTTTTATCTCGCAGCAGCTTTGCCATCTCACCCATATTAATCAAATCCTTGGTGTTTGAAACCTTGTTGGCAAATTCTACTTTAGGAGCTTGTTCCTCAATTTGGCTCATAAGAACGGCATTAACTTGTTTGACACTCTCAATTTCTTTATGGGCCAAAACAAGAGCACGGGCCATAACTTTTTCCGGAGTATTCCAATCCTTTTCTAACTGGATGAAATACTGCCGGGCTTGCTTGCCCTTTTCACTCCGCTGGATCATGCAAAGCTCTTTAACCATGTCAATGGTCAGTTGTGCGTCCCGCCTGGGTTTTCCCGGAAGTCCGTCAACCCTATCCGACAAAAATGTCGAATAGTCCACACCATCGGTAAATCCGTATTCGCACATTCTCGGAAACCACTTATCATAAGGTGTTCCCACCCCTAAGAAGTCATGCAAGTCCCTTGCAGACACAGTAATACGGTCATTGTCGTAGTTTACTTTCACAATATCATTCATGCAACTTTCTCCTTATTTTTAACCCAAATAACAACATCGTCTACATTGATGGCCTTTTATTGCAAACAAAACTCAAAATCTAATTGATTTAAAACGAATTGTTTAAATCACATATTTTCTGGATTTTTAGTACTTAAAACTTCTTGAAACTGCAAACTCTTGACCTGATAATGCTTTCCCAGATATTCAATCTCTCCATACTCGCACGGAACAGGGAATTGATAATCATCCTTCCCGCAATTTTTCCTGATGTTTTGGAAAATGTATTTGCCGAAGACATCCCACAGCAACTTTTTGTGCGACTTTGGATTTTCCACATAGAAGTAATCCACCAGAATATTGACCACTTCATCTACGCAGCTGTCTGCTTTCAAAAAATCCGATTCCATAACACCTAAATACTCACGATATTCCATTGGAGCTTCGCTATCCTGCCCATCGTCATTCGCCAAAGCACCAGTTGAGAATCCAGCATGAATTGCCTTCAAATGCTGTTTCAGAACACCAATAACCTTTGTCCTGACTTCAGCCGAATAAGTAATATCTTGGTTTTTTAACATATCAATATCCTCAAAATCTAATGTGGTTTTAACCTTTTGGTTGATCTGGAACTGTACAGATTCTATGTAACGGCACAGCAGATTCATCGGACTGTCACTGATTGTCACCGGAACAAATTCATAGTACTTGATAAGAAATTCACGTTCTTCGTCACTATAGCAGACCTGATTTTCTAATTCAGATAAACTCTTTCCAAATTTAATCTGGCAAGACGTTTCCATGTTTTTTACATAGTTTTTATATTTGGAACGTGTTTCCGTATAGCGGTAAATGAAGAAATACGGATGTCGATTCAACAAAGTGCGATTTAAAAACTCTTTATGCGTTCTTACCTCAACAGAATCTTCATCATCCATCTTCTGACGTTCGTTCCAAATAGAAGGAATCCCTTTTACTTCCTGGCCTATCTTGGCCTTATCGATCTGCGCCGATTGCGCCTTACAACACTGTTTCAGCCGAGAAACAGTCATTTTTACTTCCGGACTATTCTTCCCATATCGTTTTTCCAAATTAGGCAGCAAAGCATAAGCATTACTGCTTTTATTTGTAATCTGTCCGATAATAGAACCAAACGAAAAACAATCTGCATTGTAAAGATCTCGCTCTTCAAACACAATCTTTTTCGGTTTTGGAGGAACGTAATAAACCGGCAGCTCGTCTTTGTATGTGTTTTCAATCATCGTTCGATTCGAAGTGGTGCTCAAAATGTCATAATCAAAATCACTGCCAGCGTAATTCACGCATTCATGTCCATGGAAATTCAGAATGATTCCAAGCTTACAGTACCGATACCATTTCTCCGTTTCTTCATCCTTCCGAAGATTCAAAACAACGTGCTCACTGCGATAAGTCAGAGGGGAACGCATGGAATCTACTTGGATAACGCCACGTTCATTCCAGTAGTTAGAATAAAATTCTCCATCTTTCAGAAGACCAGTAACCGGCAGTCCACACACCGACTGCATAAACCCATACGGATCCGATACGATGACCTGAAAATTCCCATCTACGAAAATTTCCCCCAGACAAGCATTCCGAATTTTCACACGAAGCAGTTCTTTGATTTTCTCTTTTACGAACTTGTCATTTCTCAGCTCCGGATAAAGAATCAATGACTTAATCCAATAGCTGTCGCTGCTTCTCATAAAATCCTGAATTCGTTCTTCGCTCATCTCCTGTCCCAACAAAAAGAGAAGCATAGAATTCCAATTCTCATATGAGACTCCCTGAACCCATCGAACAAACTGCTCACATAGCCTTTCCACCGCAGCCTGATTTAAATTCAACGTCTGAACAAACTGGTAATTCAACCGCAGCTTATCTTTTGCAACCTTCGGTGTGTACTGCGTAACGCCCCAAAAAAGCTTATTCTTGTGGCAGTTTTCGATATAGCTGTCGATGCTGTCATAGCTGTTCCAAAGCTTAAACTGCGACTCAGAGATAATCACGTCATAATCCCGCAAGTCTGCTTGAATTGGGTTCCCATCTGCATCCTTGTAAATCGTATCAACTATGTAATTCCCTTGATTTACTTCTTCACAAAATTCATGAATTGGAAAGGTGCAAAGCATTCCCTTGATAAAGCTTTGACGCACACACCACTGCGAAGGAATATAGTCTAATCCCAATTCTTCAGCCCATTTTTGACTGAGCTGCGGAGAAATCAATCCCATTCCATCCATGCGATCCATAGAAAGCTCTACTTCGTCTTCGTGAATGTCATCATCCTGGTTCCAGTCTGTTTCCGTTACGAAATTAACTCGCATCTTGTGTTTGTTTTCAAAATCCTTAACTACAATAAATCTTGGTTCACTCACCAGCTTTGTAGCAGACCCATACAGTCCAAAGTAAGCGTTAAATTTACTAGGAGAAAAAGCAGCATTCATATTTCGCCCATTGTTTAAGCGTTCCCGCAATCTATCCAGCAGTTCCACATCCAAGAGAATTACATTACTCTTTCTCGCTTGTCCAGCAGAGCAGCTGAACCGGCGATACAGCTTACCATTGATCCGAACGCCATTTTCAAAAATATATCGATAGTGGGAAGGATGATCGATTACCACGATTTTATAGGCATCTATGTAGAGGGCACGATCAATGTTTTTCTGAATGTCACCAATTCTTTTTCGATTTTCTCTGGAATTCGGAAGATGCTTCAGTTGTTCTCTTTCGTCATACATTTGCTCCAAAAGATCATAATCAATAACCTTTCCTGTCATATCACGAATGCTGCGCAAAATTTGGTTGTCAGCTAATGCCACAATTTCGCTTGACCGTTTGGCCTCATCGAATGACAAGGACAAATCAAACTTCTGATCCTTCAGTCTTGCAGAATGAATCTTCATGATAAGTAACTGTCGGTTAGGCTTCAAAATCATTACCTCCTACCTGATTATCGCCAATGTAACTAAAGTATTTTGGAATTTCCTCACTCAAGAATCGTTGCCCTTCTTTCGTGATGTAGGTTTTAAGCGAAGTTTTTGTACCTTCAACTGTTTCTACAGTAACCTCCTTAGCTATAAAATATCCCTTATTTATGTAACACTGGTAGGGAAGATCTCCCTTTTTCAGAAACCTATTTCTGCGTAAAAATTTCAGCAATCGGTTTTGTCCTATGTTAATCTTTTCATCTCTGAGAACCTTGGCAAACTCACTAACGCTAATTAAGTTTTCGGCTTGAGATGCTTTCTGGGCCATGTCCAGCATTAATTTTTGATCTTCAATAATCTTGGCCTGGGCAGCAACTTTGATTTCTAATGCCTTGCGTTTATCAGTTTCTTGTTTCAGGGCAGTCACAATTTCTAGCCAATAATTTAGGTTTAATCCTAGGGATTCAGCTACTTTTGGGTCTATGTAAGAATCAGGGGTCTTAACAGATTGATTACCATCCACACCTTTAACTGCTTCCTTCTCCTTGGGTATTAAGCTACCGTAGCCATAAAGTGATGGCAGAATCTCAGATTCAAACCACACCTCAAAGGCATTGGTTTTTAACGATCTACTACTTTGAAGAATTCGATAAACGTCTTCTTCCGAAACAAAATTCAAAGGCAACTTTTTGTGACTGACCAAATCAGGAAACCGTACAATGTCCTTGCAAAGATGATTTACCACTGTGCTTGCTCCTGATGTAGAATATCCAAGAGCTTTTACTACGTCATATCCGCAAAACAACCATCGATCTCCGTCCTTGACGGTACGAATTCTTCCAAACTGCTGATTCTCAAATCTTCTAACTTCTCTCATTGTCAACATTAACTCCAAATGTCGTATTTTTAGTACATAAAATTGATAAAAAGAGATATAACAACATAGCTTGTGAAATAAACAATCACAAACATACATAAATTTTATTCTATTTCGGATATATTGTACACGTTTAATTACTAAAAATCAAGTACACTTGAAAAATAAATGGTCACTTTTTTGATTTCTATAACACGCATTCAAAACTGTACTTGCGCTTTATTAGCCGGTATGATCTGAAATGAGAAGAGCTGGTAAGGTGATGATGGGTTTTGACACTTAATAGCTGTTGAAACGAATTTTAGCGGAAAACTATGATTATCTCTGGTCATTTCAGGATGTTTTATTAATATTAATTAAGATTAATTAAGATTAATTATACATGAAATTTTCAATGTAATTTTTGCAACAAGTTCCGATAATAAAAGGCTTAGTTGGGGTTTGACCATTGATTTTTTGATGGGTTTCTTCATTATAATAACGCGCGCGCTTTTTAGTATATAACTGTTTTTTTCTTATAAGTCTATAAATAATATTATATATATAAATA
>ERZ1034865.446-NODE-446-length-26030-cov-19.727815_pt1 | contig 26030 bp, 26 predicted proteins | sample MGYA00520632_ERZ1034865 | MGnify/ENA primary metagenome ERZ1034865 (study PRJEB33766, sample SAMN09781738) | gut metagenome | biome: gut microbiome | host: Homo sapiens | place: Madagascar | study: EMG produced TPA metagenomics assembly of the PRJNA485056 data...
CCATAATCACCAGTATAATTAGCAACCGTTTGACCAGAAGCATTAGCTCGATACCAGACTAAATCATCCTGTCCATTTGCCGTTGACCAAACTGCATGTTGCACTGTAAGCCCTTGAGCGATATCACTTGGCATTGTCAAAACAATACCATTTTTACCTAGGGTAGCATCAACCGTAACATCCCCAAATTGATAGTCATTCGTGAAGGTCGTCCCTGCCAAACCAATAAGAGTATTTGTCACTGCACTCGTTCCATAAACATGGACATTATATTTGCCACTTTCTAAAGAGTGTTTCGCCACACTAATCGTTGCTGTATAAGAAGTTACCCCATTTTTAGTCGTCTGATACCAAATAATATCATCTTGACCATTAGCCTCTGTCCATGTTGGCAAAACAATGCTCGTAATATAAGCTGGCACATTATCAACACTCACTTGATAAGTTGTTTCAGTCTGTTGATGCACAGATACTGTAACGCTCGGCTTAGGAATATCAATAGAAGTTCCGTTAAGACCAATCATCTTACCATTAACATTCTGATACGTATGAACATAATAAGTCCCGTAACTTCCAGTATATTTAGCGACAACTTTACCATTGCTATCGGCAGTATACCAAATCAAATCATCTTGACCATTTACTTGAGACCAAACCGCAAACATAATCTGAGTTCCTGCTGAAACAGGACCGTTATATTGAATTTGAAAACCATTACTTCCTAAGGTAACACTTGTAACTTCTTGGGTAGCCGATCCTGTCGCGCCAGATGGATCAGTATCAGATGCTTCGACAGCATCTACTTGCTCTTGATGAGAGCTATCTTCGATTTTCTGATTAACATTCTCATTGATAGAGTCTTCTTCCTGAGAAGAATCCTCTTTTCCCTCTTGACTATACTCACCATCTGCATCGTCTTCCTTAGGAGTGTCTAGCGGTATATCTGTCTCTATGGTGTCATTCTTATCAACATTTTCTGTATTAGCACCATCTTGTTCGTCAGATTGATTCGGTTCTTCAACTAGATTTTGATGTTCTTCTGTTTCAGTAACTTCTAATTCATTTGATGATTGGACATTAGAGACATCCTCTTCTGATGATATATTGGAAGGTTTAGTAAATGTACTATTATCGTCATCTGTGACCATTGGGGCAGGTTGTTGGGAATCATCTGTGAGAACTTGTTCTATTTGATTAGCCTCAACAACCTCATTTGCATCAACACTCGTTGTACCTACGCTCAACGTTGCTAACGCAACACCAGATAGCAATAATGTCCCAATCGTCCCATAAGCTTTTGACTTCTTAATCGTTCCGTGACCTTTTACACGCATACATAACCTCTCGTTAACTTTTGTTAATACATTTAAGTATACCAAATTTTAGGATAAAAATTAAGACTATAACAAAAAAATAGTTATAGTCTTAAATACCAAGTAGGCGGTTAATTTTCTTTACATTTACGAACACCCACTAGTCCGACTAAAGTCATGAAAACACCTGCAATACTTGCTAGGATGCTAGTAGAGCTTGTGTCATCACCCGTTAATGGAAGAATGCTCGACTGAACAACTGGAACATCTTCAACTGGCGCTTCTGGCACTTCTGGTAGCTGTTCATTAACAGCGTTAGAAAGTCTTGTTAATGATAGTGTCGGTTTTTCAGGATACTCTGCCGAAGTCAACGAAACCGTAATGTCTTCTAACTCAGGTAGCGTTGGCGCATCTGCAGACTGAAGTACTAGGTGCGGACGTTGATTAGGATTCGTAAAGCTAAAGATAGCTTGACCGTGGGTGTTATAAATCCAGTTGTCATCAATTTTCAAGAAACCAATTTCACCAGTCGAACGACCTGCTTCTAAGCGGTACGATAAATCTAAAGCAATTAAACGATTAATCATATCCACAAAACTAGCATTGCCATTGTGCAAAGCAGAATAAATTTCAGTACCATCTAAACTATAAACATGGAAGTTTAGATTTTGATTAACGGCATGATTTGGACGATTAGCTGTATAGCTGTAACTATACAGCTCAATTCCTGTAACATGTACTGTAATCGAACCATCACCATTTGAAGTTACCGTATAATGCAACTTCCCAGACAATGTCCCTGTTCCCAAAATACCAGCCCAATCATTATCACCGTCATTCATATCATGAGTGAACGTAAACGATCCATCTGCCTGAATACTACCGTTCATGAAGCTATCTCCAAACTCAAGATTATCAACGTTTTGGGTCGCAACTGTTCCTGAAACGGTGACATTTGTAGAATTATTGAAAGCTTCAAGAGCTTTTAAGAATTCCTCAATAGCTTGATTATTTTTCGCAATCAACTCTTTAATTGCTGAAGTATATTCTTTATATCCATTTTCTGTATCATCACCTGTCGGAACATCGACCTTATCAACAGTAACATCACCGCCATGCGAACCTTGCGCACCTGAAATTTGATCCTTTAATTGATCATGAGTACCTTGCGCTCCTTGAAAGGCTGACATAATCGCTTGATGTAACGTCACCTGTTTATTAGCTGAAGCAATTGCTGCCGCATTTTGAGCTATTAAATCATTAAGCTCTTCGACCGAATTAACAACTGTAGTGACAATCGTTACTGTTACACCCTTTGAAGTTAGATCAGCATTTGCTTTATTAACGGCTTGATTCAGCTTGTTAGTTGCTTCAAGTTTGGCTTCATAATCTGCTTTTTCTTGCTCATACTTATTCAAAGCATCCTGATTTTGATGATAAATATCTTCGGCGTGGTCTTTTGCTGGTTGATTAGCTCCTGCAGAGCCATCAGTTTTTGTAGAATCATCAGTTGAAACCGTCACATCATCACCATATTCGCCTTCTGCTTTATCAACTAAACCATTATTCTTGTCAATCACATCTTGTAAATCATTATAAGCTCGATCATTTTCTGCTTGAGACGGATTTCGAGTAGCTACAGATGCTTGATCGTTTGCTTCTTGAAACGGATTTTGAGAAGCTACAGATGTTTCATCAGTTACATTTTCTGCTAGCTGCTCGGTGGTATTTTCTTGGATAGTTGAAACAAGTTGTGATGTTGGCGTGTCTTGAGTAACTGTTTGAACTTCATCAGCGCTAACATGAGCACCTAAGAAAGCAGTTGCTAGCACAACACCACATACCAGACCGTATGCTTTTGATTTACGGAAATATCCGTGTCCATTAATAGTTGATTTTGATAATTGTTTTGTTGTCATTTTTTCCATTCTCCTGTTTTTTAGTTTTTTAATGTTTTTTTCTTCCAGAACAAGCCGACAAATCCAAGAAGCATTGAACCTAGAAGGCTAAGAAGTGTGCCATTTGTTGACCCAGTTTCTGGAAGAGTAACCATTTCACCATTAGTTGTTTTAAAAGAGACTGTGCCGTTGGCGTTTTTCTGACCACCAAACTCAGTTGCAGCTGCCAGACGAGTATTACCTGTGGCATCTTGCACTAGCAACTGACCGCCCTGAGTCCCAATCACGGTTTGATTCGGAGCAATTGGCTGTGGTTTTATGGTAATATTGCCTTGGTCGTCCTTATTGACAGCATCATCCGTAATTGGTGGATTTGCTGGCACATCTGGATTCGTTGGGGGTTTAGTCGTGTCTCCACCCGTTCCTGGATTTGCTGGCACATCTGGAGTTGTCGGGGGTGTTCCTGGGTCTGTTGGAACATCTGGAGTTGTTGGGGGTGTTGGCGGTTTAGTTGGATCTGTTGGCGCAGGTGGAACAATTGGTGTACTTGGATCAATAGGTTGCGTCTCAGTAACTGTCAACACCTCAGTAAGTGTTCCTGTCATATTTACTTCGTCGGCTGAAGCTAGACTTGCTTGCGTAAGAGCAACGGTAGACACTGCTAGAGCAGCTAAAAGTTGGTGTTTCTTTGTCATAGAATGTCTCCTTTTTTTACTTAATATAATCTGACTCTTGTGGTTCTTGAGTCACCACAAAGCCATAGTGGCTACTTTTGTCAGCCTTAACGGTAAAAGATAAGCGGATACTTGTCGTTTCTTCCTGTTTCACCGCTAAAACATAAGTCACCTGATAATCTTTGGTTTTTGAGTGATAGCTCATTTTTTCGAGCATCACAGATTGAAGCGTTCCTTCTTTAGGAACCGTATATTTCGCATCACCCTCAGAGAGAAAAGCCGTTAAGCTATCCTTGTTTCCAGAATAATAACTGGGTAAGAAATAACAACAAAAGACGTCAATTTGGTGTTCGGTCGAGACCAATGTCTTTAGTTCTTTTTGTTGCTGATAAAGATAAGTCACTTGCTCAGTCTTTTGAGAGAGTTGAGCAAGGGCAAAAACAGATGCTCCAAGACCAGCTACAGCAAGCAGTAGCGAAGCAACCAACCAGACCATCAAACGCCTAATCGTCTTAGGATTCGGGGTGGTCTCTTGTTTGACTGGTGGAGTAACTGGTGAGACCTGAGTAGCTGTCCTTGCTTGAGAAACAGGTTTTATCTGTTCGCCTTCTTCGGGAAAGAAGGGCAAGGCGGAATCAGTCGTTCCTACGCTAACTTTATAGGCAGGATAAATCTGATTCTCAAAATACTCACGTTTTTCCTGGTAACTATAAGCGCTGAAAGTGCTATCGGTTAAAATAGCCCTGATAAGTGGTTGAATAAGCGTTTGATAATCCTTATTGAGAATAAACGGACTCGCAAACACTTCCCCTTCAGTCACCACTTCTTTTCCTTCTAAGTGTGCCACAGCAACTTTCTTCAGTTGAAACTGGTCATAAGCTTGTAACAATTCGTTAAAAAGTAACTCTGCCTGAAAAAAGGTCAGGTAAGGGAGCGACTCTTCAATCAGCAATTTCCCAGCTGGAAGCTTACTATCTAACCCCTCAATGATTCCTAACAATTCAGAATCATCTTCAGGAGACTTGCCATCTTCCCAAGTCACTTCCAGAAAGAGGTCATCTGTAATCAAGCATTTGGAACTTTTCTTAAAAGGGCTAAATGCCATAGAGACCTCCTTTCTTAATTGACAAAGTGATAGAACCATTCCACAATACTTGGTCCTGCTGAGACAAGCACAATCCCAACCGCTATCGCTAACCAATGCTTTTTAATGGCTGCTTTGATCTCTCGACCACCAAAGCCATAAAACAAACCTGTGACGACCACCGCAAATCCAAAAACAATAATCCCTATTCCCTGGACTTTAGTAATCCCTTGTTGGGCTAGGTTTTGTGTTTTCGCAAAAGGATCCTCCGCATAAGCCGTACTAGCTACAGCACCTGATAAAAAGAGTGATAAAGCTAACAAGTATGACTTAATTTTTGTCGTTAAGCGTTGAGATGTTGTTGTCAAAATTGTCTTCTTTTTCATAGAAGTCCTCCTTTATTTTTATTGACAAGTTTAGTGTAAGTAATAATTAAAAATTGTGCTGTAAAGGGTAAAGTCAATTCCAAAAATCATTTTTGTGAAGATTTTCTTCTTCAGCCTCTAAGCAAACTACCCGCTGATCCTGCCTGTGATTCTGGTCTGCTGCCTCACCTTCAACCCAGAGATGAATATGATAGGTTACATCGGTTTTAGATAGTTCTAAGCTCTTTATTGCAATAGGAGCTAAGACTTTTCGCTTAATCAATCGTTCCAAAGGTCGAGCACCATTTTTGACATCTGTCCCTACATCAGATAGGTAAGTGATTAAGCTTGGTTCATAACTAAGACTCAGATTTTGTTTGGCCATCCGCTCTGAAATTTCTTCTAGGTTTTTTGTCGCAATTTCTTCAATAACATCTCGTTCCAAGAGGTTAAAAATGAGTTTATTCTCAATACGGTTAAGAAATTCAGGGCGAAATTCGGTTTGTAGCTCGCTCTCCATTGATTTTTCAAACTGCAGGCGTTCACGCTCAGAAAGAGTTTTAAAGTTGCCTTTTAACTCTGCTTTATTAATGATCTTTTGTGCTCCAATATTAGTTGTCATAATCACAATGGTGTTTTTAAAACTAATCACTCGACCTGTACTATCGGTTAGACGGCCATCATCAAGCACCTGAAGAAAAATATTCATCACTTCACTGTGAGCTTTTTCAACTTCATCAAGCAACAAGATACTATAAGGCTTTTGTTTGACACTTTCTGTTAGCTGTCCCTTAGTGCGAGTAGCTCTATCACCAATAAATTTCACCACATCTTCTTTTTGCTTGTACTCAGACATGTCAAAACGAATCATGGCGTTTTCATCATCGAAAAGAGTTTCGGCAACGGCTTTTGACAGTTCCGTTTTTCCGACACCTGTTGGTCCCAAAAAAAGGAAAGACGAAATCGGCTTATTTTCATCTTGAAGACCTGCTTGCGCAATGGTAATGGCATCCACAATGGCTGAAATCGCCTCATCTTGTCCTTTCACCCGACGTTTAAGCTTCTCCGTTAAATCTTCCAAGCGGTCTTTATCGGCTTTTAAAATTGTTGTGATAGGGATTCCTGTGCGACTTTTAAGGACTTGAGCAATCTCATACTCGGTGACGACTGCCTTTTTCTCAGCTGAAGCAATGGTGGCTGCTTCGTCGATTAAATCAAAAGCTTTATCTGGTAAAAAGCGATCAGTGATATAACGTACGGATAGACTAACCGCTTGTTTAACGGCTTCATGACTAATCGCAATGTGATGATAGTCTTCATAAATTTTTTTAGCCTGGTCAATCATACGAATAGCTTGTGGTTGACTGGGTTCATCTACCATAATGGGCTGCATCCGTCGCTCTAAAGCACGGTCGGTTTCAACATAGTCATGAAACTCATCTAAGGTGGTGGCACCAATGAGTTGAATATCACCACGAGCAAGCACTGGTTTAATGATATTTCCTGCATCAAGAGCCTGCCCCTCTTGGCTACCTGCTCCAACAATGGTATGAAATTCGTCAATAAAGAGAAGATTTTTACCACGAGTTGCCACCATCTCTTCAATAATCTTTTTGAATTTGGCAATAAAGCCACCGTCTTCATCAGTCATTAAACTGGATAATTCTAAGGAACGAACGGTTAAGCCTTGCAGATCTTCTGGGACCTCTTTCTTTAGAATCGCTAAAGCTAATCCTTCAACAATGGCAGTTTTCCCAACACCTGCTTCTCCAACTAAAACAGGATTATTTTTAGTTCGTCTGCGAAGAGACGTGATGACAGCAGCCACTTCTTTGTCACGACCATAAACCCGATAATCAGCTTCTTTTTGGGCAACTTTAGCCGATAAATTATTCGTATAGTTATCTAAATACGGTGTTTGGGAGGTTTCGGTCATTATCAATCACTCCTTTCTTTGGCAGCTTGAATTTGATTAGTTAGTTTATCTTTAATGGCATCCACAAACTCACGAGGATTAATCGCCCCTTCACCAATTTGGGAGAGAAAGACTTCCCAGCCCCCTGTGGTTTTAGGTGATGAGAATTCATTGTCAAGGAGATAATTAATCAGCAGATAGGCCTTATCTGTTGGAAACAGCTGCCCTGTTTTGCGATCTTTTTTGACATAGCCACGCTTTTGAATCGTCTGAATAATAGCACCCCGAGTTGCTTGCGTGCCTAAGCCATATTTCGGAAAGACTTGACTAATCAACTGGCTTTCAGTTAGACGTTTAGGTGGTTTCGTAACACCTTCAATCACTTGAACAGTTGTCGGCACTAACTGCCCAACTTGATAATGAGGAAGTTCTACATCTTTTCGGACGGCTTGCTCACTGTACTCTGCCCACCCTAAATCAATCATGTGTCGGCCAGTCACCTGAAACGTCCAGCCTTTGTTTTCCAGTTGCACACTTGTCGTTTGGTAACAACAATCAGCCGCAAACATTAAGAGGGTTCGTCTCACAACAATTTCATAAATCCGACGTTCCTCTTGAGATAAAGTAGCGAGATTCGGAATATTTTCTGTTGGGATTAAGGCATAGTGACTAGCCTTAGCTACTTTTTCTTCATCCACATAAGCCTCACGAGGCTGCACCTGTTTTGGCTCAAACAAGCATTGGATAGCTTCTTGGTAGCTATTAAGGTATTGTTTCAAGTAAGCAAATTCATCTGCAGCGATAAAACGGCAATCAGTGCGAGGATAAGACAAATATTTTTTGAGATACAGCTTCTCTACAATTTGTTCGGTCTTGGTCGACTCATATTGCCAGCGTTTCGCTACAACCCCTTGTAAATCCGAGAGATTAAATAAGGGTGGGGCTGCTCGTTGATGCTCTTTGGTCTCAACTGCAGTCACTAGTGATTGTTCTGCCAGCCCTTTAGCAATTGCTAGAGCGTCATCACTATCACTAAACTTATCCTTGGTTGTGAATAAAACGCCTGTTGCACGATCTTCCAATTGACATTTCCAATAAGGTTGTGGAATAAAACCACGGATGGCTAAATCATTTTCACAAATCAAACGGACAGTTGGCGTTTGAACCCGACCAACAGATAAACTATTACCTTTTTGTTTTGGCAATTGACCGTGACGTTGTAAGTCAAGAGTAGCTAAGGGTGACAAATTCATCCCAACGAGCCAATCGCTCTGTGCTCTTGCTTCTGCTTCTAAATAATAGTTGTAGGTCTCTTCTGGGTCACGTAAGGTTTGAAAGGCTCGTTGAAGAGCACTGGTTGTCATAGAATTGATCCATAAACGCTTGGTGATTTTTTCTTTCCCACCCGGAATATGAGATAAGATGGAATAAGCGATACGCTCGCCTTCCCTATCCGCATCCGTTCCGATAATAATGCGATCAGCTTTGGTAACCTCTTGGTAAATCCGATTAAAATAGTCTTTTGAACGCTTATCTTGTTTTAATTGTTGCTTAAAAGACACGTCAACCAAAGGAAGCTTACCTAGATCCCAATTATCAGTTGGCAAGCCGTACTCAAACAACTGTCCTTCGGCGGCTACAACATGTACCTCATCTTCAAAGAATGGGCTTTGGGGAATGATGTGTACTTTCTGTTGTGTCGTTGATTTTCCCAGAGCAGCCGCATAAGCTTTGGCTTGTTCTTCTTTTTCAGCTAATATTAGCGTAACCATAACAACTCCTTTTCTTTTTTGATAGGTTTATCGTAAGGGATAATTTAAAATCATGCTGTAACGGTCAAAGTCAATTCTGAAAACAAAAATCCGAATCTAAAGATAGCCAAAAAGTTATATAACTTCTTAGCTATTACTAAACGAAAAGGAACGCTTTTGAAGCGCTCCTTTTTAACGGTTTAGCCCTTTATCTTGGGCTTTTGGAAAATTTGGCTGTTGCCCGTGATTCCGCTGATAAGGTTTTGTGTGCTGTTCAATTTGTTTAACCATTGACATGACTGTTTTATGGATTCGTGTCATCGAATCAGTCAAAGCTTTATCACTATATCCGTTCAAATTATCCGTCCAGTTAGCTATATAGCGAAACGCTTTATCGCCCGTATCTAGCCCAAAATGTTTTGACACCAGATAGCTTGTCATTTCAGCTTCAAGTTCAGCTTGATAACGAGGGATAGTTTTCGTCTGAGACATCATCTTTTTAGGATTATGCAGGGTTGCATGGGCTAACTCATGAAGGGTCGTCCCAATTTTTTCACCAGGGGTATTGTGAGGATTAAGCAGGATTTCTTGGCGATTAGGGTCAAAAGCTCCCTTAATATTTCCCAAGGTATGAGCATCATCTGAAAGAATGCTTACTCCGATACTTTTAGCGTAATCACATAAGCCTTCAAGGACTTCGTTGGTTTTTACCTGATCTGTATCAAAGTTATAGTGGCGATTCGGCATGGCTTTAGGATAGCTTTCGGGTTTCAAAGTCGTTTGAGAAAGCTCAAAGACGTTATAAGTCGTGTATAAGGGCTGACCACTAGCATCACGTTTTTGGAAAAGGCTAACTTTTAGTTTCTTTTCTTTGACTAAGGCCTTTTCTTGCGGTGTCGCTTGTGATAAGCGTTTAAATTTAGGATTGCCTTTCTCATTTTTGAGTTGGTTTCCGTTGCTATCCAGAACAGGAATCATCTTTTCCATTTGTGGTCTAAAGAGGCGAATGCGAGACGTTTCACCAGCTTTAACGGATAAGCTATTGTGAACCACTTCTTTCGTTTGACCTGTGCGCTTATTAGTATAAGTCGCTTTGGTTTGCATCACATCATCTTTGCTTAATCCTAAGCTATCTCCCATCGCTTGCCATTGATTGTAGGTTGCCACAGCATTGGCACCTGGCCATTGAGCTTGAATGAGAGCAACATTTCGAGGGGAAAGCGTTGGAAACTTGCTCATAAAGTCAAGATACTCCGCTAAGTCTTTAGGGGACTGAGTATAGTCACGAATTTTTTGAAAGGCTGCTTGGCTCAGTTCATGCGCTGAAACTTTCTGATAGTCAACGGGGTCTGATGATTTCTTCGGTGAAGGTGAAGAAGGTATTTTGTGAATAGTTGAGGTATTGGTCTGACGATTTGACATTATCCCAGAATTAATAATCATGCTATTGTTTGAGGCAACAGTTGAATTATTAATAATATCACCTGTGCGATGGTTTACCTGGTTTTGAACAGGAGACTCGTTTAAAATTTCTTCCACCCGACGTTGAAAACGATTTTTCAATACTTCTCTTTCCGACGTAATTGTTTTGGCTTCATTGTGTGAAGCCGTCACTTCTTGTCTTGTTTCACGAGAAGTTGGTACGCCTTCAGCAATATCTTCCGCTATCGTTTGGTTCAACGTTTGACTTTCCAGCTGAGAAAGGACTTGATCATCCAATTGAGCTAGTTCCTGATAACCTGCTAAACGACGATAACCAAGACCTAGCAATTGCGAGATTGGTTTACTTTCTTCGCCAATATGATAGCTGACCCCTTCTTTAACAAGATCTCCACCAGGTGCATAAATCGCAAAGTTAACTGTTGCACTAGTCACCTCATCACCTGATTGAGAGCGTTGATTTTGTCGATAGAGTTCTCTAGCAAAGTCTTGATAATCAATGAAGTCAGTCTCAGAAAATGGCAACGTAATACCTTCAGATAAGTCTTGAAGGCGAACATGATAATGATTGTCATAAATATCATCTTGAGACCAAGCTTTGTAGAAGTCTGAGTTTTTATCTAGCAAGTGATCTTTTTCAGCAGCATCCATGATTTGCTTGAAGTCATTGTCATGCTGTGCTGCATACTCATTATATTTGTCCCAAGCTTGATACAATTCTTCTGGAATATTAGCCCTGTTGTCTTTACCAACTTGAGCACCAACATTGTAAACAGCATCTAAAACTTTAGTAAAGTCTTCAGCGGTTACTTTAATTTTAGCTTCCTTCACTTCCTCAAATTGTTTCTTTTCAACAACGGATTTCATTTCTAATCCGCCATCTTTGACATAATCTTCGTTAACACGGTGAATATTAACCTTACCGTCTTTTTCTATAATGACACCTAAAATTATTTTTTCATCAGTTTTACTTAGATCGGCCTTAATATCACCTTTAATCTTCATAAGAGAGGCTGGTACTCGTTCTTCACCAATATCTTTAAACAGCAATAAGAAATCTTCATCTTTACTTTTTATCGCCTCAGATAGATTTAAGCGTTTAGCCGTTCTAACTTCTTCTAGGTTATCTAGGACAAATGACTTTGGATCAAGAATATCCTCTAACATTGGTAAAACTTGTAGCTTATCTTTCAGATTATTGCTGACTAGTATTTGATTGTAATCGCCATAACCTCTTGCAAAGTCTACTACAAAATCAGCAGCTTTTTTACCAGAAACAATAGGCCTAATACCTGTTAAATGTAAAAAATTCTCCTGTTTGAATGATACATCAAGTATATTCATCTCTCCATGATCAGAATAAAAATAATGAATATGACTACCCGAAAGTTCATCCAAATACCATTGAGCTGTTCTCTGAATTGATGGAGAATACTGATTCATTCTCTTCAAATCATCTGGTTCAATAGGATGATATTTTGATTGTCTTCGTTGTACTTCTTCAAAGTTTGTGCTAAAATGTAAGTAACGATAGGGTGATGTCGGGTGACTGGTAACAGTTTGCTCAAAGGTAGTAGTTTCTACTACAGGTTTGGTACTGCCGTCAGCTTCGGGCTGTAAATAACCCTCCCCAACACTGGCCCTATCTTCTATAATCTCTTGAGTTTCCTCAAGAGATTTTTTGTTGTCTTTAGGAGCTTCTTTGGTATCGTGTTCCACAGAGCCATAACGACGTTCTAGAAAGTCATCATCGATAATGAAAGTACCGTAAGACTTCAATTTACCAACGGCTTCTTTTTCAGTTGTCAAAGGTGCCAGGAAGTTATTTACTTCTTCTTGAGAATAAAGATGATTTTCTACTTGATTCCTTGTTACCCAGTTATCAAGATTGACTAACTCGTCTTCAATATTAAAATCTTTTCCCCAATCCTCACCATAAGCTAAGAAACCTAACGATTGATTGTCTTTTGTAACTTCCAAGCTCCAAGGGGCTTTTACATCTGAGAGATTATCTACCTCTTCAGGACTATGAACCTCTAGATTAAGACTATATGCTTGGTCAAAATTGACTGTATTCGTATAGAGCACATTACCATCACTTGCAATGGTACTAACTAAATCAGCTTCAGTTGATAAGTGATCTTGAATATCAGAAAGTGGTAACCTTTCTGACGTGATTGCTTCAGTCTCAGGCGTAGATTGTTTTTTCTGTTGTAAATAACTGTTCCAATCTGCTTTTTCTTGACCTTCTGGTAAATCTGGAATATCAACCGTTAGACTAACTCTTTTGTCTTGCAGCGAAGTGATAAAGTTTCGACCACCAGCATCATTATCCACTGCAAGGGTTATCCTATCCGTATGCTTGCCTTCCGAAAAATAACCATTATCAATAGCAGTAGTTAAGCCACGAGAAAGCTCTTCTCTGCTCCATCTTGAGGGACGTCCTGAAAGTTCTGCTTCTAATTCTACTAAATGACGACCAACAATTGATTCTTTCAGACCATCCATTGATACCAAACGCACATCTTGAAGACTATCTTTATGCAATTCATAGTAAGACATGAGGTCAATCGAGCTCTCTGTAAAGATAAGACGCTTTGGCTGACCAATATCCACATGCAAACCTGTCATGCCATCTGAGTTGTTCACTATCTTTTTCGCATAGCCTCGTTCTGGCCATTTTTCCCAATTGGCTTCAATGCCTTGTAATTGAGCACCGATTATCTCCCCTTCTTGAGTTAAGGATTTAAAGACAATAACAGGTTCAATACTGCCATGGACTTTCGCATTAGCTTGTGCTAGTACGCCTTTTTCTAAAAAGAAGTCAATGGTGTCATCTGATAACCCTCGTTCTTCTCTAAGATAGATTCTGGCTTCGTTAAAGGGTTGTTCATAAGGTTTCAGATAATAGTTGAATGGTTCCTCACTGCGCTCAACCTTTTGAAAGGTTTTAAAGTCACCATCATTGAGAAAATCAACGGCTTGGTTAAAATCAACTTCTTTAATTGTCTCAACAAGCGAAATGACATCTCCACCTACATGTCGAGAAAACCACTGCCACAAATTATTATCAGGTGAAATGACCAAACTGTCATGTTCTTTCCAGCGATAATCTCGACCCGACCGGAACATCTCCATATGTAACTCATTAGCAACATCTAAAATGGCTCGAGAACGTGCCACTTTTATACGTTCTCTTCTACTCTCTGTCTTTTGTTCTGACATATCTTCTCCCTTCTTTAAAAATGCTCATAATATGGATGATAAGGCTTATCATCTGGTTGTATGAACAGCTCTATTGGCAGCTGAATTAACTCACCCACTGACAATAAAGCGTATTGTTTGGGATTGTTTTGATAAGATAATTGAATCTCTAAATCTGCATTCCTGCCTTGCCCTTCAAAAGTAACCAGTAACGTTTGATCATCCATAGCTTTAACGAGCCAGTTCGCTTCAACATCAAACGTTTCTAGTGTCACATCTGGAAAATATAATTCCATAACAGCTCCTTTTCTTTTTGTGATACTGTTAGCTTAAGGGATAATCAAAAATCATGCTGTAAAGGGTAAAGTCAATTCCAAAAAAAGATACTGATTAACGTATCAGCATCTTTTTAAATTAACGATTTTGGTGGTATTCTTCTTGTTCTTCTCGCTCATCACTGCGAGCACGTTCTGTAAGGGCTCTCTGATTAGCACGTTGAGCTTTTGAGAGTGAAGCCGTTAACTGTCGCATAAAACTGGTGTCTATCATTGCTTTCCCATGCGCTTGTGGCAAATTTTGGCGCTGCGACTGTTTTTGAGCTTGCATTTGTTTAGCGATAGCTTGTTGGATCTGCGTTTTTTGTTGGCTTTCTTCTTCAGGCAGCAATTGGCTATAAAGACCTTTTAAGGTTGAAAAGTGTTGAGCATTTAATCGCTTTAAGCCTCTGATTTGCTCATCATCAGTTGACGCCGAAATGGCCTGATTATTTTGATAGATGTCATGTTTCACCTGAAAAATAGACAGGTGTGTCTGTAACTCTTCAACATACTCCTGTTTAGTAACATCTTGTCCTCTTAGCAGGGATAAGATGGTCTGATCTTGAAGCGTTGACAGAGCTTGTAATTCGTCTTGAAGCCGTTTCATCGGAGCTTGAATGTTGTCTCCCGATGCTTTTGAAATAGGTAGAGAAACACTCTCTTGAAATTGTTGGGTTAATAGCTTCTTAGCCGTGAGCTCCTCAGGCTTGAGTTTGTAGTTAGGGGTTAACTGCCACTCAATCAATTTGAGTTCCTGTGTTATAGCCTCTTGTTTAAAGGTCACAAAAGCTTTGTCAGTTGCTAAGGGTTGGACTTGTTGCAGGAGCTTCTGAGCCACTAGGAGCTCCTTTTGCTTTTCTTCTAATCGACTAAGCCGTAACGCATAGCGAAAGGTTCCTAGTTCCTGACGTTCTTTTAGGGTGCGATTTTGCTTTTGCTTAGCCACGTCCACCAACTCTTTTAAATCTTCAGTTGAAAAAAACGAGAGGTCTTTTAAGGTTAGTTGTTTGGCTAACAGATTTTCTTCTACTTGACTAATGTCATAAACTTGGTCTTGGTGGAAATCAGGCTGACCAATGCCATTGCCGTATTTATCATAGCTGTCATAAAAGGGTTTAATAATCGTAACAGCTTTGGCATTAGGCGTTAATTGGTAACCTAATTTTTGCCAAGCCTCTAATGACTTCAACACACTCGCTTCAGGTAACTGTTCTAAAATACGGTTCTGGTTTAATTGAGAAAAGGTCTTAACATTATTTTTCAGCTGACTATCTGGAAGGAGCGGAGGATTTTCTCGAAAGGAACGTAAAATACGATTGGCTAACCGCTCTCTTAGTTCTGCTTCTCGACGAGCCACTAACTGCTCTAAATCGTATCCTTTTGATGTTGCTTGTGTCCGAATGACTTGACCATCTATTTTTCTCAGCTTTTCATAGGTTTGATTTTTTTCAGCTGAATAAGCCCCCTTATAGTTTTGTAAAAAGTCATGGGTTTCTTGCAAAAATTCTTGATAAAGTGCTTTGCCATCATGTTCAAAATAAGAGTTCAGGTATTTATCTAAGAAGAATTTACTCACCGCAAAATCTTTGGCGTTAGAACCATAGCGCCACTTCTTTTGAAATGGCAAGTGATTATAAGCTTGTTCCAAAAAATTTTTTTCAGTTGAACGAACCACTCTGCTTTCTTGAAAAACTTGGTCAATGAGATTGGCTTTGAGGTTAGCTAAAATTTGTTCTTTTCGTAATAGCGCAGAACGTGTTTTGTCATTAATGAGCCCATGAAAAACGTCACTTTTACATTTTTGGATTGTCTTTTGGGAAAAATTGCCACGGTATTCCATCCGATGACGAGGTTGATAGAAAATCTTTTCTCGCTTGGATTCTACCTCAGAAAGCCCAAAGTGCACATGGATATTATCCGTATTCAAATGAATGTTGCCCCACCAAAAAGCCGACTCTGACAGTCCTTCTTTGGCAATCATTTTTGGAATCACATCTCGCATAACTGTTTTGATGGCTTGCTGGTCAACTCGACCTGTTGCTCGATCATATAACCCTTGAGCTGCTAAAAACTCATTATCAAATGAGATAACGCCTTGCCATAGTAAAGAGCCATTTTCGTGAGCTTGTTCTAGCTTTTGCTTAAGCTCGGTTACTTTTTCCCGCTGCAAATAATTGGCTTCCTGAGTAAAAATAGCCGTCAGTTCATCACTTTGTTTTTCAGTCGCATAAGACCGATTCATATAATCAATATATTCTTGAAAATTAAGAGTGGTCTCAGGAACTTCTGTTTGAATTTTTTGAAGCTGACTTTCGGTCATCCCTTCGATAGATTGTCGATGAGTTTCAAGATCAAGGTCATTATCCATTTGGACGGCCTCATCACGATTCGTATAATCAACATAGGCACTATTGGCTTCGGTGTATTGCAACATAAAGGTAATGTTTGGACTTGATGAGTCACTCATTGTTTCCAGCTCCTTTTTCCTTAAAATAGACCATCTTTTCGCAATTGAGCATAGTCGCTTAAGAGTGGTTGCAGTTTTTCGGCTTCAATTTGAAATTCATTAAACCATCTACCAGATGGTGAGACGTGTAAGTCATTTTTATCCGTTAAAAACTGCATGGGAATAAGTAAAATAAACGGACGTTCTAATTCAGAACCTGGCTTACGTTCCAAAAAAGCGACAATAAAATCTTGATCACCTTTCGTCCGAAAGTGCCAATGATAAGACTGGCTGTTCTTTTTAGAAGCCATGGAACTATACTTCACATCAATGGTCAGCCCATCAAACCAAAAATCATAAATGGGATTGTTCTTCTGAAAATATTTATTGGCATCCGTTGCTTCAGGGACGTATTTTTGAAATAAGTCTTCTGCTAGTCCACCTAATCTGGCGCTTCGTGAACCGTATTGAATTTTATCTTGTATGGTTAAACAACCACTTTTAATTAATTTTAAATGGGCAATATGAGTGGGTAGGCCTGATTGTCTAACGGCCTCGTGAAAATCTCCTGTAGCTAAATACAAGTCAACAATGTCATCTGTCATTAGTAACTCCTTTATGAGAGTGTTTAACGGTTTGTCCCCGAGCGATATCTTCCTTAATCACATCATCAATACGTGCCATTAACTCATGTTGCATGGGATCAAAATGAGAATGAATGGACTCTAGATCTTGAATATCAAATTGCTCACCTTTAGTGATAGCATGAAAATTAGTGAGTTCTAAATAAAGCAGTTGATCTAATTGATGTTTGATGAATCTCAAAGATTTATCTGGTTGCTCTGAAGCTTCTAATTTTTTTGCAGTTGAAGCCAACGCTCATGGTAACTCTGATTCTTATTTTCTTCAATAAATAGTCGGTAAAACGTGTCAACAATAAATACTAAGGTTGATGTTTGGCCTTTATGTTGTTTATTGATAGAATTAGATTCTTTTAAAAAGGTTATTATTTGCTCGAATTTATCAAACGTTTCATCAGTAAAATAAACATTTAATCTTTTTGGCATTTTCTTCTCCTCTACTTTAACTATTTTTTTGTGAACTACCTGTTAGGTAATTAATGTCATAACCTGGTTGAACATTAAAAATACAAACATCAAATGAGATGGTATCATCTTCGACACTTTGCGCTTCGAGTCTGACCCCTCGACAAACTAACTCCACATTTTTAAATAGTGGTGTCACTCGATAACGGACATGATGATTCGTTTCTTTGATGTAATTGGCAATTAAATTTTCGTAGTAAACCATTGAAGTTTTTTCATCTTCAAAATTAGCATTTAGTGCTCGAGTGCCTGTAAATAAATTTTTAACATTAGCGTTTTCACCACTCAACTCAAACGCAATTAAGTGGGAACGATTATACAGATAATCAGACTTGCCATTAAAGGTAATTTTTTTATTTTTCCAGCCAGTTGGTATAACGTTTGAAATGTCTTCACGTTTTTTAGTTGGCATTAATTCTTGTCCCAACATTGCCTCCGCAACACCAACACGATTTAAAAAATCCAAATCTGAATAGTGCTCCCAAGTACCATTTTCTAGACTCAATTCTTCACTGGTAAATTGTGCTCTGTCATTAACGGTAATCACTTGTTTTCCGTCATATGTTTTTGTTTTTAACTCTTCATTTTGAGTTTGATAAGCGCTACTTGATGTCGAATTTTTTTCTTCAGCTGAATCGGCAATATTTAATTGCGTCCTAATATCATTTTGCGAAAAAATTGTTACAATGTGTTGAATATTTTTAGGTTGAATTAAAAAGATAGCTAAAAATAATAAAGCGACTAACACCGATTTATTTTTCTTCATTGTCAACCACCTGCTCGTCTTTCTGCCTCAAGCGCATCCACATCATCCATAAACCGTAACCAATGTAAGGTGAGGTCTTCAACCATATCTTGTTTAGCACTAAAAGCTGTGAGTGAAATTTCATTTTTTAGCAGCAACTCTAAAATTTGCGCTTGCTGTTCTTTGATTGTTGACAGAGTTTCCGCAAACTGATTTTCATACAAATTAAGCCCATCGTTCATCACAATATTTTCAACTTGAGACAACATAAATTCATTGAAACTAGCATAATTATATTTTTCAAAAATGGTATGTAGTTGTTCAAACATATCATCCGAAATGTTTCGAACTTTAATTTCTTTAGTCATCACTTTCCACCTCACCTTCATACTCCAACCAACGAGAAATGTGGTCGCCATAACGGTCCATTTTGCCTTCAAACGTTGCTAAAATATCCGCTTGTTTTTGTGTTTGCTTTAAAATATGTTCAGTGGTTAATTTCATATTTTCGAGATGTGCTAGATATAAATCATGCGCTCGATTAAATTGTCCGTATTCAATTTTTTCTCGTAACACTGAAAGCAAAAATGCATTAAATGATTTGGTTTTATTTTTTTCTGCTAGTGCTTTTAAATAATTAATTTCAGAATCAGATAAACCTCTAATTTCAATTCGATTTTGTTTAATGTTGACCATTTAAAATCCCCCTTCTCGTTTAAAAATCGGCGCCCTTCTTTTATCTTTTCACGAGGGAAAGAGATAAAAGAAGCAAAACAGAAAACCTTAACCTCACAACGTTACGAAAACAAGTTTTCGACTTATGTGGTTTTTCTGCACACTGACAACACCTTTTATGGCTAATGCCATTTTTAGTGTGTCAGTGCTTGAAAAGAGCATAAGGGAAACTGTCCCCACGTGCCGTGTGGAGTTGATAGTATCAACGTTTCCAGTACCGGTAATTTTCTCGGTTTCACCTACTTATAACACACACTTTACACACGAAAAACATACTTGTTAGGTGCCGCACACACTTAGAGTGTTATTCAGAAAAATGTCATGCACACTTATAACACATATACTTTACACACAAAAAATACACTCGTTAAGCGCCACACATACTTATAGATTGTAGGAAAATGAGAGTATTTTCAGCTGAGAAAGTTAGCCATTCTGTGCTATTTGATGTGGTTCAGTTTGTTCTTTTTTCTCAGCGAGACGTTTTTCTTTTTCAACTTTTTTTAGCTCTGCTAATTCTTTTTTTAAGTTTGATTGAATGGTTTCATAAGATAATGTTTTGTCTTTTTTGAGTTGAATTTGAACATACAATTTGCCGATAGTTTTTTGAAGATTTTCTTCCGCCAGTTTGCGTTCATTTTCTAATGAAGTCACTTTTTTCTTCGCTTCTTCCAGCGCTAAATCAATTTTACTTAAGTCTTTTTTTGCCATCTAAACATAGCCTCCTTTTTTGAAATTATGTTTAGTATAAGTGATAATTTTAAATCATGCTGTAACGGTCAAAGTCAATTCTAAAACAATCAAAAAGCTCTCTAACAAGCTGTTAGAGAACCGTTATTATTATTTTTAATAAAGCATTTTTAGCCATCCTTTTTAGCAGATAATTTTAAAGGACGCTCCATGGATAAATAGGTGAAAGCTTTCTCTTCAGACAAGTTTAGTTTGACTAATGTCAAATGACAATAACTGGCATTTGGTGTCGTAAAACCAAAGGGGTAAACACGAAAAACTAATAAAAACTCTGCATCATGATCACAAAATTCTCGATGCGCTTCATGAGTATGTACATCAGTAAAATGGTGTAATCCTGTCTGTCGGTAACTATCCATAAAAGATAATTCAAGAATTCTTTGGTAGTCTGTTTGAATGGTTTTTTGATTGGTTAATCGCATTCTTTCTACCGCATTTGCACACTTAACATCGTTAAAAAAGTTATCTTTAGGTGGTAATGGATCACCTTCTTTACGAATCCCCAGATATGATTTATTGAGTATTTTTTTGAAAAGATAATACCTAAATAGTTTAGGATAAGCGTAATGAATGATAACGTAAACAACAAGTGAAATTAGCCAAGCCAGCGCTAATTGATTGCTTAGTTGCGTGCTAGAAATCGCATAACCAATCATAAACGCCGTATACCAAATGATTGATTTAACACATCGCCAGATGACTTCTGAATATACCTTAGTAATGTCTAGGGATAATTTGGAACAAATATACCACATCATAAAGATTGTGAGAAACGTTTTAACTTCATTTTTGGAAGTAACTCCTTGTGTCAGAATACCAAAAAACACCGCTGTCATGATTTCAAATTGCCAGTTATTGAATCTTTCTAGTAGCCAATTAATGACACTTAAGATAATTAGCTGGCGTTCTTTTTTCGTTCGTTTAAGAGACTGTAACATCATTACTTTTCCTTCTTCTTTCTATTTTTGATCATTTATTCACTTCATTTCAATCGTTTCAATGGGGTTAGAAAACATAAAGGTACCATCTTTCACCGCTGCTTTTTTCTTAGCTAACGTTTCTAACTTTTCTTCCAGTTTTTCGATATTAGTATTGGCTGTTTCGATGGAACGATTCTTTGTTTCAATATTACCATCAATACTTGCGATATCTTTTTGATTCGCTTCTAAATCATCACCTGTGAGGTACTGACTCTCAGTGGATAAGCTTGCTTTTCTGGCTTCATCATCTTCAATTGATGCTTTTAATTGTGCAATTGACGTGTTCAATTTTTTAATTTGATTGTTTTGGAACGTTTCTTCCTTTTTTATTTCTAATAGCGTAAACTCTTCACGAGAGACGGATTTGATTGTTTCTTTTTTAAGTTGGCTATTTTGAGTCGTAATCATAAATTGCACCACATTATCGTCCTCATCATCGCTTGATTGTGATTGACTAGTTGATGTCGTATCGTCGTCATCAGATGAGTCATCAATGTCAACATCAATTGAGCTAGTTGCGACCGTTTTATTGGTAATATCAATGGCATAAGCACCAAAATCTTCTGGAACATTTCGGATGATAATAGAGATTTTATTGTCAATAATCGGGACAACTTCCATGACAGTATCAGCGGTTTTATGTTGAGCATAAAGTTGCCACTTTAATCGTTTGGTATCAATACCACGATCAACAGAAGAAGTCGCATCTTTCGTTTCAAACTGCAACACAATGACGCCAGTTTTTGCCGAATACGTTTGACTCGTGAGCTTAATCTCACCTGTTCCATTTAAAAAAGTTTGCTTGGTTTTTAGCTGCTCATCACTATAAGTTTGCCGTTGAGGGGAATAAATCGCTCCTAATAATAAACTCAGCCAAGTGGTAAACAGCAAACCAAAAATAAGTAATTTTCGCTTAATGACATTGTCATGAAGCCACTGTTTCATAGCAATAAATGGTTTAGCAATTGAGTTGGATTTAATCTGCTCAATCCAGTTTTTTATTGTATTAATCATACATAGCGTGTCCTTATATTATATTTAGTGCAGTTAGCTACTGCCAAAGCCCAAGTGTTATACTTGGAAAAGCAACTCTACCTCACTATTTTTATTGATTTTGTTTTAAATGGTAATCATAGAAATAGATTATGCCATCAGAACTAAACTAGAAACTATTGAAAGTCATCTTCTACATCCCAAATCCTTATTAACCAGCCTTCTCCATTTCTTTGTAAGGAGGATAAGTTACCTTCTATTTTGTTTTCTAGAAGATGTTGCACTTCTTGAGTTTGCCCTTCATGAAAAGCAACAGAAAGGGATTGTTGGTATTCTAAGAACCGAATCGTCTCTTTTAAAGAAGTAATCAATTCTTCCAACTGTTCAGAAGTATATTGGCGATACATATCATCAAAATTAGGATGCCTCATATAGCCAATACCAATAAGATTTTTAAACTCTACTTCTGGTTTTAGCTCCTGTTTAATAGGACGGTTACGTTTAAATAGTTTCATTTTTATTCCCTCTTTCTTTATAAAACTATGTTTTTATAGCATTTTGCTCAAGTAATCTTTTCTTAACTGATCATCATCGACCTCATCTTCCAAGCGGTTTAACCTAACTCCAGTAACTTTACAAAGATAATAACAACAACCTAAAAGAAGTGCCATGGCTAGCTTAATCTGCCAATTATCTAACCACATAACGCTTATCGGTTGATAAGAAGCATTTTCAAGAAACAAGAGTGTAATGACTAGAATAGTTATCACTAACAAACCAGTAAAATAGAAAATCAATACCACTACTAATACTGCAGAAATTGTCCCAATCAGGTCTAAGCGCCTATAGTTTTTATTTACTACTTGTAACATATCTTCTTTAGTAACAAGTTTTCCTAGAACTTTCTGAGTCAGTAAGCTTCCTTGATAACGTTGTTTGTGGGTGTTATACCTTTTTCTCATCTCTTTTTCACATCCACCCATTCAACCTGACTGTCAGGTTTTAAAATCTTAGCTAGCATTGTTAATGCTATCGAGAGTTTTAGCTCACGGCTTTTCTTTTTCGTTTTTAGAGTTACTTGACAAAGTGGAAAGAACCAAACGAATAATAAGGCGAACGTGAAGACGCCATGAACAAGTGCACTGAGTAAATTAGTCATTGAAGGCCTCCTTAATATTTTTCGTATTAGCCGTAATCTTACCTGCTTGTGTTTTCTTAGCATAGAGGTAAAGTTGTGACTCACCGTCCCTCAAAGTAATAATGGTTGCCGCTTTTTCAACCTGGTATTGTTTTACCAATTGTTGCCCCTTATTTGAGTCAACATTGATGTAAAACGTCGGATAAGCATTTTCTTTCGCAGCGGTCACAACGGCTTTCTTACCTGTCTTACAATAAGGACAACCCGTTTTATAAAAGACCAGGTTAACATTTTGATTGATAGCTGTATCCACGTAGACATCAGCTGTTAACTCATAGTTATAATCAAAAGCAAAGTCTTTTAAAATAGGAAAACTGACACCTAAAAACATCAAATCTATTATTACAAGAGCAAGGGTAAGAATATAGGGTTTTCTACTCATCATTTTCCTCCTTAAAAAAATCAAATAAATCTCCTTGGATATAATGAACCTGTGCCAGTTCTTTTAATTCTTGACGCAGTCCATCAAAGGTCTTAGACATCTGATTAAAAACGAGAGGATCAAATACATCGGAAATTTCAACGATTGGTAACATAGGAAAATGATCTCTTTGTTCACTCGCTAAATAGTCTGACACGACCTTAGCATTGGTAATCACCCCATCCACTCGGATTAACGCAGGAAGACTCGTAATCGCTTCACCATTTTGATAAAAGGTTAACGCCACTTGGCCTGCCCCTATTAGCTCAAAATCTGGATGATCTTGTGGTACTTTAAAGTAATAAGCAAGCGGTTCTTGACCGAGCGCTGTTAAATAATAGCCACGAACAATTTTAAATGCTTCTGACATGCTAAATCTCCTTTTACTTATCCTCTTGTAGTAATAACACTCTAATTGCTATCACTAGCGTATTGGTATAAATAGCAGCTTCAATCTGCTTGAAAAACACTAGCACTGTTCCAAACAGTAGCAAACCAAATAAGAATAAATTGGTAACCAAATCATTATCATTTTCCATCAGCAGTCCTCCTAGCAAACTTTGTGACACTTAAATGGTGCCTGGTAATATTTTGGGTAGTTCATAATTTTCTTCGTCTTATGCTTTGGCAACGGTTGATGATAGTGGGTTTGCATATACTGAAACGCTAAACCTTGGCTCTCAAAGACTAAGAGTTTTCCATTGTCATCATAAAGGTAATCTCCTTCAGCAAAACTAAAAATAATATACTTCATCCTTTTCTCCTTATTTTCTTTCTTCAGCATGACTAGACAACTCAATCATGGTTTGATAATCATTCTCAATCTCACTGTCATACCCATTTGCATATCTAACCCTATGATTTCCTTTTAAGATTCCTATTGTTAGAACAGCAAACAAAACTCCTATAATACTGATAACAACTAATAAAATTTTCATTTTCTCTCTTCTCCCTTTGGTTCTTTTCTATAAGTTAGTATTTTAATACTAAGACTATTGATTACTCTTTTAACCATTTCTAGCTCTGCCTCTCATTATCATAGATATAAATGTAAAGGCAGTTGGCGGGTTTTATTTTTTACGATGATCAACCAATATCCCGTTCAAATAATGATAGCTGTTTAACGTGTTTAAGCTCATGTTTGACTCCTTCAATAACTGTTTTTGTATAGTTGACACTATCTTCAAAGAATCGTGCTATATTTGCAAAATACACTTCCTGACGTTCTTTTTTTATTTGAATAAGTGATAAGATAATCGCCCTAACAGAAGCAATACGAATACCGCCACCACGTCCTGCTTTAATGGTAAAGAAAATCTTTTGTTCAGCTTTCAAAGCTTTTAATACGCGATCAAGCGAGCGTTCTGGAATATGGAGCTCTTCTCTGATTGCTTTCTTTGTCGTTTGAACAAATGGATCTTGTTTTTCATAGAAACCTTCTAAATAGCTCATTACGTCGGCTTTCCACTCGTAAAGATGACTTTTCTTGCGCTCTGAACGTTTCTTTTTGAACTTGTACCAACGTTGTTTAACAAATAAATCAGAAGCCTTCAGCTTTTGATCAACCCAAGCTCTGCAAAGTAACGTGATATAATCACGACTAGCCGCTTCATATTTTCCTGAATAAGCACTATTGATGAGCTTCAGAACTTCGCTTGAAGCGAGCGGTTCGTCCAAATTGTCCATTAAAGTCATCTAAAACGAGCTCACAATTGCTCTGAGAGACACCACTTGAAAAGTTCGCAAGGGCTAACGTAAAGAGAACGTTGTTTCTTCCCATAAGCGCTTTAGCACCTTTGATGTTTGATTCATTCAGAAGCATTTGATACCAGGGCTCATCAATTTGTTTAATTCCTTCAGTTCCAGCAATCACCGTTAAGTTTGGTTTCTTGCTTGGAAATGGAAGCTCAGATTGCTTCATTGACCAATCAAGCCACTCTTGAAATGAGTAAGTGTAATCTTTGTGAAAGAACTCCACATTGTCTATTCGTGGTATACGTGCAATGCCAAAATGATTGCACGTTAGATCGACTGGTAAAGTCTGTGCGAAATACTGTCTCAAGTTTTGAGAAATGGCTTTAGCAACTTTGATCACTTTAAAATTAGAGTGAGCTGTTACGTAGGCAGGCTCTGATAAAATAAAGTAGGCTTGGTAGCCTTTATCCGATTTTAAAATCAGCGTTGGCATAAAACCCAAATCAATCGCAGCGGTTAAAATATCACTACTCGTCATGGCTTCAGTTGCCGTGGTAATATCAAAATCAATGTAAAAGGTATTAATCTGTCTGAGATTATCTTCAGCATGACCTTTAGTAAATTGGCGGTTGTCATCGCTATAAGTTCCATAGCGATAAGCGTTTGGTGTCCAATGTGTAAAGTTATTCTGATTTTCTAGAACAGCTTCAAGTGAGGTTAAAACAACACCTTGAGCTTTCGTCATGTTTGCTTTCGTGCGAAATCCAAAGATAGCACCTTTATTCCCTTCTTCTTCAGCTGAAGAAACTGGTTTTAAATGACTATTTTTAAATTTAGTCTGTCTCAAGCCGTCTTTCAGAATCAAATTATAAATCGTTTTGATGTTCATAAATTCTCCTAATTTGTATCATCACTTTTATACTTTGTTATAATAAAAATAACTAATCATAAGAGGTGAAAAATGAAAGAGGCTACAGGAGAATTAAATATGACGATAATA